>ERZ761609.3050-NODE-3050-length-11451-cov-12.528870_pt1 | contig 11451 bp, 8 predicted proteins | sample MGYA00511163_ERZ761609 | MGnify/ENA primary metagenome ERZ761609 (study PRJEB28899, sample SAMN02445070) | bioreactor sludge metagenome | biome: EBPR sludge | place: Australia: Brisbane, Thorneside Wastewater Treatment Plant | collected 2011-12-16 ... | reverse complement strand
GAAGACGAGGACGAGGACGACGAGGAGGACGAGGAGGACGAAGACGACGAGGATGAACACCCCGTCTTCACCGCGAAGGAGGCAGCAGGCGCCTTCACGGCCCTCTTCCGGTTCGTTTGGCCGCACATTACGCGCTATCCGAAGTGGCTTGCCATCGTCGTGTTCGGCCTGCTGGCCGAAACCGCATTCAATGTCGCTTTTCCACTGTCGCTCAAGTACCTGATCGATGACGTTCTGACAGGCGACAGCGAACATGCCTACCGCACGCTGATCATCATCCTTGCGACCCTCGGTTCGCTTGGAATCGTCGTGTCGATCATCACGATCTGGTACGAATATTACGACAGCGTGCTGATGTCTTCCGTGATGGCGGATATCCGCGCCAAGCTGTTCGAACATCTGCAGTATCTGTCCGCCGGCTTTTACTCCCGCACCAAGATCGGCACGATCACGTCGCGATTCGGTTCCGACATGACCACCGTCGACGATGCCTTGCGCCATATGGTGACTTGGGGCGTGCTGCCCTTCCTGGAATTGCTCGCGGGCATCGGGCTGATGTTCTACCTGAACTGGCAGCTCGCCTCTTTAGCCCTGTTGCTCATTCCCATTACGCTGATCGGCCCGCGGCTCCTGTCCGGCCGTGCCGTCGATGCGAGCTATCAGGAGCGCAAGGCGGCCGCCGGGCTCGTGGCCGTGGTGCAGGAGAACGTTTCGGCGCAAAACGTCGTGAAGGCCTTTTCACTGCGCCGCATCTCGAAAGGCTGGTTCCACGATCGCAACATGATCGAGCGTGAGCAGGCCATCCGCTCGCGCTTCTACAATGCGCTGGTCGAACGTTCGGTGACGATCTCGGTGCTGATGCTGCATCTCGTCGTGTTCGGCGTTGGCGCCTATCTGACCTACAATGAGGACATCACGCTCGGCACGTTCGTGACATTCGAAAGTGTGTTCTGGGAACTGTCCTATAACATCGGACACGTGACGCAGTTCGTTCCGGTCGCGATCAGCGGTTCGGGCGCGACCAAACACATCAATGACCTGCTGGACGAGCCGGCCCGCGGGCAGGATCCGGAGACGGCCGCCGAGGTGCCGCGAATTCAGCGCGAGATCACCTTCCGCGACGTAGAGTTCTCCTACGGAGGCGAACAGAAACAGATCGAAGCGCTGAACATGACGATTCCAGCGGGATCACGCATCGCCGTGGTTGGACCTTCCGGCTCGGGCAAGAGCACGGTGCTCAATCTGCTGTTGCGTCTTTATGATCCCACCGGCGGGACGATCCGCATCGACGACACCGACATCGTCAAGGCCAAGCGGGATTCCCTGCGCGCCCAGATGGCGGTCGTGTTCCAGGAGAACCTGTTGTTCGATATCTCGATCCGCGAGAACATCCGGCTGGGCAATCCGGGCGCTACCGATGAGGAGGTCGTCAAGGCGGCCAAGGCGGCGGAGATTCACCGGTTCATACGCTCACTGCCGCAGGGCTACGACACCGTGGTCGGCGAGCGCGGCAACATGATGTCGGGTGGTCAGAGGCAGCGCGTCGCCATCGCCCGCGCCATTATCCGCAATCCGGCCATCCTGCTGCTGGATGAGGCCACCTCCGCGCTCGATCACGGGACCGAGCAGGCGATCAACAAGACCTTGATGAAAGTGGCCGAGGGCCGCACCATGATCACCGTGACGCACCGGCTGCATTCCGTCACGGACATGGACAAGATCTTCGTGCTCGAGAAAGGCCGACTGGTCGAATCTGGCACCCATGCAGAGCTCATGAAGATGAAGGGTGTCTACGCCCACCTGTTCAAGCGGGCTGGCTGAACCTTCAGCGGCACTCGCAGCACTGAACCCGGGATCAGCCGTTCACGCGCTCCACGCGTGAGACCTGCGGTTTGGTCTTCAGTTCCGCGATTATGGCATTGAGGTGCTTGAGGTCCCAGACCTCGAGGTCGATCTGCATCTCGCGAAAATCGGCGGACTTCGACGTCATGGCGATGGAATCGATATTCGCATCGGTATCGCCGATGACCTTGGCGATCTCCGCCAGTGTTCCCGGCTCGTTGATCACCGCCAGATTGATCTGCGCCGGGAACCGCATGCGCCCCCCCTCCTCCAGATCCCAGCGCACGTCCAGCCAGCGCCACGGCTCGTCGTCAAAGGCGGTGAGCGCGGGTGACTGGATCGGATAGATGGTTATGCCCTCCCCGGGCGTGAGAATTCCAACGATGCGGTCCCCGGGCACGGCGCCGCCATTCGGCGCGAACTGCACCGGCAGTTCGCCGGTCAGGCCGCGGATCGGAATGGACTGGGCCGTGCTGGCCTGCCCCGGCACCTTGAACTTGAGGTTGTCGGCGGAGCGCAACTCGAACCAGCCCTGGCCATGCTCGGCCTGCGCGCCTCTCGACTGCTCCTCCTTGAAATCCGGGTAGACGGCCTTCACGACGTCGCCGGAATACATCTCGCCGCGACCAACGGCGGAGAGCACGTCCTCCACGCTCTGGCGGGCAAGGCGCGGCAGGGCCGCGGTCAGCTTGTCCATGGAAAAGGCGCGGTTGGCGCGGACGAAGGCCCTTTCGACAATCTTCTGGCCAAGCCCGGCGAACTGGCGGCGCACCGCCTCGCGCGTGGCGCGGCGGATGGCGGCACGCGCCTTTCCGGTGACGACCAGGCTCTCCCAGGCCGCAGGGGGCGTTTGCTGCTCCGCGCGAATGATCTCCACCTCGTCGCCGTTCTTCAGTTCGGAAACAACGGGGGCAACAGTGCCGTTGATGCGGCACCCCACGGCGGAATTCCCGACATTGGTGTGGACGGCATAGGCAAAGTCGATCGGTGTCGCACCGCGCGGCAAGGCGATGAGCCGTCCCTTGGGGGTGAAACAGAAGACCTGATCGTGGAAGAGTTCCAGCTTGGTGTGTTCGAGGAACTCTTCCGGACTGTCGCCCTCGGCCAGCAGCTGGATTGTCTTGCGCAGCCACTGGAAGGCATTGGAATCACCCGGCAACGCCCGAGATGACCCCTCCTTGTAGATGGCATGGGCCGCGACACCCTGGTCCGCCACGTCGTCCATGTCGCTCGTGCGGATCTGGAGCTCGACACGCTGGTGCCCCGGTCCCACCACCGTGGTGTGCAGCGAGGCGTAGTCGTTCTGCTTCGGCGTCGAGATATAGTCCTTGAACCGTCCTGGAACCACCGGCCAGTTGGTATGCGCGACCCCAAGCACGCGGTAGCAATTCTCGGTGGTGTCGACGATGATGCGAAATCCGAAAATGTCCGAAAGCTGCTCGAAGCCGACGGACTTGCGCTCCATCTTTTTCCAGATCGAGTAGGGCTGCTTTTGCCGCCCCTTGACCTCGGCCTCGATGCCTTCCGCATCGAGCTTTGCCTTCAATGTGCGTTCGATGACGTCAATCAGTTCGCCGCTGCGCTCGCGCAGTTCGGCCAGGCGCTTGCCCACCATGGCATGCGCATCCGGCATCAATGTCCGGAAGGAAAGGTCTTCCAATTCGTTGCGCATCTGCTGCATACCCATGCGGCCGGCCAGAGGCGCGTAGATATCCAGCGTTTCTTCCGCGATGCGCGCCCGCTTTTCCGGCGGCACGTAGTGCAGGGTGCGCATGTTGTGCAACCGGTCGGCGAGCTTGACCAGGAGCACCCGCACATCGTCCGAAATCGCCAGCAGGAGCTTGCGCAGATTTTCAGCCTGCGCCGCGCGCTTGGAGACGAGGTCGAGCTTCTTGATCTTGGTGAGGCCGTCGACCAGCGCCCCGATCTCGTGCCCGAACAGCCGGTCGATTTCCTCGCGCGTCGCGTCCGTGTCCTCGATCGTGTCATGCAGCATTGCCGCAACGATGGTTGCGTCGTCGAGCTTGAGATCAGTCAGGAGTGCGGCAACTTCGAGCGGGTGGGCGAAGTACGGATCGCCAGAGGCGCGCTTCTGGTGCCCGTGCGCGCGCATCGCATAGACGTAGGCGCGGTTGAGCAGCGCTTCGTCGGTGTGCGGATTGTAGCGACGAACCCGCTCGACGAGTTCGTATTGGCGCATCATGACATTATGGTCCGAAGGGCCCGGGGATTTCCGGTCGAACCACCAAAATGGAACGGGCGCTCCCGCGGTGCAAGCGGGAACGCCCGATCAAATCGTACAATGCGCCCGAAGGCAGCGTCGTCAGTCGTCGTCGTCGCTGGCGGAGGGCGGTACCAGCCCATCGAGGCCGCGCAACAGCTCCTCTTCCGACATGCGGTCGAAGGCGACGTTGGTGTCGTCCACGGCGTTCGCCACGATGGAAGGCTGCGCCTGAGACGGGCTGGCGATGCGCGGCACGGCCTCCGGCTCCGGCTCGTCCACCTCGACGAACTTCTGCATCGAGTGGATGAACTCCTCCTTGAGATCGCCGGGCGAAAGCTGCTCGTCCGCGATCTCGCGCAGGGCAATGACCGGATTCTTGTCATTGTCCCGCTTGACCAGCGGCTGCGCGCCGCTGGCCAGGATGCGCGCACGATGTGCCGCGAGCAGGACGAGCTCGAAGCGGTTGTCAATTTTGTCGATGCAATCCTCGACGGTTACGCGAGCCATGCCTCGGCGCTCCTCGAACCTGCGTTTCGTGAAAGGAGCCGTGCTGGTATACGATTTCCTCCGCCTCGGCAACAGAAACCACCGAATGCCGGCACGGGCCGCTTTTCCGGCTCCGCCAGCCCCCTGCCTTGACTTTTGGCCATTGCCGGCCATGTTCCGCTTCGCATTCTGGATGGGACTACCATCCTTGCCACTCTGATACTGATCCCGATTGAGGAAGGATTGATAATGCAGATCGAACGCATTGCGCTGTTCATTGATGGTGCCAATCTCTACGCAGCAGCACGCGCCCTTGGTTTCGACATCGACTACCGGAAGCTTCTGGATGAATTTCGCAGCCGCGGTTATCTCGTGCGCGCCTTCTACTATACCGCCATCGTCGAGGATCAGGAGTATTCCTCGCTGCGCCCGTTGGTCGACTGGCTCGACTACAACGGCTACATGGTCGTAACCAAGCCGGCCAAGGAATTCACCGACGCCATGGGCCGGCGCAAGGTGAAAGGCAACATGGACATCGAGCTTGCCGTCGATGCCATGGAACTTGCCGGCTCAATCGAGCACATGGTGCTGTTCTCCGGCGACGGCGACTTCCGCTCTCTGGTCGAAGCCGTGCAGCGCAAGGGCGTCAAGGTGTCCGTGGTGTCCACGGTCTCCACCCAGCCGCCGATGATGTCCGATGACCTGCGCCGGCAGGCGGATGTCTTCATCGACCTTGCCGACATGCAGGGCAAGATCGGCCGCGCGCCGTCCGAGCGGCCGCCACGCGAACAGCGCGAGTTCCGCGAACGCGAGCCCCGCGATCCTGCACGCTCCATGCCGGCTTTCCTGAACCGCCCGGCGCAGGCGCCGCGCAGCGACGAGCAGTCCTGAGGCACCGGGCGTGGCGGGAGTTGATCCCGGGCGCAATTGCCCGACATGTCCCCGGCTCGTCGCCTATCGCCTGAAGGCCCGAGCGAGCCAGCCGGACTGGCACAATGCGCCGGTGCCCACTTTCGGGGGCGCCGACGCTCGGCTTCTCATCGTGGGGCTGGCGCCCGGTTTGCAGGGCGCCAATCGCACCGGTCGCCCCTTCACGGGTGACTGGGCCGGCGACCTTCTCTACGAGACCCTGGGCGCATTCGGCTTTGCCTCCGGCACGTATGACGAGCGGCCGGACGACGGGCTGAAATTGATCGACTGCCGCATCACCAATGCGGTGCGCTGCGTGCCGCCGGAGAACAAGCCGACCGGGGCGGAGATCGCCGGGTGCCGGCCCTATCTCGAACGCACCATCGCCAGCATGCCGAAGCTTGCCGCCATTCTTGCGCTCGGGCGCATCGCGCATGAGAGCACCCTGCGTGCGCTGGGCGAGGCGCCCGCTCGCCATGTCTTCAAACATGGCGCGCGGCACGATATCGGCCGGATCGCGCTCTTCGACAGCTACCACTGCTCGCGCTACAACACGAATACGCGGCGGCTGACGCCGGAGATGTTCCGGGCGGTATTTGCGGATATCCGGCATAGCCTGGGTTAAGGCTCGGCGACTTTTTTGCGCTTTTTGGACGGACCGGCGCTGTCGGAAGCGTTACCCCCGATCCCTCAGCAGCCGCCCCTTCTCGCGATCCCAGTCGCGCTTCTTCTCGGTCTCGCGCTTGTCGTGCAGTTTCTTGCCCTTGGCGAGCGCGATCTCAACCTTGGCCCGGCCCTTGTCGTTGAAATACAGCTTCAGCGGCACCACGGTCATGCCCTCGCGGCGCACAGCGTTGACCAGCCGGTCAATCTCGCGGCGGTGGAGCAGCAGTTTGCGCGGGCGCTTGGTCTCGTGGTTGAAACGGTTCGCCTGCAGGTATTCCGGAATGTAGGCGTTGACCAGGAAGAGCTGGTCACCCTCCACGGAGGCATAGCTCTCGCCGATGGTGGCCTTGCCCGTGCGCAGCGACTTCACCTCCGTTCCGGTCAGCACGATGCCGGCCTCGAAGACCTGTCCGATCTCGAAGTTGTACCGCGCCTTCCGGTTGTCCGCGACGAGCTTGTAGCGACTTTCGGCCCTGGCCATCAGTTGAGCAGGCCGGCGTGGCGCATTGCCGCCTCGACGGCTTTCTTCACGCCCTCACTGCACGGCACCATCGGCAGACGGACGTCCGCCGTCACCGGACGGATCAGCGAAAGCGCATACTTGACCGGCGAGGGGTTGGTTTCGAGGAACAGCGCGGTATGCAGCGGCATCAGACGGTCCTGGATCGCCAGAGCCGCCTTGGTGTCGCCCTTCAGGCTCGCCTCCTGGAACTGGGCACACAGGCGTGGCGCGACGTTGGACGTCACCGAAATGCAGCCGTGGCCACCATGCGCGTTGAAGCCGAGCGCGGTCGCGTCCTCTCCGGAGAGTTGGTTGAATTCCGGGCCGATCTCCTGCCGCTGCAGGCTGACCCGCGCCATGTTGGCGGTGGCGTCCTTCACGCCCGAGATGTTCTTCAGCGCGAACAGGCGCTTCATGGTTTCGACCGACATGTCGACGACCGAGCGCCCCGGGATATTGTAGATCAGGATCGGGATGCCCACGGCGTCGTTGATCGCCTTGAAGTGCTGGTACATGCCCTCCTGCGTCGGCTTGTTGTAATAGGGCGTGACCACGAGCAGGCCATTCGCGCCCGCCTTCTCGGCATGGCGCGCGAAATCAATCGCCTCATCGGTCGAATTCGACCCGGCGCCGGCGATGACTGGCACACGCCCCTTCGATTCCGCGATGCACCACTCAACCACCTTCTTGTGCTCATCGTGGCTCAGAGTCGGGCTTTCGCCCGTGGTACCGACCGGCACAAGGCCGTGCGTGCCGTTCTCGATCTGCCAGTTCACATGGCCGCGGATCGCTTTCTCGTCCAGCTTCCCGTCGCGAAAATGCGTCACCAACGCGGTGCAGGAACCTGTGAAGGGGCGATGGGCGGTCATGTCGGCCTGTCCGGAACAAGAGGAAGTACAGTCCGCGCGCCATTGCGCGGACCAAGCGTTCCTCATACCGGCAAGGCCCGCCGCAGAAAAGAGCGATTTGGCTGCTCCCATGCACGCCCATCATCGTTAGCGCGATCTTAACGGCGATGGGGTTTGCTCAGGGTCACCCAGAGGCTCCGGACATGCGCTTGACGCCCCAAAGTCCCCGCCTGTCGCATGCGCGCAGCGCCTTCTCCGCGACGGTGCTCGGGCTGACTGTCGTGCTGACGCCATCGGCGCTGTTTGACAGCACCCGGCGTCCCGGCAGTGTCACGCTTGGCGCTGGAGCAGCGGAACCAGACGGTCTGGCGACGCACTCCACGTCGATCTCCGGTTCTTCCGCTGGCGGAGCGGTGGGAACTCCGCCCTCAACCCATGTTTCTGCGTTTTCATCGGCAAAACCTGTGCAAAATCTGCCGGCAGCGCAAGAGACGGCGGAGCGTTCCGCTCCGCCGCCGGCGCCCCTGCCCGGCCCGAAAGAACGCGTTAGTGCCGCAGCAAGCCCGCCGGCAGACGAAACAGGGCTTGCCTATGTCAGGGCGCGCCCAAGCGTTGCGGGAGCTGGCACCGAGGATCTCGAGCTTCTGAAGAAGGCGTTGACGGAGTATCGCGCAGGGCGGCTGACCGAAGGTGATGCCATAGCCGCCAGGGTTGAGGATGACGCGGCGCGCGCCGCGCTGGAATGGAGTGCCATCCGTCTGGGGCGGCAGGCCGTCGGTTTTGCCCGCATTGCCCGATTCTGGTCACAATTTTCCGACTTCCCGATGGCCGGCTGGGTGCGTCGGCGTGCCGAGGAAGCCCTGTTCGTCGAACAGCAGATGCCGGCGCGCGTGCTCGCCTTCTTCAAGGATCGCGAACCGGAAATGGCCGCAGGAAAGGTGGCGCTGGCGCGCGTCCTTACAGCCCAGGGGCAAGCGGAGAAAGCCAACGCTCTCGTGCGCTCGGCCTGGCGCGAGAACCGCTCCAGTCAGAGCATCCGCGCGGCGATCCAGAAGGAGTTCCCAGACGCGATCTCCGCTGCGGACATCCGTCACCTCGCGGAGAAGCTGATCTATCGTGGCGAATCCGCGGAAGGCTTGCGGATCGCCACGCTGGCCGGTTCGGCAGCTGTGGCCCAGGCCAACATCCTGGCCGCCAGCATCAACGAGACCGGCGGCGCCCTGGCGCTTGTCCAGAAACTCGAACCCGCGCAGCAGGGCGAGGCGCCGGCGGTGTTTGCGCGTGTCCAGCATTTCCGGCGCGCCGGACAGATCGCTACGGCCACCCAGGCCATGCTCAATGCGCCGCGCGACGTGGACAAGCTGGGCGACGCCGACGAATGGTGGGTCGAGCGGCGCATGATGGTGCGCAAGGCGCTGGATTCCGGCGATCCGGCCAGCGCCTACCGCATCGCCGCCGAGCATTCTGCCGTGGCGCCGCACAACCGGGTCGATGCGGAGGTTCATGCCGGCTGGGTGGCACTCCAATATCTTGGCAAGCCGGACGTAGCGGCTCGCCATTTCGCCCAGGCCCGCCGAGAAGCGAAGACACCGCACAGCATTGCGCGCGCAGCCTTCTGGCAGGGACGCGCCGCCGATGCCGCCGGTGATGGCGCATCAACCGTCTTCTACACCGACGCCGCGCGCCATAGCCATGTCTACCATGGGCAGCTCGCCCGGGCACGTTTGGGCAGCACCGCCTTGCTGGACACGTTGGACGAACCGCCTGTTGAGGAACTCGAAGCGGCGACACGGCACATTGGATTGCGCGCCATCCGCGCACTTCTCGACGGCGACGCCCGCGATCTCGCGCAGCCCCTGATCGCCGAGGCTGCCAATACCGCTTCGACGCAGGCGGCGGCGATCGCCGTTGGCGACCTCGCCGCGCGCTTTGGATTGCCTCGGCTGACCCTGCTCGCGGGCAAATCCGCCATGCAGCGCGGCCTCAAGGTCGAGGAGCACGCATTTCCTGTATTCGGCATCCCGCAGTTCGAAACCACACCGGACATGGCCGAAGCGCCAATTGTCTATGCGATTGCCCGGCAAGAAAGCGAATTCGACCCCAATGCTGTCTCGCACGCCGGTGCGCGCGGCTTGATGCAATTGATGCCGGAAACGGCGCGTCGAACCGCCCAGCGGGCCAAGCTGCCGTTCGATGTCGGCAGTCTGACGGCCAATCCTGCCTTGAACGCGCGCATCGGCGCGGCACACCTCGGTGAACTCTTTGCCGAATACAACGGCTCGTACATTCTCGCCTTCGCGGCTTACAATGCCGGCGGCAAGCGGGTGAAGGAATGGATTGCCGCCTATGGCGATCCGCGCGATCCGCAGATCGACAAGATCGACTGGATTGAACGCATTCCAATCACCGAAACGCGCCACTACGTCCAGAAAGTGCTGGAGAACGTGCAGGTCTACCGCTGGCGGCTGAACCGGGACGCCAGCACGTCCATCATTGCGGACATGACGCGCGGCGCGCGGCGCAATCGCAACGATCTTGCCTATACCGACGGACCGCCGGCGCCATAGTCGCTTGCCGGCGCTGCGAGAACCTCCTACCCTTGCCAGGACTTTCCCCTAACCAGCGGAAATCGCGGAGCTTTTCATGCAGAGTTGGCAGGATATCCAGACCACCAGCAAGGAAGGCCTGCGCCTGTATGCCCGGCGCTATGGCGATCCCCTGGCCGACGGATTGCCGGTGGTCTGCCTTCCCGGCATCTCGCGAAACTCCGCCGATTTCCACGAACTGGCCGAGCATCTCGCGGCGGGAGGCACGCGCGCGGTCTATGCCCTGGATTACCGGGGCCGCGGGCGTTCGGACTATGATCCGGACTGGCGCAACTACGACATCCGGGTCGAACTTGGCGATGTTCTCGACACACTTGTCGCCCTGCAGGTCAGCGAGGCGGTGTTCGTCGGCACTTCGCGCGGCGGTCTGATCACCATGGTCACACCGATGCTGCGGCCGGGGCTGGTGAAGGGCGCGGTGCTCAACGACATCGGCCCGGTGATTGACGGCAAGGGTCTGGCCCGGATCAAGAGTTATGTCGGGAAAATGCCGATGCCACGTACGTTTCGCGAGGGCGGCGAGATCCTGCGCCAGGTCTCCGGCGCGCAGTTTCCCAAGGCCGATGAAGCGACCTGGACCCGCTATGCCGAACGCACCTGGAAGGACGACGGCAAGGGCGGCCTGGTATTGCAGTACGATTCCAACCTGCTGAAAACGCTTGAAAATATCGATCTTGAACAACCATTGCCGACGCTCTGGCCGCAATTCGAGTCGCTGGAACATGCTCCGGTTCTGACGGTCCGGGGGGCGAATTCCGACATCCTGTCGCAGGCGACGGCGGAAGAAATGACGCGCCGCCACCCCGCCTGCGCGCTGCATGTCGTGCCGGACGAGGGGCACGCGCCCCTGCTCGCGGACGCGCCAACGCTGCGCCGCATCGCCGAATTCCTCGTAGAAACGGAAAAGCTCTGACCGAAACAGCCCCAGAACGGGGCTGTCTGGTCATTCCTCGGCAGATCGCCGCTCAGGGTTTCGGCTTGCCCTTGACCCCGGTCAGGTCTGCAACATTGTCCTGGCCCCTGGCGCCCTCGTCCTTCGACGTGGCGACCTCGCCGCGTGCCACGCGCCTGGAGAACTCGGTCTCGGAGCCCGTGGCCAGAACCTTCGCCTGGCTCACCCACTCCTCGCGCTCGATCCGGCCGGGGAAGGCCAGGTAGGAGCCGACCCACTCGATCTCGTCCTTCACCCAGGCGGCGATCTGATCGAAGTGCCAGATGCCGAGCGCATGGAGGCGGCCCTCGTTCTGCTTGCCGATGCCGCGGATGCGCTTGAGATCGTCGGCCGTGCCACCCCGCGGCGCGGCGAAGGTCTTCGGCTTGCGGCCGGGGATGTTTTCCTCACCCTCCACCCGCGGGCCGGGCGGCGGC
>ERZ761609.3048-NODE-3048-length-11455-cov-21.599737_pt1 | contig 11455 bp, 8 predicted proteins | sample MGYA00511163_ERZ761609 | MGnify/ENA primary metagenome ERZ761609 (study PRJEB28899, sample SAMN02445070) | bioreactor sludge metagenome | biome: EBPR sludge | place: Australia: Brisbane, Thorneside Wastewater Treatment Plant | collected 2011-12-16 ... | reverse complement strand
GTCAGCAAAATCGCCAGCTTTTCGGCCATGGCGTCGGCGTCGCCCGCCGCCGCCAAGCCGCCGCAAGCGTCCTGCGGATCGGCGGCCCGCCCGCCGGACCAATCGAAGGCGCTGACGATCTGTTCGGGTATGCCGCCGACCGCCGACGCCATCACCGGCAATCCGCAGGCCAGGGCCTCCATAACGACATTGGGATAGGTTTCCGCCCGCGCCATGTGTACGTAGACGTCGGCGGCGCGGTACAGGGCCGCCACCGTTTGCGGATCGTTTTGGAACGGCACGAACAGGACTTGCGCTTGACCGATGGTTTCCGGCGGACCGTTTTCCCCCAAACCGATCAGCAGCAAGCGGCGGCCCGGCAGACGGGCCGACAGTTTTTCCAGCGTCGTCCGCAAACCGGCGTAGTCTTTCCAAGGATTGGCGCGGATGCCGTTGGCGGCGAACAGCAGAACTTCGGCGTCGTCCGGCAAGCCGACGGCGCGGCGGGCTTCGGCGCGATCCCCTGGGCGGTAGATCGCCAGATCGACGCCTTGAGGGATGACCCGTCCTTCGACCATGCCGTCGGCCAGAATGCCGTTTTCGACCTTATCCATCAGCCAGCGGCACGGGGTTGCGACGTAAAGCCGGCTTTGCTGGAAAATCGCGCGCTTGCGCAGCCAGTTGCCGGCGGTGTCGTCTTGTTTCTGGCCGGGGTACAAGGAAAGATCGGGACACGCGCCGCAGCCGGTTCGCCAGCGGTCGCAATCCAAGGAATGGGCGCAATTGCCGCTGAGCAGCCAAGCGTCGTGCAGCGTCAACACGGTGGGCAGCGTGCGGCCCAGCCAAGGCAGGGCGCGCAAGTCGAAATACCAGCGGTGCAGATTGTGGCAGTGCAGGACGTCCGGCGGCGACGGCGGCAGGTCCAGCAGGTCCCATGCGCCGGCGAAATCGAAGAACTCCCGGCCGCGCTCAATGTCGGCGGCGATTTCGGAATCGGGGCGCCAGGGCGCCGCCAGCGGGTTGCGCGCCCGATAGCCGCGGTCGTTGGGCATGGCCAGCGCGTCGCCGGCGGCGTCGCGCTTCCAACCGACCGCCAGCCAGGATTCGCAGCCGTGAGCGCGATACGCGCGGGACAGATCTCGGGCGATTTTTTCGGCGCCGCCTGCTTGGTCGAAGGTGCTGACGCTGAGAATGCGCATGGGGTTGCCCTAATGTTTCTTCAGGCGGCGAATTGCGCCTTCCAGGCGGCGATCGCATCGACGGGCGGCTGCACCTTCAATGCGAAGCGGCCGGCGATCAGTTCTTCCAGGCGGCCGATCATCTGACGGGGCAGAACCGGCAGATTGACGTCTTTTCCCATTTCGAGCGCCCGGTTGTCCACGCCGATGATAAGGGTGCGGCGGCCGGCGGCGATGGCCCGCACCCCGGCGTGCAGGCGGGTGCCGATGCAATCAAGGGACATTTCCGAACGCAGCAGGCGATCAAGCGCCGCCAAGCTGGGCTGGATGATGTTGAAGCCGCCGCCCAATCGGGCGGCGTGCAGATAATCCTCCGGCCCTTGTATCCATAAATAGATTTGCCGGTAATGGCGGCGAAGGACGTCGACCAAATGCGCGTCCGAGGCGTCGGGCGCGTAGTGCGTCAAGGTGAGCAGAACGTTTTCCGCCTTTTCAGTCGGAATGGCGGCGCAATGCTCGGGCGTGACGTCCCACAGCGACGGGCAGCCGGTCATCAGCACATTATCGAAACCGAGACGCCGCAGCTTGTCGCAGGTGTAGCTGTCCCGCACCGAATGCAGACGGCTGCGGTCAAGGGCGCAAGACAGCACGTCGCGCGTATAAGGGGTCGGATCGCCTTGATACTGCCACCACCCGACGCCCATCAAGACGACGTTGCCCAGTTGCCGGGCGATGTCCAGGTCAAGCCCCCATTGGCGATAGGCCTGCATGTCGCTGGACAGGGCGTTGGTGCCGCCGAAGAAACTGTGGGCGCTGCGTCGCAGATAGCTGATCGCTTCCGGGCCTAAGCTGTCCAAATAAGGCAGCCGGATTTGAAAAGCGTCAGGGAACAGCGGCTCCAGATGGCGGTCCACCGCCTCCATGATGATCTGGTTGCCCAGGTTGTTGTCGCAGATCCGCGTGTCGAACACGCTTATCATCCGAAAGCCCTTGGCGAAATCATCCCAGGGGCGGGCGATGGGCGCGCTCATGCTTCGACGTTCCGGCGGTTGCTCATTTCCAGGCGGCGGCGGCGACAATGCTTGGGCATTCAGGGTCGTGCGCCGCCAGGGTTTCGGCGGGGAAATGATTGTGCATCAGATAATATGGCGACCCGGCGACGGTGGCGGCGTTGCCATAGGCGGACAATTCGACGGAGGAGAAATCCCGCAGCAAATCAGCCAAGGAATCGCGGGTGAAGCGCCAGCAATCCTTCGGATCCGGCGCGTATTTCTGCAAGATGGTCGGCGCGGTGACCAGCAGCAGACCGCCCGGCGCCAGCAAACGATGCAACTCAGCCGTCGCCGCCCGCGGGTCGGGGATGGCGGACAGCACATGGGTGCAAACAATAACGTCGAAGCTGGCGTCCGGAACGCCTTCGGCGTTTTGCAGATCGGCGACGATGGAGACGCCGGGGCTTGGCGTCACGCTCCAGACGTCATAACGGGCGACGCGGCCGTTTTGGCTGAGGAAATGACGATAAACCGGCGGATAGAATTCAACGCATCGACCATGCGTCAAATGACGGTATTGAGCGAGAAAAGTATTGATGTAGACGCGCGCCGGCGACGGCGGCGGCCAGAGATTGGGCGGGTAGTCGAAATGATTGAGCTTCGCCCCGAGGGCGAGCACATGGGCTAACAGCGTCTTGTACTGGTCTGCGGATAATTTTTCGACGCCGTCCAGCAAAGCGGCGACGTCGGGGTCGGCGGCGGCGGCCGCGGTCCGGCTCATTCCGCCGCCGCCAAGCCGTCGCCGCAGACCGGAGGCTGCGTCGGATACAAGGCGGCCTGAAGCCAGAAGCCGCGGGCGGAGGTTTTCGCTTCGCTGCACCCCTGACAAATCTTCGGCGACGAAAAATCGCCGCGCAGTTGGTCGCCGCGCTGCCGCATCATTCGGGCGGAATTGAATATTTCATTGGGATCTTGTTCGAGGATATTTCCCATTTTATATTTTGAGTCGTAATCTTCACAGCACATTTTAACTGTGCCGTCATGATCGATCATCATCGTTTTCCAGATATAGAAGCACGGAATTTGCGCATCGTCTTCAACCGGAGGCTTTTCAAAATAATCCCCCCAGGAAATCCACTGCGGCAAGATTATATCGTCGGCTTTGCCGCGCCAATATTCGACAAATTCCTTGATCTCTTCCGTCGAACACAGATCGGTTTTAACCAAAGACACCGCCATGCGCACGCGCCGCGGCTGTTCGCGCCGCAGGGCGTCGAAGCGCTCGATATTGGCGAAAGTGGTGTCGCGAGAAATTTTCATAACGTTTTCATAGGTTTCTTTGCGAAACCCATTGACGCTGAACGACACGACGTCCACCGGCGACGCCAATAGGCGACGGGCGCGCGCCTCGTCCAACAGACCGCCGTTGGTGTAGACGATGACCTGCGCGTTGGGGAAAACCGTCTTTTCATAGACCAGCTTGTCTTCCAAACGCTTGTCCAGCAGCGGGTCGCCCAGACCGGCGTGGGTGATCATATTGATCGGCGCGCCCCACGCTTTGATTTTGTCAATAATCAGCGCATGCTTGTCCGCCCGCAACACGCCCTTGACCCGGGTTTGCGCCGAATAAGGACACATGATGCAATCGGCGTTGCAAGCGTTGGTCATCTCTATGGCTAAATGGGTCGGCAAAAAAGCGCGACGATCGCCGACGGATCGGGCGATCAATTCCCTGAACTGATGATTAGTCATATTTTCTAAAGAACTTGCTTTTTGCTCTGGAGCGTTTTCTTTTTGCATAAGATTTAGCTCCTCTGCACGATGATTGATATATTATTCAAGTATTATTCTATTTAACCTTGCGCATCAGTATATCCGACCAAGCCGGAAGCGTCAACCAAGCTCGCCGGGCCGTCAATACGGGGCGCGCGCGGCTTGGCGTAAAAGGGCCGACAGGTCATCTCGTCTGGCTGACGGCGCAACGGCTCTGACGATCATCCGCGCCGGAATTCGGACCACGGTGATCGATGGGCGCGACGTTGTAAGCCCGATCAATAATATATTGGGGACGATGGCGAACCTCTTCATAAATTCGGCCGATATATTCCCCCAAAACCCCCAATGCCATCAACTGCACCCCACCCATGAACAATACCAATACAGTAATGGTCGGCACGCCGACGGGGTATTCTTGGCCTATAACCAGCTTTGCAATAACAGTGTAAAATATAAGAAAAACACTGGCGATCGCAATAAAAAACCCTGTCCACATCATCAAGGACAATGGATAGGTGGAAAATCCGAACACCCCGTTGAGGCCGATTTTTAGCGAGCCGAGGTAGCGGTTATATTTTCCTTGCCCTTCCAGACGGGGATCCCGATCATATTCAACATACGACTGTTTAAATCCGACAAGGGCGACCATGCCGCGCAAGAATCCGTGGCTCTCCTTAAGATGGCGCAACTCTTCGATCACCCGGCGCGTGACGATCCGAAAATCCCCGGTGTTGCGCGGGATCGACACATCTGAAATCGCATTAATCACCCAGTAACCGACCGCGGAAACCGCGCGTTTTATAAAAGTTTCACCCTTGCGGGAACTGCGCCGGGCGTAAACGACGTCGTTTCCTTCCATCAGCTTGGCGTAAAGATGCGGGATGACCTCCGGCGGGTCCTGCAAATCCACATCGATAACGACGCAAGTTTCGCCGCGGCAGTTCATCAATCCGGCGATTGTGGCCGCCGGCTGCCCGAAGCGCCGGGAGAACACCAGCAGCCCGATACAAGGGTCCGCCGCCGCCGCCGCCGCGATGACCTGTTCGCTGCGGTCGGTGGACGGATCAAGGCAGAACAGTATTTCATATGGACCAATCTCTTGTAAGATCGGCCGCACTCGCGCCAAAAAATGCGGGATGTTCTTCTCTTCATTATAAACCGGCACGACAACAGAAATTTTTGGCGCGCCGCTCTTCTGAAGGTCGTTTTCCAAGGACAATCCCGTCATAACGTCATCCGATCATAGAATATCCGTTCGCCCTTATCGTGACCGATCCGGAAAAGAACCCTGCGGCCGGTTGGGCGTTCACGCCTATTTCTCGCAGACGAGAATATGACGGAAGCCGTTCGGACCATATTCTTTGTAGCACGGGTGATTTTCATCCGGCATCCACGGCGTCACCCGAGAAAATCCAGTCTCCTCAAAAATACGACGCAGAGCGGCGCGTGTCGGAACAAAAGAAAACTCGCCCTTGCTGATCCAGAAGTATTTTCCATCCGGGGGGATTTCAAGCACGTCCCCCGGCATGTCGGAAACGGAACTGTCGATAATCGCCAGACGCCCGGTCGCCTGCGCCAGACGCTTGGCCACGCCGAACACGTCGGTCAAATGATACATCATGCCCAGGGCGAGGACTAAGTCAAAACCGGATTGCGGAATATCAATATTGTTATAATCGGCGACGTGAAATTCTATTCTCTGGTATTCAGGGCGATCATTACGACAGTCGCGGACGAAAAAAGCGTCCTTCACTAAATACTCGGTGACGTCAAAGGCGAAAACCGAATCCGCGCCCCGGTCGATGAGTTCAAAACTCCAGAATCCAGAGTTGCAGGCGACGTCCATGCAGCGCAGACCGGCGAGCGACGGGCCGAAATACTCGTGTACGCGCTCAAAAATCGCCTGTCGCCGGACGCCGTGCCAGTAGGGAAGCCAGTCCCACCACGGCTTGGTCAAGACGCCGTCGCCCAGGTCATGCTCATAGTGCCAAAAATTTTCCGCCGCCATCCGGCGTTTTTCTTCTATCGAAATAATTCTCGGCTCTCGCGCCGCGGGGTTTGGCGGCGGGAGGCTTGGCGCCTCGGAGCTTGGCGAGAGGGCGGCCGGCTCGGCCGGCGCGACGGCTTGCGTCGGCGGAATCTCGCCTACGGGATCGGTTCCCCAACGCGCCGCCCGATAAACGGCGGCGACCCGACGATAGGCGGGGGGCGGCAACACGCTGCGGAGAATATTTTTCAAGCCGGCGGCTGTCATTCTAACGTCATATCCCTTTATGAATAAACAAGCGGCGCTTGTTTTTCGCGCCATCGGCCAGTCAGGCGGCGCGATCATGGTTCAAATGCAACCCCTTTTCCAGCCTTGTCTTGCGTGAGCCGCGGCTGAATCCGGGCGATGGCGCTTTTTGGAAAGCGGCGCGGCGAGGGGCCGGATGCGGCGCGGCGGCGTCCATCGACCTCTCAGCCGGGCGTTCGGCGCATGTCCGCGCCTTCGTTGGTCCGCCACCCGCTAAAATCTGTTATTAGCTTGAACGCGCCGCCGCGCCGCCTTAGCTGCGCGCCTGTTTTAGCTGGATTTAGGTGGATTCACGTCATGTTCGCCGCTTTGCGCCGTTCGCTGCCGCCGTTGGCGATTCTGGCCACCGCCTTCGTCATTGCGACTCTGCCATTGTATTTCTATAAGATCTTCAATCTGGATTGGATAAACCATGTCTGGTTGGTCGGATACTACGCCGATCACTTGCGGCACACCGGATTGTTTCCCATTCATCTTGACGCCGACATCATTGAAGGCGGTTTTCCCGTCTTTTACGGCTTTCTTTTCTACGCCTTGGCCGGCGCGGTTTCGCTGGCGACCGGGCCGGACGCCGCCGTGCGTTGGGGGATCGTCCTGGGCTTCGCCGCGGTGTTTTTGCTGTATTATCGGATCGCGTACGACTTGACGCGCGACCAAATTTGGGCGGCGGCCGCGGCCGTCGCTCCGACGCTGTCGATTTACACCCTGACCAACTTGTATATTCGCGGCGCTCTGACCGAAGTCTTCGGCATTTTGTTCATCAGCTTGAGTTTGGGCTGCGCGCTGCGTTTCTTCACCCTGGCGGCGGATGAGAGACCAGGCCAGGGGCCGGGCCAGGGGCCGGGCCAGGGGCCGGGGGCCGGATCGGGCCGGGGCGCGATCCGGCGACTGGCTTGGCTGAACGGGGCCTTTCTGTTTTTTGTGCTGACGGTTGGGACCCATCCGATCACCGCTTATTTGGCGGCCCTGTACCTGCCTGCGCCGCTGGCGCTGTTGTCCGTCGCCTCCGGAGCGTGGCGGGATCGGCGGCATCTCGTCGCCGCGGCTGTCGGCGGCGTGACGACGCTGGTTTTGATCGGTCCTTGGCTGGTCAATACGATCGCTTTTTCCGCCTCGTTCCGGCTGCTGGACAGCTTCGCCTATATCCCGGACAGCATTGATTCGCCGCTGATGCGGTTGTTGCCGGGTCTGGTCGATCCGCGGGTGCTGAGCGGCGCGCCGATGATTGAAATCCCGACGCCGTTTCTCGAAGCGCCGATCAACTTGGCTCTGGCCGGGCTGGCGCTGATCCAGTTGATCGTGGTCCTCAGACTGCGGCTTTCCGGGCGAGAGGTCGGATCGGCAAGCGTCGCGGCGGTTTCACTGGCTGGGATTCTCGCCGTCGGGCTGCTGCTGGCTTCCCTGGACAGCGGCCTGTTCACCGGCTTGCCGGCGATTGAAGGCGCGGTGGCGCGGCTTCTTCACCCGACCCAGTACGTTTATCGGGTCGTCACCGGGATTAATCTGTTGCTTTTCATCGCCATGGTGGGGCCGCTGGCGCCGCCGGCGGCCAGACCGGCCCTGCAGAAAACGTGGCGCGGCGACAACTTGCGGATGGCTCTCGGCATGGCGCTGGGGATGACGCTGCTCGCCGGCGCGATCAAAACGGCGACGGTGTTTTCCGGGCGAGAGGCGTTTATGGTGCAAGTCGGGACCCGCAATTGGCCCGGCGTCATTCTCCAAGGCGGGACGCCGCCGCCGCCGCCGAGGCTGCCGCTTAACCACTATCAACAGCGCTACGACGCTTTGCTGGCCGACACTCGTCGGCTGCCGCCGACTTTCTACGGCGTCGCCGGCTATGCGATGGAGGGAATCATCGCCAAAGGCGCGGTCCCCGCCGACCGGCGGTTGGTGCAAGCGTCCCTGGCCCGCCCCCGCTTCGACCGCCGCCCGCCGCCGCCGACGCCGGTTCGCTGCGACGCCCCATGCGTCATTCGCACCAACATTATCGCCACCCGGCTGATTGACCTCGTCGTCGACGGAGCGCCCTTGCCCGCCGAACAGGTCATGATGGTGGACACCATGCTGGCTTTCGCCGCCCCGGCTGGCGAGCACGCCGTAACCTATGCGCCGCGCCGCGGCCTGCGCCGGGCTTACACGGCGGTCGTCTTCGCCGTCGGGTTGTGGATCGTCGTCAGCGGATTTCTCGCGCTGGCGGCGCGGCTGACCCGGGAACGGCCGGCCCGGGAACGGCCGGCCCGGGGACAGTCGGCCCGGGAACAGTCGGAGGACGGCGACTCCGCCGCGGCGTAAGCCTTCGCCGTCGTCTGGGCCTTACCTGTTCTTGAGCCGGCTAATTCTTGACCCCGCCAAAGCAAGCTGCTTTAGTGTCGCGGCTTTTCAGCGATGCGGCCGGAACGGCCGGCGCAAAACGGAATCCAGAACAGAACATGTCTTCAGCCGCTCTCAGCATGCCGGACGTTGAAATCTATATTGATTGCGCGGATATCGCCTCAATCCGCAAGGCGGTGGCGGCTGATGGGCGCATCGCCGGCTTCACCACTAATCCCGCCCTGATGCGCAAGGCGGGGGTGACGGATTATCGCGAATTCGCTCTCGCCGCCATCGCCACCGCCGGAGAGCGGCCGATCTCTTTCGAGGTGGTGTCCGACGATTTCGACGAGATGGAGCGCGAAGCCTTCGTCATCCGTAGTTGGGGCGGCAACACCTTCGTCAAGATCCCCGTGACCAACAGCCTGGGCGTTTCATCCGCCCCGCTGATCCGTCGGCTGTCCGCCGCCGGCGTTCCGGTCAACGTCACCGCCATCTTGACCGTTGAACAAGCCCGCGACGTGGCCGAGGCGCTGTCGCCCGACACGCCGGCCGTCGTGTCGGTGTTCGCCGGCCGCATCGCCGACACCGGCGTCGACCCGATTCCGGTGATGCGCGAGGTCGTGTCGATGACGGCCCGCTTGCCGAAGGCGAAAGTTCTGTGGGCTAGCCCGCGGGAATTGCTCAACCTTTTCCACGCCGCGGAAATCGGCTGCCACATCATAACCATGACCCCCGATTTGCTGGCCAAATTGGCGTTGATCGGCAAGGATCTGACGGAATATTCGCGGGAAACGGTCTTGATGTTTCTGAACGACGCCACCTCCGCCGGCTATCGTCTGGCCTAGGGCGGACGGAGCCGACGACATGGCCGCCGCCCTCCCCCGTCATTCCTTTATCACCGGCGGCGCCGGCTTCATCGGCTCCAATCTCGCCGACCGTCTGCTGGCCGACGGCGAGCGGGTGACGGTTTACGATAATCTGGCGACCGGTTTTATCGAGTTTCTCGCCGACGCCCGCCGCATCGGCGGCGACCGTTTCCGTTTCATCCAAGGCGACCTGCTGGACGAAGCGGCGTTGAACCAGGCGATGGCCGGCGCGGATCAGGTGTTCCATCTGGCGGCCAACGCCGACGTGCGTTTCGGCACCCAGCATCCCCGCAAGGATCTGGAGCAGAACACCATCGCCACCCATAACGTGTTGGAGGCGATGCGGCTTAATGGCGTGAAGCGCATCGCGTTCTCCTCCACCGGTTCGATTTACGGCGAGCCGGAAGTGTTCCCCACGCCCGAAGACGCGCCCTTCCCCATTCAAACATCGCTGTACGGCGCCTCGAAGCTGGCGGGAGAGGGCTTGATCCAAGCCTATTGCGAAGGGTTCGGCTTCCAGGGCTTCATCTTCCGCTTCGTCTCCGTGCTGGGAGAGCGTTACACGCACGGCCATATCTTTGATTTTTACAAGAAGTTGTCGGACGACCCGACGCGCCTGCCCGTGCTTGGCGACGGCCGGCAACGCAAGTCCTACATGCATGTTCAAGACTGCATCGACGGCATGCTGCTGGCGCTGGAGAAGGCGGAAGGCAAGGTCAATATCTTCAACCTCGGCTTGGACGCCTATATGGAGGTTAACCGCTCCATCGCCTGGATCGCCGAACGGCTGGGGGTGAGTCCGGCGCTGGAATACGCCGGCGGCTCGCGGGGGTGGATCGGCGACAGTCCGTTCATTCTCCTCGACACCGCCCGCGCCCGCGCGCTCGGCTGGCGGCCAAAGCTGGATTTGCAGGAGTCGGTGGCGCGCACGGTGGATTGGCTGCGCGCCAACCCTTGGGTGTTCGAGCGGCGACCATGAAAGTCTGCGTATACGGCCTGTGGCATCTGGGATCGGTGACCGCCGCTTGTCTCGCCGCCGCCGAGATTGAAACGGTCGGGCTGGACGACGACGCGACGACGACGAGCGGGTTGGCGGCAGGCCGACCGCCGCTGTTCGAGCCGGGCTTGTCCGAACTGACCGCCGCCGGGCTGGCGTCGGGCCGGCTGTCCTTCACCACCGACCCGGCGGCGGCGTTGGCTGGGGCGGGCGTCGTCTGGGTGGCGTTCGACACCCCGGTCGACGACGACGATCGCGCCGACGTTGGTTTTGTCGTCGAACGGATCGCCGCGCTGTTTCCTTATCTGGAAGACGGGGCGGTGGTGCTGATCTCCGCGCAATTGCCGGTGGGCACAACCGCCGGGCTGGAGCGCCGCTTCGCCGCCGTCGCCGCCGGGCGCGCCGTCTCTTTCGCCTGCTCGCCGGAAAATCTGCGGCTGGGCAAGGCGATCGAAGCGTTCCGCAATCCTGGCCGCATCGTCGTCGGCGTGCGGGACGACCGCGCCCGCGCCGTGCTGGAGCCGTTGCTGGCGCGGTTTTGCGACGCCTTGCTGTGGGTCGGCGTCGAATCGGCGGAGATGACCAAGCACGCGCTAAACGCCTTTCTCGCCACTTGCGTCGTTTTCATCAACGAAATCGCTTCGGTTTGCGAACGGGTCGGCGCCGACGCCGGCGAAGTGGAGGCGGCGTTGCGGGCCGAACCGCGCATCGGCCCGCATGCCTATCTGCGGCCGGGCGCGGCCTTCGCCGGCGGCACGCTGGCCCGCGACGTGACGTTTCTGGGCGACATCGCCGCCGACCGCGGCTTGGCGACGCCGCTGTTGTCCGGGGTGCTGCCCAGCAATCAAAGCCACCGCAAATGGGCGTTTCGGCGGTTGCAGACCCTGCTGGGCGACTTGCGCGGCCGAACGGTGGCGGTGTTGGGGTTGTCGTACAAACCCGGCACCGACGCTCTGCGCCGCTCCATCGCGGTGGAGCTGTGCCGCGATCTGGTGGCCGCCGGGGCGCATGTGCGGGTCTGCGACCCGGTGGTCGCCGCCCCGCCCGACGATCTGGCGGGC
>ERZ761609.3047-NODE-3047-length-11459-cov-111.685110_pt1 | contig 11459 bp, 11 predicted proteins | sample MGYA00511163_ERZ761609 | MGnify/ENA primary metagenome ERZ761609 (study PRJEB28899, sample SAMN02445070) | bioreactor sludge metagenome | biome: EBPR sludge | place: Australia: Brisbane, Thorneside Wastewater Treatment Plant | collected 2011-12-16 ... | reverse complement strand
TTGCCGGCATCCGCCCTGCGCATCTCTTCATACAATTTATTGATGTCCACATCCGAGGGTGGATAGGCAATGGATGGCACACCCACGCCATTCGCCCAGGATGCCATGCCATCGCCGACGCCCGCGATCACGAAGATCAGCTTGCCACGCTCCGCCGCCTTGACCAGACTCTCCGGGGATACCGATGACTCAGGCGAGACCACTACCAACGCGCGAAAGTCGAACAGGTCAATATGCTGTGGGGTGAATGCTGCAATTTGGGCTATCACCGAATGCCCCTGTTCTGCGAGCTGCATGTTCAAGCGGGAGGTTACGGTCCCTGCACCGAGTAACAATACTTGCATTACTGTCCTCCTCCCAGAACTTCTTCGCGATCTGATTTGAACAAGTCCTCGAAGTCCCAATAGGTAAAGCCGGCAGAGGGTGCTTCATCCCCGCGTGCCATAAGCGAGACCACCAAACGATCTCCCTGCTGCAAGGCAAGCGATAAGACTTCGCGGCTTTGATTGGGCACGAGCAGGATCAACATCTTCGGCTGGGTATCCAAATTGAAGGAACCACTACCTTCAGAGGACTCTGTTTGTTGCGGCAAGCCCTGGACCGCGATCACACGCACACCCATCGGGAACAGATCCTTGGCAAGCGGCGGGAAGGAACGGTTCTGCGCATCTGCAAGTTCCAATTCGAGCGGCGAGGGCTGTGCGGTCGGCTCCACATAGCCAGCATCAATAACCAGTTCCGGCATGAGGGTGGGTGTACTCATCTGTTGCGGTCGCGTGCTGATCACGACCGTTACGCCGATCAGGTCACCCGGTAAAAACGCTTCCGCATCCGGTGACACTAAATTCATCGCATCCAAAGGCAGCGGGAACAAACTATGCCCAGGGAATTGCGCCAGCACAGCCGAGAGTCTCGTGCCCTCCGCTGCCGATGCCACAATGGCATTGCGAAAAATGGGCTGACCACTCCCGATTGGTTGAGCAACAATGCCACCAACCACACCTGTCACTTCCTCACCCGGGATATACAGACTGGCGTTGTCATCCTGAAAGACGGTCTTGACTGCCAGGTCATTTGCCGTGATGACATCGCCGATGTTTAAGTCACGTGTGGCGGACAATACGGAAATGGTGGGCGGCTTCTGTGCCGCACCCAGAGCGTTCAAAGCGATGAACGCCACCAGAAAGATTCCAACCGACACGCCCAGTACCACCAGGTTCACACCGGTCGAAGCAATACGTTTCAACATGTTTCTTCTTTTCTCCATTCGTTGGTTTTTTCAAATGCCTGCCGCAGGGCAGGAGTTTCCTCGATGATCTCTTCGAGTCGTTCGAGTGTTTGGCGCATCAATCCATACAAGGTCAGCATGATGAAATCCGTTTTGATGTGATTGGACTTGAACACCTGCCCGTGGATCTCTGCCACGGAGCGCACGATCTGCATGACCTCCGCCTTCGCCAGCGCCTCCGCCGACACACGCGGCATATCCGGAAAGCACTCCTGGACCAAATCCGCTACATCCTGTCCAATGGATGCAGAGTGGTTCTGTGCAGGCAGTTCTGTTTCTGGTTGTGCAGGAGGGTCGAGTAGGTCTGCAACAGAAGTCTGCGGGTCGGCGCGTAATTGTTCAATGGCACGCGGCAATCGCTTGAGCCCGGCTTGAACGGCTTCCAGCAAACGAGTCTGTGCCTGTGGGGAAAGCGCTGCCACGGCTTCGACATTGCGCAGGGAAACATGTTCCCGCAGTTCAAGGGGTAAGGTTTCTAAGATGCGCTCACGGCGTTCCCGTTTGGATTGGTAGGTCTCGCTCATGGAAGGCACTATACGATTAAGGAAGATGAGGTGGTTTCTTGGTGTCGCTTTGCTTTCCCATAACAAACTATTCTCGATCTCAATGCCGATAACATTATCTGCTCAGTTTCGATTCGACCAGGGAAATTCTTTCCATCCATTAAACAAATCAAAACCAATACCTACTGATGCTGGCGACAAAACTTGTTCGAAATCCTCAGATTTACAGATAGCAAGCGAGTGAGTTGAGGGGTATACTATATAGAACATATATTCTAATCAAAACGGAGCCCCAAATGCCCACATATTTATCTTTTGAAGAAAGATTATGGAGTAAAGTGAATATATTGAGTGACGATCAATGCTGGGATTGGATTGGTGCCTTGGGCACGATTGGATATGGTCAATTAACTATTACCAAATATGAAAACAGAAAGGAAAGTTTGGCCACAGAATTGCATGGGTATTAGCCTTTGGACCCATTCACGGCAAATTGGAAGTTGGACATAAGTGCGCTAATCGCAAGTGCGTCAATCCTAGTCACCTTTATCTGACTACGAGATCGGAGAACAACAGAGAGGTACACCTTCGGGGTGAATACAAATATCCAGATCAAGTTGAGGCTGAGGTATTAAAGGCAGCACAATATCATGCAGGATACGTAAGATCACTATGGGAAATTCGCAACGTGGATCTTACAACACTGTCCCGAGAAAAAATTCTTCAACTAAATGGATTCATCAAAGACGAAACACAAAACCATATCCCCCCGGTAGTGGAATATAAGCCCCCTGTACTACATATGATGCCTTGCGGTCATGACCAAAAATTTGCAATTTATGAAAACGAAGGTACATCCTGGTGTTTTATGTGTGAGTACAAAGTTTTGGAGGAGATCGTCGAGAAGATTAGAAATACCTTGGAGCTTAATGATAACAATGGCAACATAGGTGAAACTACAATCACCGGATATAAGAGTATAAAACCCAAACGCAGAAGGATTTCTGAAACAGCCCCTCCTCGCTATCTCGTAAACTGAACTATATCCAATTATATATTTTTGTCCTGTTAAGTACGGATCTGGAATTTCAATAACAATTACTTTCGAAAAGTCATTTCGACCAAAGGGAAAGGGCGTATGGATCGGATGTTGATATTCCTATACTATGTGAGTGGAGTGTTCCACCCCAGCCGCTGCTAAACTTGAGTGCCTATTTCGAGCTTTACCGCTAGGAGTATTAAGACCATCTGCTCGCAGTCTCCCAATATGGGAAGTGGGAAGAATGGCTGCGTTTCTTTTTGCGGGGTGTTTCCGCCCAGGCTCAGGACAGTATTTTCCGCATGACTCGGCTTCAGGGAATCCGTACCCGCTATGAAGAACTGGTTCGAGCGGATAACCACCCTCAACGCATGTCTGCTGTAATCGACTTCCTGTTCTCGCGTCCCATCCTGATCCTGCGTCAGGTGGAGTCCGCCCTGGATATCCCGTATATGGCTGCAAAGCGTTATGTCGATAAATTGGTCGCAGCGGGTATCCTAAAGGAAACCACAGGGTTTTCACGCAACCGGGTCTTCATGGCACATGAGGTCTTTCAAGCATTGGAAAATAACGGATAAATTGCTTGAGCCATCCTGCAGTCCGACATCAAGGAACAAAAATCGGGATACTGTCATTCATAAGAACTGTCTGGGCATCCCATCCTAATACTTTCAACGGCTGGTATAAATTCCCCTCCTGATAACTGAAACTTCCATCCGTGTGCAGCACCAATAGACGATAATTGGATAATTGGAACAAAGTTGCCTGTTCTGCAATCACGATCCAGCCTGCCCGCAAATTCCCCGACTTGACCAGCAACCTGCCCTGCGAGTCAATGATCCCCAACCGCACGTTCGTCAGTTGAAATGTTCTGACACCCTCTGCCATCGGCTGCCATTCCGCATTCAGATCACCTTCATTCACAAATAAACTGCCCTGCGAGTCGGTAATCGCGATACGGTTGTCATTTAACTGAAAAGCCGCCACTCCGTTTGCAAGACGTTGCCATTCTGCATTCAAGTCACCTTGCTGGACGAAAAGATCGCCATTGCTGTCAAGAAACCCGATGCGGGTATCGGAGATGGAGAAGGCACGCACATTTTGCGCCTGAAGGTTCCATTCCCCATCCAAAGCACCCTCCAGCACGTATAGATCGCCATCGGACTTGAGAATTCCAATGCGCCCGTCCGTGACCTGCACCTCCAGGATTTCGCTGGCGATCAAGCTCCAATTCAGAACAGAGTCTTCCGTGCCTGTATAGCGACCCTCCCTGGCAAACAGATTTCCCAGTGTATCCAGGATGACGATCCGTTCCCCCCATAAACGGATGTGCCTGATCTCAGGCACATCCCGAACCAGGATGGTCAAGTCACCCTGCTGGATGAGCATGTCCCCTGAATTCGACAACTTCGCCACGCGTGGGTACGCCGGGTCAGGATGGCTGCAAAGAGACTGATCGATCCACATACATCCCAGCCAGGGCGCTTCATCCCTACCCCAAGGATTTACATAATTGGTGTATCCGCGTTTTTCCCGACCCACCTCAAAATGTAAATGCGAGTTGATGCTTTGGTCGTAGATCACGCCAACCGGAGTGCCTGCCGGAACCGGCAGGTTTTCCACCAGCAACTCCTTGTTGGTGACGATGTGCATATAGGTGGTGTACCAGGGCTGCCCGCCGACACACCGATCCGCCTCGTCCCACCCGCCCCCCAGACAATGCTTCAGGACAATCATGCTGTTCATCCCCTCCGGTCGCCATTCCATGACCCTGCCATCTGCGGCGGCATGGACAGGTGTTCCGGGCGGGGCTTTGATGTCCGTGCCTTCATGCCCGTTCGCGCCGACATTCCCATCCGTGGAATAACACGCCACCATCTCGAAGTTATGCGGGTCCGCCTGCGCCTTGTCCTGTTCCTCCGGGATGGAGGGATCGCGCCAATATGCCCATGAATCGACATTGAGCAGATATCCGAACATCGGCGGGCACTGCTGTCCTTCGTTCAAGCCCAGATAGTTCCAGGTCCACGGATCGTTCGGGTATTGGGAGATGCGCGCCAGCCCGATATGGGCGGGCAGCGGCCACATCAGAAAGATGGGGCGGTCCCCGATCTCCAGTTGCGGGGTGATGGTTGGAGTGACCGCTTCCGGCGTGTAGCCCGGGATGTCTGTAGCCAAAATGACAGGGGTTGATTCAACCACAGGGGTAACAGGAGCACTGTTTGAGCAGGCTCGCAAAATCAAGCCAAAGACCATTATCAGGAAAACTGTTTTATTCATACTCTCCCATCCCAAACCACGGGCTGCATGGATTCGAAGCCGGAACATGTAGAAAAATTATACCCATATCAGGCGATTGCAACTTTTGCATGGCGAGTTCGCCTGTAGGGAATGGGGGCGTTTTTACAGGTTGTATCAGGGCGTCTGGCTATTTTTGTGAAGGCACGTCAATCCGTGTTAGCCAGCATGCGCCAGAATACGATGATGTTCAGAGAACTGACATCCATCGTCTTTGAACAACTGGAAGCGGTAGTGTGGATGTGTCGTTTTCATCGGGAATAACAACAGGTCGAAGGAAAACCCCACTTCATGTTGAAAAATGGATTCACAGGTCAGAGATCGGTGTCATCACCGACCACCTGCAGAAAGGCAGCCACCATTTTGGGATCAAAATGTTTGCCAGATTGTTCTTTCAGGTACCCCACCGCCTTGGTCTGTGTCCAGGCAGTACGGTACGGCCGGTCCGTGGTCAGGGCATCATACACATCCACAACGGCAAAAAGGCGCGCCACCTGGGGAATCTGTTCCGCCCGTAGTTTGCCAGGGTAGCCGCTGCCATCCCACTTTTCATGGTGATACAACACAATATCGAGGGTTTGCGGCGCGTTGGAGATCGGGGACAGGATGTTGTATCCATAGATGACGTGCAATTGCATCATGCGTCTTTCGGATTCCGAAAGACTGCCCGGTTTGAGTAGAATCGCATCCGGCACTCCCAATTTGCCAATATCGTGAAGCAGGGCTCCCCGCCGGATTGCTCCCCATTGTTCGGGAGGGATGCGCAGGGACTCCACCAGGCGCATGGTCAGGCGGGTAACCCGCAGGGTATGCTCTTCGGTCTCATGATCGCGCAGCCCCAGAATACGGGTTAACCCTTCAAACATGGCATTGTAGCCGTTCATCATACCCTGACTGGCGTGTCGCATGTCCCGGACCACGGTGGAGCGCTCCACCGCCAGAGCAATCTGCCGGGCGATTCGTTCAAGGAATTCCTCCTGCAGGGTCGTTAGTACAACCTGGATTTTCCAAAGAAACTCCAGGATCCCGGCGGGTTCATTGCGTCCGATCAGCGGCAAAATGCAATAGGTCGCAAAATCCACCTGCGTTTTCCGCTGAATGAAGCGAATATGCGCCGGGCAGGTGGAGAAATCGTAACGGAGGGCGGGACGCCCATCCATTGATGAAGAATTCTCCCCCAGATCGGCATCCAGCGCCTCATATTCCTCCATCAGGAATTCGACCTCTTTGCTGTAGGTGGCAAGCAGCGGGCGATCCCCGGCGGATTGGGAATGGGAAAATGAAAGCGCGACATCTGCTTCAAGGGCTTCTGCCATCGCCTCCAGGATTTGCGGTAGAACGCTTTGGATCTCCAGGCTGGATTGCAATAGCAGGGTGATCCGGTTTTCCGCCCGATACAAACGATTGCGTTCCAGTTCATGAAGGAATTCCCCGCTCATAAGGGGTATCAGTGCGGATATTCCCTCCCGTACCTCCTGCGGGATGGGTTGCGGGGAGTCCCCCTCCACAGCCAGCCAGCCGATCGGTGTACGGGCTTTGGTCAACAGGAATATGCCATCCTTCTCTGCGCCCTGGATTGACAAATCCTTGATCTCCCAACCCGGCATTATCGATGGTGGAGATTGAAGTTCACCCGGGTAACTTGCGACCCAGACCGGCAAATCATCCTCATCCACCTGTGCCAGCCAAACCCGCTGCATATGGAAGCGTTCTGCAATAAATCGCACCCAGCGGCTGCCCCATGCCAGGCATTCCTTGAAGGGATCACTGAACGCACTGTCCGGGAGGGAGCCAATCCCTCCATTTGCAACCTCAGGATCCAGGGGATCGGATCGGCTCCTATAGTATGGGGATCTGTTCATCAAGCAGGTAAATGAATTCAGTCAGGGTCCCCGCCCGAATGGAAGCGATAACTTCGTATGCGTTGTCCGTCAACGGAAAGTCTTCACCACCGAAACCCTCCCGGACTGCCTTCCCAGGTGTTTTAAGCAGGCAGGCACAAAAGACTGGGTCGATGACCGCTGCAACTAGAAGGCGACGGATGGAATTCAGGTCCGTCGCAACCGGGAACGTGGTAATGGTTCGTCCCGTAATTGTTTTGGTGATCATGGTCTGGCTCCTGTATCTCAAAATGGTTGTTGTGCCTCCATCCCTCCGCGGGCCTCTTAATGCATCGTTAGAGGGCGGGACTTTTCCTTCGAAGAGTGCAGCAAAGGACAGATGCCAGGCGCAGCGATGCCACCCGGCATTATCCCGTCCGAAAGTTCCGCCTCAAACAATCAGTTGCTTTGATTAACGGATGCCAATTCCGCCAACATCTTCAGGAGCACCGGCTCCCAGGACCATCATGGACAGAGCCAGCAAAACCCACAGCAACTGGAGATGGGTTCTGTTGATTTTTGTTACATTGAAAAGGATATTGGAAATTGTTTTTTTCATGGGGCACCTTTTGGTTTGGAAAGATTTCCCCCACTTTACACGTACCCCGGTTACAAAGGTGGCCTCAAATTGTGGTCAATAGTTTTTCGTACAGATTTCGTATCTCCTGGGAGGGCAGCATGCCGAGCTCCTCTTTCAGCAGTTGCCGGTACAAATGGTATTGTTGGGACAAACCGGCTGGATCATGCTGCACAGCACAGACCTCCAGGATCAGACGGTGGGCGGGTTCCAATAACGGATCGACAGAGAGCAGCTCGCGCGCCAGTTCCAGGCTTTTCTGAGTGGATCCCCACTCGAAATATAGTCGCGCCAGCGCCAACATGGAATCCCTGCGCCGTTCTTCATAGCGTTGCCGTTCAACCTCCGCCCAGGATGCTTCAATATTCTCCAAATATTGTCCTCTCAGCAGGGTACGAGCCTGCTCCAGGATTTCCATGCGTTCCCGGGGGGCTGTCTTTCGTGCCGAGGCTGACATCATATCGTCAAATTTCTCACGATCCCAGGAATAATGGAGACTGCGGTTAAAGCTATACTGATCATCCTTGAAAAGGATCACATCCTGCCCCAGGGCCTGCCGGATGCGATAGATGTTGATCTTGAAGCGCATCTTCAGGCGGGCGGGGGATAGATCCGGCCAGAAATCCATTGCGATCTGGTCCTTCGTGCGGGGCGGGGATTGCAACATGTACAGGAACAGATCCCGTGCCTCGCGGGTCTGCCAGTCTGACAACCCGACCAGACGCCCATCCAATAGGACTTGCACCTCCCCCAGGGTCCGGATCTCCAGGCGGGGCATCTGCAGGCGATCCGACTCCTGCGAACTCGTCAAAATAACTTCACGCACAGATCCCACCCCCTCCAAGGTCCGGTGGCCTTGTTCGAGGAACAGCCAGAATCCCGAAGCACGGAACAGACGAGTGTAACCATTCGCCTTCACCCAGTGGAATATCCTTCCGGCATTGAGCATGATCGGGGTCGGATTGCGCCATTCCCGATAGACAGGCAGCGCTTCCAGCAAGGCCGGGTCAACGGGTCTTGCCGACAGGATCGCCGTAACCGTATCATGCCACATTCGGGCGATGAGGTTTTCGGCCTGGTTGCCCCCCTCCCCATACAGGGACTGGGCTTCATAAAGGGAGACTTGGGCTTCATCCAATCGTCCACTTTCCAGCAGGCACAAACCCTGCTCCAGGCTGAAAGAGGCCCTCTCAAAACTCCCCAGGTGGGTCTGGGATAATCTAACCTGTCTCAATTCGCGCATGGCCAGTGCCGGATCCCCACCCAGGCGTTTCAGGCGTGCCTCGCCCAGAGAAGCATAGAAAATGTACATGGAATGTCCCAGGTGGGTAGCCTGGGTCAAGGCCTGGTCGTAACAGGCATAGGCAGAATCCAGGCTTTGCAATTCTGCATAAAGATCCCCCAAACTGATCAGGGCATTGGTCTGAATGCGGTTATATCCGCACTGCCCGGCAGTTTGTACCGCATCTTTTAACAGGTGGTGAGCCTGTTCCAGTTCCCCGGTCATATATTTCAACATGCCCATATTGTTCAGAAGACGCGCCCTCCAGCCGGAATTGCCGGAACGCTCCAACGCTGCCAGCGCGCTGGCATAATATTGCGCAGTGACCTGCGGCTCCCCGAGTCGACGATACACCACCCCCAATTCGGTCTCCAGGATGGGGATCTGATTTTGCAAGCCCAGCACCTGGTAGTCCTGCAGGGAATTCTCCAGCCAAGGCAGGGAGTCCCGCACCAGACCCTGCCCGAACAATGCCAGTCCTTTGATCCGTTTAGCCTCGGCATACACAGCCTGTCGATCAGGTTCCGATGATCCATCTTTGATTGTCAGGATTTGATCGACATCCCGCAAGGCAGCATCATATTGGCCCAATTGGCGATAGGCCTCAGCACGACGGACGAGTGCGATAATCCATTCGACTGACTCCCCCGAATTACGTAAACCGGCTTCTGCCTGGTTCAGAAGTCTTAATGCCTGGCGTTGATCCCCCTGGGTGGATAGCACCACCCCCTGTAACGAGACCATTGCAGGATGGGCATAAACCTGGTCGACCGGCAGCTTCTTCAACCAGTTGTCGAGGGTGAGAATCCGCCCGGCACTTATAAAATGATTGCAGGCAATACGAAGGACGCGAATCTGGTTCTTATAATCGCTCAACCGATCATAGATCTGCAATGCTTCTTCCCAGTTATGTTGCTCTTCATAAACCTGTGCCAATCCCTGCTGGATCCCCCACGCCAGTGCTGGCTCCTCATACTGGATCCGGGACCGGAGATAGTGCTGAAAAAGATGATGATAACGGATCTGCCTGCCTTCATGGTCCAACGATTCGCAAAAAAGATTACCTGCTTGCACTTGTCGGAACAGGGCGGCCCAATCCAACTCCCCATCTGCTTCCACCAGGAGTGGGTCCAAAACCTTTTTGCACAAATCCTTATCGAAGGCTTCGAACAAGGAGGTCAACAGCATAAACCTGCGCAGTGGACCCGGCAGCCGATCCATGACCTCCCTGGAAAAGAAATCGAACAAAACCGCGGTGGATACCAGTGGGTTGAATTGAGGCAACGATGCCGATCCCCCCTGACTGAGATGAATGGCCGCAATCCAGCCCTCGGTTTCCCGTTGCAGCGATTCAGCATCCTGCTGGCTGATCTCCACCCCCTGGTTCTGATGGAATAATTGTTGGATTTCCTCAACATGAAACGCCAGATCTTTGAAGGATAACCCACCCAGCAGGTTGCGCGCCATCATCAATGGGGCAAAGGGCAGGTCCGGCAGATTTCGCGAGGAGATGATCAGATGGACTGTTTCCCCGGCAAGCTGCAGAAAGCGTCCGATCAAATCTCCGATCTCCGCAGACCCCTCCACAAAATGATAATCGTCCAGAACAAGGACAAAGTGATCCCGAATTCTGGTTCCGATCTCATTGGTAATGGTCACAAGGACCTGTTCCAGGTCCGAGGCAAGGGTGGTCATGCCGGATAAAACCGAGCGGGAATCCCGCCCAAATTCCGGGAAGCGCATCGAAATCGAGGCAATCAGATAATTTAGAAAACGCTGCGGCTCCTGATCGAGGGCGTCCAGCGAGAGCCAGCAGAACGGAATCTCGATCTGCCCGGAAAGATCCACCAGGAGCGAGGTCTTTCCGTATCCGGCTGGGGCGATCACAAAAAGGAGCGGCTTGTCGATCTGTTCATACAATTTGTCGATCAGGCGCGACCGGGTGACAAGTTCACGGCGTCTGATGGGGATGCGGATCTTGATATCACTGATCGGAATTAAGGAAGCTGCGCTCATAACTCGATGGATTTTCTTTTTGCAGGGCTCCGGGCTGGGAATTCAATATACTATTCTATATTACTTTCCTGCCGGCTCTGTAATGAAATAAACATTCTGAAACCCGCCCAACTTCACTCTCTTAACTCATACTCCAGATGGTTCTGTAATCCCACGCCACTGCCCGCCCATAATATCCAATGGGAGCTGGTGGGGTTCTCCATAGAAACCTGTCTGGGATAAGGTCAGATCATCACCCAGGTTCCTAAGTCAGGTGAATAATACCTGCCGCGAGTCTGAACTGTATTCGGGCGCTTGGATATCTTTTCCAATAGGTAGAGATGAAGGGTTTGTTAAAATTGCATAACAGGCTCGACGGGATATGTGGGAACTGATCGTCTCATACCTGCAATCATGGCAGGGGCATGTCACCAGTAGAAAACGTGGGCTTTTTTCACATCCTTCGCAGATGCTCCTCATGACTATCTGTAGAATACCTACTTTGACAGCCCCACCGAATTTCCATTTTTACCAACCTTTTCCGCTTTTTCCAATCCATCCCTTGCTGCTAACAAACCTGACATGCGCAGTTTTTTT
>ERZ761609.3046-NODE-3046-length-11461-cov-7.768368_pt1 | contig 11461 bp, 9 predicted proteins | sample MGYA00511163_ERZ761609 | MGnify/ENA primary metagenome ERZ761609 (study PRJEB28899, sample SAMN02445070) | bioreactor sludge metagenome | biome: EBPR sludge | place: Australia: Brisbane, Thorneside Wastewater Treatment Plant | collected 2011-12-16 ... | reverse complement strand
GACGAACAGGAACTTGTCCGGCTCGAGCCACTGCACGACAAGTTTGCCTTCGAGCTTCCCGGGCTGCGCCATCCGCACGGACCACGCCGGAAAAAGGTTGAAATGAAACATCGCCAGCGCCGTCGCAGCGAGGAAACCGGCGACAAAAACAACAATCCATTTCAGCGACTGCACCATCCCGCCCCGACTCCCTCGAAAGATGGATCAGTGTATCGCCGCTCTCCCCGACAGGAAAATGGCGGCCCGGAGCATGTGGAAAAAAGCCGCGGCTCGCCTAACGCTTCTTCGGACGCCGATCGCCCTTGGCGGCGCCGGGCCGCGAAACCGGCTGCGATCCCATTTTTCGCCCGGTTGCATCGCGCACGGGCACGCCCTTGGTCGTGAAAACCTGCGCGCCGTGCTTGCGGCCAAGGCGCTTGCCCTCACCACCGCCGAGACCGGTCCCCGGTGGCTGCCAGTTTGGAACCAGATGATGCTTGCCGGGACCTATGAGATCGGCGCGTCCCATCTCTTTCAGCGCGTCCCTCAGGATCGGCCAGTTCTCGGGATCGTGGTAGCGCAGGAACGCCTTGTGAAGCCGCCGCTGCTTGAGCCCACGCACCGTCTCCACCGACTCCGACGTACCCCGGTGCACGCCCTTCAACGGGTTCTTGCCCGAGTGGTACATCGCCGTTGCGAGCGCCATAGGCGACGGCAGGAAGGTCTGCACCTGATCGGCGCGATAGTTGTTCTTCTTGAGCCAGACCGCGAGCTGCAGCATGTCCTCGTCCGTCGTGCCCGGATGAGCCGCGATGAAATACGGGATGAGAAAGTACTTCTTGCCGGCCTGCTGCACGGCCGCGTCGAAGAGCTGCCGGAACCGTTCGTAGGAGCCGATCCCCGGCTTCATCATTTTCGAAAGCGGCCCGCCTTCGGTATGTTCGGGTGCAATCTTGAGATAGCCGCCGACGTGATGCGTGACGAGTTCCTTGATGTAGGCCGGGCTCTTCACTGCGAGATCGTAGCGCACGCCGGATGCGACGTGCACCTTCTTGATGCCGGGCACCTCGCGCACCTTGCGATAGAGCGAAATAAGGCTGTCGTGGTTGGTGTCGAGGTTCGGACAGATTTCCGGATAGACACACGAAAGACGGCGGCAGGACTTTTCGATCTGGGCGTCCTTGCACGCCATCCGGTACATGTTCGCCGTGGGCCCGCCGATGTCGGAGATGACCCCGGTAAAGCCCTCGGTCTTGTCGCGGATCTGCTCGATTTCGCGCAGCACGCTCGCTTCCGAGCGGTTCTGTATGATGCGGCCCTCGTGCTCCGTGATCGAGCAGAACGTGCAGCCCCCAAAACACCCCCGCATGATCGTGACCGACGTCTTGATCATGTCCCAGGCGGGAATCTTCTCGCCGCCGTACCCCGGATGCGGCCCGCGCGCATAGGGCAGCTCGTAGATCGCGTCCATCTCCGGCGTCGTCAGCGGGATCGGCGGCGGCGTCACCCAGAGTTCACGGTCGCCGTGCTTCTGGACGAGCGGCCGAGCATTCCCGGGATTGCTCTCGCGATGGAGAACGCGCGACGCCCGCGCATACGCCTCGCTGTCGGCGAGCACGGTTTCATAGGACGGAAGGCGCACGACCGCTTTTGCGTCCTTGACCTGACGCGCACCTTCGTCGGCCACGTCGACATCGTCGGCATGAAGCTCGACGAAGCCTTCCGGTACAGCCGGCTTCATGAGCGCGACGCCACGCACGTCGTCGAAAGTTGCCGGGTCTTCACCACGAGCAAGCCGGTGCGTGATTTCGACGACGGCACGTTCGGCATTGCCATAGAGCAGGATGTCGGCCTTCGCATCGACGAGAACCGAACGGCGGACCTTGTCCGACCAGTAGTCGTAATGCGCGATACGTCGGAGCGAGCTTTCGATCCCGCCGAGCACGATGCGGCAGTCCTTGAAAGCCTCCCGACAGCGCTGGGCATAGACGATGACCGACCGATCCGGCCGCTTGCCGCCGACGCCGGCCGGCGTGTACGCGTCGTTGTGCCGGATGCGCCGGTCCGACGTGTAGCGGTTGACCATGGAATCCATGTTGCCGCCGGTGATGCCGAAATAGAGGTTCGGCCTGCCCATTACTTTGAACGGCTCCGCACTCTGCCAGTCCGGCTGCGCGATGATGCCGACGCGGAAACCCTGTGCTTCCAGAAGCCGGCCGATGATAGCCATCCCGAACGAGGGGTGGTCGACGTAGGCGTCCCCCGTCACGAGAATCACGTCGCAACTGTCCCACCCGAGCGCGTCCATCTCCGCGCGCGTCGTCGGCAGGAACGGGGCCGTGCCGAACCGATGCGCCCAGAACTTCTTGTACGTGAACAGGCCTTTGACCCCTTCCGTCAGGCGGGCGGCGGGGGCCGGGCGCAGGTTCGCGCGCTCGTTGTAGGGGTTCAGCGACATGACGCTTCGGGGGCTCGGCCGGTTCGGGTGTGAGCCCGATATAGGACGTTCTGCCGCAGGTTACAACGTGAGCCCGTCACGCGGTTAAAGAACCGATGCCAGCGCCATGGCGACCGAGCTTGCGACGCCGGCATAGGGAACCCAGCCCGGCACGCGGAAATAGCCAGATTTGCCCCCATCTCCACGCCATCGGATGACGATGAGCGACATATTGACGAGCGCGAACACGATCAGCGTCGCAACAGAGGTCGCCTCTGCCAGCGGCTCGATGTTGAAGGCGAGCGCCAACACCAGCGCCGCCCCGACCGTCAGCGCCGTCGCGACGAGCGGCGTGCCGGTGACCGCATTCACATCCCCGAGCACCTTCGGCAGGTCCCCCTGGCGTGCCATCCCGTAGGCGACGCGGGACGCCATCGTGAGCGACGCGAGAATGGTATTGATCGTCGCCATGATCGCGATCGCGGTGATCGTCGCCGGGCTGACGGCGGCGACGGCTCGGAACACGTCCGACAGCGGCGCTGACGATTTCGCAAGCCGGCCAGGCTCGACGACGCTGACGGCGACGATGGCGATCAGCACGTAAAGCGCCGCGGAAACCACGAGCGTGATGATCATGGCCAGCGGCAGGCTGCGCTCCGGCTCTTTCGCCTCTTCGGCGATATTGGCGAGTTCCTCGAACCCGATGAAGGCGAAGAACGCGATCAGGCTCCCGGTCGCGATCCCTGTGAGGACTGCGGCATCGGCCGGAGGAACGGACGGGATCACCAGCGGTGCGGGCGAGAGCATCGCCGCGATGATGATCGCGAGCAGGCCACCGACTTCGACGATGGTGAATACGCCGGCAAGCACAACGGACTCGAGGATTCCGTAAGCGGCGACGGCCCCGACCGCCAATAACACGAGAACGACCAGAACCGGTCTCGGCAGAGCGACGAACTCGGCAATGTAACCGGCCGACCCCAGTGCGACCGCCGCCGACGAGATGATGGCCGTGACGAGTGTCGCAAGGCCGACCGTACGCGTGATCAACGGCCGGCCGAACGCTGCCTTCACATATGCCGCCTCGCCTGCGCTTACCGGAAAGCGCGTGGCGAGCTCCATATAAGAGCCCACAGTGAAGGACATGGCGAGCGCCGCGAGCAGGAACGCCCAGGGCGCATACACGCCGGCTTGACCTGCAACCGCACCGATCAGCACATAAATGCCGGCCCCGACCGTGATGCCGATGCCATAGAGCACGAGCAGCCCGAGCCCGAGGCGGCGCCTGAGCTGACCCGAGGCGACAGGCTTGGCGACTGCGACCATCGACGTCTCCCTCTGTTTGAGGCGAACTTATCGCGTCCGTCTGCATTCCATCTTGAGGCAGGTCACCTGCCTCTGCGAAACTCGTTGGGACGTCAACATGGGGAGCGACATGAAGTATGCGATCGTAACAGGAGGCTCCGGCCTCATCGGGAGCGAAATCTGCGCGCGCCTGATCAGGGATGGCTGGCGCGTCGCCAACTTCGACGTCCGGCCCGGAAGTCCCGGCGCAACTTACATCGCCGCTGACATAGGCGATCCAGACATCGTCGATGCCGGATTTGCCGAACTCGGCTGGGACCGCATCGACCTTCTCGTCAACAACGGCGGCAGGACACCCTCGAACAGCATGACACTTGTGGACGCGACTTTCGCGGACTGGCGCACCGTGCTCGACAGCTACCTGACATCCACGTTCCTCATGAGCCGGCGCGCATCTCAGTTGATGCCGGATGGCGCCGCCATCGTGAACATCGCCTCGACTCGCGCCCTCATGTCCGAAGGCGGCGACTTCATGTACGCCGCAGCAAAGGGCGGGATCGTGGCGCTGACCCAGGCTCTCGCCATCCATCTCGGGCCGAAAGTACGCGTGAATGCCATCGCACCGGGTTGGATCTCGGGCAAGACCGATCTCCGTCCTGCTGATCACGATCAGCATCCGGTGGGCCGCGTCGGCCGGCCGACCGATATCGCAGACGCCGTCATGTATCTAGCCGGTGCCGGGTTCGTCACGGGCCAGACCCTCGTCGTCGACGGCGGCATGACGAAGAAGATGATGTATGTGGAGTGATCCGGTATCGCGTCACAAACAATGCGACTTGCGGGACGAATTCATCTAACCGCGCCGTTTCCTGATACCGTCCCAGTACGCGAGGCGCTTTCTTATCTCGCGCTCGAAGCCGCGCTCGGGCGGATCGTAGAATTCCGGCCGCTTCTTCATCTCGTCCGGAAAATAGTTCTGCCCCGAAAAACCTTCCGGCGTGTCGTGATCGTAGATGTAGCCGTCGCCATACCCCTGCTCTTCCATGAGCTTTGTCGGCGCATTGAGAATGATCTTCGGCGGTGCGATCGAGCCAGTCTCTTTCGCGCTCCGCATCGCCGCCTTGTAGGCCACGTAGGCACCGTTCGATTTCGGTGCCGTCGCCAGATAGATCACGCAGTTCGCGAGCGCCAGTTCACCTTCCGGCGAGCCGAGAAAATCATACGCGTCTTTGGCCGCGTTGGCGTGGATAAGCGCCTGCGGATCGGCAAGACCGATGTCCTCGATCGCCATGCGCACGAGACGGCGCGCGAGAAACAGTGGATTTTCCCCGCCGACGAGCATGCGCGCGAACCAGTAGAGCGCCGCGTCAGGATCGGATCCGCGAACGGACTTGTGCAGCGCACTAATCAGGTTGTAGTGCCCCTCGCGCGACTTGTCATAGAGCGGTGCACGGCGCTGCACGAGTCTCGTAAGCCCGGCGCGATCGAGCGGCGCTCCACCCTCTCGCACTGCTGCGAACACGTCCTCGGCCATGTTGAGAATGGACCGCCCGTCGCCATCCGCCATGTCGATCAGTGCCTCGCGCGCATCCGGCACGAGCGGGAGCACACGCCCCATCTCCGCCTCTGCGCGTTCGAGCAACGCCCCCAATGACGCAGTGTCGTGCCGCTCGAGCGTCAGCACGGTCGCACGGCTCAACACGGCGGCATTGAGTTCGAACGACGGGTTCTCCGTCGTTGCCCCGACGAGCGTGATCGTGCCGTCTTCCATGTGCGGCAGGAAGCTGTCCTGCTGCGAGCGGTTGAAGCGATGGATCTCGTCGACGAACAGCAGCGTCCCCTTCCCCGTGGCCGCCAGCGCCTTCGCCTTGTCGAACACCTTTCTGAGATCTGCGACACCGGAGAAGATCGCTGAAATCTGTTCGAAGGCCAGATCGGTTTCATGCGCGAGAAGACGCGCGATCGTCGTCTTGCCCGTCCCCGGCGGCCCCCAGAGGATGAGCGAGCCAAGCCGGCCACTCTCGAGCATTCGCGTGAGCGTCCCGTCCGGCCCGACGATCTGCTCCTGACCAACGACCTCGGAAAGCCTTTGCGGCCGGAGCCTGTCCGCCAGCGGCCGTCGCGCGGCACGCTGAGTCCCCGCAGGCCCACCCCGCCCCGGAGGATCATCGCTGGTCGAGAACAGGTCGCTCAAGAGGCCTCCGTGGTCTGCTCCCGCGCCTCACTCATGAAAAGACCGAGCATGGCCAGCGCCGCACCGAGCGCGACCGACAGGAAACCAGCCATCGACAGGATCGACATCGCGGTGATCTGCTCGGGGATGTCTTCGACGACGATCACGCGACCCTCGCCCGGTGCTGCGTCCGGCTGGTAGCGGATCCGGACGTGGTCCCGGGCCAACTGCCTGCCGACCCGCAGCTTGTAGGCGAGTTGTGGTGTCACCTTGACCCCGTATTCGAAGCGCCGGGCCCCCGTCGTATCGAGCCATGCCAGATCCAGAACACCGGCGGCCGCAAACGTCACGCCGTCGCGCCGGGCCGCCTCGATCGAGGCCAGCACCTCGATCCCATCGGAGGCGCGCATCCCCGTGTGAACCATGGCGACGAAACCGTAGAGCCCCAGCACCACACCGCCGTAGACCAGGGCGCGACCCACCCACCCGACGACGCGGCCGGCCAAGGCATACCCCCGCCGCGCAGGTCTGGGCGCGGGCGCGGACGACGCGGTCTCGAAGCGGCGCATACTCACCTCAACCCGGCTCCGGAAACGAGTCGATGATATAGCGCTCGATGTTCTTCTCCTTGATCCTGCGCTCGCTCTTCGCCCATCCCGCAACCGATATGCCGGCCTCGTGCACCGTCTCCGGCCGACCCGATACCAGTGGATGCCAGGTGGCGAGGCCCCTGCCCTCCTCGATTCGCCTGTAGGCGCACGTGTCCGGCAGCCAGCGCAGCGTACGGACCTGCTCCGGGTCGATCTGGATGCAATCCGGCACGATCGACTTGCGATTCGGGTAGTCGGTGCACCGGCACGATTTCGTGTCGAGCAGCTTGCACGCGACCTTGGTCAGCGCGATTTCGCCGGTGTCGATGTATTCGATCTTGTTGAGGCAACACCGGCCACACCCGTCGCACAGGCTCTCCCATTCGGCCGGCGTCATCTCGTCGAGCGACTTGACCTCCCAGAACGGTTTTTTCGATGCTTTCAAGATCGCCTCTCTTCGCGACGGCCGGGCGCGCCCCGTCTGCTCCGGCCCGCCCTCGCCCCAATTGGACGCCATAGTCGGGCCCAACTGCCCCGTCAAAGGGCTATCATCGGCAACCCGCCGTTTCACAGTGCCCGTCGCACTGTGTTAAACAGCGTTTTATGGCAGGCACGGCGCCCATGTGTGAACTATAATCTATTGGAATCGCCGCATAGCGGCAACGCAGGTGGCAGCCGAGGTCCGAACCGGGCTCGCGTCATGACGACTGCCACAATCGAAGAGTTTGGACCGTGCACGAACTAGGCCCCGAGCGCCCGAAGAGAAAGCGCCGCATCGACTGGCTCGGCATCGATGCGAGGCTCGATAGCGGCATCGCCTCCGCCTGGGAAACGACCAAGGACCGCTACAACGCGGCGTCGAGCTATTTCGCACGCTTCCGCCTCTCCGGCCCGAAGCGGTTCGCTACCAACCTGATGAGCGAGGGACTGACACTCACTGCTGGCGCCCTCGTTTTCCTCTACGCCCTCGCAATCCCGGCTCTGATTGATTTCGACGAATCGAAGATCAATTCGGTCAACTACTCCGTGAAGTTCCTCGACCGTGCAGGGAACGAGATCGGCAAGCGCGGCATCTACATCGACGACGCCGTCCCCCTCGAGGAAATTCCCGATCACCTCATCAAGGCGACGCTCGCGACGGAAGACCGGCGGTTTTACGAACACTATGGCGTCGACGTCATCGGCACGCTTCGCGCCCTTGTGACCAACGTCAATGCCGGGGAAACCGTCCAGGGCGGCTCAACCCTGACGCAGCAGCTTGCCAAGAACCTGTTCTTGTCCTCGGAACGGACATTCATCCGGAAACTCAAGGAAGCCTATATCGCATTCCTCCTCGAGGCCCGCCTGTCCAAGCGCGATATCCTGAAGCTGTATCTCGATCGCGCGTACATGGGTGGTGGTGCGTTCGGCGTCGAGGCGGCTGCGCAATTCTATTTCGGCAAGTCCGTGCGCCACGTGACCCTTGCCGAAGCCGCCGTCATGGCCGGATTGTTCAAGGCTCCTACAAAATTCGCCCCGCATACCAATCCCGCCAATGCCCGCGCCCGAGCCAACGTCGTTCTCGCCAACCTGGTCGATGCCGGTTTCATGACGGCAGGGCAGGTGGAGCAGGCACGCCGAAATCCGGCCCGCGCCATCGAGACACGTTCGACGACGAGCCCGGACTGGTTTCTCGACTGGGCATTCGAGGAAGTCCAACGCCTGGCCGACGGCAAAGGCCATTACGTCCTGACGGCACGTACGACGATCGACCTCGACCTTCAGCGCGCGGCGGACGAGGCACTGCAGTCGACCATCCGCCAGCACGGACGCTCCCACAATGCCCGCGCCGGCGCTTTGGTTTCTATGGAAACGGATGGCGCGGTACGTGCACTCGTCGGTGGCACCGATTACGGCGAGAGCCAGTTCAACCGTGCAACCCATGCCCGTCGCCAGCCCGGCTCCTCGTTCAAGATCTATGTTTATGCTGCGGCCCTGGAGGCCGGCATGTCCAACAGGTCGGTCGTGCGCGACAACGCACCCGCTCCCTGCGGTCCGCTGGCGTGGCAGCCGAAAAACTACGATGGCAGCTCCGGCCGGGGATATGCCCTGACCATGCAGGAGGCCTTCAAGCAGTCTCTGAACACCGTCGCCACCGAACTCGCCCTTTATCGTGTCGGCCGCGACAAGGTCATCGACATGACCAGACGTCTCGGCATCGACGGCATCAAGCGGAGCTGCTCGATGGCGCTGGGTGACACCGGCATAACGCCGCTCGAGCATACCGGCGCCGTTGCAACGATCGCCAACAACGGCGTCCTGGCGACACCCTACGGCATCCTCGAGATCACCAACTCACGCGGCGAAACCATCTACTCGCACGAGAAAGACGCGCCACCGCGGCCGCAGGTCCTGTCCCCGCGCGTGGTCGCTGAGATGAATCAGATGATGAGCGCGGTGGTCACGGAGGGCACTGGCCGCCGTGCTGCTCTCGATATCACGCACGCCGTCGGCAAGACCGGGACGAGCTCGTCCTATCGCGATGCCTGGTTCGTCGGCTACACCGCGCAATACGTGACGACGGTCTGGATCGGCAACGACGACTTCCGCCCGATGATGATCCTGCCGTCAGCGCGCACCGGCAATGCTATCGGCGTAACCGGCGGAAGCCTGCCCGCGCAAACCTGGCAGGCCTACATGACTATCGCCCATGCCAATCCCAACATTCCGACCCTGGCCGGCCTATCCCCTCATCCACGCCTGGTACAGGAACAGCAACGCCTTGCCGAACTCCGCCGCTCGCAACCGGCGAACTCGGTTTCGGTCGCTGGTGCGTCAGCGCCCGGCCGCCGCTCTTCCCTGCTCCCCGAACAGTCCCGCGAGGCTCTGCGCCGCGTCGTCGAGAGCATGCGTCGCGCAACCGGTGGCGTTCCGCCCGCCCCCGCGAACGCCGCTCCGGTGCAACCATCCAGCCCCTCGAACCCGAAGGTCGAACCAGCCGATCCGGGACGCCGCGCCGAGGTGCCCGGACCAACACCTGACGCCACGGGCAGAAGTTTCCGGTAGGCCATGAGCAGAAATCTGAACCGAACCGGAGCCGGACGATGATCCTCAACGCCATCGCCGCATTCCTGCACCTGACGATCCGAGGGGCGCTCTTCCTCGCCATCGCGGTCTTCGGCGGTCTCGGAACGGCGTGGGCCCTCATCCATTCTGGCTCACGTCTGACGACCGTGACGTCGGGTCCCTGGATGTCCTGGACGGCGGCCGGTCGAATGGACGCCGATCCTTACACGCGCGCCAACACGGTGCGCACGGCGCGCCTCCCGATCAATCCCTCGCTCGCGCTCACATGGCGCGCCGAGAACGACTCCGATGGCGCACGTATCCATTCCTCCTGCGCCTACAGCATCGATATGTCCCTTCTCGACGCCGCGTGGTGGAGCCTCGCTGTCTACGACGATCGCGGCGCACTCATCTCCAATCCGGCCAATCGCCACGGATTCAATGCAGCGACCCTGGTTCGGAACGCAGACGGTACAGCCACCATCGTACTCGCCCGCGATGCTCGCCCGGGCAACTGGCTGCCGACGACAGGGGCCGGAAAGGTCACACTGCTTTTGGACATCGTCGATCCCGTCTGGGTCGCAACCGCGACGTCCGATCCACCCAAGCTGAAGCCACTGCCCGCGATCTCTCGTATCGCCTGCCGCTGATCGAGAGCCACGACGACGCCATGACGATCGCCCCCGAGAACCAGCCATCGCCCCAGACGACTCCGGAGCTTCCGGCCACCATCCGTGAGCGACTGAAGGCGCAGACGACAGCGACCGCCAGCACCGGCCAACCCGTTCGTTCCGAAGCCGCCACCGCCCCGGCCAACAGCCGTTTTCAGGAATTTCGCGCCCGTGTCCGGCGCGCCGGAGCGACACTCGTCCCCATGGCCGGACAGATGGCGCGCAGACTTCGGCTCCGCCCTCAGGTCCGGCCAACCGACGCCGTTTCTCCGGACCAATCGCCGCAACGCGTCACGCCCGCCAAAAATCATGTAGCCGGACGCGCCCTCGCCGCAGCGCGCGCAACCAGCGTGCGAATCGGCAGCACCCTTGATGCGATCGTCACACGGATGCCGTCCAACCGGACAGCGCCTCGCACACGGAACACAGTGCAGACATTCGATGCGACCCCGCCGGACCTGAAGGAGGCACGTCCATCGCTGTTCGCCGCCGGAATGCTCCTGACGGCCGTTGTGACAGCCGGCCTCATCCATCTCGGCACGACGTTTGCGATACCCTTGCTCGGCGCCGGTAGCGCCTACGCCACACTGAAGCCTGCCCTCCCCGCCAACCGCATGGTTGCATTTCCTGTCCAGGCGCCTGGCCGTCAGATCCTGCCGTTCGCATCGCCGGATACGCTCTACGCGATCTGCCGCTTCGACATCGCCGCGAGCCCGGTCGTGGTGCGCGCGTTGCTCCCCGGCATCGGATGGTCGTTGACCCTCTACACCCCCGCTGGCGACAACTTCTATGCGATGCCCGGAACAGTCAACGGCCCGACGGACGTCGCCTTCATGGTCGTCCCACCGACCGACCGCATGTTGAACATGATGCCTGGCGCGCGCCGCGAGGAGATGAAACTCAATCAGGTCGTCGCGCCAACGCGCGAAGGCCTCGCGGTCGTGCGCGCGCCGATCAAGTCCGCCGCCATGCTCGACGAGACACGGCGCGAACTGTCGGCAAGCTCGTGCAAAACGTCGGAGCTGGCCGCACCCGTAAGGTGAGGCGGCCGCCCGCGCCATCGCGCGGAACGGATATTACCCGCGGCATTTCCCAGATTTCCCGCAAGCCGCTCGGGACGCTTTGCTCAATCCCGTCCGATGTGCTTCGCGACGAACGCGACCGAGGTCGTGAGCCGGCAGTCAGCGTCAAAAATCTCGTGAGCGCGCTGCGCGCGCCGCGGCGCCACCGCCGACGCGACGTAGCCGACCTGCTTGCCCGA
>ERZ761609.3045-NODE-3045-length-11466-cov-654.024625_pt1 | contig 11466 bp, 9 predicted proteins | sample MGYA00511163_ERZ761609 | MGnify/ENA primary metagenome ERZ761609 (study PRJEB28899, sample SAMN02445070) | bioreactor sludge metagenome | biome: EBPR sludge | place: Australia: Brisbane, Thorneside Wastewater Treatment Plant | collected 2011-12-16 ... | reverse complement strand
TCCTCAGGGCCTTGGTGAGGCTCGGACTCAACCGACATAATGTGCCCGTGCTTGGGGGGCAACTCGCCGGCGGCGCTGGCGGCAGCCGTTCCCGGCCCGGTGACGCTGCCCGGCGGCAGCCAGCGGCGGAGGGCTGTCGCCAGGGTCTCGAGGCGAACCGGTTTGCTGAGGTAGTCGTTCATCCCCGCTGTCAGGCAGTGCTGGCGATCCTCGGGCAGCGTGTTGGCGGTCAGCGCAATGATTGGCACCCGTGCCAGTGGCCCCGGCTCGGCGCGTATCGCTGCCGTCGCCGCGTAGCCGTCCATGACCGGCATCTGACAGTCCATCAGCACGAGGTCGTACGCCGTGCTGCGCAAGGCGGCGACGGCCAGCGCGCCGTTGCCGACGACGCAGGCGTCGACGCCAAGTTCGCGCAGCATCGCTTCGATGACCGACTGATTGACCGGGTTGTCCTCGGCAACCAAGACTCGGCCACCGATCTTCTGCGTCGCTGGCGCGGCGTCGCGTGCTGCTGCCAGCGGCGCCCGTGCCTCGCCGAACGGAAGTTCGACGATGAAGGTGCTTCCGCGCCCGACCTGGCTGTCCGCCGTGATCGTTCCTCCGAGCAGGCTGGCGAGGTGGCGGCAGATCACCAGCCCGAGCCCGCTGCCGCCAAAACGTCGCGTCGTCGTCTGGTCAGCCTGCACGAAGGGCTGGAACAACCTGGCCAGCGCCTTGGGAGCGATGCCAATGCCGGTGTCGCGGACGGTGAAGCGCAGCCAGATGCGCCGATCGGGCGCTGGCGCCTCGGTGATCAGTGCACCCAGCGTCAGTGTTCCTCCCTTGGTGAACTTGTTCGCGTTGCCGAGCAGATTGGCGAGTATCTGGCGCACGCGCGTCGGATCGCCACGCAGTTCCACTCTGGCGGGAAGACGGAAATCGGTGGTCATCAGGTTGCCGTTGGTCGAGGCGAGCTCGCGAAAACTGTCGGCAAGTCCGGACAGCAACGGCTGCAGGTCGAAATCGATCTCCTCGGTGACCACCTTCCCGGCTTCGATCTTCGCCAGATCGAGGATGTCGCCGAGCAGCGCATGCAGCGACTGACCGGAACCGCTGATCGCCTGCAGGTAGCGCGCCTGCGTCGGACTGAGCGGTGTTCGGGCGAGCATTTCGGCCATCCCCAGGATGCCGTTGAGCGGCGTACGGATTTCGTGGCTCATGTTGGAGAGGAACTGCGACTTCGCGTCGCTGGCCTGGTCGGCGGCCCGCTTCGCCTCGACGAGTTCCTCGTTGCGCTGCACCAAACGTTCGGTGAGTGTGTCCAGCACGGTGACTACCGCCGACACTTCGTCGGTTGCAGGGGTCTCGATCTCCTTGCCGGTCAGCGTCAGCGCCAGTGATGCCGATCGCTGCCGCAGTTGTCGCAACGGACGCAGGATCCAGCGAACGAGGACGAGGCCGAGCAGAGTGCTGACCGCGAGGATCAGCAGCAGGTAGGCGAGCGAACGCCCGCGGGCCTCGTCGAGCATCTGGTAGGGCATGCTGCTGTCGAGCGCCGCGACGACGATATAGGCATCGTCGACGATCGTCAGCGGCAGGTAGCCAAGCGTCCGGGCGTCGGCCGGGTGGTGCCGATAGACCGGGATCTTCTGCAGCAAAGCCGCATCGATCGCCGTCTGGTCGAGGGCGTACGGAGTTTCCGCCGAGCCGGCCAGCAGCACGCCCGATCTGGCGACGAGCGAAATCTCCGTTCCGAGATCGCGCGCCAGGCGGCGCAGCAGTTCCGCATCGATGCGAACGCCGGCGGCGAGCGTGCCGACGGTCTTCGCGTGCCAGCGTACCGGCTCTATCGCGTGCAGTACGAGAACGCCGTCAGCGCGTGATGTGGCGAGCTGGCTGGCGCCGGCCAGGGCTTCGAAGACGCCCCACAAGGCGGAGTGGTCACCGTGGCGCTGCGGGTCGTGTGCACGATGGACGACGATTTCCTGGCTGTTGGTGACCTGCATCTCGGCCAGCCCGCTGATCGTCATGGACTGCGTCAGCAGCTCCCGGATGGCAGCCGTTGACGCCACCCCCGGGTTGTGCAGGCTCGCTCCCAGCTTGTCGATGCTGGCAGTCAGACGGGCGGCCAAGCGCGCCCGCCGTGATTGCTCGGCGATCAGTTCCTCGATCACACGGCCGATCGTCCGCATTCTGTCGACCTCGCCCGACCGTACCGTGGCCGACAGGGCGTCCTCGGACACCAGGAACGCCGACCAGTGAGAGGCAGCCGCGAGGACGGCGAAGAGAATGACCAGCGAAAAGCTGATCGAGGGGCGAAAGGACATTCGTTCAGGCGAGGAAAGGGCGAGTCTCAGCGGCCTGTTGCCGGCGGCAGGATGCCGTGCCGGCGCAGGATGCCTTGCCCTTCAGCGGCGCGGACGAAATCGAGGAAAGCCCGGGCCGCTGGTGGCAGCCCGCCCGACTTGTGGATCAGCCCAAGCTCGACCCAGGCCTGGTAATGGCCCTTCTCGACATTCTCCGGCGTCGGCTCGACGCCATCGAGTGCCAGCAGGACGATCCGGCTGCTGCAGGCGGCAAGTGCCGAGCGGTTGAGAAAACCGAGACTGCTCGGATAGCGGTCGAGCAGTTCGATGAGTCGGGGATCAAGGTGAACGATCTTCACCTCGGGTCCGAAGACGACGTCCCTGAACGGCTTGATCACCTTCGTCAGCGCCTGCCGGCTGGCGTCCGAGTTCTCTCTTCCGACGGCGCGGATCGGCGCCGGCTTGCCGCCGAGTTCGCGCCAGTTCGTGATCCGGCCGCTGTAGACGTCGAGCAACTGGGTCGCGCTGAGCGTCCGCACGGTGACGCCGGCGCCGCCGACGACGGCCACCGGGTCGCGGCCGAGGGGCACGAAGATGAAGCCCTGCCGGCTCTCCTCGTCCTTCAGCAGACGTCCGACCCGTCCGAGGGGGGAAGTTCCCTCGCCAACGTCGCGCAGGGCGCCGGCCGTACCCGTCGACGGCGGGATGATCACCCGGTGCTGCGCCTGTCGCTGGTTGAACGCGCTGGCCAGTTGTCCGAGGATGTACTCGGGGTTGCCGCTGCCCGGGATGACGAGGTCGTCGGCGAGAACCTCTAGCGAGCCGATCAGGACGAGCAGGAAGAGGACGAACTGGCGCCAGGGCGCCATGCTGATGGTCATGCTGCAATCTCCCGCATCAAGCTGCATTCACTCACGGTCGTTGGCTGTCCGGCGACCGTGCCGGCCACACCGGCTGCAATTCGCTTATCGGCAGCGGCAGCCATCTTCTTTAATCTGCAGGATGTGAGGGTCGCGTCTGCGACCCACGCATCGCCGTTTCCCGGGGCGCGGCCGAAGCGTCGGGGCTGAGCAGCCGGTCATGACTTCGCTCATCTGCGGCGTCGCGACGGCTCATCATCGTCAGGCTGCCATCGCCGGCAGGCGGGAGGCGAATTCCGGGCATGGCGCCCGACGCCGCCCGCGAGTCGCCGGAAACGGCCGTCCGGATCTTGCCGGCAGGGCCGAACAGTGCCAGCGCTTCGTTGCTTACCAGGGCCGCGAGGACGAGGGCGCCGCCGGTCAACGTGCTGCCGGCTGGCTGCTCACCGGCGCCAAGCCAGGCCCAGGTGACGCCGAAGACGACCTCGAGCAGGCCGAGCAGCGCAATCTCGGGGGCTGCCAGTTCGCGCGACAGGCGGACCACCAACAGGCACGGGACCGCCAGCTGGACGACGCCGAGCAGTGCGAGAAGCCCCAGATCATGCGGCGTTGCCTGCAGCGGCCAGGCAAGCGGCAGCGTGCAGGCGGCCGAGAGCACGGCGCCGATGAGGACGGCCGGCAGCATGTCCTGCGGCGTCGCGTCGCGCTCGTGGTTGCGGCGATGCCCGACATGTTGCAGCGTCGTGAAGTTGAGCGCCGCCGCCAGAGGTACCGCCAGGGCGACGACGGTGCCGGTCAGCGATAGGCCGGCGCGCGCTTCCTGGCCGAACATCCAGGCGATGCCGGCGCCGGCAACGGCGATTGCCAGCCAGGTGCGCGCCGGCAGCTGGTGCTGCAGGAAGAGGCGGGCGAAGAGGGCGGTGATCAGCGGACCGATCGCCATCGTCACCAGCACATTGGCGACGCTGGTCAGGGTGATTGCCAGCATGAAGGCGGTGAACATCACCGCCCAGCAGAAGCCGGAAAACCAGAGCGGCCAAGCGGCGTGCAGCAGGCTGCGCCAGAGCTGCGGTCCGCGCATGGCGCGCAGCGCGCAGCCGAGAGCCAGGGCGTTGAACAGGCTGCGCCAGAAGGTGACTTCGAAGCTGCTGGCGCTGTCGAGGTGTCGTGCGATGACCCCGGCGATGCTCCAGAGGAGGGTGACCAGTACCATCAGGCTGACCGCACGGCGGTGCGACATCGGTGCTCCTTCGGCCGCCTGCGTCCTGACGCGACGGCGAAAGTCCGTCATTGTGCCGGATTTCGCTGTCGCGGGAAGCATCGTCTGCGCCCGACGGCTTCAGTCGTAGCGCTGCCGGACGAGGTAGCCGCCAGTGCCGCCGGCAAGCGATTCGACCAGAGTGTAGCTGCCGACCTGCCAGCGCAGGTCGGCAGCGGCGAGCGGTGGGATGCTGGCGGTGGCGCGGCGGGCCAGCGTCACGTGCGGCCGGAAGCGGCGCCTTTCGGGCGCCAGCCGCAGCGCCTGCAGCGCCTCACCGAGACGGTCGTGCAGCCGCTGCAGCGCTGCGGGCGGCGATGCCGCGCGCAGTACGACGAGACCGTGCGGCCAGGCTTCGGCCCGGTTCAGCGCGAGTTCAAAGGGCTCCACGGCGACCCGCAGTCCGCTGCGCAACTCGTCGAGACGCTGCCGCGGCAGCGAGCCGATGAAGTGCAGCGTGAGGTGCAGGCGCTCGGCCGCCACCGGCGTCGTGCCTGGCGACCACGACCATTGGCGCAGGTAGTGCAGGAGTTCCTGGTTCTCGGCAGGCGTTGGCCAGAGCGCCAGGAAGAGCCGGCACCGCGTCGCCGCCGCATCGTCGGCGGTCGCCAGCCGGCCCGGGCGGGCTGCCTGGCGACCGCTCATGCCGTCGTTGGCATCCTCTGGCATGGCTCATCGCCTTGCCATCGAGGGTGCCGCCGGCAGACCGGCAAGCGGCGCGCAGCCACTTCCGCCGGCACGACCGGCGCCGCCGCGCACGGCGTCGCCGAAGGGCAGGGCGGGCGCTTGTCGAGGCGCAGAACTGCCGTGTTCACCAGGCCATCCGCCGGCAGAGCGCGCTCGGTGTCGCCGGCAGTACGGCCGGCTGCCGCGGCTCGTCGCTACTTCTTCCGCTTGCCGGCCGCGCCCTGCGCTTCCGCGGCGCCCTGGACACCCAGGTTGCCGCCGGTACCGAGGCCGCCCTTGACCTCCTGCGCCTTGTAGTTGCGAACCGCGCGCACGAGATTGTTGTACGAATCCGTGAACGCGGCGACGATCACCTTGCCTTCGGCGGTATTGGTGTAGCCACCACCGCCGGCACCAAAGCCACCGCCAAAGAGCGCCCCCATGGCGCCGAAGTCCATGTTTCTCGCGCTGCCCTCGGCGGCTGCGAGCTGCACGCCGGAGCGGTTGTCGACCAGGGTCAGCAGTGTGCTTGCCTCCTTGACGTTCACCGCGCCGGCAACGGCGCCGAGCAGACCGAGGCGGCCGCTCATGCCCCCCAGGCCACCGCCCATGCCGCCGGCGTTGTTGTTGCTGAAGGTGATGGTCGGGCTCATCGTATAGTCTGCCGAGACCATCTGCCCCTTGCCGAACTTCGATCCCCGGCGCAATTCGCCGGTCTGCTCGAGGGCACGTTCCTGCATCATGTTGTTCATCGCACGGCCGCGGTCGACGACGACGAAGCAGTTCGACTGCTGGATCAGGAGCTTGAGCACCGGGCTGGTCGAGCCGAGCTTCATCTGTCCGGTGAGGATTCCGTACCAGGGCGCGTTCGTGTCCTCGTAAACGGCAATCGTACCCAGCGAACTGCTGCATTTCTCGAGCTGGCTGCTGGCGTTTTCGGTGGTCGAGCCGGCGGCGGAGCCGGTCGCTGTCGTCTTCGCGTCGGGCGAGCCCATCTGCATCTGGGCGCAAGCGGTGAGCAGCAGGCTGGCCGTGGTGACAAGAGCGACCCGTGCAGCACGCTGCGGACTTGGCAAGGACATCGGTGGTTCTCCTTTCGATTCGCTGATGGTGGCGTCAAGGGCTGCCGACGACTGCCAGCTTTCCCCCTGGGACGGCATTATGCCCAAACGCCCGCGTTCGCGCATCAGGCAGACGTGCCTGCGCTGTCGGGCTGACGCACGCCGGCCGGCGGCGGCGCCCGTCGTGGCGCCGCGTGCTCCTGTCTGTCCCCCTGCTGCTGCGGGTGCCGGGCGGCCGGCACGAGCCCGGCCAGCCGCCGTTCGGGGTCGGATAATCCGTGCCGCTCCTGCCGGACGGCGACGGCGTGCCGGTTCGGCGGCAGGAGACCAGGTGTCGTACGCGGGAATAGCTCAGTTGGTAGAGCGATACCTTGCCAAGGTATAGGTCGAGAGTTCGAGACTCTTTTCCCGCTCCAGATTGCGAAGGGAAAGTGCCCCAGGCACTTTCCCTTCTTCCATTTCCGGGCAGGTATAATGGCTTGCGTCGCCCGGATGGTGGAATTGGTAGACACAAGGGACTTAAAATCCCTCGGCCCTGCGGCCGTGCCGGTTCGACCCCGGCTCCGGGTACCACATCCACGTTCCTTGTTGCGAGCTTCGTGCTCCGGGCCCCGATGATCATCTTTGACCTTGCATGCCAGCACGACCATCAGTTTGAAGGCTGGTTCCAGTCGCGCGAGGATTTCGAAAGCCAGCTGGCATCCGGTCTCGTCAGTTGCCCGCACTGTGGATCGCTCGAGATTCGGCGGGTGCCGTCAACGGTGCACGTCGGCCGCTCGGGCTCGCCGGCCGATCCGCCTCGCCGTGAGCTGCCCGTGCCCGCGCCGGCAGCCGATGGGCGTGCAGGCGCGCTGCAGGCGTTCCGCCATCTGACCGAGATGTTGCTCGCGAACTGCGAGGATGTTGGTGCCGACTTCGCCGAGGAGGCGCGGCGGATTCACTATGTCGAGGCGCCCGAGCGTTCGATTCGTGGCGTTGCGACGGCCGAGGAGTACGAGGAACTCCTCGACGAGGGGATTGAGGTCTTCCGCCTGCAGCGGGTGAAGCCGGGTGACCTGCACTGAGCGTTGCGTCGTGGCTGCTCGTGCTGGCGGGCGGCGGGGCTGGTGCCCCGGTGGCCGCTGCGGACGGTCTTTGTCGCCTGCCGGCGGCGAAAAGTGGAGGGAGGATCGCTGATGATCAAGTCACGCGCTGCGGTTGCCTGGGCTGCCGGGCAGCCCCTGGAGATCACCGAGGTGGATGTCGAGGAGCCGCGGCAGGGGGAGGTGCTGGTGCGCATCGTCGCCTCCGGCGTCTGCCACACCGATGCCTTCACGCTTTCCGGTGCCGACCCGGAAGGCATCTTCCCGAGCATCCTCGGTCATGAGGGCGGCGGCATCGTCGAGGCGGTCGGGCCGGGCGTCAGCTCGGTTGCCGTCGGCGACCACGTCATCCCCTTGTACACCCCGGAGTGCGGTCAGTGCAAGTTCTGCCGCTCGGGCAAGACGAACCTCTGTCAGGCGATTCGTGCGACGCAGGGCAGGGGGCTGATGCCGGATGGCAGCAGCCGCTTCTCGTGCAACGGCAGGCCGATCCATCACTACATGGGGACCTCGACCTTCTCCGAGTACACCGTCCTGCCCGAGATCTCGCTGGCGAAAATTGCCCGTGACGCCCCGCTGGAGAAGGTCTGCCTGCTCGGTTGCGGCGTCACCACCGGCATCGGTGCGGTACGCAACACCGCCAAGGTCGAGCCGGGGGCGACGGTAGCCGTTTTCGGGCTCGGCGGCATCGGTCTCGCGGTGGTCATCGGCGCGGTGATGGCCGGGGCGGCGCGCATCATCGCGATCGACACCAATCCGGCCAAGTTCGCGATCGCCAGGCAACTGGGCGCCACCGACTGCGTCAATCCGGCCGATCACGCGCGGCCGATTCAGGAAGTGATCGTCGATCTGACTGATGGCGGCGTCGATTACTCCTTTGAATGCATCGGCAACGTCTCGGTGATGCGAGCGGCGCTCGAATGCTGTCACAAGGGGTGGGGCGAGTCGGTGATCATCGGCGTCGCCGGCGCCGGCGAGGAAATCGCGACGCGGCCGTTCCAGCTGGTGACCGGACGCGTCTGGCGCGGCTCCGCCTTCGGCGGCGTGCGCGGCCGCTCCGAGCTGCCCGGCTACGTCGAGCGCGCGCAGCGGGGCGAGATTCCACTCGACACCTTCATCACCCATACCATGGGGCTGCCAGACATCAACCGGGCCTTCGATCTGATGGCTGCCGGCCAGAGCATCCGCTCGGTGATCCTCTTCTGAGCGGCGTGGCTGCTGCCATGCCGTTGCTCGAGGAGCTTGCCGCCAATCGCTGTTGCGGCGGCTGGCACCGGCGCTACCGGCATCATTCGACCACCCTTGGTTGCGACATGGTGTTCGCCGTGTATCTGCCGCCGCAGGCCGAGGACCGCGCGGTGCCGGCGCTCTACTGGCTTTCCGGGCTGACCTGCAGCGACGAGAACTTCATGCAGAAGGCCGGAGCGATGCGCGTCGCCGCCGAGCTCGGCCTCGCCCTCGTCGCTGCCGACACCAGTCCGCGCGGCGACGACGTGCCGGGCGACCCGCAAGGCTGCTGGGATTTCGGTCACGCTGCCGGTTTCTACCTGAACGCGACCCAGTCGCCGTGGCGGCGACACTACCGCATGCATGACTATGTCGTGCACGAGCTGCCGCAATTGGTCGAGGCGAGCCTGCCGATCGACGAACGGCGCGGCATCAGTGGCCACTCGATGGGTGGCCATGGTGCGCTGGTCTGTGCGCTGCGCAACCCTGGCCGCTATCGCTCACTCTCGGCACTGGCGCCGATCTGTCATCCGCTCGCCAGTCCGTGGGGTGAAAAGGCTTTCCGCAACTATCTTGGCGCCGATCGCGAGAGCTGGAAGCAGTGGGACGCCTGCGAGCTGATCGCCGTCGCCGGCGAACGCCTGCCGCTGCTCGTCGACCAGGGGCTGGCGGACCCCTTCCTCGCCACGCAACTGCTGCCGGAGCTTCTGCAGCAGGCCTGTGCAGCCGCCGCTCATCCGCTGACGCTGCGCCTGCAGCCGGGTTACGATCACAGCTACTATTTCATCGCCAGCTTCATCGACGACCATCTGCGGCATCACGCGGCGGCGCTGCGGTCCTGAAGGGGCGGCCGGGCAGCGCCGCGACACGGCGTTCGCGGCCTGGCAGCGGACGGCGATCGCGGTTCGCGGTCGCCGCGTTGGCCGCCTTCAGGCAGCGATGACGACGCGGTTGCGACCGCTGCGCTTGGCCTCGTAGAGCGCGGCGTCGGCTGCCTCGATCAGCGCCTGGCTGTCCTTGATTTTGCTCGAGAGATTGGCGACGCCGATGCTCAGGGTAAGCGGAATCGGCTGCTGCTCCCAGAGGAAGCTGTACTTTTCGACCAGCGCGCGGATGCGGTCGGCGATCTGGGCAGCGGCGCGGGCGCTGGCATTCGGCAGAACGGCAGCGAACTCCTCGCCGCCATAGCGAAACACCAGATCCTCGACGCGTGAGGCGCGCTTCAGCAGGTCGGCGAGCTGGCGCAGCACGGCATCACCGGCGGCGTGGCCGTAGGTGTCGTTGATGCGCTTGAAGTGATCGATGTCGAGCAGCAGGCACGCCATCGGCAGACCGTTGGACTGGGCGAATGCCCACTCGGAGGCGAGATAGTCGAGGCCGTGGCGGCGATTCGGCAGTTGCGTCAGGGCGTCGGTCAGTGCCTGTTGCAGCAGGCGTCGGTGGGTGACGGCGAATTCGTCGGTCGAACGCATGATGCCGCGCCGCTCGCGCTGGATCTCTTCGCGCAGCAGCAGCATCCGCGTCGCCGTGTTGAGGCGCACGCGCAGCGTCTGGATGCCCACCGGCTTGACCAGGACATCGTCGGCGCCGGCGTCGATCGCTTCTAGGATGTGTGCTTCGCTGCCCGGCGAGGCCAGCAGCAGCGCGTAGCTTTCCTTGCCCGCCGGTGTCTGGCGCAGGATGCGGCAGAAGACGGCCGGTTTCAGTCCGGGCATGGCCATGTCGGCAATGACGATCTGGGCTGGCTGGCGGAGCACCTGCTTGAGGTCGTCGATGCTGCTGTCGACGAGTACCGGCAGGTGACCGAGGCTTTCGATCTGCTGCATCAGCGTCGGCAGTTCAGCGACCGGAATGCCGACCAGCTGCACGTGCAGGCGCGGCGAAGTCAGCTTGCCGTCCGGTTCCTGGTTGGCCGGGCTGACCCGTCGCGTCGGCGGGCTGGCAGCAAGGATCTCGGCGAAGGGTGGCATCTCCTGCGTGCGCACCTGCAGCATCGCACCCCACTCGCGCCAGCGCCGGACCATCCGGTCGGCCATGTCGTTGAGCGCGTCGCCGCTGATTCCGAGTCGCGCGGCGCGCGTCAGGAGTCCCGGCAGCAGGCTCCAGCGCGCCTCTTCATCGGCCATGCAGACCTCGGCCAGCGCCCGCGCGAAGTGCAGCGAGTGGGTCAACGTCTGCACCCGCGAGCCGTCGCGGAAACCGGCGAGATCCGGCTGCTCGTGATGGTACGCGGCCTGGATCAGCAGGTCCGGCAGCCCCCATTCGGCGAGCATCGTCGCTCCAAGCTGCTGGTGGTCCATGTCCAGGCATTCGCGTTCGAGGGTCGCCAGACTCGCGTTACCCTCCTTAGCCTTGAGCAGGACGACGGCGTATTCGTCCGGATAGAGCGAAGCCATCGCCAGCTCGCCGACACGCGCCAGCAAGCCGACGGTGAACAGTTCCTCGCTCGAGATCTGGGCGAAATGGGCGAGTTCCTGACAGGCGATGCCGGTTGCCAGCGAGTGTCCCCAGAAGGCGCCGTAGTCGAAAGCCGAACACTGACCGCTGGTATGGCTGTGCATCACCGACAGGCCGATCACCAGGTCACGCACGCGAAACGAACCCAGGGCAACGATCGCCCGCTGCAGCGAAACGATCGGCCGCGTGCGGCCGAAGGCGGCGGCGTTGGCGAACTTGAGCAGGCGGCCGGCAATCGCCGGGTCCGACTGCACCAGTTGCACCAGATCGGAGACGCGGAAGTCGTCGCGCTGCAGCAGCTTGATGATCGAGAAGGCGACACCCTTTGGCGACGGCAACTTGCCGGTTGCCTTCATCGAGTCATAGCGCTGGGGGGGGACGAAGTGGATCAAGCAGGCCTCAGGTGCGGAGTGTGCGCGCGATTATGCTACAAAACCGGGGCCATCGCCGGACCGCGCTCCGCTGTCCGCGTCGGCGGCTGCCGCCGCAGCCGGCTGAGGCGGCGCTTCCTGCGCGGCGTCGTCTGCATCACGATGCGCAACGGACAGCCGAGACCGCTGCGCCAGAAGA
>ERZ761609.3044-NODE-3044-length-11470-cov-52.261848_pt1 | contig 11470 bp, 9 predicted proteins | sample MGYA00511163_ERZ761609 | MGnify/ENA primary metagenome ERZ761609 (study PRJEB28899, sample SAMN02445070) | bioreactor sludge metagenome | biome: EBPR sludge | place: Australia: Brisbane, Thorneside Wastewater Treatment Plant | collected 2011-12-16 ... | reverse complement strand
GTGGGCGCGGGCGCGCTGGGCGAGGGCGCGGGGGATGGCCTTGGCGGCGCCGGCGGGGGTGAAGCCGGAGAAGCCGATGGTCTGGCCGTCATGGATCATGGCGGCTGCTTCTTCGGGGCTGAGGACGGGGAAGGGGGTAGAGGACATATTGGTTATTACTCCTGTCGAAGGAACAGCGCCAGCAAATCACGCGCGGCGCCGAACGAAGTGGCACGACCCTGACGGACCAGCGATTCGAGTTCCGGGAGGCGGGCGTGCACTTGGGGGTGTCTGCGGAACTCGTCTTCCAGGGTGGACTGGATCAACTCGTGCATCCAGGCGAGCGCCTGCTGGCGGCGGCGTTCGTGGAAATAGCCGTTTTCGGCGAGGGTTTGGTGGTGATCGAGGACGGTTTGCCAGATTTCGGCGATGCCGTCGCCGGTGAGAGCGGAGCAGGTGAGGACGCGCGGGGTCCAGCCATCAGGGGTGGGGGGGAAGAGGTGGAGGGCGGAGGCGTATTCACCGCGGGCGCGCTGGGCTTTGGGGAGGTTGTCGCCGTCGGCCTTGTTGATGGCGAGGCAGTCGGTCATTTCGATGATGCCGCGTTTGATGCCCTGGAGTTCGTCGCCGGCGCCGGCGAGCATGAGGAGGAGGAAGAAGTCGGTCATCGAGCGGACGGCGGTTTCGGACTGGCCGACGCCGACGGTTTCGACGATGATGTTCTGGAAGCCGGCGGCTTCGCAGAGGACGATGGTTTCGCGGGTGCGGCGGGCGACGCCGCCGAGGTGGCCGCGCGAAGGGGAGGGGCGGATAAAGGCGTTCGGCTGCTGGGAGAGGCGCTCCATGCGGGTTTTGTCGCCGAGGATGGAGCCGTGAGAGAGGGGGCTGGAGGGGTCGACGGTGAGCACGGCGAGGGATTCGCCGCGTTCGGCGGTGAGCAGCAAGCCGAGGGCGTCGATGAAGGTGGACTTCCCTGCCCCGGGGACGCCGGTGATGCCGACGCGGCGGGCGGGCCGGGCGTGGGGGAGGACGGTTTCGAGGATGTACTGGGCGAGGTCGAGGTCGGCGTCGAGTTCGGATTCGATGACAGTGATGGCGCGCGCGAGGACGACACGATCGCCGGCGAGAATGCCGGCGATGTACTCGTTGGGCGCGAGGCGGCCCCGGCGAGGCGGGGCCGCCAGCACACGTTCGGAGATGTGATTAGCCGGCCGCACTCACGGTACCGAGCAGAACGTCGAGGATCTGACAAGCGCAGGTGGGGATGACGGACCCGGGTCCGAAGACGCCGGCGGCTCCGGCGGCGTAGAGGGCGTCGTAATCCTGGGGCGGAATGACGCCGCCGACGGTGACGACGATGTCTTCGCGGCCGAGCCGCTTGAGTTCGCCGATGATTTCGGGAACGAGGGTCTTGTGCGCGCCGGCGAGAGAGGAGACGCCGACGACATGGACGTCGTTCTCGGTGGCCATGCGGGCGGCCTCGGCGGGGGTCTGGAAGAGCGGGCCGACATCGACGTCGAAGCCGAGGTCGGCGAAGGCGGTGGCGATGACCTTGGCGCCGCGATCATGGCCATCCTGGCCCATTTTGGCGACGAGGATGCGGGGGCGGCGGCCTTCGAGCGAGGCGAAGCGGCCGGCGAGAGCGCGGGCCTTCTGGAACTCGGGGTCGTCGTGGGATTCGGCGGAGTAGATGCCGGAGATGGTCCGGTTCACGGCCTGGTACCTCCCGAAGTGGTCTTCAAGGGCGCTCGAGATCTCTCCCAGCGTAGCGCGGCGGCGGGCGGCCTCGACGCTGAGGTCGAGCAGATTGCCTTCGCCGGTTTCGGCGCAGCGGGCGAGTGCGGCGAGAGCGGCCTGGCAGGCGTTTTCGTCGCGGGCGGCGCGGACGGCGGCGAGGCGGCGGAGTTGGGAGTCGCGGACGGCGGTGTTATCGACTTCGAGGGTGGCGAGGGCGTCCTCTTTGTCGAGTTTGTATTTGTTGACGCCGACGATGACTTCCTTGCCGGAGTCGATGCGGGCCTGGCGGCGGGCGGCGGCCTCCTCGATGCGCATTTTGGGGAGGCCGGTTTCGATGGCCTTGGTCATGCCGCCGAGTTCCTCGACCTCTTCGATGAGGGTCCAGGCGCGGCGCATGAGGCTGTCGGTGAGGGATTCGACGTAATAGGAGCCGGCCCAGGGGTCCACGACGCGGCAGATGCCCGTTTCTTCCTGGAGGTAGATCTGGGTATTGCGGGCGATGCGGGCGGAGAAGTCGGTGGGCAGGGCGATGGCTTCGTCGAGGGCGTTGGTGTGGAGGCTCTGGGTGTGCCCGAGAGCGGCGGCCATGGCTTCGACGCAGGTGCGGGTGACGTTGTTGAAGACGTCCTGGGCGGTGAGAGACCAGCCTGAGGTCTGGGAGTGGGTCCGGAGGACCATCGATTTGGGGTTCTCCGGGTTGAAGGACTTGACGATTTTGGCCCAAAGCACGCGCGCGGCGCGCATTTTGGCGATCTCCATGAAGTGGTTCATGCCGATGGCCCAGAAGAAGCTGAGGCGGGGGGCGAACTCATCGACGGAGAGGCCGGAGGCGATGCCGGTGCGGAGGTATTCGAGGCCGTCGGCGAGGGTGTAGGCGAGTTCGATGTCGGCGGTGGCGCCGGCTTCCTGCATGTGGTAGCCCGAGATGGAAATGCAGTTGAATTTCGGCATCTTTTCCGAACAATAGCGGAAAATGTCGCCGATGATGCGCATGGAGGGAGCGGGCGGATAGATGTAGGTATTGCGGACCATGAACTCCTTGAGGATGTCGTTCTGGATGGTTCCGCTGAGTTTTTCGGGAGCTACACCCTGCTCTTCGGCCGCGGCGATATAGAAGGCCATGATGGGCAGGACGGCGCCATTCATGGTCATCGAGACGGACATCTGGTCGAGGGGGATCTGGTCGAAGAGGATTTTCATGTCCTCGACCGAGTCGATGGCGACCCCGGCCTTGCCGACATCACCCTTGACGCGTTCGTGGTCGGAGTCATAGCCGCGATGGGTGGCGAGGTCGAAGGCGACGGAGAGGCCCTTTTGTCCGGCGGCGAGATTGCGGCGGTAGAAGGCGTTGGACTCCTCGGCGGTGGAGAATCCGGCGTACTGGCGGATGGTCCAGGGCCGCATGACGTACATGGTGGAGTAGGGGCCGCGGAGGAAGGGGGGCAGACCGGCGGCGTAGTCGAGGTGGTCGAGGCCCTCGAGGTCGCGGGCGGTGTACCAGGGCTTGACGCCGATCTGTTCGGCGGTTTGCCAGAGACATTCGGCCGGGGCCGGCGTGGCTTCGCCCTTTGGTTCGGGGCGATGGCTGATTTTCGAGAAATCGGGACGCATATTATTGATTTACCCCCAGTTTGTCCTGCCATTCGGTCAGGGTTTCGACCTGATTGGAGAGGACGTGCACAAATCCGGCGATGCCGGCGGCCTGCAGATCGGCAATGAATTCCTTGGGATTGCCGGCGACGATGACGGGCGCCTGGGTTTGGGGCACGATGTCGCGGGCGAGATCGAGGTATTCGGCGTCGGAGGAGCACAGGACGACGAGATTGGCGGCGGGATCGAGATCAGCGGACTCCGTGATCTCGAAGCCGGCGCAGCCGAAGAAGTTCTGGCAGAAGGTGGCGCGGGCCATCCGCATTTTGACGTCGCCGCGTTTGAGCAGCAGGACGCGCGGAGTGCGGCCGGCGCTGGCGGCGTGACGCTCGGTGCGGAGCCGGATTTCCTCGAAGGCGCGGGCGACGCGCCATTCGGCGTGGGCGAGGTCCGTGGCTTCGGAGAGGACCGTCTCGCCTAGGCCGGGATAGTTGTTGACGCCGACCAGGGTTTTGCGGCGGGTGGCGAGGGCCTTTTCCTGGGCGGCGCGGGAGGCGGCGAGGGTCTCGTCGATGAAGGCCTGGGCCGCGGAGAAGCCGCCGAGGGATTCGATTTTCTGGAACAGCGCCCAGGCTTCGCGGGCGAGTTCTTCGGTGAGCGCTTCGACGTAATAGGAGCCGCCGGCGGGGTCGGTGACGCCGTCGAGGTGGGACTCTTCCTTGAGGACGAGTTGGACGTTGCGGGCGAGGCGTGCGGGGAAGCGGGCGGGTTGGACGGTGAGCGAGTCGCAACCGCCGATGACGGCCGAGAGGGCTTCGGTGGTGGCGCGCAGGAGGTTGGTGTAGGGGTCGTAGATGGACTTGTTGGCGAGGGCGGTCCGGGCGTGGATGCGCATCCGGAGGGCCTCGGGGGCGTCGACGCCGAAGGCGGCGACGGCCTGGGCCCAGAGGGTGCGCGCGGCGCGGAGTTTGGCGATTTCGAAGAAGTAATTGGAGCCGATGGCGAAGACGAAGGTCGTGGAGGCGGCTTCCAGGGCGGGATCCTCGGCGGCGGCGAGGCGGTCGACGCCTTCGGCGAGGGCGAAGGCGAGTTCCTGGACCGCGTTGGCGCCGTTTTCATGGAAGCGGGCGGCGTTGAGGGCGCCCTCGGGCATGGCGCCCCCGGGGAGGGCGGAGTCCTCGACGATCTCCCAGGACTGGGCGGCGCCGCGGGTGAAGGGGAACTGCCCCGGCGCGAGGCCGGGGCCGGGGAGGTCTTCCTTGCGGTAGTAGGGGCGGACGGCGATGCCTTCGGGGGTTTTCCAGACGAGGCGTTTTTCGTAGTCGGCGCCCTTGAGGTCGGCCTGGATGACGGATTCCCACTGTTCGGTGGTGATGGGCGGGAATTCGGCGGCGAGTTGGAGTTTGTCGTCAGGCATGGGGTGCGCCCTCCTGGACAACCTCGATGAGATAGCTGAAGTCCTTCGGATGAACGAAGAAGATCATGGTGCCGCGCGAACCGGGGCCGGGTTCCTGGGTGAGATTGAAACCGGCGTCCTTCATCGTCTGGTAAGCGACGTGGATGTCGGTGACGCGGAAGGCGAGGTGGGCGAAGCCGCCGCGGCCGCCGTTCTTCTCGAGTTGTTTGGCGACGGGGGATTCGGGGCTGAGAGGTTCGAGGAGTTGGACGAGGTTCTCGGAGGCGCCGATGCGAAGGAGGACTTCGCGAACCTGGTGTTTGCCGTAAACCTCTTCGCGGTGGAGTTCAGTGAAACCGAGTTTCTTGTAGCGTTCGACCATGGTTTCAAGCTGTCCGGCGGGGACGGCGATGGCGACATGGTCGATGAATTCAAAGCCGGGGAGTTGAGAAAGAGAGGGTTCCATGGCAGTCTCCGTTACTCGAATTCGACAAGGATCTGGCCGCTGGTGACGGAGTCGCCGATACTGACATTGATTTTGGCGATCTTTCCGGCATCGGGGGCGGTGATGTTGGTTTCCATCTTCATGGCTTCGACGACGAGGATGGTGTCGCCGCTCTGGATCTGCTGCCCGGGTTGGGCGGAGAGGCGGACAACGAGGCCGTTGAGAGGGCTGCGCAGCACCTTGGATTCGTCGCCATCGAAGGGCTGGCCTCCGGCCGGGACGGGCGGAGGGGGAGCGCCGGCGGGAATGCGGGCGGCGCCGGGCTGGATCAGGAAGTTGACGGGACCGCGCGGGGTTTCCGGCTCGGTGGCTTCGACTTCCACTTCGTAGGTCTTATTTTCAAGGGTAATTTTCAATTTCACGGGACGAAGCTCCTGGTATTAACGCTGCACACTGATGCGATGGGATGCCTGAATGGAGACGCGGCCTTCCTGGGCCCAATTGGCGGTCCGGACGAGGCGGATCTGTTTGATTTTGGGTTTATGACCGAGGTAGGCGGCGACGGCAGCGGCGATGGAGAGGAGGGTTTCCTCGCTGATGCCGGCCTCGGGAGGCGGGGGCGCGGGCGCCGCCTGAGTGGCGGCGCCCTCCATGGAAGCGAGACGCAGGGTGATGGCCTCGAGCATCTGTTTGAGCTGGGCGATCTCCGAGCTGAGGGATTCAAGGTTGGGTTGCGACATGGTGGTGGTTGGCTCCCCGGCGGACTAAAGCGGAATCAGCCCGTGCTTTTTGGCGGGGCGGAGTTCGCGTTTGGTGTGCAGGTATTCGAGGGACTGGGCGAGCATCCGCCGGGTTTCGGCGGGCTCGATGATGTCGTCGACGAGGCGGCGTCCGGCGGCGATGTAGGGAGTGGAGAAGGTATCGCGGTAGCTGGCGATCATCTCCTGGCGTTTGGCGGCTTTGTCTTCGGCGGCGTCGATTTCGCGGCGGAAGACGATCTCCGCGGCGCCTTCGGCGCCCATGACGGCGATTTCGGCGGTGGGCCAGGCGAAGGAGCGGTCAGCGCCGAGATCCTTCGAGCACATGGCGAGGTGAGCGCCGCCGTAGGACTTGCGCAGCGTGACAGTCAGCTTGGGCACGGTGGCCGCGGAATAGGCGAACAGCATCTTGGCGCCGTGGCGGATGATGCCGCCATACTCCTGCTGGACGCCGGGCAGGAAGCCGGGGACATCCACGAAGGTGATGAGCGGGATATTGAAGGCGTTGCAGAAGCGGATGAAGCGGGAGCCCTTGTTGGAGGCGTTGATGTCGAGGACACCAGCCATGGCTTTGGGTTGATTGGCGATGACGCCGACCGTGCGGCCGCAGATGCGCCCGAAGCCGATGACGAGATTGGGGGCGAATCCGGCCTGAACCTCAAGGAAATCGGCGGTGTCGACAACGCGGTAGATGACATCGCGGACGTCGTAAGCCCGTTTGGGGTCGTCAGGGACGATGTTGTTGAGTTCGGGATCAGGCTCGACGTTGCAATCCGAGGGGACTTCCGGCGGGTCTTCGAGGTTGTTGGAGGGCAGGAAGCTCAGCAGTTTCTTGCAGATCATGATGGCTTCCTGGTCGTCTTCGGCGATGAAGTGAATGACACCGGAGTTGACCATGTGGGCATCGGGTCCGCCGAGCTGGTCGGCGGTGACGGATTCGCCGGTCACCTGCTTGATGACCTGGGGCCCGGTGATGAACATTTGGGCCTTGCGGGTCTGGATGATGAAGTCCGTGAGGGCGGGCGAGTAGGCGGCGCCGCCGGCGCAGGGGCCGCAAATCAGCGAGATCTGGGGCACGGCGCCGGACAGCATGACGTTGGTGTAGAAGACCTTGCCGTAGCCGGAGAGCGAGTCGATGCCCTCCTGGACGCGGGCGCCGCCGGAATCGTTGATGAAGACGAACGGGGAGCCTGTGGCGAGCGAATGCTCCATGATTTCGGCGACTTTGATGGAGTGGAGTTCGCCGGCGGAGCCGCCAAGGACGGTGAAGTCCTGGGAGGCGAAATGGACGAGGCGGCCGTCGATGCAGCCCGCGCCGGTGACGACGCCGTCGGCGGGGATTTCCTTGCCGGCCATCCCGAAATGGGTGGCGCGGTGCTGAGCGAACAGGCCGGTTTCCTGCACGGTGCCGGGGTCAAGAAGGGCTTCGACGCGTTCCCGGGCGGTGAGTTTGCCCTGTTCGCGCTGTTTTTTGAGCCGTTCTTCGCCGCCGCCGAGGTAGAGCTTCTCGCGGCGCGCTTTGAGATCCGCAATCTTTTTTTCCATGGACATGGGTGATGGCTTTCTAATGGACTCTTTCGTCTTAAGTCAAGATTTGGGGTAAACGTGGGCGGCCGCTAGGCCGGCGACACGGTGACCCTGGTGGTCTTTCCATTCAGCTTCACGTCGTAGTTCACGGTGGCGGAGACAGGAGTCTTGCCGCCGGGCGCGGATTCGGCGGGTTTGGCGTCGGGATCCTTGCCGAGATTCTTGGGGCCTTCGGCGCGGGTGGAGAAGAACTTGGGGGCCACCTGCGGGAACATGGCATAAGTGAGGACATCCTCGTCGGAGCCGTCACAACCTTTCAGACCGAGAGCGGAGGCGCGAAGTTCTTCCCATTCGGGCTTGAGCAGGTCGGCGGGGCGGCAGCGGATGGGGTCTTTTTTGGCATGCTTGTTGGCAAGGGCGATGACGTCGGGATCGCGCTGGCCGATGGCGGCGCCATAGTAGCCGAGCATGAGGTCGGCGAACTCGCCGGTGAGCACTTTGTACTTGCCCATCATGACGTTAAAGACGGCCTGGGTGCCCACGATCTGAGACGAAGGAGTGACGAGCGGAACATAGCCGGCGTCCTTGCGCACATTGGGAACCTCGGCGAGGACTTCACGAATTTTGTCGCCGGCGCCCTGCTGCTTGAGCTGGCTCTCCATGTTGGAAATCATGCCGCCCGGGATCTGGGAGTCGAAGATTTCGGTTTCCACGCCGGTGATATTGGAGAGAAACTCCTGGTAGCGCGGGCGGATGGTGGCGAAATGGTCCTTGATCCTGAGCAGGCGGGACTTGTCGAGTTGCGTGTTGTAAGGGGTGCCTTCGAGCATTTCGACAAGCGATTCAGTGGGATTGTGTCCGGGTCCGAGGGAGAGCGAACTGATGGCGGTGTCCACGCAATCGGCGCCGGCTTCGATGGCCTTCATCAGGCTGACCATGGTGACGCCCGTGGTGGCATGGACGTGAACATGGATCCGGACGTCCTGGCCGCAAGCCTGTTTGATGCCCTTGACGATGTCGTAGGCGGGTTGGGGCTTCAGCAGAGCGGCCATGTCCTTGATGCAGATGGAATCGCAGCCGAGTTCGAGCAGTTGCTCGGCCATTTCCACGAAGCCGGTGACGGTATGCAGCGGGCTGACCGTGTAGCAAATGGTCCCCTGGGCGTGCTTCCCGACGCGCTTCACGGCTTTGATGGACTGGCGGAGGTTGCGAATGTCGTTCAGGGCGTCAAAGACACGGAAAACGTCCATGCCGTTCTCGGCTGATTTTTCGACAAAACGGTCGACGACTTCATCCTGATAATGGCGGTAACCCAGGAGATTCTGCCCTCGGAGCAACATTTGTAAGCGGCTCTTGGGCATGAGTTTACGGAACGTCCGGAGGCGTTCCCACGGATCTTCATTGAGGAAGCGAATGCAGGCGTCGTAGGTAGCGCCGCCCCAACATTCCACGGACCAGTAACCGGCATTGTCGATGTCCTCGCAAGCCGGCACCATGTCCTCGATCGCCATCCGCGTCGCCATCAGGCTTTGATGGGCATCGCGGAGGATCAGCTCCGTCACATCGATGGTTTTAGACATGAATGAGTACCTTCTCGGGCAGTTTACCCACGTAAGAGTGGTGATGACAACAGTGGGGCTGCCACTTCCAGAATAGCAGATCCGCATGTCTTTTTCATGTTTCGACAGAGCGACTTACAGGCAGGACGTTTTGGTGCAGTAACCTTTGGGAGGGCGTGTTCGCCGTTGATAAGATTTGGGTTAAGGGCTAAGTCTGAGGCAGGAAAGACGGTTGTGTCCGGACTTTAGAGAGGGAGGAAAGCGGCCAGCGGCGTTCTCGGGCAGGACAGAACTACGGCCAGGAGAGTGGCGTAGTACACGCAGTAAAGCCCCCCCGCGCCGAGGGCTGCGATCGTTTTGGAGACCGTCCCAGGGCATCGCCAGACGAGCAAAAAGATGGCGAAGAGCGGGAAGATAATGACTGAACCGGCGTGTGATCAAGCGGGCCTTGACGAAGTACCGCGTGGAATTGGCGCCACGCCGTGATTCAGACATTGCTGGATAGAACAGTTTTCCTGGCCTCGATTCCCGGACTGAATCGGGACCTTGAGCGCGCGTTGGGGTTGCTCGACCCGGCAAATCGGGTCTTTCGGGGCAGTGCATTTGTCGACCTGGAGTTGACGCCCAAGGCTGCATTTCACAAGCAGACTCTGGAGAGCGGGGGTTGGGAGCATCCGGAAGCGCCACAACGGGGCGCGAGAGAACGGGACTGGCGCTGTTGAACTGGCTGCATTTAGTCGCGGCCCACCTGCGAGGGCCGACCGGTTTGTCCCGCGGTGCGATCTGGGAAGCCGTGGTACTGAACCGGCAGGTTGAAGGTGGCGGTCCTGGACATACAGGCTGGTCTGGTCCTGGCTCTGTTTCAACAGGCAAGATGGACCCGCACGCGCTTTCTGTTGACAATCGACAGGAGTTGGCGCATACTCATGTTGGCATTCAACAGGAGGCTGTATGAAGACCGGGAAGACTGATATCCTGCGCGGTACTTTGGACCTCCTCGTGATGCGCACGCTCAAAACCATGGGGCCGAGCCACGGTTGGGGCATCGCGCGCAGGCTTGAACAAGTGGCCGAAGACGCACTGAGCCTGAATCAGGGGACGGTTTATCCGGCGCTCGTCCGCCTGGAACAGCGGGGCTGGATCAAGTCGAGTTGGGGCATCTCCGAAAACAACCGGCGCGCGCGGTTTTACTCGCTCACGCCAGAGGGTGAGAAGCAACTGGAGGTGGAGGAAGCGGGATGGGACCGGATCGCGGCGATTATCGCCAAGATCCGGTCCCCGTTTCCGGAGGAAGGTGCGTCATGACCCGGATGAAAGCGTGGCTCACCCGGATGCGGGCGGCGCGACAGAAGGACCAGTGGGACCAGAATCTCAACGAAGAAGTCGAGTTCCACCTCGAGATGCAGACTCAGGAGAACATCCGCCGGGGCATGAGCCCTGGTGAGGCGCGCTTTGCCGCGCTACGGCAATTTGGCGGGGTGGAGCAGCGGAAGGAGGAGTGGCGAGACCACAAGTTCTTCCCGAGGTTGGAGACCTGGCTGCAGGATGTGCGATACGCGCTGCGGGCCCTCACGCGGGCCCGGGGCTATGTGATTTTCGCGGTGTTGTCGCTGGCTTTGGGAATCGGCGCAAGTACGGCCATTTTCACTTTGGTGCGGTCGCTGGTCCTGCGCCCTTTGCCTTATCCGGAGCCGGAGCAACTGGTGCGGCTATTTGAGTCCTCCATTTGGATGGGCAGTTCTTCCCGGGGCAGCGTGTCGGTCCCCAACCTGAAGGACTGGCGCGATCAGAGTTCGACGTTCGCCGCCCTGGGCGCGTATTCGGTCGGAGGCGTCAATCTCACCGGAGGCGGCGACACCTTGCGTGTCCCCGCTGCCTATGTGGAGAGCAGCGTATTTGAGGTGATGGGGGTCCGCCCACTGCTGGGTCGCGTCATCGCTCCCGAAGAGAACACTCCTGGGCGCGACCGTGTTGCCGTACTCGGCCACTCCCTGTGGATTCGGCAGTTTGGCGGCGACGCCGGCGTCGTCGGCAGACAGGTGGAACTGAATGGCGCCGCTTCCACCATTATCGGCGTAATGCCGGAGGGCTACCGCTTTCCGCCCCGGTCGCCCATTGAAGTTTGGACGCCATTGCTCACCAACCAGGATTGGATGATCGAGCGCGGCAACCACTGGCTCAATGTGATCGGCCGCTTGAAGCCGGGCGTGAACCTGACGGCTGCGCGGATGGAACTGAACGAGGTCGCCCGGCGCCTGCGGGACCTGCACAAGGAGAATGCCACGCGGGGTATCCTGCTGGAACCGCTGCACTTCAATACCGTTCGTGGGACAGCCCGCCTGCTCGTTGTTCTCGGCTTCGCGGTAGCGTGCGTATTGCTGCTGGCCTGCGCGAATGTGGCCCATCTGGTGCTCGCCCGCGCGGCCGGCCGGCGGCGTGAACTCGCCGTCCGCGCCGCTCTGGGCAGATCGGAAGAGCG
>ERZ761609.3043-NODE-3043-length-11471-cov-13.713735_pt1 | contig 11471 bp, 8 predicted proteins | sample MGYA00511163_ERZ761609 | MGnify/ENA primary metagenome ERZ761609 (study PRJEB28899, sample SAMN02445070) | bioreactor sludge metagenome | biome: EBPR sludge | place: Australia: Brisbane, Thorneside Wastewater Treatment Plant | collected 2011-12-16 ... | reverse complement strand
AAATCTTGAGCTTGAACGAGGACAGACCCTTCTTTTTCGGGAGGCAATTGATTGCGATGCCAAATATAGACAGCAATGGCTGCGCTAAAGCTCAAAATCATAATCACATGAATGGCACTTTTATAGCGCGTTTGAAACGTGATATAGGGCTGTAAAAACCGCATACCACCTGCCAAGGTTCCCACCAAGGTCAACAGCCATGGTAATATTTCAATGAGAGGAATCATAGCCGGAAAGATAAAAAACGTATTTTGGTACTTGCGGTGATAGAATTTGGTCATGGCCGGCCTCTTATTTTTCTCTTATTTTTAACATTCTCCCTATCAGACGAGAGTGCTTTCCAAATCCTTGGAAAATAATTTACCAGCCACCGCCACCGCCGCCGCCGCCACCGCCGCCCGATGACCCACCACCGCCAGAGCCACTATTGGATGCGGGGGGTGTACTGGCAGAAGATATTCGAGAAGTCAAATCACCCAGATCTCTGGACATGTTGAATAAAGATCCGAATTGCAAATTATCGTTGTAGTGATGGCGATCATCGTACGAGCTATTAGAGTTATCCGTCATGTCTTTTGAATGTTTTACGACTTGTTCGGCGAAATATTCGCACCATTTTTGTTCAACGCCCAAGGCAAAGGCATAGGGCAGAAATTTTTCAAAAATTTCTTCGGTTGTTTCTTTCGGGAAAAGTTCATTCAGACGGGCTTGCTCGGCTACTTCCAAATACAGTTTCAAGCCATCCGCGTAATCTGCTATTTTTTGGCCTTCTACGGTATATTTGTTCATTGGCTTCCATGCCAATGCAATCATGGCACCATGAACAATTACAATTGCCAGTGCCACAATGGCTTTTTGTTCATCCGTGTGGCCGATATAAAACCCCAACCCCATTGAAATCAGTGATATGCCCAGTGAAATCATTTTAATACGGCTATTATTCGTGAAATAATATGACTTCATATCGTCCATAAAAGATTTATGCACGCTCATACTGGATCGAAAATTATTGGCAACTTGTATTGCGGATGATCGCTGAGACGATTTAAACCCTCCTTTGGGAAGGCGAATTTTATCGCCATCATTAAAAATGAGAGATAAACAAGACATCTCTCCCATAATTTTTTCCCGAAATGATTTATTCTTTTTGATGATGGTATAGTCTTGTGTATTGATAATCGTAATGTACCCCTTGATTGCGGCATTGACGATTTCAGATGTGAATGTGACATGGTCATAGCCTTGTTCACGAATATATCTCAGTAACGATGGTGTTATGTCTTTCGGAATATCAAATCTCGGAATAATCAACCCGGGGGTGTCATCTCCGAATTTTTTCCATGTCAGGAAAAGATAAATGGCAAGACCAAGCGTTGAGAATAAAAAGACCAGCCATGCTCCATTATCAAATAAAAAATAGGCGATTTTTTGCATTGCGGTCAGAGGGAGCATCGTACCTTTTTTTATTCCAACCGCAATGGTGAATCCTTCATAGGGAGCGAGTGGTTTGGTAATGCTGGCTTCAAACACATTTTCCAAATACGTTCCCATTTTAAAATTCTTGTCTTGCGATCCTTGCCTTCCGGTATATCCGGCGGATTGCAGAATGCTTGCCCCTTTTGGAAACCACACGGAAATGTGGGATTTCTGAATTGGAAAAATCCAACCATTCCCTGTGACGTTCCAATAAAATTCATCAACATCAGGGAAATATCCGATGACCCGTTCGACTTTATATTCGATCAAATAGCTATGCAGGCCGATAGGAACGTCGCGTTCCTTGTCTCCGATATAAATTCGCAAGCCATTGACTTTGCTTTCGGTATGAAAATCTTCGGATGACCCATCCCGTTCAATTCTTATGATTTTCAAAGGGACGTTGACGTTATTGCCGAATTTGTCTGTATAAATAGTTGGAATATCCCGATAAATACCGTGATTGATTTGGTCATGTTCTGCGGTGACGTTGATTTTTTCTGTAATAGTGACTGTGCCGTCTTGTTCTATGAGGGCGGTCACATCAAAATCATGGATAATCTCTGCTGCCTGTGCTGGAACAATCCCCAGCGCAAGCGTAATCAGACAACAGAGCAACCATTTCATTGTTGGAAGCTCACTTTTTGGACTTCGCGTTCGGCATCATTGGTAATTTCGAAGAAGGTTTTCTTTTCAAAATCGAATATGCCCGCAATCACATTGCTTGGAAATTGTTCAATCATGATATTAAGGTTTCGGACAGCACCGTTGTAGTAGCGACGCGCCAATTGCAGTTGCTCTTCAATTTCGGTCAGTTCCGCCTGAAGACTGGCAAAATTTTCGCTGGCTCTGAGGTCTGGATAATTCTCGGATACCGCCATGATATTGCCGATCAATCCTGAAATAGCGGATTCTGCTTGAAATCTTTCATCGGCAGTTCCTGCTTTTTGGGCACGAGCCCGCATGGCTGTGACACTTTCAAGCGTTTTACTTTCGTGAGTCATATAGCCTTTGACCGTTTCCACCAGATTCGGGATCAAGTCAGCGCGACGCTTTAACTGGACATCAACCCCACTAAACGATTCGTTTGCCATCGTCCGCTTTGTCACCAAAGAGTTGTATGTCCCTATACCATAGACAATGACGAACCCAATGATCGCCAGCAGCACGAGAGTTGTTATCATTCCGAAATCCTCTTAAAAAATTATGGGCGTTAAAATATCCTCTCAGAAATTCTAACGCCCACACTCCTAATCTTCTAATGTTTTTTAATTGTTATTCGCCTTTATGATACCAGATTCTATATAACAATTAACGAATCATACATTATCCAGCCAATTTTTGTTTAATGATCGCTCCGGCTTTGCCCATATCGAGCTGGCCTGCATATTTGGCTTTCAGTTCGCCCATGACCTTGCCCATGTCCTTGATGCTGGTGGCTTCGGTAGACGCAATCAAGCCGATAATGGCGGCGGCAATATCATCATCTGACATTTGTGCAGGAAGAAATTTTTCGATAATCGCGATTTCTTCATTCTCTTTTGCTGCCAGTTCAGGGCGCGCTCCATCTATATACATTTTCGCCGATTCTTGGCGTTGTTTAATCATTCCCTGCATCAGCGAGAGAATCTGACCGTCATCAATGCCCTCCATATTGCCTTTGACGCGGGCTTCGATGTCTTGTTCTTTCATTTTCGAGATTATCATACGCACCGTCCCCAAAGTTTTTTCGTCCTTGGCTTTCATGGCTTCTTTGAGAGCTGTGCTTAATTCTGTGCGTTTTTCGGACATTTTTTACTTTCCTATTGTTTTTCTCTTGGCTGTTGTCTATAGAATGCTTTTCTAGTGCCTGATTAGAATGGAGAGCGCTAGAGATGAATTCAAAACAAGCAATTTCTACCCCGAAACAGCCGCCCAATGCAACAGCGGCTATTATTTTGTCGGACGGGACGGTGATTTGGGGGCGCGGCTTTGGTGCCGAAACTGCCCAAGTCGGAGAAATCTGTTTCAATACCTCCCTGACAGGATATCAAGAGATTATGACAGATCCGAGCTATGCCGGACAGATCATCACCTTTACTTTCCCACATATTGGTAATGTTGGCGTCAATGACGAGGACATTGAGTCGGTTCATCCGGCGGTGCGCGGCATGATTGTTCGCGAAGATGTGACCGAGCCTTCAAACTGGAGGTCAACCCAGCATCTGGATGCTTGGCTGAAATCTCACGCTATTCCGGCGATCTGCGGCATTGATACACGCGCCTTAACACGGCGTATCCGTGATCTGGGCGCGCCGAACGGCATTCTGGCGGTCAATCTCAAGGGAGAGTTCGACATCCCTGCCCTGCAGGCTCAAGCTGCGGCGTGGAGTGGTCTGGACGGTCTTGATCTTGCCAAGGATGTAACCTGTGCCAAGGCTTATGACTGGGCGGAAACGCTCTGGACACTGGGTCAGGGCTATGGTGTGCAAGACAAGCCGCGTTATCATATCGTTGCGATGGATTTCGGCGCAAAGCTTAATATCCTGCGCTGTCTGGCGGCTGTCGGTTGCAAGGTCACTGTTGTTCCGGCGCAAACATCCGCCGATGATATTCTGGCTTTAAAACCTGACGGTGTCTTTTTAAGCAATGGGCCCGGAGATCCTGCGGCCACGGGTGTTTATGCGGTTCCGACCATTCAAGCCTTGCTGAGCAAAAATATTCCGATTTTTGGAATTTGTCTGGGGCATCAAATGTTGGCCTTGGCGTTGGGTGGAAAAACTACCAAAATGGATTTGGGGCATCGCGGGGCGAACCACCCTGTCCAAGATCTCAAAACAGGGCGTGTGGAAATTACCTCACAAAACCATGGTTTTCACGTCTTGCCGGATAGCCTGCCCAAAACGGTTGAAGCCACGCATATTTCGCTGTTTGATAAAACCAATGAAGGTATTCGCTCTTTGGATAAACCCGCATTCAGTGTGCAGTATCACCCCGAAGCCTCACCCGGGCCGATGGATAGCCATTATCTGTTTGACCGGTTTATCGATATGATTGCAGATCATAAAAAGAAGGTGGCTGCATAACAGAACCTCCTCCGCGCATTCTGCGTGAGGCATATTGAAAGAAATTTTGTTGAAAGAAAAATTGATGACCAAAAAATTGATAGAAGGATTTCAGCAATTCAGAAAAGAGACGTATGAAAACGGTTCTGGCCTGATGCCCCGTTTAATCAAAGACGGTCAAAGCCCTGAATATTTTATTATCTCTTGTATTGATTCCCGTTCCAATCCGGGAACTATTTTCCGCGCCGAACCCGGAACTTTTTTTGGTCACAAAGCGATGGGCGCGATTGTTCGCCCCTATGAAAAAGGAACGGCTTTGGCTGCTGCCTTACAGTTCGCCCTTATTCACAATCAGGTCAAGGATGTGATTGTTCTGGGGCATACCGGATGTGGTGCGATTAAATGTCTGGTCGAGAAAATTGATGATGACGAAATTTCAAGCTTTATTGATGTTGCCCAAAAAGGATTGGAGCAAGTTCGTCAGACCCGCCCCGCTGGATGCTCTCATGATGCCTTGTTACGCATGACCGAAGAGCAAATTGTTTTGCTCAGTGTCGAGAATTTAAAAACTTACCCGAGCGTTGCCCGCGCCATATCGGAAAATCGTGTGATTATTCGTCCGTGGATTTTTGACATGGAAAGCGGAAACCTTCTGGAATATTGCACAAAAAAAGAATGTTTTATACCCATTACCGAACTTAAAAGTTAGAATTGGAAGTTAGAAAATGCCGAAACGTACTGACATCAAATCTATCCTTATTATCGGCGCAGGGCCGATTATTATCGGGCAGGCCTGCGAGTTTGATTATTCAGGGACACAAGCCTGTAAAGCTTTAAAAGAAGAAGGGTATCGCGTTATCCTTGTCAACTCCAATCCGGCAACGATTATGACTGACCCGGGGCTTGCCGATGCAACTTATGTCGAGCCGATCACACCGGACATTGTTGCCAAAATTCTTGAAAGAGAACGCCCTGATGCATTGCTCCCCACCATGGGCGGGCAAACAGCTTTGAACACGGCTTTGGCTTTGTCCAAAAACGGGACGTTGAAACGCCTTGGGGTCGAGTTGATCGGTGCGAACGAAGACGCCATCGAAAAAGCCGAAGATCGTCAAAAATTTCGTGACATCATGGATACTCTCGACCTTGAAAGTCCTAAAAGCGAAGTTGTGAATACATTACAACAAGGATTAGAGGCTTTACCAAAAGTCGGTCTTCCTGCGATTATCCGTCCGTCTTTTACCTTAGGTGGAACGGGTGGCGGGATAGCTTATAACCGCGATGAATTCGAGAAAATTGTTCGTGAAGGTCTGGATGCGTCTCCAATCAATGAAGTTCTGGTCGAAGAATCTGTTCTGGGTTGGAAAGAATATGAAATGGAAGTCGTTCGGGATAAGAAAGACAACTGTATTATTATTTGTTCGATTGAAAATATTGATCCGATGGGCGTTCATACAGGAGATTCCATTACCGTTGCCCCTGCCTTAACTTTGACCGATAAAGAATACCAAATCATGCGGAATGCATCGCTTGCGGTGTTGCGTGGGATCGGCGTTGAAACCGGCGGATCAAATGTTCAATTCGGTGTTAATCCCGTTGATGGACGTGTGGTTGTCATTGAAATGAATCCCCGTGTGTCTCGGTCTTCTGCGTTGGCATCCAAAGCTACCGGATTCCCGATTGCTAAAGTCGCCGCAAAACTGGCGGTTGGTTATACACTTGATGAATTGGGCAATGACATCACGGGCGGGCGTACACCTGCTTCATTCGAGCCAACGATTGATTATGTGGTTACAAAAATTCCACGTTTTGCCTTTGAAAAATTCTGTGGCACAGACAATAAGTTATCAACCGCGATGAAATCGGTTGGCGAGGCCATGGCCATCGGACGCAATTTTGAAGAATCGATGCAAAAAGCTTTGCGCTCGCTTGAAAAAGGGTTAAGCGGATTTGATGAAATTCTGATTGGCGGCAGTGAAACACCTGAACCCGATCAAATTCGTGCGGCGCTGGCCAAGGCTACGCCACAGCGCATTCTCTACATTGCTCAAGCTATTCGTCTAGGCCTGTCCTTGGAAGATGTTCATGCGATTACAAAATTTGACCCTTGGTATCTGGGACGGATTGCCCATATTATCGAGACTGAAAAATCGGTTAAAGACAATGGCCTGCCGATCAATGGCGAAGGCTGGATGAAATTAAAAAGCATGGGATTTTCTGATGCCCGCCTTGCCAAGCTTGTCGGGGTGAAGGAAGAAGCCGTTACCCGTGCGCGATACAAACATAATATTCATCCGGTGTTCAAACGGGTTGATTCTTGTGCCGCTGAAATTCCATCCGATACCCCTTATATGTATTCAACGTATGAAGGGGATGGGATCAATCCGGCAGATTGCGAAATGGCTCCGACTGATCTCAAAAAAATTGTCATTCTGGGCGGTGGACCCAACCGGATTGGTCAAGGAATAGAATTTGATTATTGTTGCGTTCATGCGGCCTATGCTTTGAAAGAAGCAGGGTATGAAACCATTATGATTAACTGTAATCCTGAGACTGTATCAACCGATTATGATACGTCTGATCGTTTGTATTTCGAGCCGTTGACCCCCGAAGATGTTATTGAGGTCATCAAAGCCGAAAGTAAAAACGGCGAAGTGTTGGGTGCGATTGTTCAGCTTGGCGGGCAAACTCCGTTGATGCTGACCAAATATTTGATGGCCGCCGGAATTAAAATTCTGGGGACAGATCCTGATTCGATCGATATTGCAGAAGACCGCGAACGGTTTCAGAAATTATTGCAACAGCTTAAACTCAAGCAACCTCCGAATGCGCTGGCAACGTCGGTCAAGGATGCCTATGAGAAAGCTGAAACTCTTGGATTTCCAATCGTGATACGCCCATCCTATGTTCTGGGTGGTGCGGGTATGGAGATTGTCCAAACCATGGAAGAGATGCAGCGTTACATTACCAATGCTGTGCGGGTATCGGGTTCATCTCCTGTTTTACTCGACCGTTATCTGAGTGGCGCAGTTGAAGTGGATGTCGATGTTTTATCCGATGGTGAAGATGTTTATGTGACGGGTGTCATGGAACATATCGAAGAAGCAGGTATTCACTCTGGCGATAGTGCTTGCGTTCTTCCTCCGCATTCTTTGCCTTATAAAACTGTGCGTGAAATTGAAAAACAATCCGAAAAACTCGCGCGTGCGCTGAAAGTCAACGGGTTGATGAATGTTCAATTTGCAGTCAAACTCAATGTTGATACGGGTGAAAATGAAATTTTCATTATCGAAGTGAACCCACGCGCATCACGGACTGTGCCGTTTGTTGCCAAAGCAACTGGCGTTCCGATTGCAAAAATTGCGGCGCGTTTGATGGCGGGTGAAAAACTTTCTGTTTTCCGCAAAACGGGAATGCTCAAAGGCATGACCACCGATCATATTGCTGTGAAAGCTCCTGTTTTTCCTTTCTCGCGCTTTCCTGGTGTTGATCCCCTCCTCGGCCCCGAGATGAAATCCACCGGAGAGGTGATTGGACTTGACCGCGAAATTGGTCATGCTTTTGCCAAGTCGCAAATCGGTGCGGGAATAAAGATTCCCGCATCGGGAACGGTCTTTTTATCGGTCAAAGATTCAGACAAGGATGGCATTGTTCCTTTGGCCAAAGAATTGTTCGAGATGGGATTTAAACTGGTTGCAACGGGGGGGACATGTTCCCATTTGCAAAAATCGGGATTAGCTGTCAGGCGGATTAACAAAGTAATGGAGGGGCAGCCCCATATTGCCGATGCGTTGATTAACGGCGAGATTGATTTGATTATCAATACAACCAAAGGGGCGCAAACCGTTGTCGATGCGTTTTCGATCCGCCGCCTCGCCTTGATGAACAAAATTCCGTATTACACGCTTTTGACCTCCGCCAAGGCTGCCGTCATGGCTATTCGGGCTTTGCGAGCGAAAGAGCTGACGGTCGAACCGTTACAAGCGTATTTTTAAATTTCTAAATAAAAAGGGGACTCAATTTTCCCCTTTTTTAATATGAAAACACTTAGGTTTCTTGAAAATGATTTGTGACATTATTCAAGACAAAAGCTTTTGATTGACCTTTTTCCTTGGGGTGAGTATGGTTCTGTATATATCCCGCCGCACGAGGCGGGTTCATTTTTTTATATATCGAGGTTGAAAATGGACAAAGTTCCAATGACCCAAGCCGGATTTAACAAGCTTGAAGTCGAACTTAAAAACCTAAAATCTGTTGAGCGTCCTGCTGTGATCCAGGCGATTGCAGAAGCACGTGCACATGGAGATTTGTCTGAGAATGCCGAGTATCATGCGGCGCGTGAACGCCAGAGTTTTATAGAAGGCCGGATAAAGGAACTTGATGCCGTTACTTCTTTGGCTCAGATTATCGAGCCAACCAGCCTGTCCGGTGATGTCGTCAAATTCGGGGCGACTGTGATTGTTGCGGATGAAGAAGATGACGAAGAAATGAAATTCCAGATTGTCGGCCCTTATGAATCCGATGCGGATTCAGGAAAAATTTCTATCACAGCCCCTGTTGCGCGTGCCATGATCGGAAAAAGCGTTGGTGATTCTGTTGAAGTATCCACTCCAAAAGGCCGTCGTCATTACGAAATCCTGATGGTGATGTATGTCTAGGGATTATTTCCGGCATCGTTAAAACGTCATTGCGAGCGACAGCGAAGCAACGACAGGGAGAGTGTTTGTATAAGCAGGCAGACGATAAAAAAATACTTTAGTTAGTTACGCCGCTAGTCCTTTACTCAGGAAACTTGCCATGCGGCGAGCAAAGCCTGTGGGGTCTTTGACCGGTTCGCCCTGAATAATCAAAGCCTGATCGTATAAAAGTTCGGCCGCATCGGACAAGATATCCGATTCCGAATTTTTTCCTGCAAGATCATCCAGTGTTGCAATCAGAGCGTGCGCCGGATTGATTTCCAAAACGGGTTTGTCATTGGCTTCATATTGTTGGTGAATTTTTAGAACCCGTCCCATATGCAAATCCACATCCTGATCGCCCGCCACCAGACAGACCGGAGAATCGGTCAAACGGTCAGACACTCTGACCTTGGATATTCTATCAGATAATTTTGTTGTCAGATATGCAATCAGGTCAGACCGCGCCGATGTTTCAGCTTTTCCTTCGGCATTGTCATTTTCAGGGTCTTGGGATTTTTTGTCCGTCAACGGGAATTTTGATAGATCAATTGCGCCTTTGGTGACGGACACAAACTTCTTGCCCTTGTAATCCATTACAACAGGCAACCAGAAATCATCAATCGTGTCTTTGAGCAACAGGACTTCGAGTCCCCGTTTTTTTAAGCCTTCGATTTGTGGTGAATTTCTCATCGCGTCCACATGTTCGCCTGAAATATAATAAATCGTATCTTGCCCTTCTTTCATCCGGTCGATATATCCATCAAGCGAGGTCAGATTATTCGGGTGACCGGTGGTAAAGAAACGACAAATTTTTAAAATATCATCACGATGCTCTACCGCGTCATACAGGCCTTCTTTGACCACTGCGCCAAATTGGTGCCAGAATGCGTTGAACGCTGTTTCATCATCGCGCGATAGTTTATCCAGATCACCCAGAAGTTTTTTGGTAACGCTTGAGCGAATGCGGCTGACAATTGCGTTTTGTTGCAGCATTTCTCGGCTGATATTAAGGGGTAAATCTTCGCTGTCAATCACGCCACGGATAAACCTCATCCATGGATACATCAGACCTTCACATTCATCGGTGATATAGATACGGCGAACATAAAGCCTGACAGCATGTTTGCGGGTCGGGTCATATAAATCGAACGGGCGCAAAGTCGGAACATACAACAAGGCCGTATATTCTATTTTGCCTTCGGCGTGCCAATGGGCGGTCACAGAGGGTTGATCCAACCCCATTGATCCAGACACCATCATGAAAAATTCCTGATATTGTTCCGGCGTGATGTCTGATTTCTGGCGCATCCAGATGGCTGAAGCCGTATTGATCGGCTCTTCCTCTTCTGTTCCGACATAAATCGGCAAGCTGACATGGTTTGAATAGGTTACAATCACGCGTTTGATTTTTTCTTCGATCAAAAACTCGCTGGCATCATCCTTGATGTGCAACGAGATAACCGTGCCGCATGTTGTTTTTAGCTTTGCGGATTCTTCTTCGGTCGCTTGGTCTATTGTGAATCCTGAAATGCCGTCTGATTTCCATGACCAGATGTCATGCGATCCGGCTTTGCGCGAGGTCACAACGACTTGATCGGACACCATAAAGGCCGAGTAAAATCCGACACCGAATTGCCCGATTAAATTCGGAGCACCTGCGGCATTATTCGATTGTTTGAGTTGTTCCATTAGGTTTCTGGTGCCGGATTTGGCAATCGTTCCCAGATTATCCACCATCTCATCACGGGTCATGCCGATCCCCGTATCCTGAATGGTCAGCATACGGTTGGGGGCATCGACATTCATACGGATTTCAAACCCTGCATGGTCTTTTATCAAATCCGGCGTGGCAATAGCATCATAGCGCAAGCGGTCACAGGCATCGGCACTGTTGGATACCAATTCACGCAAAAATACATCGCGGTTGGAGTAAAGCGCATGGGTTACAATTTCGAGAAGACGCGATACATCCGCGCCAAAATCCGTGGTTTGTTTGGTCTGTTCTTTTGTCATGCTTTCTATTTAGCAAAACATGAGGATTTGTCCAGACTTAGCCTGTCCAATCTATGAATTTAAAGGGAGTTATACAGTTGGAACCGGATAAGCAGGATCTGGTGTTTTAACCAAGGGGGTTTCTTTATTTGCCAAAGAGGAACTGGCAGCGTCCCATGCAGGCTGAAGTTCTTTATGCTGCCGGACAGCTTCGGATAAAAATCTTAGGGGCTGTACCAAATAATCAGTTAAGAAATTGATTAACCAATTGTTTAAGTTG
>ERZ761609.3039-NODE-3039-length-11481-cov-55.034395_pt1 | contig 11481 bp, 8 predicted proteins | sample MGYA00511163_ERZ761609 | MGnify/ENA primary metagenome ERZ761609 (study PRJEB28899, sample SAMN02445070) | bioreactor sludge metagenome | biome: EBPR sludge | place: Australia: Brisbane, Thorneside Wastewater Treatment Plant | collected 2011-12-16 ... | reverse complement strand
CACGCGGCACCCGGATGCTTTCGATCATTTCCTGCACTTTGAGTGGCGGAGCGGTGGCGGGGAGTGGCGGCGGTGCCGGCGGCGCGGCGGGCTGACCGGTGAACCGCCGGGACCACTCATCGAGGGTGGAGAAGCCATCAACGACGGCAGTGACGGCGTAGGGAGGCTCGTCCGAGTCCTTGACTTCGAGCAGTTGGCCGCTGGTGGCGGCGGGACCGGAGTCGAGCAGAGCGCGAAGCTGGAGCAGCAGGGGTGTTTGTGCGCTCCTGGCTCCGGGACTCCAGAGATGGAGGAAGACCTCCTGGCCGGTCGCCACCTCGCGGGCGAGGAAGGATTTGGGTTCGCCGTTGAAGACGAGTTTGATCAGTTCGTAGCGTTGATAGAAGCTCATGTGTAGCCGCCCCTGAAATACCGTACTATGATAAGACTCGCCGGGCCAAGTCCCCGGTGTGTGAGGGAAGGACGACGATGATGCTTTCGCGCGTGGTTTGGTCTGAAGGGATGCATCTGGGACCGCATCACTTTCAGGTCCAGAACCGGTATTTCGAAAGCCTGGTGCACTTCACTTCGAGTTCCCTGAGCTTCGAGCCGTGGGGGTTGTCGGGGATTCAGGTGGACCAGGATGCATTGCGGAACGGGATCTTCACGCTGGTGCACGCGCGGGGACTGTTTGCCGACGGACTGGCGTTTCTGGTGCCGGAGCAGGACCAGGCGCCGGAGCCGAGGCAGCTTGGTGACATTTTTCCGCCGATGGACGATTACCTGGACATGCATCTGGCCGTGGCGCCCCTGGATCTGAAGGGAGCGAACTGCGTGCCGGAGGGGGCCGAAGCGGACGGGTTGCGGTATGCGGCGAACGGCGTGGATGTGCCGGACGAGATGACGGGGAGCGACATCAAGCGGATCGAGGTGGGGCGGAAGAACCTGCAGTTGTTGCCCGCGTCGCAGGTAGGCGGGCTGATATCGATTCCGATCGCGCGGGTGTTGCGGGAGACGGCGAACCAGTATGCGCTGGAGCCCAATTTCATTCCGCCGGTGCTGCGGCTGCAGGCGAGTGAGCGGCTGATGGTTTTGCTGCGGCGGATCGTGGACATGCTCGATGAGCGGGCGCGGCAGATGTTGCGGCCGAAGGATCTGGCGGCGGGGACGGCGGCCGGCTTTTCGGCGGAGGGGATCAGCAACGCGTGGTTCCTGCACTGCGTCAACGCCGCGATCACGCCATTGCGGCATCTGCTGATGCAGCAGACGGCGCATCCGGAGGAAGTTTACATGGAGATGGCGCGGCTGGCGGGGGCGCTCTGCACTTTTGGCCTGGACAGCCATCCGTCGACGTTGCCCCGGTATGCGCACACGCAGTTGACGAAGGTGTTCAACGACCTGGATCTGCACATCCGGACGCACCTGGAGCTGATTGTGCCGAGCAATTGCGTGCGTCTGCCGCTGAAGCACGTGTCTCAGTACTTCTGGGAGACGCAGATCACGGACCAGCGGGTGTTGTCGCATTCGCGGTGGATTCTGGCGCTGCGGGCGAAGATGGGCGAGGCGGATTTGCTGTCGGGCTCACCCAGATTGGTGAAGGTGTGTTCGAAGGAGTTCTTGCCGAAGCTGGTGAGCCGGGCGTTGCCGGGGCTGCAACTGGTGCATCTGCCTTCGCCGCCGCCGGCGGTGTCGCCCCGGGTGGACTACCAGTATTTCGGGATTGACCGGTCGGGGCCGTGCTGGGATCACATGGTGGCGACGCGGGAAGTGGCGCTTTACATCCCTGGGGAGATTCCCGATCCGGATGTGGAATTGATGGTTGTGCTGGAGAGCTAGAAGAGTTAGAAGACGGAGAGAGACGGAGGACAGTATGGCGACAGCGGCGATGACGGCCACACCGGGAGGAACGGGTGGAGGCCGGACGGAGAATCTGGCGCTCGCCTTCCAGGAGTTGCTGACGGCGGTGACGCGGTTGCGGGCGCACCGGCAGCAGGTGAACGACGCGGAGCAGTTTCGCAATCAGGTGCGGCAGGCGATCCGGACGGCGGACCAGGACGCGAAGCGGCTGGGGTATGTCGAGGACGACATCAAGCTGGCGATTTTCGCGGTGGTGGCGTTTCTGGACGAGTCCATTCTCAACCTGCAGAATCCGGTATTCGCGGATTGGGTGCGGAAGCCGCTGCAGGAGGAGCTTTTCGGGCGGCACACGGCGGGCGAGATCTTTTTTGACCAGTTGAAGCACCTGCTGGGGCGGCGGGAGACGCCGGAACTGGCGGATCTGCTGGAGGTGTACCAGTTGTGCCTGTTGCTGGGGTTCGTGGGGCGGTACAGCATCAGCGGGCGGGGTGAATTGCGGGCGGTCATCGAGGCGGTGGGCGATAAGATCGCCCGGGTGAGGCAAGCGCGGGAGGGGATTTCGCCGTACTGGCGTCTGCCGGAGGGTTCGTTCGAGCAGAGCAGCGTGGATCCGTGGGTGAAGCGGCTGACGTGGGTGGCCGTGGGTTGTGGCGGGCTGATGGTGTTTTTATATCTGATTTATTTCTTCATGCTGCGATCCGGGTTGTCGACGCTGGAATCGCTGGCTGGGCCGTTGGGCCGTTAGGGGAATCGTCATGCCGAATTTGATGACCTATTTTTCCGTCGCGATCATGACGGTGTTTTTCGCCACGGTGTCGTGGATCGTGGTGGACTTGCTGGGCCTGAAGGGCAACACGGCGATGATTGCGCGGGTGGTGCTGATCGCGCTGGGCATGGCCGGAGCGGGGGTGTTCGTCTGGTGGCGGCACAAGAAGTCGAAGCAGAAGAAGAGCGAGGAGTTACCGAGCGAGCAGGACGAACTGGCGCCCTTGTTCCGGGACGCCGAGCAGCGGCTGGCGTCGTCGCAGTTGGGACGCGAGGGTCGGATCAGCATGCTGCCGGCGGTGCTGGTGCTGGGCGACAGCGCGTCGGCGAAGACGAGCGTGGTGATCAACGCGGGGGCGGACGCGGAGTTGCTGGGCGGGCACGTCTTCCAGGACGGCTACATCATGCCGACGCGGTCGATGAACCTGTGGTTTGCGCGGGACACGGTGATTGCGGAAGCGGGCGGCGGGGTATTGACGGTGGCGAGCAAGTGGCTGGAGTTGCTGAAGCGGCTGAAGCCGGCGCAGCTCAGGCAGGTTTTCGGGCGCGGGCGGCAGGCGCCGCGGGCGGCAGTCGTGTGCGTGGACGCCGAGGGCTTTCTGCAGCACGGTTCCCAGGAGGCGATGACGCAACTGGCGCGGCGGTTGAACGCGCGGTTGGGGGAGGTGTGCCGGACGCTGGGGATTCAGTTGCCGGTGTATGTGTTGTTCACACGCTGCGACCGGATTCCGTTCTTCATGGATTTCGTTGCGAATCTGAGTGACGAAGAGGCGCGGCAAGTGGTGGGGGTGACGCTGCCGCTGGCATTGAACCAGCGGATCGGGACGTATGCGGAAGAAGAGACGAAGCGGCTGACGTGGGCGTACCACGATCTGTTTCTGGGGATGGCGGACCACCGGCCGCCGCTGCTGAAGCGGGAGCATCACGCGGAGAGGCTGCCCGGGGTTTACGAGTTTCCGAGGGAATTCCGCAAGTTACGGACGAATCTGGTGCAGTTCCTGGTGGATCTGTGCCGGCCGTCGCAGTTGCAGACGAGCCCGTATTTGCGGGGGTTTTATTTCTCGGGTGTACGCCCGGTGGAAGTACGGGAAGTGGTCAGGACGGCGCGGCCGGAGCAGCAGGCTGCGGCGCGGTCGGCGGAAGCGACGGGCATCTTTTCGTTGGGCGGGGGTGGCGCGGCCGCGCCGCAGCAGCAGGCATCGGTGCAGGTGCGCCGGGTGCCGCAGTGGGTCTTCATTCAGCGGCTGTTCAATGAGGTGATTCTGGCGGATCAGTCGGCATTCCGGGCGAGTTCGATGAGCGTGGGCACGAATGTCGGCCGCCGGGCGCTGATGGGGGCGGCGGCGGCGCTGGCGCTGCTCATTGCGACCGGGTTCACGGTGTCCTATGTGAAGAACCGATCGTTGCAGAAGGAGGTTTCGGACGCGGTGGCGGGGATCGGCGCGGCGGGCCCGTCGGGCGCGCAACTGGCGCCGGTGGACACACTGCGGCGGCTGGACACGCTGCGGGCGAGCGTGGAGAGACTGACGGTGTGGAGCCGGGAAGGAGCGCCGTGGTCGCTGCGGTGGGGCCTGTATTCGGGAAACAGCCTGCTGCCAACGGCGAGGAAGCTGTATTTCAGTCGTTTTCACCAGGTCATGTTCGGGCAGACGCAGGAGGGGCTGGTGGCGTGGTGCCGCAAGCTGCCTTCGACGCCGGGGCCGGAGGATGATTACGGTTACACTTACGACACGCTGAAGGGTTACCTGATCACGACGTCGCATCCGGACAAGAGCACGAAGCTGTTTCTTTCGCCGCTGCTGTTAAGCCGGTGGGCGGGGGACCAGAAGCTGGATGATGAGCGGCGAAAGCTGGCCGAGGCGCAGTTCGATTTCTATGCCGAGGAGCTGAAGCATGGCAATATGTTCAGCTCGGAGAACGACTCGGCGGCGATTGAGCGGGCCCGGCGGTACCTGGGCCAGTTCACGGGTGTGGAGCCGATGTACCAGTTCATGCTGGCCGAGGCGGGGCGGAAGCACCCGTCGGTGAACTTCAACAAGATGTTCCCGGGCTCGGCGCAGGTGATCGCGAACAACAAGGATGTTGCGGGGGCGTTCACGAAGGAAGGCTATGCCTTCATGATCGAAGCGATCAAGAACTTCGAGAAGTACTTCGCGGGCGAGGAGTGGGTGCTGGGTCCGCGGACCTCGGCCGGGTTCGACCGCGCGAAGATCGAACCGGAGTTGATGGCGCGCTACCGGACGGACTTCCTGGGCAACTGGCGGGAGTATCTGAGGAACTCGACAGTGCTGCGGTACGCCAATGTCCAGGACGCGGCGAAGAAGCTGGGAATGATGTCAAACAACTCGAGTTTCCTGCTGGGTCTGATGTGCCTGGCGAGCGAGAACACGGCGATGGCGGAGATCGAGGAGTTGAAGGCGCCGTTCCAGCCGGTGCAGCACGTGACGCCGCCTGGGTGCAAGGACCAGTACATCAGTCAGAACAACCAGCAGTATATGAACGGGCTGATCGGCCTGCAGACGGCGCTGGAGTCGGTGCGGAGCCAGGATCCGGGCGATCCGGCGGTGGGGATGACGCTGCAGAGCGCGTCGCAGGCGAAGATGGCGGCGCGGCAACTGGCGCAGGCGTTCCGGATCGACAAGGAAGGTCAGGTGGAGCGGATGACGCAGAAGCTGCTGGAGGATCCGATCACGTACGTGGAGGGATTGCTGGGGCGGTTGGCGCCGGCGCAGGTGAACGCGGGCGCGAGGCAGATGTGCGCGGATTTCGCGCCGCTGATGCGGAAGTACCCGTTTGATCCGAAGTCGCAGGTGGATGCGACGATTGCGGACATCAATGCGGTGTTCCAGCCGGGCGCGGGGAGCTTCTGGGTGTTTTACGATTCGACGCTGAAGCAGCACCTGATCAAGCAGGGGGGCAGGTATGTGGCGAACCCGTCTTCGACGGGATTGCGAATCACGCCGCAGTTTCTCGGTTTCTTCAACCGGGGGGCGGCATTCAGCGACGCGCTGTACGGAAATGGGTCGCAACAGGAGCCGTCATTTGTGTACACGTTGCGGACACTGCCCATGGAAGTGATCGCGAGCTTGACACTCAGCATCGACGGGACGGTATTGAAATCGACCGGGAAAGGAGGAACGCAGGCGTCATTTACCTGGCCGGGCCGGGGTCAGCAGGCAGCGAGGCTGTCGGCGACGCCGGGAGGCCGGGAGACAGACTGGTTGCAATTCAGTGGTTTGTGGGGTTCGTTCCGTCTGTTTGAGGACGCGGACCGGTGGCAAAGGGCTGGAAGCGGCTTTACTTTCGAAGTGACACAGAGGTCCGGGCAGTCGGGCCAGACGGTCACGGTGGATGGAAAACCGGTGACGGTGCGGTTTGCCCTGGAAATGGGGACGACGGAGCCGATTTTCCAGAAGGGTTATTTGTCGGGACTGCGCTGTGTGAGTCAGGCGGCGCAATAAAAACGCTTACGTGATTTGGGGCCGGACGGGATCTGGCCCTTGACCTGCTAACTGGAATGAACTAGAGTCGGTCGATACAGCGCGAAGCTGCAAGACAGGCTTGAGGAGGATTGCCAATGGCTCGAGAGAGCGTTCACAAGAAGTTAGACCGAGTGCGTTCGCCGCGCGTCCACGTGACGTATGACGTGGAAGTGGGCGATGCCATTGAGTTGAAAGAGATTCCGTTCGTGATGGGCGTGCTGGCGGATCTGAGCGGCAAGCCTGAGGAATCGCTGCCCCGGTTGAAGGAGCGGCGGTTCGTGGAGATCACGCCGGACAATTTTGATTCGGTTCTGGCGAGCATGAAGCCGCGCGTGGCGTTCACGGTCGAGAACAAGCTGAGTGACGATCCGAACGCGGGCAAGATCGGGGTGGATCTGCGATTCAGCAGCATGGACGATTTCGAACCGGAGAACGTGGCGAAGCAGGTGAAGCCGCTGCGGGATCTGCTGGATTTGCGGACCAAGCTGTCGGATCTGCGGGGAACTCTGCAGGGCAATGACAAATTGGAACAGTTATTGCAAGACGTAATGGCGAACACTGAATCGATGGACGCGCTGAAGGGTGAACTGGCGAAGAGCCAGAAGCCGGAAGGGGAGGAGTAGGATCATGGCGAAGGCAAAGCAGGAAGCAGCGCAGCCGGCCGCTCAGGCGACGGAAATCGTCCAGCCGGTCAGCATCCTCGATCAGATTGTGGAGAAAGGCCGCCTGGCGCGTGATCCCCAGCAGCGGCAGTGGGGCAAGAGCCTGGTGAGCGAGTTCGTGAACCAGGTGCTGCAGGGCGAGATGACGGTATCGCCGGACATCGAAGCGATGATCAACCAGCGCATTGCGCAGATTGACCATCTGCTGTCGCTGCAGTTGAACACGATTCTGCATCATCCGGACTTCCAGAAGCTGGAGTCGACGTGGCGCGGTTTGCGCTATCTGATGGAGCAGAGCGAGACGGGAGTCGGGCTGAAGATCAAGGTTCTGAACGTGTCGAAGAAGGATCTGCTGAGAGATTTGCAGCGGGTGCCGGAATTCGATCAGAGCCAGATGTTCAAGAAGGTGTACGAAGAAGAGTTCGGCGTGTTCGGCGGCGAGCCGTTCGCGGCGATGATTGGCGACTACTACTTCGGCAAGGGTCCGGAGGACGTGGAGTTGCTGGAGCGGGTGTCGCAGGTGGCGGCGGCGGCGCATGCGCCGTTCATCGCGGCCTCTTCGGCGGACATGTTCAACCTGGAAGAGTTCACGCAGTTGGATCAGCCGCGTGACCTGGCGAAGGTGTTCGACACGACCGAGTACGCGAAGTGGAAGGGTTTCCGGCAGACCGACGACAGCCGGTATGTGTGCCTGACGATGCCGCGCGTGCTGATGCGGGTGCCCTACGGCCGGAACAACAAGCCGGTGGACGCCTTCAATTACGAAGAGGATGTGGACAGCCTGTCGCACGAGAAGTATCTGTGGGGCAACGCGGCGTTCGCGCTGGGTGCGCGGATGACGAATGCCTACGCGCGGTACGGCTGGTGCGCGGCGATCCGCGGCGTGGAAGGCGGCGGCCTGGTGGACAGCCTGCCGGTGTACAACTTCGCGACCGACGATGGCGACATCACGATGAAGTGCCCGACGGAGACGATCATCACGGACCGGCGGGAGAAGGAGTTGGCGGACCTGGGCTTTGCGCCTCTGGTGCACTGCAAGGGTTCGGACTACGCGGCTTTCTTCAGCGTGCAGAGCACGCAGAAGCCGAAGCTGTACGACACGGAAGTGGCGAACGCGAATGCGCGGTTGTCCTCTCAGCTTCCGTACATGATGGCGGTTTGCCGGTTTGCGCATTATCTGAAAGCGATGATGCGGGACAAGATTGGCAGTTTCGCTTCGCGTGCCGACACGGAAGCGTTCCTGAACCGCTGGATTTCGAATTATGTGACGCCGGACGACACGGCATCCCACGCGACCAAGGCGAAATTCCCGCTGCGTGAAGCGAGGGTTGAAGTGCTCGACGTGCCTGGCAAGCCGGGTGCGTACCGCGCCGTCACTTTCTTGCGGCCACACTTCCAGTTGGACGAACTTTCGGTATCGCTGCGCCTGGTGGCAGAGTTGCCGAAGTCGGCCCGGAAGTAATCAACGGAGGAACGAAGTTCCCGGTTAGACAAACGAGGAGGTAAAGGTTATGGCATACGATTCGAGTGGAGATTGTTTCATCAAAATCGGTGACATCGAAGGTGAATGCCGCCGGAAGGGGCTGGAGAACTGGATCGAGATCTCCAACTTCAACTTTGGTGCGACACAAACGGCGACGGGCGGGTTCGGCGGCGGCCAGAGCGGCGCGGCCCGCGTGTCGTTCAGCGACCTGAACTTCAGCAAGCGGATGGACAAGTCCTCTCCGAAGCTGATTCAGTCGATGTTCCAGGGCAAGGTGTACGACACCGCCCAGTTGGTGGCCCGGCGCGCCGGCCTGAAGGACGGCGCTCCGGTCCGCTATCTGGTGTGGGAGTTGAAGCAGGTGTTGGTCTCCGGACACAGCTTTGGGGGCAGCAGCGACGGTGAGATTCCGCTGGAGAACTGTTCGCTGCGCTTCGAAGAGGAGAAGATGCATTACCGCGAGGTGATCGACGGCCAGCCGCAAGGCCCGATCAGCGAAGGCTGGAATGCGAAGAAGAACGTGAAGGCGTAAGGGAGGAGGATGAACCATGCCTGTCAATGCATTCCTGAAGTACGGTGACATCGAGGGTGAAACTCTGAACGAGCAGCACCCGAAGCACATCGAAATCCACAACTATTCCTGGTCCGGATCCCACACGGGTTCGCCGGAATCGGGCGGCGGGCTGGCCGCGGGCAAGGCGCAGGTGGACGACCTGATGGTGACCAAGACCATGGACAAGTCGTCGCCGAAGCTGAAGCTGGCGTGCTGCATGGGGAAACCGGTGGACAAGGCCTACCTGGTGGTGGACCGCGCCGGCGACACCCCGACGACGTATCTGAAGATCACGCTGGACAAGGCGGTGATCAGCTCGTACAACGTCAACGGCGGGAGCGGCGATCTGCCGATGGAATCGCTCAGCCTGAGCTACACGAAGGTGTCGATCGACTACATTCCGGTGGACGACGACGGCAACCCGCAGGGCGCGATCAACGCCAACTACAACCTGAAGCTGGGCGAGCAGGAATAGCCCGGAGAGAGGTCACTCCAACACCATGCAAGCGCAGAACTTGTTCCGCGAGGGCAAGCTCAGCGAAGCGATCATATCGGCCGGGGATCTCGTTCGCGAGAACCCGGCCGATAGCCGGCTTCGCACATTTCTCTTTGAACTGCTCTGCTTCGCGGGCGATTATGACCGCGCGGAGAAACACTTGCAGCTGCTGGGCACAGGAAGCGGCGACAAGGACAAGGAAGTGGGAGCATTGCTGTACCACGCCGCGCTGCACGCCGAGCGGACCCGGCAGGGAATGTTCGAGAAGAACGAGACGCCGGTGACCTCGCCGGCCAGCGAGGTGGGCGGTCTCTTAAACGGAGAGCCGTTCACGACGATCGAGGACGCCGATCCGCGGATTGGGCCGAGGCTGGAGATTTTTGCGGCGGGCAACTACATGTGGCTGCCGTTCGAGCACATTGCCTCGATCCGGATGGAGCCGCCGAAGCGGCTGCGTGATTTGTTGTGGGCGCCCGTGGTTTTGCGGACCGGGCCCACGTTCAAGGGAGTTGAGTTGGGCGAAGTGCTGCTTCCCGCGATTTCGCCGCTCAGCAGCCGTCACCCCGATGAGGCGGTTCGCCTCGGGCGGATGACGGTGTGGGATGAAGAAAACGGCGATCCGGTGCCGTACGGGCAAAAGATACTCCTGGTGGATGGGGAAGAGTTCCCCATTCTCGAACTGCGCACCCTGACCATCGGCCCGCCTGAAAACGGGGGGACCGATGCCTCTACCTGACAATATCCTGCAGCCGATCCCCGGGGAGAACCCCGGGGGCGAGGATCTGCGCTACAAACCGGTTTACGACCAGATCAAAGAAGCCCGGCGCGAGGAGGAAGACCTCGCGCAGGGCGTGTGGCAGCGTGCGCGCAAAGTGGCGGATTGGGCGCAGGTGGTCAAGCTGGCGTCGAACGCGATCGCCAAGCAGAGCAAGGATCTGCAACTGGCGGCCTGGTTGACGGAAGCGCTCGTGTACCGGGAAGGGTTCACGGGGCTGCGGGATGGGCTGCGGCTGACTTACGATCTGCTGGACCAGTTCTGGGACCATCTGTATCCGGAACTGGAGGACGACGACTGCGAAATGCGGTCGGTACCGCTGTCTTACATCGTGTCGAAGGTGGATGTTGCGCTGCGCAAGACGGCGCTGACGGCGGATGGGATTGACTGGTATCAATATAAGGATTCGCTGACGCTGCCGACCGAGGACCAGGCGGCGGGGGATTCGGCGAAGAGCAAGCTGCGAGCGGAAGCGGAGCGGACGGGCAAGCCTCTTCCCGAGGAAGTGGATTCGGCGCTCAAGGCGACGCCGAGCGACTTCTTCGACGAGGTGGAAGAGGACTTGCGGGCGGCGAACGGGACGCTGGATGAATTGGACGGCCTGTGCACGGAGAAATTCGGGGAGTACGCGCCGGGTTATGGACCGCTGAAAGAGTGCATCGAGCAGTTGGAGAACACGGTCCGGATCATGCGCCAGCGGCGCGACGGACTGATGGGTGGCGGAGCGAAGACGCAGACGGGCGCGAAGCCGAAGAGTGAGCCGAAACCGGCGCCATCGAGCGGAGGATCGAGTCCATTTGGGGACGATCCGTTCGGGGATGACACCTATACGGAGACGCCCGCGGAGGCGGCTTCGAGCGCGGATCCGTTCGCTGATCCCTTTGCGGAAGCGACCCCTGCGCCCGCGGCGTCGTCGGCGGATCCGTTCGCGGAAGAGACCCCGGCGTCCGCGGCACCGGCGGCAAAGGCGGCGGATCCGTTTGGCGATCCATTCGCGGAGGAGGAGCCCGCACCGGCGCCGGCGGCATCGGGGCCGGCGAAGCCGAAGGCCGGGGCGCGGGTCAGCGCGGAGCCGGAATCTCCCGAGGATGCGGTTTCGCGGATTTGCGCGGCCGCATTGTGGTTGAGAAAGCAGGATCCGAAGAATCCGGCTCCCTATTTGCTGCTGCGCGCGCTGCGCTGGGGCGAATTGCGGGCGGGCGGATCGCATCTGGAGTGGTCGATGCTCGAGGCGGCGCCGTCGGAGTTGCGACAGCGGCTGAAGCGGCAGGCGGCGGAAAGCCAGTGGGAAGAGGTCCTCGAATCGGCCGAGGAAGCGATGGCGCTGCCCTGCGGCCGGGCCTGGCTCGATCTGCACCGGTACGAATTTGAAGCGTTGACGGCCCTGGGCGAGGATTACGGCGCACTGCTGGATGCGTTGCGGCGGGAG
>ERZ761609.3037-NODE-3037-length-11482-cov-11.974972_pt1 | contig 11482 bp, 9 predicted proteins | sample MGYA00511163_ERZ761609 | MGnify/ENA primary metagenome ERZ761609 (study PRJEB28899, sample SAMN02445070) | bioreactor sludge metagenome | biome: EBPR sludge | place: Australia: Brisbane, Thorneside Wastewater Treatment Plant | collected 2011-12-16 ... | reverse complement strand
GGCCAGGCCCAGCGCCGTGGCACGCCAGACCGCCGCGCTGGGCCTGGCCCGCGCCCGACTCCAACAAACCCTCGGACTTCTTCCATGAGATCTTTCACCGATCGCATTGTCTCGCGGCACCCACTGCCCAGGGCACCCAGGGCGTTCTGCGCCATGCTGCTGATGACGAGCGCGTTCGTCATCGCCGCGCCGGGTGCCCACGGCCCCAATGGCGAGCATCTGGACAGCCCGACGACGATGCGGGCCGCATCGGCCCTGCCGCGCATCGAAGCCAAGTCCGAAGCCTTCGAGCTGGTCGCCGAAGTGCGTGCCGGCGAGTTGGTCATCGTGGTCGACCGCTACGAAACCAACGAGCCCGTGCTGGGTGCAAAGCTCGAAGTCGAGAGCGGATCGCTGAAGGCCGCGGGCGCGTTCCGCGCCGAGCAAGGCGACTATGTCGTCACCGATGCGGCCATGCTCAAGGCATTGGGCGCTGCCGGCGAGCACGGCCTCGTGTTCACGCTGGTGGCAGGCAAGGACAGCGACTTGCTCGACGGCACGCTGGTGAACGCCGGCGGTCGCGCTGCGGCCGCCGTTGCGACGAGCGACCACGGACGCGCCCCTGGCAACGATGCCCACGGACACAGCCATGGGCTGGAACGCGCAGCCTGGACCGGCGCCGGGGTCGCGGCCCTGGGTCTGATTGGTGGCATCGCCTGGTGGCGCCGGCGCCGCCGCGATGCCGGCAAGCTGCAGGGGGGCCTGTGATGAAGCACAAGTTCTGGTGGTTCGGCGGCGGCCTCGGCCTGCTGGTTCTCGCAGCGCTCGTCGCCTGGATGCTTCTGGTGTCTCTGGCGTATGCAGCCCCGGGCGCGCACGGCCCGAACGGCGAGCACCTCGACGCACCCGGCACCACGGTCAAAGCCTCCGGTCTGGCGCGGCTGCCCGACGGCAGTGTCAACGTGCCCAAGCTGGCGCAGCGGCGCATGGCCATCCGCACGGTGCTGGCGCCGGAGTCCGACGCGGCCGCCACGGTCGAGATGCCGGGCAGGGTGGTGATGGACCCGAACGCCAGCGGGCGTGTGCAGGCGGTGTACGGCGGGCGCATCGAGCCTGGGCCTAGAGGGCTGCCGGTCGCTGGCCAGTCCGTCAAGCGTGGCGAGGTGCTGGCCTACGTACGCCCCGGCGCCGAGCCCTACGCCGTGGGCACCCAGCAGGCCCAGCTGGCCGAACTGCGCGCGCAGCGGCAACTGGCCGAGCAGCGGGTGCAGCGACTCGAAGGCCTGGAAGGCACGGTGCCGCGCAAGGAGGTCGAGGCCGCGCGCAGCGAAGCGAAGAGTCTGGCCGAGCGCGAGCGCAGCATCGGCGGCAGCCTGGTGGCGCGCGAAACACTGACCGCGCCGGTCAGCGGCGTCATCGCCCGCGCAGATCTCGTTGTCGGCCAGGTCGTCGAGCCGCGCGACGTGCTGTTCGAGGTGGTGGACCCGGCGCGCATGCTGGTGGAGGCCACCACTGCCGATGCGGCGGTGGCTGCGCGTGTCGCCGGTGCATCGCTGCAGGGTGTGCCCGAGGTGACGCTGCGCCTGCTCGGGGTATCGCGCTCGCTGCGCGACGGCGTGCTGCCGCTGACTTTCGCGGTGACGCCGGCAAAGCCGGGCGCGGCTCAGCGCGAATCCCTGCCTTTGGCGATCGGCCAGCCGGTCACCGTCGTGGCGCAGTCGAAGGAGCGCATCAAGGGCGTGGTGCTGCCGGCCCAGGCCGTGGTGCGCAACCCGTCCAACGAACCCATCGTCTGGATCAAGTCGGGCGCCGAGCGCTTCATCCCGCAGCCGGTGCAGTACCGGCCGCTGGACGCGAGCACGGTCGTGGTGACGCAAGGGCTGAGCGCGGACAACCGCGTCGTGGTCCAGGGCGCGCCGCTGATCGCGCAGATCCGCTGAGCGAGGAACGATCATGTTCAACTGGATCGTTCGCTACAGCCTGCACAACCGCCTGTTCGTGCTGGCGGTGGCGGCGCTGTTGATGGTCTACGGCGCGATGACGGCCTGGCGCACGCCGGTCGATGTCTTCCCCGACCTCAACAAGCCGCTGATCACCGTGCTCACCGAGGCGGGCGGCATGGCGCCGGAAGAGGTCGAGCAGCTCGTCACCTTTCCGCTCGAGACCGCGCTCAACGGCATGCCGGGCGTGACCCGCGTGCGCTCGACCTCAGGGGTGGGCCTGTCGCTGGTCTATGCCGAGTTCGACTGGGGCACCGACATCTACCGAAACCGCCAGCTGGTGGCCGAGCGGCTGGCGCTGGTGCGCGAGCAGATGCCCGGCGACATCACGCCGGTGATGGGCCCGGTGTCGTCGATCATGGGCGAGGTGATGCTGGTGGCCTTGCCGCTGGTGCCGGGCGACGGCAAGTCGCCGGTGGCCACACCGATGCAGGCCCGCGAGTACGCCGACTTCGTGCTGCGCCCACGCCTGCTGTCGATACCCGGCGTGTCGCAGGTCATTCCCATCGGCGGCGAGGTGCGCACCTTGCGCGTGGCACCCGATACCGCGCGCATGGCGCAGTTCGGCGTCTCGTTGTCCCAGGTCGAGCAGGCCTTGAAGGGCTACGCCGGCAACGCCGGCGGCGGCTTCATCGACCTGAACAGCCGCGAGTACCTGATCCGCCACCTGGGCCGCAGCAACCGCGCCGAGGACCTGGCGGGCATCGCCGTGGCCTGGAAGGAGGGCCGTGCCATCCTGCTCGAGCAGGTGGCGACGGTCTCGTTCGCGGCCGGCCTGAAGCGCGGCGACGCCGGCTACAACGGTCTCCCGGCGGTGGTGGTCAGCGTGCAGAAGCAGCCCGATGCCGACACGGTGAAGCTCAGCGCGCAGATCGAGGCAGCGCTCTCCGAACTGAAGCAGGGCCTGCCGCCGGGGCTTGCCGCGCCGCGCGTGCTGTTCCGTCAGGCCGACTTCATCAAGGCCTCGATCGGCAACGTGACCGAAGCGCTGCGCGACGGCGCCATCATGGTCGCCATCGTGCTGTTCGCCTTCCTGCTGTCGGCGCGCACGACCGTGATCTCGCTGGTCGCGATCCCCCTGTCGCTGGCCGTCACCGCGGTGGTGTTCCAGTGGCTCGGGCAGTCGATCAACGTGATGACACTCGGCGGCCTGGCCATAGCCATCGGCGAGCTGGTGGACGACGCGGTGGTGGGCGTCGAGAACATCGTGCGCCGGCTGCGTCAGAACCGCAGCGCGCCGAACCCGCTGCCGGTTTTCGACGTGGTGGAGCGGGCCAGCGTCGAGGTGCGCTCGGGCATCCTCTACGCGACGATCATCGTCGTGCTGGTGTTCGTGCCGCTGTTTGCGCTGCCGGGTATCGAAGGGCGGCTGTTCTCGCCGCTGGGCATCGCCTACATCGTGTCGATCCTCGCGTCCATGCTGGTCTCGATGACGGTGACGCCCGCGCTCTGCTACTACCTGCTGCCGAAGATGAAGCGGCTCGACCACGGCGACAGCCCGCTGGTGGCGTGGCTGAAGCGCCAGGACGGCAAGCTGCTGGCCTGGTCGTTCCCGCACGCGAAGATGCTGATCGCGATCGCCGCGCTGGCAGTGGCCGGCGCCGCGGCCACGGTGCCCATGTTCCCGCGTGCCTTCCTGCCGGCCTTCAACGAGGGTTCGCTGGTGCTGGGTCTGGTGATGCAGCCGGGCACCTCACTGGCAGAAGCCAACCGCGTCGGCTCCGTCGCCGAGACGCTGATCCGCGAGGTGCCCGAAGTCACTCAGGTGGGCCGCCGCACCGGCCGCGCCGAGCTCGACGAGCATGCGGAAGGCGTGTACTCGGCCGAGATCGACGTCGACCTGAAGCGCAGCGAGCGTGACCGCGAGACCATCATGGCCGACATCCGCCAGAGGCTCTCGTCGTTGCCGGCGCAGGCGACCATCGGCCAGCCCATCAGCCACCGTCTGGATCACCTGCTCTCCGGCGTGCGTGCGCAGATCGCGGTGAAGATCTTCGGCGACGATACCGACACGCTGCGCGGCCTGGCCGAGCAGATGCGCGGCCAGCTGGCGGCCGTGCCGGGGCTGGTCGACCTCACGGTCGAAAAGCAGGTGCTGATTCCGCAGATCAGCGTGCGGCTGGACCACCGCAAGGCCGCGCAGATGGGCCTGGCGCCGGGCGAGGCGATCCGCGTGCTGCAGGCGTTGACCGATGGCGCGCATGGCGCGCAGATCGTCGATGGCCCGCGCCGCTACGAACTGGTGCTGCGCCTGCCCGACAACCAGCGCACGCCGCAGGATCTGGCGCGCACGCTTATCGACACGCCGGCGGGGCGCATCCCGGTGTCGGCCATCGCGACGGTGGAAGAGACCGACGGGCCGAACCAGATCGGGCGCGAGAACGGCCGCCGCCGCATCATCGTCTACGCCAACACCGATGGTGGCGACATGGGGCGGGTGATTGCCGACATCCGCAGGGTCATCGACGGCACACCCTTGCCCAGCGGCAACTTCGTCAGCCTGGAGGGGCAGTTCCAGGCCCAGGAGCAGGCCACCCGGCTGATCGCCGGCTTGTCGGTGGTGTCGCTGGCGCTGATGTTCCTGGTGCTGTACTCGCGCTACCAGTCGGTGGTGCTGGCCGGCATCATCATGGCCAACATCCCGCTGGCGCTGATCGGCTCGGTGGTGGCGATGTGGATCGCGGGCGTGAGCCTGTCGGTGGCGTCGATGGTGGGCTTCATCACGCTGGCCGGCATCGCCACGCGCAACGGCATCCTGAAGATCAGCCACTACATCAACCTGTGCAAGTTTGAGGGCGAAACCTTCGGCCAGGCCATGATCGTGCGCGGCTCGCTGGAGCGGCTGACGCCGGTGCTGATGACGGCGCTGGTGGCGGCCTTTGCGCTGACGCCGCTGCTGCTCGCCGCCGACGCGCCGGGCAAGGAGATCCTGCACCCGGTGGCGGTGGTGATCTTCGGCGGTCTCGTCAGCTCGACGCTGCTCGACACCCTGCTCACGCCGGTGCTGTTCTGGCTGTTCGGCGAGAAGGCGACACAGCGCCTGACCCAGCCTGAAGCCGAGGCGCCGCAGGGCGCCGCCGGCACCCAGGAAGCCCATTGAGATGACATCAGGCCCGGCGGCGCCGCCTGTTCCAGAGCGCCGCACCCTCGCAGGAGATCGAAGAGATGATGAAGAAGCTGTTGACCGCGGTCGTGCTGGGCCTGTCGGCCCTGTCTTTCAATGCCGTATTCGCACACGGTGGCGGCCCTGCCAAGCATGGCGGCGTGGTGGCGACCGCCAGCGATCTGTCGTTCGAATTGGTGGGCTCGCCGGATGGCGCCGTCATATACGTCGAGGACCATGGCAAGCCCATGGTACCCACCGGCTTGAAGGGTAAGCTGACGGTGCTGAACGGCGCCGAAAAGTCGGAGGCCGATCTGGTAGTGGCAGGTGACAAGCTCGAAGCCAAGGGCCTCAAGCTGGCCAAGGGTGCCAAGGTCGTTGCTGCCTTGGTGACGCCGGCCGCCAAGGCGATCACGGTGCGGTTCACGGTGCGCTGAGCGGCGGTCCAGCAGCGCCTGGCGGCGGCGTCGGACGCACTGCGGTATCGAAGTGCCACCCATTGCGATTTAGTCACCCAATATCCTCTCCACTAGGATAGGATATGGGATGGCAACAACTGACCTGCACGTTTCGCATGAAGCCGTCGTGAAACGACTCAAGCGTGCCCACGGTCATCTGCAGAACGTGATTGCCATGTTGTCGGAAGATCGTGCCTGTCTTGACGTGGCGCAACAGCTGCACGCCGTCGAGCGCGCCATCGCTGCAGCGAAGAAGCAACTGATCCACGACCACATCGATCACTGCCTTGATCACGCTCTGGGTACACCCGCCACGTCGTCGCGGCAGGCCCTGGGCGAGTTCAAGGCCATCACCAAGTACCTTTGACCCGCCTGCTTTCACGTCCTGACCCGCGCCTGCAATGACATCGACAACCCGGCCGCCCAAGCACCAGCGTCCCCGCGACGCTGCCGCGCTGGTGCGTCTGGTCTTGAGCTGGCTGCTGGTCGCCGTGCTGGCCGTCGATCTGGTCACTTCGCCGCTGCATGCACACCGCCACGACGGAGAGTGGTCGGCCGGCGGCAGCCTTGTCGCGTCCGCGGAACACCCGAGCCACCTGCTCGACCCAGGCAGCGTCGGCGTCCCCACGCACGTCGATCAGGACGAGGCACCCGGGATCTCGCATTCGATCTCGGCGCTGCGCAGTCCGGCCGAAGTCATCGCCGGTGTGCCGCCGTCGGATGAACCGGTTGCTGCGGCCCAGTGGTTTGTTCCAGCCCTGTGGTCGCCGGGTGGTGCCGCAGCGTTCGCCTGGCCGCCAGACCGGCACCGGGCACGGCCCACCGCCTTCAAGAGCCTGCCGCCCCACGGCAGGGCGCCGCCCCTCCACGCCTGAAGCCGCCGCAGCGCCGCCCGCGCTGCGCACGAACTTGCCCCTGCCATCGGGGCGAGGCCTTCTGCCCGTGGAGTTCCTATGCCTGCCCATCTTCCCTCGCGCGGCGCCTTGCGCGCCGCTGTCTGTCTGTCCCTTGGCCTGAGCAACGCCCTGCTGGCGAGCGCCCTCGCCGCCGAACGCAATGCCGAGTTCGCCGTCTCCGCCGCGCAGATGAAGACGCTTGGGGTCACCCTGCTCAAGCTCGAACAGCCCGCAGCCATCGCCGGCATGGCCTACGCGGCCAAGGTGACGCTACCCCCGGGGCAGGAACAGGTGGTCAGTGCGCCGGTGGCAGGCGTGGTAGACCAGTTGCTCGTCGGCGAGCAGCAGGCGGTGAAGGCGGGCCAGGCGCTGCTGCGGCTGAACAGCCCGCAGTTCGGTGAGATGCAGCTGAAGCTGCTCGAAGCCGCCAGCCGGGCACGGCTGTCGCAGAAGACGCTGCAGCGCGAGAAGGTCCTTCTGGGCGAGGGCATCATCCCTGAGCGCCGCGTGCAGGAGGCCGAAGCCACTGCGCAGGACGATGCGGCACGCCAGCGTCAGGCCGAAGCGGCGCTGCGCCTGGCCGGCATCGACGCCGCCACCATCCAGCGCGTTGCCGCCGGCGGTACGGTGCAGGACGGCGTGGTAGTTCGGGCCCGCGCCGCCGGGGTGGTGTTGGGCATCGACATCAAGCCCGGCCAGCGCGTGCAGGAAGCCGATGCGCTGCTGCGCCTGGCCAGCCTGCAGACGCTGTGGCTGGATATTGCCATGCCGGCAGACCGCCACCCGGCCGCACTGCTCAAGGACGACAAAGCCGCGGTGATCGAGATCGTGGGCCGCGATGCGGTGGCCATGCCGCTGTCCGTGGGCGCCATGGTCAGCGACAGCCAGACTGTGACGCTGCGCGCACGCGTCACGCGCGGCGCGGATCGGCTGCGCCCTGGCGAGGTGGTGCAGGCCCGCGTGCCCTTCGCGGCCAACGCCGCTGGCTGGGCGCTGCCTCTGCAGGCGGTGGCGCGGCAGGACGATCAGGCCTATGTCTTCGTGCGCACCGACAAGGGCTTCATGGCCCGGCCCGTGAGCGTCGTGTCGAGCGCCGGTGCGTCGGTGCAGATTACCGGCGAACTCAAGCCGGGGCAGGAGGTGGCGACCGCCTCCGTCATCGCGCTGAAGGCCGCATGGCAAGGCAAGAGCGGGGGTGACAAGTGAACGGCATCCCCACCTTCCCTGCTTTCACGGGAGCCCCCCGATGCTGAACCGCCTCGTGCAATTCGCGCTGACCCAGCGGCTGTTCGTGTTGCTGGCGGCCGTGCTGCTGGCCGGCTTCGGCTGGTACGCCTTCCGCTCGCTGCCCATCGATGCCTTCCCCGACGTGTCGAGCACGCAGGTGAAGATCATCATGAAGGCGCCGGGCATGACACCCGAGGAGATCGAGAGCCGCATCGCGGTGCCGATCGAGGTCGAGATGCTGGGCATTCCGAAGCAGCGCATCCTGCGCTCGGTGACGAAGTACGGTCTGGTCGACGTGACGGTCGACTTCCAGGACGGCACCGACCTGTACTGGGCCCGCCAGCAGGTAGCCGAACGCCTGAACAACATCGTCGGCGACCTGCCGTCGGGCATCACCGGCGGCATTGCGCCGATCACCACGCCACTCGGCGAGATGTTCATGTTCACGATCGAGGCGCCGCAGCTGACGCTGGAGGAACGGCGCAGCCTGCTCGACTGGGTCATCCGCCCCGCGCTGCGTGCCGTGCCCGGCGTGGCCGACGTCAATGCCCTGGGCGGCAAGGTGCACAGCTTCGAGGTGCTGCCCGACCCGGCCAAGCTGCAGGCACTCGGCCTGTCGATGGCGCAGATCAAGACCGCCGTCGAAGCCAACAACCGCAACGACGGCGCCGGCCGCTTGGGCGAAGGCGGCGAGGTGCTGCTGGTGCGCACCGAAGGCAGCATCAAGACGCAGGACGACCTGCGCGCCGTGGTGGTGGCGCGCAAAAACGGCACGGCCGTGCGCCTGGGCGACGTGGCGCTGGTGCGCGACGGCAGCACCACCCGCTACGGCGTCGTCACCATGGACGGCAAGGCCGAGGCCGTGCAGGGCCTGGTGCTGGGCCTCGCGGGCGCCAACGCACAGCAGGTGGTGAATGGCGTGAAGGCCAAGATCGCGGAACTGCAGCCCACGCTGCCGGCGGGTGTCACGCTGAAGGTCTTCTACGACCGTGCCTCGCTCGTCGAGAAGGCCGTGGGCACGGTCTCGAAGGCCTTGCTGGAGGCGACGCTGATCGTGCTGGTGCTGCTGGGCGCCTTCCTCGGCAACCTGCGCGCCGCCGTGGCCGTGGCCGTGGTGCTGCCGCTGGCGGCGCTCGGCACCTTCATCCTGATGCGCAGCTACGGCATGTCGGCCAACCTGATGAGCCTGGGCGGCCTGGCCATCGCGCTGGGCATGCTGGTGGACGCGGCCATCGTCGTGGTCGAGAACATCGTGCAGCATCTGGGCCGCGAGACCGCCGGCGGCAAGCTGCCGCGCCTGCACATCGTGCTGCGCGCGGTGCGCGAGGTGGCGGTGCCGGTGGCCGCGGGCGTGCTGATCATCGTCACCGTGTTCCTGCCGCTGCTGACGCTGCAGGACCTCGAGGGCAAGTACTTCGTGCCGGTGGCGCTAACCATCGTGTTCGCACTGGCGAGCTCGTTGGTGCTGTCGCTGACCGTGATCCCGGTGCTGGCCTCGTTCCTGCTCAAGAAGGTCTCGCACGACGAACCCTGGCTGCCTCGCCAGTTGCTGCGCCTGTACGAACCCGTGCTGGGCTGGGCGCTGAAGCGGCAGACGGTGGTCTTCGCTGCGGCCGCCGCCCTGCTCCTGCTCGCCGCCGGTGTGTACACCCAGGTCGGCAAGACCTTCCTGCCCGAGATGGACGAGGGCGACATCATCGTCGGCATCGAGAAGCTGCCCTCGGTGAGCCTGGAAGAGACCGCGGCGCTGGACCTGATGGTCCACCAGACGCTGATGAAGAACATTCCCGAGATCACCGGCGTGGTGGCACGCGCCGGCTCGGACGAGATCGGCCTCGACCCGATGGGCCTGAACCAGACCGACACCTTTCTGGTCCTGAAGCCGCGTGCGGAATGGAAGATGGCGAGCAAGGACGCGCTGATCGACCGCATCCGCGAGGTGCTCGACCAGATGCCCGGCATCAGCTACAGCTTCACGCAGCCGATCGACATGCGCGTGTCGGAAATGATCATCGGCGTGCGCGGCGACCTCGCGATCAAGATCTTCGGTCCCGACCTGGCCAAGCTCAACGAACTGGCCTCGCAGATCGAGGGACTGATGAAGACGGTGCCGGGCAACCAGGACGTCTACACGGTCGAGAACGACGGCGTGCAGTACCTGCGCGTGGTGGTGGATCGCCTGGCGGCCGGCCGCTACGGGCTGTCGGTGGAAGACGTGCAGGACGCGCTGCGCGTGCAGATCGAGGGCCAGCGCGCCGGCACCGTGATCGACGGCAACCAGCGCATTCCCATCGTCATCCGCGGGCCGGACATGGTCAAGGTCTCCCCGGCCGAGTTCGCCGCGCTGCGCATCGCCGCGCCCGACGGGCAGAGCGTGCCGCTGGAGACGCTGGCGCGCCTCACCCGCGAAAGCGGCCCGGTGAAGATCGACCGCGAGATGGGCAGCCGCTACAGCGTGGTCATCGCCAACGTCACCGGGCGCGATCTGGTGGGATTCGTCGACGAGGCCAAGGCCAACGTCGGCTCGCAAGTGAAACTGCCGACCGGCTACCGCATCAGCTGGGGCGGCCAGTTCGAGAACCAGCAGCGTGCCGCTGCGCGCCTGGCGCTGGTGGTGCCGCTGGCCATCGGCTTCATCTTCCTGATCCTGTTCTCGACCTTCGGCTCGGTCCGGCAGGCCTTGCTGGTGCTGAGCAACATCCCGTTCGCGCTGGTCGGCGGCATCGTGGCGCTGTGGGTCACGGGGGAGTACCTGTCGGTCCCGGCCTCGGTGGGCTTCATCGCGCTGCTGGGCATCGCGGTGCTCAACGGCGTGGTGCTGGTGAGCTACTTCAACCAGTTGCATGCCGAAGGGCATGACCTGCTCAGCAGCGTGACGCAGGGCGCTCGAAGGCGCTTGCGACCGGTGCTGATGACGGCTTCGATCACTGCCTTCGGTCTGATCCCGCTGCTGTTCGCAACCGGGCCGGGTTCGGAGATCCAGCGTCCGCTGGCCATCGTCGTCATCGGTGGGCTGATCACCGCGACAGCGCTGACGCTGATCCTGCTGCCCATCCTGTATCTGCGCTTTGCGCATCCGCGCGCGGGTTTGCGTGCGGCGGCCAGCGAAGCTGCGCTGCCCACGGAGGTCGCCCATGGCTGACTTTTGCCTGACCCTGATCTGCCCACCGACGGTGGAGGAAAAGCTGCTCGACGTGTTGCTGGCGCAGGCCGGCAGCGAGGTCTTCACCAGCACGCCGACTCACAGCCACGGCAGTGGCCAGCAGCGGCTCAGCGCCACCGAGCAGGTGATGGGCCGCAGCCGAGCGATGCAGATCAACGTGCTGCTGACCAACGAGGAACTCGGGCAGTTGCGCGACCTGCTGCAACGCGACTTTGCCGGCACCGGTGTTCGCTACTGGGCCACGCCGCTGGCCTTCGAAGGGGAGTTCGCATGAGGCGATATGGACTGGCGGGGATCGTGGCCTTGCTGATCGGAACGGCGGCTGCGGCACAAGGTGTGGCGACACCGAGAGACTTGCCTTCGACCGAACTGGCCGTGGCCTGGATCGACAAGGATCTGGCCGTGATCGAGGCGCGGCGCGCCTTGGCCGCAGCCGGCCATGGCGCGGCGGTTCTGGCCGCCGGACCTCACGAGTGGACGGCCAACGCCAGCACCCAGCGGCGCAACGTGGGAGGTGTCGGCAACACCACTGAGTGGACGGTGGGCGTCGAACGCGGCATCCGCATTGGCGGCAAGGCCGGGCTCGACCGCCAGCTGGGCGAGGCCGACATCGAGATCGGCTTTCTGAGATTGGCTCCCCCTCGCGGGTTGGCAAC
>ERZ761609.3036-NODE-3036-length-11488-cov-36.253564_pt1 | contig 11488 bp, 13 predicted proteins | sample MGYA00511163_ERZ761609 | MGnify/ENA primary metagenome ERZ761609 (study PRJEB28899, sample SAMN02445070) | bioreactor sludge metagenome | biome: EBPR sludge | place: Australia: Brisbane, Thorneside Wastewater Treatment Plant | collected 2011-12-16 ... | reverse complement strand
TTTGGGAGGCTTTTTTATTCCCATTTCTTTTTACACACTTTTTAGAACGCTTACATATTTTTAAGTTGGTTATAGTTCCAATAATTTTCACATTCGTTGGCTATTTATTTGGCAAAAGACAATTAAAAGATAAAATAAAACTTGATTTTATTGATAGACAACTAAGAGAATTTTATTCTCCTATGCACATATGCATAAGAAGAATCAGGGCATTAGGGGAATTAAGAGAAAAAAGATCTGAACTCTCTTATATAGCGTGGAAAGAAATCTGTGCGACTCGAAAAATACCATTTGAGGATCATGAAGAGGTTTTTGAACCATTCAAAAAGATGATCGATAATGATAATGTGCGTTTAAAAAAGAAATTATACCTTTATACAATGAAATGTTAAATATTTTTGAAAAAAAGATTGAGTTAGCTAATCCAATAACGCAAAAATGGTATACCGATTTCTTGAACTTTGTAGAAATTTGGAATGATTGGCTCAACAACACAATTCCGGCTGAAATTTTGGATAAGTTAAAATATTCAGAAGAATCATTGAAGCCGTTTTATAAAGATTTAGAAAGTAATTTTAATAAGTTACAAAAAGAATTATCCGGAAAATGATAATATTTTTAGAGTTTTGATAATATTATTCTAGAAAATTAACATTTATTCAAATCGGATATATCAATTTATTAGTTCTTATACAGCCTCGATTCAACCGAAAGAATTATATCATTTAAATCTTTTATATAAGATACACAATTTTTTTCTGAGAACTCATTGATAAACAAGAATTCAAAAAGTGGCAATCCAGATAAATTGAATTCTTTACTGGGCTGATTCTCACCTCTCAAAAAGCTTTCCGGATCTTTGCTTTCCTGAATTATAGTGGATGCCTTTCCATACATCTTTTTGCGGTCGTCATGAGAATAAGCATTTCTAAATTCATTCTTCATTTTTTTTAATATACTTTTTTGTTTCTCATTTATAAGATTTTCTGAATATGATGTCTCAATATTTTTATTTAGATTTTCCGAATCAAATTTTCTACGGCTTTTTTCCAATTCATCTGGTAAAGAAAAATTCTTGCCATATTTAATCTTGTCTTTGTTCTTTAAAGTATCATTATAGCTTAAAACACCTTTTAAAAATTTTTCGAATAAGTGATTTGTCAAAGTCATTGCAGCCATATATAAACCAAAAGTTATGCATAGCAATATTTGATTCTTTATAGTCTGAAATTCAGGAGTCTTATAATTTATTTCAAATAGAGATTTTACTTGATAGAAATAAGTTCTATTTACAATCGACAGTTGAGTGTAAACTTTTTCTTCCCATTCGTCAAGTTTTTTTGGTTCTTCTTTTTCGAAATCAGACATGATTTTAGTGAAGTTCTTTAAATTTTAAATGCCTCCAAAAAAACGGAGGTAGAGGAGATTGATTTTTCAAACATCCTAATATGTAAACTGATAATGGAATATCATTATCAATCTTATTTGGAAATTTGTTTATACTTTTTTGAATTGAATCCAAAATTCTATTGTCCAATTCTTCTAAATTATCAAGTCGAATCCAAAAATCGCTTATATCAACGACTATTCCTTCTTGTGTGGCTTTATTCAAAAATATTTTCTCATCCCAATTATCGGGTGGTACCCAACTTTGTAGATTAATTGATTTTTCTTCTTTAATCAATAGCTCATTGTTATCACCATACCCAAGAACAATGTGTTTAAAAAAAAGTTCAGTTAATTTTTTGTTATCTGACTTTAACCCAAAACAAATTTCAAGTATCATCATTAAAAGATATGATGAATCATCGATATACTCATCAGGACGAACCCCGGTTCCTGTGAATTCACAAACAAGATCTAGTCTATTTCCCCCTTCTATAAAAGGAACCATATTTCCAATTCTTCTTGATGTCAAATAATTTAGCAAATTTAAGAGCCAATTTTCAATTATATTTTCAAATCTAGAAAAGTAAAATATTAACCATATTAAGAAGATTTGAATATGATGAATATCTAATAAAGGTCGTAAAGTCGATGGATTCAAAGTAATAAAATTATTTAATTCAATTGCTTTGTCTTGAATAAATAGATCTCTAGTATCCTTTTCTTCGTTGTTAATTAGTTCGGAAATTCCTAAAGTCATTATCCCAAATTTTCCAATAAAATCATATGCTAACAAGGAATCATTTATTGCTGAAAGATGTCCAAGTTTTGATCTATCGGTTTGTATTCCATTTTCAATTTCAAACAAAAGTTTATTTTTTAAATTGTAATCTTCCAATTGAGCTAAATAAAAAATTTTCCAAAAATTCATAACAGATTGTTTTTGGTTTAATGTTTTTAAGTTTCTGTATTTATCCCAAAGATACAATGCTGCCCATTCAGTTAAATCAATCCAACCAATTTCTGAATCGGGAGAGTCTTTCTTGTATTTTGACATTATTATTAAAGCAATAGGAATTAGATTAATTTTTGTTTCATCAATATCGTTCTGTAATATTGTATTTAAAAATCTTTTCCAATTTGGAACTAATTGTTTTTGCCATTCTTCACTCATATATTCAAAATCAGATAATTGAGAACACATGTAGCTCAAAATTGAAGATAAGTCTTGTGGCATTAGTTCGGGTGTTAATAAATTGCTCTCAACTTCTTCAACTATCCTATCAAGATTCCATCTCTCAAATGATAGTGATACTTGGTCATGAATTGTAGTATTGCAACTGTTTGTAAAATTTTCAAACGATTTTAGACCAGCTGCATCTTCATCTTTATTGTAAGCTAGTACAATTTTTACTTCATGTAATTTTAATCCTTGTAAGTCTGGATTAGTAGCTCTACGCAAATCACTTTCAAAATTATTAGTTATCCAGTTCTTATATTGCAAAGGTTCATCTTTAAGAACAAAAATGGTTAATATCGTCTTCTCCTTGTTTAAAAAAGCCAAATCAATTCCGAATTGTGCTTCAGTTTTAGTTTTGAAGTTTTCTTGGTTCTCACTTCTCAAAAAAGGTAAATTATATGGCGTCTCATCATTTCCAATTCGAAGCTGGTAAATTATCCAATCGAACCCATAATTTACTTTATTATTTTTTTCATTACGAGTTCTTTCTTTCAAACTTACAATATATCGTCTAAGAAATTCTTTTTTATTTAAGTTCATCTGTATTTTTAGTTTTACCAAAAGTATTTTCTATTCTTATGTACTTACTTTTTAGAAGGACAAGTTTGCTGTCTATATTGGATGAAAATTGATTTTCATTTATTTCAACTATAAACTCATCAAGCAACTCTTCTTTACTGGATAATCTATTAATCTCATTTTTTTGTTGCTGGGTCTTTCTTAGTTCTTTCGCATGGGGGAAAATTTTATTTGTTAGCACTTCCAAGTCCCATCTTTCAATATCTCTCAATAACTTATCTCCTAATATATTTTTAATTTCACTCTTTTTTCGGTTGAAAATTTCCACACTTCCTCTTGTACCATCGTCACCATTATATATAACAACTGCCGTTCTTTTACTTCCTTTATAATCTTCGACTTCAATATATAATGCATCCTCAAGTTGTTTTAGAATTCCAAACTTTCCATTTAAGTTGTTTTGAAGATTCCCACATTTTATGATATAACTACAATAGTCACCGGTATCATTGTTTTCAATTGTCACAATATCCTTTCCTTGTTCACCCCACCTACCTCTACTTGGTTTATGATAAATTCTGTGATTCAAAACGATTTCTAAATATTCTTGCATTAATGAATCTAACTCGTTTCTTTCTTTTAACCTCTTTAACATTTCCTTAAATAACAACTTGCTAGAAAGTGGATCCAACAATTCATTCATTTTGTAATTCACTTATCTTTTTTTGCAGATTTATCCTTCTAATTAACATCCCCTCAGGATCGGAAATTTCTAACGAAGGGTATTCAAAAGAATTAGAATACCGTTTCAAACTGGAAGGCTCTTTGAACGGTTCATTAAAGTTATAGATAATCCATAGATTTCCATACAATAAATTTGTTGATCTAATGTTCCTTAGTAATACAGATTTAGCTTTAGCTCCTTGAGAAATGGCATTAGAAGTTCTTCTAACCCATTGTTCTTCACCCTTGATAACTTGTGGATAAACGTAACTATTTGCAGCTATATCATTTGTTTTGTGCAAGTTGTCAAAATATTTTTTTGCAATATCAATTGTTTCCAAAAGCATCTCAGACTTATCACCAATTTTCTCCCATTTATTCAAAGCTACTCCAGGGAAATTAATGGCTTGAAAAACCATTTCCTGAATAAATTCTTTTTTTAATTCTTGATTAACATTTCTATAAAGAGGCTCAATAGTGAGAATAAAATCTCCAACCTTTTCTGTTGCTACATAGTATAAGCCAGTGCTATAAAGCAATAATTTTAACTGATATTCAATTAGTCCTTTTTCAATGATCTCCTCAGGAATCGTTAATCCTAATCTCTGAGCAAGAGAAAATCCAAATTTTCTTTTTGATCTTTCCCCCGATATCAGTAAGTAAAAAATAAATTCATTATAATTGTCCTGCACTAAAGTATGTTCTAATATATCAAATTCCTCATAGAATATTTTTTTAAATTCGTTAAATGAATAATCAATTAGGATAATGAATGCTTCATTAAAATCTAGACGATTAAATTCATAAAGACTTCTCAAGTAGTCTTCAATTAGTTTCCAAGTTCTTTTATTTTTTAAACTAATGGGTAAGATTTTTTTTAAAATATCATTTAATTTCCTTGGTAACTCTATAATATCAATTTCCTTAAATTTCCATCCAATCCATCTTAAAGATGCCGAAATATTATATTGTCCCATTTCAGAGATGTTGTCCTTAATTTTATTTATTGAGTGAAGGAAACAATCAATTAGATCGGTATTATTAGAATTATAACAAATAATCCTTTCAAATATGTAATATTGTTGCTCTTTAACCAAATCTATATCTTGATTCATTTGATTCAGAATTTTATTTAACTCTGATATGTTGATCCCAGTTTTATTATAAGTAAAGCAGAATGATCTGTAATAAATTATTCGTACCTTATACTCGTTACTAGTTTTGAGATCATTTTCTAAACTTCTAAAGATTTCATCTTTCGAAAATTCAATATTTGCTCTGATACTTCCTAAAATTAATGAAGAAAGAGATATTTTTAATTCATCCATCTCACCTTCTAATAATAACGATATAACTTTGTTTGCAAGTAATGGAAAGCTATATGAATAGTCTTCAATGCCTTGGTAAAATTGACCAGCAGCTAAATCATCTTTTATCATTTCGGATATATCCAAAAACCAATTAGAGACAAATTCCGGAGAAAAGGGATATATTCCTAATTCAGAACTGAGAATACCTAAAAATATCCAAAAGAAACGGTCTTTCGAATTTATATCTTTCAATAATTCAAAGGTTCTTTCTTCGCCAATATCTTCAAAAAATTTCTTTAAGATTTTCGCACATAATTTTTTAGATTCATCGGTAAATCCACACTCAGAATAAAACTCTGTAATGATTTCTAAAGAATTATTTTGTTTCTGAACATTTTCAGTAAGTAAGATCTCCTTTAATTCATTAATGTGTTCCTCATTTGTCATAATAGCCTCAATTGCCTTTTTGATCTTTTCTTTCTCTAAATAGACTGAGCTAATATTGTTTTCTTTTCGAAAATTATCAGTAGTACTTTTTGCTATTTCAAATAATATATTATTTTTATCCATATTGGGTTTACATTTATTGTAAGCTAAGATATAAAGAACTAAAAACTATTTAAATGATATTTAGAACTTTGGTGCAAATAAAATTTTAATTTGAATATTCTGTGATAAAATAAATAAGAACTCATTAGTAGCTCTTAATTTTTTTTATGAGGAAAAAATTACAGAGAGATTTGTTTGATCGGGATATTTTTCAACCTAGACTTCCTTTTGATACATTTGAAGGTAAGAGCGATTTTCCCATAAGGGTTCTGCATGAAATGTTTATAAAGTTTAAATTGTACGGAGCTAATAATGCTGAGGCTACCATTAAAAGCCATAGATACTATTTTGATTTATTACTTAAATTTAATAGTAAAATCACGTTGGAAGACTTAACTGAAAAAACTATCGTAAACTTCTTGGAATTCCTTAATACTCGTGAAAGAAAGATAGGAAAGCAGCAAGTAGTAAGGAGCTATAAGCTTTCCAGTGTTGCATTGGTTAGAAGTAGATTAAATATTTTTTTTAACTGGCTAATAAAACGAGATTATATCAAAGTAAATCCATTTGAGAAAATTCCGTTTCCAAGTGTTTCCTATACAGATAGACGAGCATACAGTCCAAAAGAATTTGAAGCAATTTGCTTTGCAATCAATACTACCGTCAACTGGGCAAATTTACTGATAAAGAAACGTAACATTGCAATCATAATGTTTCTTGCATTGACAGGTGTTCGAAAAGAAGAACTTCTTGGCTTGCAATTGTCCGATATCGATTTATATCGAAAATTAGTCAGTGTAAGAGCGGAAACATCAAAATCTAAGCGTACAAGAATGATTCCTATGAATTTAAGTTTAGTCCAATATCTGGAGGATTACTTAAACCAACGAAGGAATCATTTTACTCTATATTTTTGGGTTTCTGGAACTTTAGATCAACCATTTACTGAGCACGGAGCAAAGCACTTGATGGATTTAATTACCAAGGTTACTAAAATAAAATGTCACTTACATAGATTCAGGCATACTTTTGCTACAAATTATTATAAGCAAACACGAGATTTAGTTGGACTACAAAAGTTAATGGGACACACTAATTTTAATATGACTCTCAGATATTTGCGATCTCTTCCAGACGAGCATATCGTTGAACAAATAAGGAAATTAGCGGTTGACGAATTCGTATAAATAGACTAAAATGAAGATATCTTTTAATAAACTCAAATAGGGAATATCTAAATTTTTGCAACATAAAAATTGATAGAAATTAGGTAAGAAATAGGTCTACTAAATAAATCCAGTTTTTAAGGCAAAAATGAAATTTCACTATTAAAATCAAGGATTTTTGCCATAAAGGGTAGACCTATTTCTTTATATTTATTGGGGGTGTGTATAAGTTGGTGAATCTGGAAATCCTCTCATAATATTAAGAAAAGTGTCGGTTTTGTAGGTCGCCACATACCTAAATAGGTCATCCCCCACTTTGGACAAGCCTCGCCTTCTACCTCGTTTCAATTAATAAATAGTTGTAAAAAACAGTACTTCCCTATTGGTAATGTTTTTTATATGTCTATCCAATTTCTTGCTCAAAAGTACTTTGAGTATGCTCGCTATATCAAAGGCTACTCGCCTAAGACTATCCAAGGCTATCGCCACACCATTAATTACTTCTGTGCCTTTGCAAAGGTAACTGAGATTGAAGAAGTTACCTCTGACAAGGTTCGTAATCTCTTCTATCATGGCCGAACAGTTTTGAACTGGAAATCAGGTTCATATATCTGTTATCACAAGATTTTAACGGTTTTTTTCCGCTACTGCGTCAGTGAAGGCTATTTAGAGAAGAATCCGGTAGAGGGGATTGATGTCCCTCGGTTAGAGCGTAGGCTACCGTCTAAGTTAACCAAGCAAGATGCCATGAAGATCTTAGAGGTTGTGGACAACTATCCGTATGAACACAAGTACTTACGCTTCAGAAACTATGCCATCTTTGCCACCTTCATCTACACCGGCATCAGAAAAAATGAATTACTTCATCTTAAATACACTGATATTGATCTTGAAAACCTGTCTTTATTTGTCAGACAAGGCAAAGGCAACAAAGACCGAGTAATACCTATTAACTATCGGTTGGCTGAAGCTTTAAGAAACTACATTGAGGTACGAAAGAAAGCCTACAAAACCTGTCCGGAGTTCTTTGCTTCCTATACCTATGATCTAGGCTTTACCGACAGTGGATTAAAACGATTAGTGAAACGGATGGTGAGGATATCGGGGATAGAATTTGGCGTTCACAAACTCCGTCACACCTTTGCTACTTTAATGCTTGAGGGAGGTTGTGATATCTTTTCATTGTCCAAAATGATGGGACATAGTGATATCAAAACGACTACTATATATCTAGCAGCGAGTGCCCAGCATCTGAGAGAGCAGATCTTGAAACATCCGCTCAATTAGTTCTTACCAATTTATTATGACTCAGTTTTTTGAGGTCTAACCTATATATTCTTTACTAGGATAGATATTTATATCTACTTTCCAAAATCCATTTTTATCTTTTTTCATTTTATAAGTTTGCAAGTTTCTTTCGTCGTAAATAAATTTATATTTCCCATCAATCTTGCTAAACCATCTTAAATACCAATACTCTTCAGTTTCAACAGTTGATATTTTATCTTCTATTTTTTTCAATTTAATATTAAGAATTTCAAAAGTAGATGGATTAAGAGGATTATTTAAAACCCAACCTCGTTGTTTATGTCTACCTAATAAATGCACAATTCTTTTACGTGCCGATCCTTTTTGTGTAAAATATGTGTTTAAATTTGATAAATTAATTACGGGAAGCTTTTTGTACGCTAAAAACTCTGTGTGTGCTGCTTTCTTAATTATCTCAAAAAGTGATTTTCTAAATCCGTATGGAAGAATGACTTCTAATACTTTTAATAAACTATGCTGAAAAATTTTTTTGTAACGAAAATCTGCGTATACTTTCGATCGTAAAGAAATTGGTATTTCACAATTTTTAAATAAAATTGGTAGTATACGAATTTTTTGATCCACTAATTCACGAATCTCAGCCATTCCTAATTCTTCTCGTACAAATTTTGACTTAACAGAATTCGGCGAAAGGACAATACCAAGGAACTTGACATCCATAATTCCCTTTCTCATTTTCTCCATAAAATAATCGCCTACTTTTATTTCATTGTCATATAACCAAACCTTAACTCCATTTTCTGATAGAACTTGTGCAAGTCTTTGAACAAATTCCTTATCTTTGGAACTATATGATAAAAAGATACTAGACATTTTCAGATTTAAAAAATATAATTTATATAAAAAACCTCCATCAATTTATTAAAATTCATTTCATATACATAGATTATCAATAAATTAAAGTCTGTATCCGTCTGTATCAGTACAGGTAAACAAGATTGATCTTGACAAAAAGTTCTTGATGATATATATATACAGTGAGTTATTTTATGGATGATTAAACTTAATTGGTGATTTGCTTGAGATTCTTATTTGCTTAAGAATATTGAGAATTTCACTAATTAACCCAATCAAACCATGATATCAAATGTTCTTTGCAAAAATATTTTCAAAACTCATCTCAAACATATTGCATTTGCAATTAATACGGATGGAATTAATGATGAGGGAATTGCTGGTAAAATCGCATCCATGTATATTCCAAAATTTTCAAATACAGGTGAACGAAAATTAGGAGATGTAGTTACAATAACCTTTAAAGGTAAGTCATATCACGGCCTAGTTTGTCATAGTCTTTCTCCAAAAGGATGGAAAAATTCCCCAACAGCCATAAAAAGATGTATTGATAAAATCCGTATAACTGACAATGATGAAATTGCTATTGTGTTACTAGGAGCAGGTAAGGTAGGAAAAAGGATGGGAGCGGATATAAAAGGGAACCTAAGAGCTATAAATCGTTCAAAAAAGAAATGTGTAGTTTATACCATCGATTATTCTCAAGAAGAAGTATTGAGGATGCTGAAATAAAAACAATTCTTAATATGACATAAGTCTGGATATATTATTCCAGACTTTTATTTTCTGTAAATAGAATGTTTAGAAGAAAAACTGCATTTGTTTTAACAAAACTAAGATCCAACAAGTGTTATGAGCAACTAGTGCCAACACAGTATGAAGCAGATATTGAAGCATCTTTTTAATTAAAAAACATTCTTGTCTAAAATTTATTCTTTATTTGTTGATAAATCCTATCTGCGAATTCAGAATCCATGATTTTTTTATAATCTTCGATATCGATAAGATTTCTTTTTCGTTTGACAATATGTTCAATCTTAATAGTTTTAACTTCCGTACTAAATTCACTTTTTTTCTTCATCTTTTCTACTTCTTCCCGGTATATTTGAAATAAATCACAATCATATATTTGATTGAGAAAGTTTTTTAATTTTCTATCAAACCAAAGTGGCAATGTAAGACTATGATAACTAAGTGCATCATCAATGTCACAACTTATTTTATAATTTTCAATCAATTGTGAATCAATTTCTTTTTTAGCTATAACTTTATATATGAACTCATCTTCTAAGATACCTCTGCTGAATTGAATTATTGAATCTATGTACTTTCTTTGATTAAAGAGAAGCACTCCATAACTATATCTATAAGGTGAATAATCTAAACATTCATTAAAAAATCTTTCCGAGTTAGTTTGATCATTTAGAAGCAAATATACATCACCTAAAAGATATCGAATGCCTTGATTGTCATTTGGATTTAGTGCTAAATTTTTTTCTAATAATTCTAATCCCTCTTGAAATTGAAATTCGTGAATATACATTACTCCGAAACCTTGAAGAGTTCTTAAATAATGTCTGTTTTCAAGATAATGCCAAGGAATAATACCTTTAAATGAGATTGGTATTTTAGATTGACAATACTCTAAAGCTAATTTATAATACTTTTTTGCTTTCTGAAAATTTCTGTGTTCTGTAAAATGCCAACCAAGCTCATTTAATGCAGGTACAAAGTCATTATTATTCTTTAGAATATATCTGAATTTATTTAATGCTTTATTAATATCTCCCGACTGATAAAGTTCGACAGCTAAATAATATGATTCAAAAATTTTACTGTATGAATTTTTCCAACTAAATCTTCCTTCCAATCCTTGATCAGATTGATCATAAGTAAAATCAAAATTTGTCATTTTTTAGAATAATATAATTTATGTTACATTTTCAACTATGATTCAATATTTAGCTTATTTGAATGTTCACTTAACTCTCTGATATTTTCGCTCACAGAAAAGTGCATCTCATCTTCTAAATTTTGCCTTAATAGATTATAAGCCCATTCCGGCACCAAAGGGCTATTAATACGTTTTAAATAAATTTTATCTTGAATTTGCCGAATTAAATAATTATCGATACAATCAGTTATTTTTACTGTTCTTAATTCTCTTTCAATTAGGTTTTTTAGATCATTTAGATTTTCAATTGCGTCTTTATTATTTGCAATTTGTTTATATGCAAGTACAAACACAGGCAAGGATGGAAAAAACACATTTGTTATAAAAGAAGTTATTGTTAAACCAAATATTCCTGATATAACAAACAAAATTATGAAAGTGATCAATGCAAGAATAAAAATTGCATTGGAATACCTTTTTCTTAAAGTAAAATCATATTTACAATTTACCCGTTGGCATAGTAAAGGGTCAAGTCAATTTTTCCCTGTAAAAAAGAAAAATGGTTAAGCTGCATATC
>ERZ761609.3034-NODE-3034-length-11493-cov-42.009530_pt1 | contig 11493 bp, 9 predicted proteins | sample MGYA00511163_ERZ761609 | MGnify/ENA primary metagenome ERZ761609 (study PRJEB28899, sample SAMN02445070) | bioreactor sludge metagenome | biome: EBPR sludge | place: Australia: Brisbane, Thorneside Wastewater Treatment Plant | collected 2011-12-16 ... | reverse complement strand
ACGAGATTGGTCAGTGACTGGAGTTCAGACGTGTGCTCTTCCGATCTGCCTTCGCGCCCACGCCGCAGCCCGAGCCGGCCATCGGCCCGGAGACCGGCATCGCCGGCCGGCTGTCCGACGGCATCCGCTTCACCAACGGCTTGACGCACGCCCCGGCGGCGCTGCTGCCGCGGCTGGCCCGCTGCTATCTGGCCGAATCGCGCGAGGCGGCGCAACGGCTGTCGCTCCAGTATCCAGACGTCTACTTCCTGCTGCCGGACGGCGTGTGCTACCACGGCCATGCGATTACGGGCGGGCGCAAGACCGGCTCGGGTCCGCTGGCGCTGAAGCGCGAACTGCGCGAGTTGACCGCGCTGACCAACGACCGCCAGGCCGCGCTCGCCGCGGCGCAGGCCAAGGTCGAGGAACTCGAAGCGGCGATCGCCGCCCTCACCGAGGCGCTCGACGAACTCCGCGGCGAACAGCAGCGCCAGGAAAAGGAAACGCTGCTGCTCGACCAGGAACTGCGCAAGGTGAACGAGGAATTGCAGCGCGCCACGCAGCGGCGGAACGTGTCGCGGGCCGATCTCGAAAGGATCGCACGCGACCAGGCGCATTCGCGCGAGCAACAGACCGCCAAGCTGGCGCTGGTCGAGGAAAAAGAGGCGCAGCGGGCGCACTTCGAGGCCTCGCTCGAACAGGCGCGCGCGGGCATCGAGGAGTTGCGCGCAGCCGCCGCGGCGCTGGGCGAGGAACACTCCGTGCTGCGCGTCGAATTGGCCGGACTCGAGGAACGCCGGCGCGGCTCCGAAACCGCCTCGCAGCGCCTCGCGCACCAGATCGCCGAGGTGCAGCGCCGCCAGGGCGAGCTGACCGCCGAGATGGAGCGCATCGGCGTGCAGCGCGCGCGGCTGCTCGAACTCAACATGGAACTCGACCAGAAGGCGGGCGTCTTCACCAGCGAGATTGAATCGCTGAGGGCGCGCGTGGCCGGGCTGGCCGCTTCCGAAGAAGAGCAGCGCGGCAATCTCCAGGCCGCTGACGATGAACTGGCGAAGCTGCGCGTCGAGGCCACCGCCGCGCAGGAAAAACGCACCACCATCGAACTGGAACTGGTCCGGCGCCAGTCCGAACTGAAGTTCCTCGACGAGACCTGCCGGAAGGACCTCAACGTCGCCGTCGCCGAACTTGCCGCGGCGCGCGACGAATCGCTTCCCTTCCCCGACGAAGTGGCCGTCGCCGAAGAGGAAGAGAAAGCGGCCGAGTTGCGGCGGCGCATCGAGGCGCTGGGTCCGGTGAATCCGGAGGCGCTCTCGGAATACCAGGAGGCGCAGCAGCGCTACGACTTCCTCAATGCCCAGCGCCAGGACCTGCTCGATTCCATCCGCGACACCGAAAAGGCGATCAACGAAATCGACGTCGAGTCCCGCCGGCGCTTCACCGAAGCCTTCCACGCGATCAATCACAACTTCAAGAAAATGTTCGTGACCCTGTTCGGCGGCGGCTCGGGCGAAATGCGGCTCACCGGCGAAGGCGACGCGCTCGATCAGGGCATCGAAATCGCCGCGCAGCCCCCCGGCAAGCGGTTGCAGAACGTGCTGCTGCTGTCGGGCGGTGAAAAGGCGCTCACGGCCACCGCGCTGCTGATGGCGATCTTCGAGTACCAGCCCTCGCCGTTCTGCATCCTGGATGAAGTGGACGCGCCGCTCGACGAGGCGAACGTCGTCCGGCTCGTCAAGCTGCTGAAGGAGATGTCCTCGAGCACGCAGTTCATCATGATCACGCACGCCAAGAAGAGCATGGAAGCGGCGCAGGAGTTGTACGGCGTCACCATGCAGGAGCGCGGCGTCTCGAAGCTGGTCTCGGTCCGGCTGCAGCCGCCCCCGCAGCCGCCCGCGAACCTGCAGGCCGTGGGAGCCGTTGTATGACCCCGTTTCTGATCGGCATCGCCGGACCGAGTTGTTCGGGCAAAACGGAGCTGGCCTTCTGGCTGTCGCACCGCACCGGCGCGCCGATTCTGAACCTGGACCATTACTACCGCGACCTCGATCACCTTTCCTTCGAGGAACGCGCACGGGCGAACTTCGATGAACCGGAGGCGCTCGATCACGAGGAGATCCTGCGCGATGCCCGCGCGCTCGCTGCGGGCGGGGCCATCTCCGCGCCGCGCTACGACTACTCGATCCACGCCCGCGTGCCGGGTGAGCAGATGATCGAACCGGCGCGCGTGGTCATCCTCGAAGGCCTCTTCGCTCTCTATTGGGCGGAACTGCGCGACCTCTATCATCTCCGCGTGTATGTGGATGCGCCGGAGGATCTGTGCCTCACCCGGCGCGTGCGGCGCGACATGCAGGAACGCGGCCGCACCGAGGAGTCCGTCCGGCAGCAATACGATGCCACCGTGCGGCCGATGGCCCGGCTCCACATCTACCCGACGCGGCACTTCGCGGACCTCACCGTGAACGGCGCGGAGCCTCTGGACCAAAGCGGACCCGCCGTGCTGGCCCGCGTTCCTCCTGCGGATTGAACAGTCTCTTCCCCCGCCTCCCCCGGCCCCCAAAGGGCGCTCCCGGCCCACCCGCCTGGAGCGCCCTCGTTGTTTGGCCACCTTTCAGGCGGGCGGCGGCATCACTCAAGGCGTGGTTCTGGCCGTTGTCCTCGGTGATCAGTTAAACCTCGATTCGCCCGCGCTCGCGGGTGCCGATGTGATTTGGATGGCCGAGGCTTCCGAGGAATCCACGCACGTCCCCTCGCACAAGGCGCGCATCGCGCTGTTTCTTTCAGCCATGCGCCACTTCCGCGATGAATTGCGGTCACGCGGGCGCGAGGTGGTGTACCACAAGCAGGCCGAAGGCGGCCTGGCGGCGCTGCTCGCTCGCGACGTGGCGCGCCTGCAACCCGGACGCGTCGTCGTGGTGCAGCCCGGCGACCACCGCGTGCTCCAGTCTCTGCGTGACGCCGTGCCGGCCATCGAAGTGCTCGAAGACCCCCACTTCTACTGCTCGCTCCCTGACTTTCAGGCGCACGCCCGCGGCCGCAAGCAACTCCGCCTCGAATACTTCTACCGGGAACTCCGTAAGCGCCACGGCGTATTGATGGACGACGGCCAGCCGGCCGGCGGCGCCTGGAACTTCGATGCCGACAACCGCGAATCGTTTGCTAAGGGCGGTCCCGAAGCGGTGCCCCCGCCGCGCCGGTTCGAGCCGGATGCGCTCACCCGCGAAGTGCTGGCGCTCGTCGAATCCCGCTACAACAACCATCCCGGACGTTTGAAACATTTTGACTGGCCGGTGACGCGGGCCCAGGCGCTCGCGGCGCTCGACGATTTCATCGCCCATCGCCTGCCCGCCTTCGGCCGCTACCAGGACGCCATGTGGACCGGCGAGCCGTGGCTCTATCATTCGCGCCTTTCCGCGGCGCTCAATCTGAAACTGCTCAACCCGCGCGAGGCCGTCGCCGCCGCCGAAATCGCCTGGCGCCAAGGGCGCGTGCCGCTGGCCGCCGCCGAGGGTTTTATCCGGCAGATCCTCGGCTGGCGCGAGTATGTCCGCGGCATCTATTGGACCTTCATGCCGGACTACGCCCGGCGGAACGCCCTGAATGCGAACGCCCCTCTGCCGGAGTTCTATTGGACCGGCGAGACGGACATGAACTGCCTGCGCGAAGCCATCCACCAGACGCTCGAATACGGCTATGCGCACCACATTCAGCGCCTGATGGTGACGGGCCTCTACGCGCTGTTGACCGGCGTGGAGCCGCGCCAGATCCACGAATGGTATCTCGCGGTGTACGTGGATGCGGTCGAATGGGTTGAACTGCCAAACGTCATCGGCATGAGCCAGTTCGCCGATGGCGGGCTGATGGCCTCCAAGCCCTACGCGGCCACGGGCAAATACATCAACCGCATGTCCGACTACTGCCAGGGCTGCCGCTATTCGCCCGAACGTGATTGCCCGTTCACCAGGGCGTATTGGGACTTCCTGGAACGGAACGAGCCCGTGCTGCGGCGCGTGCCAAGGATGGAGATGCAACTGCGCAATCTGGCGCGGCGGAAAGGAAATGTTTGAAACATGAGTCACGAATCGCGAGTGTACGCGGTGATTGGCGCGGCGGGCGGCACGGGGCAGGCGCTGTGCGAACTGCTGGAGAACGAGGGCGCGCGCGTCGTCCGGCTGTCGCGCTCCACCGGCCTGGATGCGACGCAAGCGGCGGCCGTCCAACAGGCCTTCGAGGCCGCGGTGGCCGAACATGGCCGTCTGGACGGCGCGGTGAACCTGGCGGGTTCGCTGCTGCTGAAGCCCGCCCATCTCACGACTGATGCCGAGTGGATGGACACGCTTCAGGCGAACCTGACCACGGCGTTCAACACTGTCCGCGCGGCGGCGAAGGTGATGATGCAGACGGGCGGCTCGGTGGTGCTGATGTCCTCGGCGGCCGCGCGCACGGGCCTGGCCAACCATGAAGCCATCGCGGCGGCCAAGGCGGGCGTCATCGGCCTTACGCTCTCGGCGGCCGCCAGTTATGCCGCGCGCGGCATCCGCGTCAACGCCGTCGCGCCGGGCCTGGTGGCCACGCCGCTCACCGCCCGCATCACCGGCAATGAAGCGAGCCTGAAGGCTTCCACCGCGATGCACGCCCTCGGCCGCGTCGGCCAACCCGGCGACATCGCCGCCGCCATCGCCTTCCTCCTCGACCCCGCCAACTCCTGGATCACCGGCCAGATCCTCGGCGTCGACGGCGGCCTCGGCTCCGTCCGGCCGCGATAATTCCTTCGAAACCCGGTCATAATTGTTAAACAATGACCGGGAAAATCCACCTGCGGGCAGCCGATGGCTCAATGGTCGAAATGGCCCAGGAGCATTATGATTCCGAGGCGCTTTTGCAGCAATTGCTGGAGGATCATCCCTCCCTTTTGGCCGGAGAACAGATGACCGATGGCGAGCCCCGGCGATGGCTGCTGCTGGCTCGCGAGAAGCCGGTCAGCGTCGAGGCGGGTGCCTTCCCCTGGTATCTCGACCATCTGTTTGTCGATCAGGACGGCGTCCCGACGCTGGTGGAGGTGAAGCGAAGCTCCGATCTACGCATCCGCCGCGAGGTTGTGGGCCAGATGCTGGACTATGCCGCCAACGGGATCGTGCGCTGGTCGGTCGAGGAACTCAGTTCCCAACTCGTTTCTCAACCTGATGGGGCAGAGCGTCTGAATTCGTTTCTGGATGGAACTCCGGAGCAGGACTTCTGGATCCGGGTGCGGGAAAATCTGGAAACCGGGCGAATCCGGATGGTGTTTGTTGCGGATCGTATTCCTCCCGAATTGCGGCGGATCGTCGAATTCCTGAGCCGCCAACTTCGCATTGCGGAGATATTCGCGGTAGAGGTGCCGCAATATTCCGGCGCCGGCTTTCAGGCCTTTGTCCCGCGCCTGGTGTCCTCCCCCGCGCGGGAGGCGAAGGCCGTTGCCACGCGGCAGTGGTCGCAGGAGACCTTTCTGGAGGAGCTGGCGCGGCAATCCCCCGAAGACTCCCAGGTCGCAGTCACAATCATCGATTGGGCACGCTCGCGGATGCCCAGCTTCTGGTTCGGCCGCGGGACCACCCAGGGGTCCTGTGCCCCACAGGCGCCTTTCGGGAAAGGCCGTATTCTGCTTTTCGTCCTTTGGACTTACGGAAACGTGGAAATGCAGTTCCAACATATCCGCTGGGCGCCTTTTGGAGAGGCCGAAAAGCGCAGAGAAATGATTCGGCAACTCAATGAGATTCCCGGAATTTTAATCCCGGAAGACGCCGATTCGCGCCGCCCGTCCTTCCCCATGCGCCAGTTGCGCGAGGATCGCCTTCTGAATCAGTTCCTGGGGATCATGGAGGATGCGCTCAGCCAGATCAAGGGCGCCGGCCAAACCCAGCCTTGATCGCGCGGCCTCGGCTCCGTCCGCCCACGCTGACTCAAATTCCCGGTAAAAATGCCGATACGCCGGACATGGCCTTTCTTGAATGGAAATCCGAATTCGCCCTTGACCTTCCCGACATCGACCGGCAGCACAAGCGCCTGGTGGATATTCTCAACCGCCTGCACGACGCGATGATCCAGGGAGCGCCCCCCGCGTCCCTCCACCAGATCCTCAACGATCTCATCAGCTACACCCGGTCCCACTTCGTCGACGAGGAACGCGCCATGGAGCGCGCCCGCTACCCCCAACTCGCCGCCCACCGGCGCGAGCATGAGGAACTCACTGAAAAGGTGCTCCGCTTCCAGCAGGACCTGCGCGACGGCCGCGTGGCGCTTTCGGTCCAGTTGCTCGGCTTCCTCAAAAGCTGGCTGCGCGACCACATCATGAAGACCGACAAGGCCTACACCGCCCACCTGCTCAGTTATCAGGGAAGGTGAATTTGTCGCCCGTGTCGGCGGCCCATTGCCGGACCCGCGCGATCAGCCGCTTCCGCTCGGCCGCGTACCGGTTGTCGTGCGCCACGTTCACTTGCTCGTAAGGGTCCTCGTTCAGGTTGAACATCACGTAGGAGACGCCCTCGAAACAGGCGTACTTCCACCCGTCGGCCGTCACCACGCCGCGGTAGGGCTTGTTCACGCTGTTCCCGTGTCCGGTGGGGATCACGGTCTGCAAATACGCTGAGTCCGGCTTCGCCGGCCGCGGGCGGTCCAGCCGCCGCCAGCCGGAAAGGTCCGTGCCCTGCATCCAGCTGGGCTTCGCGATGCCGCAGAGCCCCAGCGTCGTGGGCGCAATGTCGGGCGCATTCAGGAACACGTCGCTGTAGCCCGTCCCGCGCTGCTGGTAGCGCGGTTGCTCGCCGCTGATGGTGAACGGAATCCGCACCGACTCCTCATACGGGTTCATCTTGCGGAACTGCCCATGCGAACCCAGCATGTCGCCATGGTCGGACAAATGGATGATGTGCGTCTCAAACGCCAGCCCCAGTTCGTCCAGCGCCCGCCGGATGCGCCCGATGTTGTGGTCCCAATTGTCGACCATCGCGTAGTAGCCGGCCAGTTCGCGCCGCGCCTGCAGTTGGATGGCGGCCGACGCCGGCACGTTGGGCCGCAGTTCCAGCGCCGCCGGGCGGTAGCGGTGCATGTACTCCTCCGGCGCCTGGTAGGGGTCATGCGGCGGCTGCACGGACAAAGCCGCGAAGAACGGCTGCCGCCGCCCGGCCCGGTTCGCCGCGGCCCGCTCGCGCAGGTGTTTGATGAACAGATTGGTCAGCTCGTCGGTCTCATACCCCGGCAGCCGGTAGTGAAACGCGTCCGGTCCCTGCCCGCCGTGCACCCAGCAGTCCCACTGCGAATTGTTGTTTTCGTAGCCCACCCACGTGTCGAACCCGCCGCGCAATTCCACCGGCACAATGTAGTTCGCCGCCCGCCCGTTCCGCTCCTGCCACCCGCCCAGGTGCCACTTGCCGAACCATGCCGTGTGATAACCCGCCTGCTGGAACGGCTGCGCGATGGTGGGCTGCCCCTTCGGCAGCGGATGCTCGTGCCCCGGCACGGCGTGGTGCGCCCACCGGCCCGTTAGCAGCGAACCCCGGAACGGGCAGCACAACGGAAACCCCGAAATCGCATTCGTGAACGTGACCCCGTCCACCATCATCCGGTCCATGTTCGGCGTGGAGACGTTCGGGTCGCCATTGGCCGCGATGGCCTGGGCGCGGTGCTGGTCGGAAAACAGCCAGATGACGTTCGGCTGCTCCACCGGCGTGAAGCCGGCCGCCAGGGTTCCGCCCGGCGCCTGCGCCAGCGCCGCCGGCGCCGCCGCAAGGGCGGAAGTCTGTAGAAAATGTCGGCGATTCATTCGGTTTCGTCCCCGCACACAGTATATCTGCCCCCGCCCGCCCCACCGCCCGGGATTTTCTTCGCCCGGAGGGTGCAGATTTCCGGCGCCGATGCCGATGGGAAACAATAGGATGGCTATGCGCGCCCCGGTCCTCATTGTGCTTTTGCTGTTCGCCGCCCTCGTGCCCGCCGCCGCCGATGACCGCGTCGTCCGCATCGGCTATGAACACTCGCCCCCCGTCCAGTTGGTGGACGACCAGGGCCGCATCCGCGGTCCCGTGTATGAAATGTTGAGCAAGGCCGCCGCGCTCAGCAAAGTCCGGCTGGAATGGGTGTACTGCCCCGAGGGGCCGGACCGTGCGCTCGCCAGCGGCCGGGTGGACCTTTGGCCGCTGATCGCCGATCTCCCCGCCCGCCGGGAGAAGCTCACCATCACTCCGCCCTACCTCCGCTCGCGCTACTGGCTGATCTCCCGCGAGGACGCAGGCATCCACAGCCTCGCCGATGTCAAGGGCCGCCAGGTCCTGCGCCAGCCCGGCCTGCTGTCGGAGGCGCTGGCCCAGCAATTCCTGTCCGAAGCCCGTGTCGAAGTGGTGAACGGCCTCACCGAGGCCCTCTCCATGGTCTGCCGCGGCGAGGCCGAATCGGCGCTCGTGGCCCAAGGTTCCGGCGACCATTTGCTTGTGCGCGACCGCGGCTGTGATGTCGGCCAACTCAATGTGGCCGCCCTGCCCGGCGTGCAGCTCGATTTCGGTATCGGCGCCCGCAAGGGCAACCGTCCGGCGGAGCGCGCCGCCGCCGCCCTCCAGAAAGCCCTCGTCGAACTCTTCGACGACGGCCAGATGGCGGCCATCTGGCTCCGCTGGGGCCTGATTGTCACCGAGACGCGTGTGCTGGCCGACTACCTCTCCGCGCAGCGCTACGGCCGGAATCTCACCGCCATCTCCGCGCTCCTGCTCGTCGCCTTCGCCATCGCCCTCTGGCAGACTCTCCGCTGGCGCCGCGCCCAGCGCGCCGCCCAGGCCGCAGCCGAGGCCAAACAGGCTTTCCTGGCCAACATGAGCCACGAAATCCGCACCCCCATGAACGGCGTGCTCGGCCTTGCCTCGCTGCTCGAGGAATCCGACCTCTCGCCCGAACAGCGCGAATACGTCCGCACCATCCGCCAGTCCTCTGCGGCCCTGCTCCGGCTGCTCAACGACATCCTCGATGTCGCCAAGATGGAAGCGGGCAAGTTCCGCCTGGTCGAGGAGGACTTTGACCTCCGCCAGACCGTCATGGAAGTGGCGCACCTCTGCGTGCCCCAGGCCGAAGCCAAGGGCCTCGAATGGCGCCTCGACTGGAACCCTGAAGTCGCCGCGCACTGGCACGGCGACGGCATGCGCGTCCGCCAGGTGCTGCTGAATCTCGTGGGTAACGCCGTGAAGTTCACACACAACGGCGCCGTGGGCCTCCGCGTCGAGCCCGCGCCGGACGGAGTGCGGCTCAGCGTCTGGGACACCGGCCCTGGCATCGACGGCGGCCTTCGCCAGCGCCTGTTTGAAAACTTCGTCCAGGGCGAGCAACCGCCCGCCGGCGGCATTCAGGGCTCCGGCCTCGGCCTAGCCATCACTCGCGCCCTGGTCGAGCGCATGAATGGCAAGATCTCGCTCGACACCGAAGTCGGCCGCGGCAGCACGTTCACCGTGGACCTGCCTCTGCAGCCGGCGGCGCCGCTTCCGGCCCCCGCGCCCGAAGCCACCCCCGTCGAGACCCCCGGCGGCGGCCGGCGCGTCCTCGTCGTCGAGGACAACTCCATCAACCAGTTCGTCGCCCAGCGCATGCTCGGCCGGCTCGGCTGCGAAGTGGAACTCGCGGCCGACGGCCACGAAGCCATCGGCCGCCTCGCCCGCGAACGCTTCGACCTTGTCTTTATGGATTGCGGCCTGCCCGGCCTCGATGGTTACGAAGTCACCCGCCAGCTTCGCGCCCTCGAACAGGGCGAAGCGCACACCCCGGTGATCGCCATGACCGCCGCCGCGCTCGAAGGCGACCGCGAACGCTGCCTCGGCGCCGGCATGGACGACTACCTCACCAAGCCGCTCGAACTCGAAGCGCTCTCCCGCGCCCTCCGCCAGTGGAGCGCGCCCGCCGCCGTCACGCGTTCAGATGCGTGTTGATCCGCTCGATCGCCTCGTCAATCTCCGCCGTGGATTTGAACCCGATCGTCACGGCATCCACCGTGCCCAGCTTCATCACATACTTCAACGCCGCGTCGCGCTGTTCCGGCGCCTTGAACTGCCCTTCGCCGATCAGCTTCATCCCCAGCACGCCCGTCCCCTGCCCGTGGACCCGCGCAATCGTCTCGGTCACCTTGTTCACGTCTCCCGGCTCATCGGACTCGCTCTGCAACGTATCCATCCGCGCTCCGTTGTGGTTGATCCGCAGCAGCGCCACGTCCAGCCACGGGTTGTCCGGAAACCCCCGCAGCGGCAGCAGCCCATGGCACGAAGCCCCGTGCGCCTTCAAAATCTTCCGCTGCTTCGCCTCGCTGAAGGCGTCCTGGATCGGCGCCAGCTCGGTCCGCCACGCCGGCGTCCGCACGCAGTGCATCAGCAGCACATCGAAATACTCGCTATTCAACTCGCGCCGGAAGCGGTCGATCGTGCCCCGCGGGTCGGTCTCCCCCCGCCACCGCATCTTGGTCATCAACTGGTAGGAATCCCGCGGCAATCCCTTCAGCGCCTCGGCCAGCATCTGCGGCATCCCGCGATAGGAATCCGCGGTCTCGAAGAACCGGATCCCGCGCTCATAGGCATACCGCACCAGCCTCGTGAACTCGGCTTGTCCCAACTCGCGCTGCACCCGCCCGCCGAAGGTCCCCGTGCCGAACGCCAGCCGGGTCACCTTCACGCCCGACTTGCCCAGCGGCACCAGGTCTGTCGCTGACCGCCTCGCCGCCCCCGCGGCCGGCATCGCCGCCAGCCCCAGGCCCGCGGCCGTTCCCAGCAGAAATCGCCGCCGCGTTGGATTCATCTGAGACATCGCCTGCCTCCTGTTCTGGACTTGCCGCTACGGTATCACACCCGCGCCCCGCCAGGAAGACCGAAGCGCGCTTGCTATACTCAATGGCTACTGGCTGCGGCCGCTCTCCGGCCTCTCCACCGCCCCGGGATCATGCAGATGGAGGACCTCCAAGGGCCCATCACCGCCCTGCTCAAGTCACATTCCAGCTCCGCGCCGCACGAACTCGACGACTTGTTCCGTGTGGTCTATCCCGAACTCCGCCGCCGCGCGCGCCTCCTCATGGGCCGGGAGCGGAGCGGCCATACCCTCCAGCCCACCGCCCTCGTCCACGAAACCTTCCTCCGCCTGTTCAACGGCGAACCCCTCGAGTGGCAGGACAGCACCCATTTCTTCGCCACCGCCGCCTGCGCCATGCGCCGTGTCCTGGCCGACTACGCCCGCCGCACCCTCGCCGCCAAGCGCCAGGCGCCCTCCTCTTCCCCCGCGCCGGACTCCCCCGCCCTGCCGCTCGAACAGATCCTCGACCTCGACCGCGCCCTCACCTCCATGCGCCTCCACGCCCCCCGCGCCGCCCAGGTGGTCGAACTCAAGTATTTCGCCGGCCTCACCAACGACGAAGCCGCCGCCGCGCTCCACATCGCCCCGAAAACCGTGGCCCGCGAATGGGCCTGGGCCCGCGCCGCCAGATCGGAAGAGCACACGTCTGAACTCCAGTCACTGACCAATCTC
>ERZ761609.3031-NODE-3031-length-11501-cov-6.845972_pt1 | contig 11501 bp, 10 predicted proteins | sample MGYA00511163_ERZ761609 | MGnify/ENA primary metagenome ERZ761609 (study PRJEB28899, sample SAMN02445070) | bioreactor sludge metagenome | biome: EBPR sludge | place: Australia: Brisbane, Thorneside Wastewater Treatment Plant | collected 2011-12-16 ... | reverse complement strand
GCGATTGATCTGTCCGATCACGGTTCTCACGCTCTGTTACAGCGTCGAGCGGTGGCGCGGCCACCGCGCCTGGGGCGAGGTCGCCCGCGAAGCCGCTCATCGCGGCGACCCACTTGACGGCCCCGGCGACCCGGTTCCCCAGACTCCCGATGACCGGAACTTCGCGGCGCTGCCGCTCTTTCAACCCCTGATCGCCGACCTGTCGCGACGCACCGACTTCGTCGAAGACCACCAACCCGTTGCTCTCGGAGACCTCGAGACCGTCCGCAAATGGGGGCAGCCCTGGTACCTCGCGGGATATCGCCGCAAGAACCTCGCCATGGTGCCCTGGTGGGACGGTCACACCACTGATTTCAAGAGCGTGGCGAATGATGCCTCCCTGTTTCGAACCACCGGGGAGCAGGACGAGCTGCCGGCCGGAACCTCGAAGATCGACAACGAACCCGCAGCCCTCGACCAACTCACCGCCAGTCTCGGACGGTTCGACGCCGACCTGCGCCAGCTGAGTGAGGGTGGCAATCGACCCGAATGCGTCTTCCCGTTGGATTACGAGCGCCAGATGTGGCGCGGCGCGCAGCATCTCGAGGTTCTTTACGGCTACCTGCGCATCGCGCGTTTGCGCGCCTCGGTGCATCTCGCCCAGGGCCGCAACGCGGATGCCCTCGCGGACGTCAGGCTGCTCCTGCGTCTGGCGGACTACGCCCGCCGCCAACCCTGGGCCATCCGGGGCACGCACGGCTTGTGGATCGTGCTGGATGGCATGCAACCCATCTGGGAAGGCCTCCATGCCCGCCGCTGGTCCGACAGCGATCTCCAGACCATCCAGGCGCAACTGCGGTGTCTCGATCTCCTGCGAGACTACCCGGCCAGCGTGCGCAATGACGCCCACGCCATGGCCGACATGTTCGAGGCCTTCCTGCCCGCGACTTCCCGCTCTCGCAACGTGCCCACCGCGCACCGTCGCGACAGCGAGCTCGATTCATTCATGACCGCCCTTCGCATGCTGTACCCGTCCGGCTGGTCGCTCCAGGACCAGGCGGCGTTCCACCACTTTCATCACACCGTGACGTCCCTGGCCGTGGACGTCCCGAACCGCAGGGTCTCCCCAGTCCCGCCCCAGGCCCACCTGGCCATGGCGCGCGCCACCTCCAATCCCCTGTCGCCCGTCCTCGTCCAGCCCAAGGCCCGGCAGATGTTCGAGGATGCCCGCCTCATGTACCCGGCAGCCCAATCGGCCCTGGATCTCGCCCAGGTGGCCTGCGCCTTGGAACGCCATCGTCTTTGCGCCGGCCGGTATCCCGAGCGGCTCGCCGACCTGGTGCCCAGGTTCCTCCCGGCGTTGCCCCACGACCTTCACGATGGCCAGCCCCTCCGTCTCCAGACGACGGCAGAGCACGTTCTTCTCTATTCGATCGGAGAGAACGGCACCGATGATCTCGGACGGACGGGAGGCCGTCGTGCGGACAATCTGCCCAATCTTGCCGAGGGTGATTGGGTTTGGACGTTGCCCCGATGACGCTGTCCCCATCCCCCTCCTCCCGCCGCCTGATGGGCGTCTTCCCGTGCGTGCCGATCTGCTTCCTGCTGCTGGGCTGCCCGCCACCAGCCCTTGCGGAATCGAGCTCAAACGTCCCGTCCTGGTGGAATCGCCGCGCGCCACCTCTGGCGCCCCCTGCCGGACCCACGGTCCGCGTCGAAACCCCCGCCCAACTCCTGGCCGCCGCTGAATCCGCCGCCCCCGGAACCACCGTGCTGCTCGCGGACGGTGAGTATCGCCTCCCCCGCCCGATCGTCCTCAACCAACGCAGCCAGGTCACGCTGCGAAGCGCCTCCGGGAACCCCGCGGGCGTCGTCCTTCGGGGCAAGGGTTGGGACAGCCGGGATCCTCATGATGATCTGATCCACATAGCCCGGTGCCGCTCCATCACGCTCGCCGATCTGACTTTCGCCGATTGCCATTCCTACGCCGTGAAGGTCGAGGCCGAACACGGCCCCCAGGACATTCACGTGTATCAGTGCCGCTTCCGCGACATCGGCACCCGGGCGATCAAGGGTTCGGCCGGTCAGGATCCGGCGGTGCGCGCCAGGCGCGGCTCCGTACGCCACTGTGAGTTCTCCAATACCAGGGTTCCGCCGCGGGACTGGCAGTTCGATGGCGATTACATCGCGGCCATCGACATGATGGCACTCGAGGACTGGACCTTTTCCGACAACCTCTTCCGCGCCATTCGCGGCCACAATGGAGGCGGTCGTGCGGCCATCTTCCTCTGGGTGCGCACCCGCAACGTGGTCGTCGAACGCAATCTCATCATCGACTGCGACCGCGGCATCGCCCTGGGCAATCCCGGACGGTCCACCGCCAACCGCCCCGGCGAACCCGAGGTCTATGTCTCGGGCGCCCTCGTCCGAAACAACATGATCGCCGGAGGACCCGACTGCGGCATCGAACTCTGGCATGCCGAGGGTGCGAGGATTCTCAACAACAGCATCTGGCGGCCCGAACAGAACTGGGCCCGCGGCATCCGGATCGGCACCGGCACCACCCAGGCCCTCATCGCCAACAACCTTGTCCATGGTGAAATCCGTTCCGAAGGCGGCGACGCGCGCCTCCAGAGCAATCTCACCGGGAAAATACAACAGCTCTGGATCGCACCCGCGACCGGCAATCTCGCCCTGCTCCCCGACATGTCCGCCAGCGCCATCGATCAGGGCATCCCATTCCCCGAAGTCACCGACGACATCCGCCGCCACCGACGCGGCGAGAAGCCGGATCTGGGAGCCTGGGAGGAGCGGTAAGTTCCACCGCCATGCGGACGGAGGGACCATGGAATCACATCCAAATGGTTGACATCCCAGCCGCGAGTTGTCGGATGAAGCGCTTGCGGAGGGGGTCCTGTTCTCCCTGCGTCGCAAAGCGCTTCACAGCCTGCGCCGCCGCATGGTGCTTCAATCCCGGTATGAGCCTCTGCACTTCCGACAGCGCGTACCCGGCGTGACGCACGGCCAGATACAGCACCCCATCCCGCGTCCAGTCCCGGTGGCGGGCGAGGGCCTCTCCCCAAGTCATGCCCCGCTCCTTCTCCGCCCACCCCACCAGGGTTTCCCACGGCACACGACCGGCTCGCGCCAGACGACGGGCATCCGCCTGTTCCTCCGAATCGGCCCTGGCCTCCGCGAGCAGCCTCTTCGCATGGTCGAGATCCCCCAGAACGGCGCCACCCACCACCCGGTCCCACGGATCATCGACGCGCCCCTGCCGGATCGGCGCCTCCGTGTATTCTCGGATGGCGTGGCCCCGCTCCTTCCGGCTCCTGCCGCCATGGGCGCGCAGCATCAGCCCCGTTTCTCACCACCAGCCAGGCGCCCGCTCGCGGCCGCCGCACACCCGCCAGGAACTCCACGGATAGGCATCCAGCATCTCCCACCGCCGGGCCACGAGGTCAGCTCCAGGATCAGGGATCGACGCGACCCGCGCGGGGCGCTGGTCGGCTTTGGCGAGTCCGAGTCCGGCGAGGTGGACGGGATTCAGGTGAAGGTGGCGGGCAACCTCGGGGACATCCTCCGCCCGCTGGATGAGTATGGTTTTGAAACGCCTCTGGAAGACATGGCCCGAGGTGCGGCGGGCCGGTCGAAGCGGACAGAGGACGACAATTGGAGCCACTGGACTGCCCGGCTCAGGTTCAAGTCCTGCGGACGCATCAGAACGTGGCAGTGGTTGTCCATCAGAACGAAGGCGTGGATCTCGACCTGGAAACGCTCCGGCGGTTCGGCGAGGCGAGCGAGGAGCCGGCGGCCGTCGTCGTCCGTGCGGAAGGTCGCCTCGCAACGGTTGCCCCGGTTCACGACATGATGCCGACCGCCGGGAACAGGCACAGGCCATGGACGGGCCATGCGCCGTCTCTCATGGGCAACGCCCCATATGTCGACCATCTAGATGTGACTCAATTGAATGTTCTCGCCGGTCCGATCGCATGGACGAACTGACCGACCCAACATCGATCGAGGAACTGCAGGCGCAAATCGCTGCGACGCGGGACGATCGCGCTCGGGGGGAGATGCTCGACAACCTCTGGCGGGCGCTTGTCGCCCATGGCAGATGGGATGAGGCGCTGGCCCGCTCCACGGAGGTGCTCGAACTTCACCGCACGTCAGCAACGCACGATCCGACGTGGGAGACGCGACTCGCGTCGACGCTCTTCAACCACGCCAACCTGCTCCGCTCGCTGGGGCGCATCGCGGAGGCGGTAGACGCGCACGTGCAGGCGCACCGCATCCACGAGCGGCATATCGCCGATTCGGCCGAAGGCGCAACCGGCTTTGCGCGCAATGCCGAAGGCCTGGCCGCCGCGCTTGCCTGTCTGCATGGCTACGACATGGCGGCGAGGTTTCAGGGCGCGGCCGTTGCCGCGCGGTTGGGCGTGCAGGACGCGGGTGGCCTCGGGCGGACCGAGGCGCACTCCTCGATCGACACACTCGGGGCCTACCTGGACGCGATGGACAGCGCCGAAGCGGCTCTGCATCCGGAAGCGGCGCTGTCGACGCATCCGCAATTGATGGCAATTCAGACGGGCTCCGCACGCACCGCGGAGCACATGATCGGCGGGGCGCTCGACCTTCGCAACCGCGGCAACATCGACGCCGCGATGCTGTGGGCCGCGCGGGCGACCCGCTACTGCGGTTTGTTTGCCACAGGCGAGGAGGGATTCGCGGCGGCGAGTGTCGGGATGATGCGGCAGGTGGCGACGTGGACGACGGCGGCGGGTGTGTGGAGTCGCTTCGCGACGGTCGCGCGGTTGAAGGGGCCTCCCGGTGGGGATGCACTTGCCGCCCCGGCTCAGCCGGCCACGGACCGCCGCCTATGGTGCTGCTCCGCACGCGACCTCCTGCTCATGATCGCCGACCTTGCCCGCGACGGCGTTGCCGGCAGTGACATGCATTCCCTCGCGGAGCAGATGCGGGCAGCACGGATTTACCCCGCGCGCGATTATCGCTTCCGTTGCCAGCCGCGGCTGCCAGACGTCTTCATCACGTACGACTGGCGGTTCCCGCCTGTCGCGCTACAGGAGACGATTCACCGCACCCTGCTGATGCTGGGCAGGTACATCCACGACCATCGGCCCGACCTCGACCCGCGCGACGTCCTCAGCCTCGTCCTCGATCAGATTGGGCTCTGGGTGGACTTCGTGTTCATCGATCAATCGGCGCGCGACATCGCCGCCGAGGTCCGCGAGATCCTGCCGAAGGTGATCGTGGCCGCCGACATCCACCTCGTCGTGTCCGAAGCGGCGCTCTCGAGGGCGTGGTGCTGCTACGAACTCGCGGTGTTCAACAATCGGCCGGCGCCCGCGCCTGCGGTTCCGGGCAGTCAGGGGCATGGCATTCCTGCTGAGGCGCTCGACTCGATGCTGGCGCGGCCGCTGCGCAGCGTGATCGCGCAGCGGCAGACGCTCGCCTACCGAGGCTTCGACGCCACGGCGGCGACCGTCATGACAGACAAAGCAGAGATTGAACGCTATCTGCGCGACGAGTTTCCCGAGGGCCTGGACGGCCTGAACCGGCTGCTCCTGCAGGTGGGCCTGTTGTCGGACACGTCCGTGACGCCAGGCTTTGCTCCTTACCCGGCGGCGGAGGAGGCGATCCGGAGAGCAGCGGACAGATGGCTTGCGCGGTAGTCGAGGCCTTCCCACCCATCTCCCGCACATGGAGCGATAGGGGATCCGCAGGCCATTGGCTTCAAGGGAAGCGATTGCTGAGGAAGAAGTCACTTTTGCCACACAAGATCGTCCGTCCTGATCGGCGGGCAGCGTCTTGGGATAGAGCGTGCTTCGAGCCGGAGCCAGGTCGGCCGATCGACAGAAGTTCCTCGGCGGCGGCGCCCTCGCCGTGTTCGATGGCTTGGAGCAACCGGGTGACATCCGCCATAAGGTGAGTATGGAAAAGGCATGAGGGTTGCGCGCGCATGGGAGGACCGGTGAGAGCGGAGTTCCCCGGCACACGGCACCATGTGACAGCGCGTGGCAACGAACGTCGGAACATCTTCCGTGACGACCGCGACCGGCGGCACTTCCTGGATCTCCTCGCCGAATCGCCGGAGTGCTTCGGGGTGCCGTGGTGGCCCCGGTCAGTCGGGTGGGGCGGCGGAGCGGGCGGGCGGCGTGATGGCGGGCCGGGTTCGCGCGGTCGAAGGACGGCTCGCCAGGGGGTGGCGGCGCGGACCGTTGTCTTCACTCGATTCTCAAAATCGAAGATGTGACCCCGTGCGGTGTTCCATGGTTTTCCAGGTCGATCCCACCGATCCGATCACGCTCGTCGCGAGTGCGGGGATCCTGATCGGGGTGGCCGCCCTGGCGCGTTCCCTCCCCTCGCGACGCGCCACACGGGTCGATCCGATCAGGGCCCTGCGCGCGGAGTAGCCGGGGCGCAGCGTGGCATGTGGGGGACGACTGCCGAGTCCGCGGGGAGTGCCCGAATCACTGTCGCTTACGCCGGCGCTTCAATCGGGCAGGCGAGGACTCGGAGGCCGGTTCGACGATCGCGGGAAAAGGCGCGAACGAAACGTTGGTCGCCCGAAGCTTCTCCACCGCCTCCTTGAAACGATCGGTCACCAGGAAATAGCCCGTGGTTTCCAGCACGAAAAGATCCAGGCCGGTCCACATCGACTCGGTCATCACCAGATTCCTGCTCGGCGCCCAGCCAAAATCCGGGTCGCCACAAGCAGGACATACCTTGCGAACCTCCCGACCTGGGGGTGGCGCGGAACGCCCATAGACGCAAAGCTCAAAGTAACGGGGAACACCCTTCGAGGATCGGGTCGTCGGGACTTCGTGGACCATGTCCTCCGGTTCGCCGGTGGAGGGCGAAGGAGGTGCCAGTTTCGCCGACCTCCTGCCCACCTTCCGCAAGGTCGCTTCGCCGAATGTGACCTCGCGAAGTTGGAGGGAGTCCAACGCGTCGCGCACACGCTCATGGACCACCATGCACGAGAGACCGGGCCACAGGAAATCGGCTTCCGGCTTCGACGGAACGTCCAGGTGACACGGCAGGATCGGGCTGCCGGGCTGCACCCATTCCGGATTCAGCCCTCGCCTCTGAAATGCCTGGCGGATAGGGGCAGCCAGACGAGCGAATTCCTCGAGGGTGACTTCGGGCGGATCGGTGAATCGTTGGCGCTGTGCCGCCGGACACCGATACGGAATCATCCGGTCGTGGCCGGGCGCTCGGTGACAGGTGGGGCACTGCACACTCGGCAGGGAATACGGGTATTCGATCCGGCCGTTGACGAACGCTCGCTGGTAGTCGCTATGATAGGGGGTTCCTTCGATCTTCCAAAAGCGCATGGGAGGCGCGCGTGTGATGAACGGACGGATCGACTTGGTCAACGACCATTGAGCCGGCGCCGGACGTAGATCACGGGCCTTGGCTGTCCTGTGTCAGAGCCCCGGCCAGGACAGCCCCCAGGCCGGCGGCAAGCGCGACCAGCATCAGTTGGTGCCGACCGCGAAGGCGCTGGCCGAACAGCGCGAAGTACAGATGAACGCCAATGGGGCAAAATGTGATCGCGTCTAAGGCTTCTATGAAACGGTGGTGGTAATACGGGCTGTTCCCACGGCACGACCTTGGCGAGTGGTGGTTCCCGGAGGGGGGTATCCGTGGATCCCGGGCCTGCGGTATCAGGGGGCGGTGCAGGGGGTGAAGCGGATCACGGAACACCGCGAGCGGGATCGAGAATGCGATTCGTTACTTCGTCGCATAGTCGCTCAATTGTCCCACGTCTGGATGCGGCCGCCGGGTCGGTTACGCCCGTAGATGCGTGCGCCATGGACCGGTTAGCGAGCGGTCGAGCAGGACTGGCGGGTGGTGGCGGAGGGGTCCCGGAGGGGCTCCGTTTCCTGACGGTTTCTGCTGACAGCCGCCTCGACTGTCCATCACATCTCCTTCACGCGAAGCGAGATGGAGATGGAGGCGAGGGTCGGAATCGGCCGCTTAAGCCGCTAAATCCGAGCCATTGAGGCCCGATTTGACCAGCCAATCGAGCGTACTCAACCCCCACCCACGCCTACCGATCTTAACTCGCTTGCCGTCCATTTGGGTGCCCGTCTCCATGCCAACACCTTGGGGGGCCAAGTCGGCGCTATTCGAGTCGGTCCTGGCGTTCTGAAGACGCGGACAAGACCGGCTGCGCGGATCGCTTTCCGTCGGCCACGACACCCGATGCGGGGTCACGTTCCGTTCCTGACGACTCCCACCGGGCCAGATTGCGATTGCGTACGCGCGTCAATCCTGCATCATACTCTGCATCAGTGGGTCTACTCTTCCGAAATCGAGGGTGCCTCGGTTCACGTCGGACTGGAGACCCCGCCGTCGTCGCGGCGAACCGAACCTCGCGCGAAGTTGCTCGGGTGGGGTCACGCCGCGACACGAAGCGAACCCATACCCAACGAGACCTCCATGAAGAGAATTGTGGCGTCGATCGTCTGTTCCTGCCTGTTCCAGATGTGCACGACCGCCCAGCCGCACGAGGTGTGGTTGTTCGATCAGATGGATACGCGCCCCGGGGGAGGCGGCGGCACGCTCTACATCTACGACGGCGCCGATGTGGAGGGGAATAATGCGGCGAGAGCGAGGCCGGAGGTCATCGATCTGGGCGGGACGATTTCGGATCTGGCCGTGGCCCAGACCCGCACGGTTCCGGTTCGGCCGCACATGTTCTTCTTCAACCGATCGGAGACATACGGAGTGCTGGCGTACGTGGCGTCGGGCCACGTTCTATTCATCGAGGCAGCCACCCGAACACCGGTGGCGTTCATCGACGTGGGCCTGCAGGCCCATGCGGCCTTTCCAGCGGCCAACGAGGCCTACGTCATCGTGGCCAATCAGAATGGCAAGACGGTACACCGAATCCTCACCGACTATGCCGAGGGGAACTTCGCGCTCGACCCATCGGCCACCCTGGATCTGGTGGCGGGCCTGACGCCAAACGGTCTGCCCAAGGAGCATCCGATGCTGCGTCCGGACAACGCCCCGATCTGCCTCAATCTGGACTCCAGCAGCCGATACGCGTTCGTGACGCTTCGCGGGGGCGGTTTGTTCGTGGTCGATGTGACGACCACGCCGATGAGCATTGTCGCCGAGTATGACAAGGATGTGATTCATCCCAATGGCTGCATCGGCATCGAGGCGGCGGGGAAAATGTATGTGAATTCCGGTGGTGGCTCCGCGCCCAATCCCTACGAATCGGACCTGTATTCGTTCAATCTGGCCGATTTTTCACCCGTCGCCGCGCCGCCCAACCTGCCCACAGCCACCCTGGTCTTCAGTCGTGATGCGTTGGGTGTCGCGGACTCGCATGGGGGCGTCCTGACGGGGCATTCCCGCTACCTCTGGATGGCCGACCGGGCGGCCAACCTGATTTCCGTCGTGGATACTCGGTCCGACAAAGTACTGAACGAGTTCTCCTTGCTCGGCAGGAGCAGCCTCGATCCGACCCCCGACCTGTTGGGGATCTCGCCGAGCGGGAACCGGGTCTATGCTGCTTTGCGTGGTCCGAATCCATTGACCGGGAATAACCCCACGGTGAACAACGCCGCGGGCGCGACTCCAGGATTGGGGATTATCCGGGTGATGCAATCAGGACGGCATGGATACCTTCAGGCCGTTGCACCGGTTTCACGCGTCATTGGGGGCGTGGAGCGCGCCGACCCGCACGCAATCGGTGTCCGATCCAAGTGAACAGCATACACCCGACGTTGAACGGGAGACCGGCGAGCCAAGCTGGGCACGAAAGCCGTCAGTAGACGATGACCAATCCATCGGCGGGAGCGGCGGCCGCCGCGGCCATGCTCCACGCGGGCAATCCGGTGACGCGGCCCCGTTCACCGATGGGCTTCCCCACTGGATCAAAGCGTTGCCACGCAGCGTCGCCCCCTTTCGCCCAACCCGTCCCCTCGGTCCAGACCAGCAGACCCTCATCGCGGGGGGTTCCGGCCGCCACGGGGTGTTGGGGGTGCTGGCCCACCGCGGACGGCCTCACGGGCGGCGACGGCGGTTGGCCTTCGGTACCCAGGAGAGCCCAGAGAACCTGGCCCGCGGTTTCCCACGCCGCCAGGACGGAATCCCCATCAGGGTGGGCGAGGTACTGCTGATCGGACAACCAGTGACCTTCCACGGATGCGTGAGCGCGATCTGAAACTCCAGGCTGCCATTCCGCGCGACGAGCAGGAGTTGCTCGCGATATCCAGTTTCCGAGGCCCTACGCTAGGAAATGAAGAGGTTCCCCCGGCCGTCGGCGTAGGTTCTCACTCCGCAGCATCTGAACGCCCCCGGTGGCCTGCTCGATGGCCAGGCGTTCCGGAGCGAAGGATCGGCCACCGTCCCGGAAATGTGCCACTAAGACGGCCCGCCCCGCCTCTCCTTGGGTGTTTCGCGGCTTTGGCGCGTGCCCGGTGACGTAGACGTTTCCCCGGCCATCGGCGGCCACGGAACCACCGCCGTCCAGTCCTCGCGCCTTCGTGATTACATCGCGTTCGGGTTCGAACTCGCTGTCTTCATCGTTCAATCGCTTGAAGAGCATGGGCACCAGCATGTGATCGGCCCCCTTGGGGGGAGGTCCGTTCCACGCCACGTGAACGCGCCCATTCCCGCCAATCGCCAGTTGGCCGCCTCGAATCGTCCCTACAGACTTGGCGCCTGCGGGCCGATCGTTGACCCGGATCGACCTGCCGAAACTCGCATCCCCACGCGTTTGGCGGACAGAGAAGAGATCCCGGCCGACGCGTCATCCCCTTGATATGGAGGAGATGGAGGGTGCCCGTTTCGTCCAAGGCGATTTGGCGCTCAATTCCTCCGTTCGGCACGCGGACCCGGGTGATTTCGCCTTCCGCACGCGCCGCCGATGCGTGGATCAGCATCGCGGCGCAGTCGGAACTTCGGCGCGGCAGCCTTCGCGGGGATTTTTCCGGAGGGCGGCGAGTAGCAAGGTTGGCAGGCCTGCCGAGCCGTAGCTCGCTAGAGCGAGCGAAGGCCGGAGGTGAGGGTCAAAATCAGCCGCTTAAGCCTCTAAATCCGAGCCATTTAGGCCCCATCTGGCCGACGAATCAAGCGTACTCGGCCACTACCGGCACCCACCGATCTTAACTGGTTTGGTGTCCGTTTTGGTGTCCACCCCGCCCCGGGTTCGCAAGTGGGACAAGACGGCACCAAGCGGTGCCCCCCCTCACAGTTGGTCTGCACCGTCAGACAGGTCGCTCATCGGATCAGAGGGGCAAGAATTCGACCCGGTTCGCGAAATCCTCCGGGGTACCACACTGGGCGAGCATCTCCAGATCGGCCACTCACTGCCCGATGGTAATCGCCATTTGGTGGGCGTAAACGACCCCCGCGAAGTCGCGCCCGAGGCGCTGGCGCAGGGTGGCCTCGGCAAGCAAGTCCTCGTCCTGAGAGACCGTCCGAAAAGTGAGTGGGGTCCTGCGGCGAGGGATTTTGGCGCTGGCCGAGGCGGCGAG
>ERZ761609.3030-NODE-3030-length-11512-cov-10.068255_pt1 | contig 11512 bp, 5 predicted proteins | sample MGYA00511163_ERZ761609 | MGnify/ENA primary metagenome ERZ761609 (study PRJEB28899, sample SAMN02445070) | bioreactor sludge metagenome | biome: EBPR sludge | place: Australia: Brisbane, Thorneside Wastewater Treatment Plant | collected 2011-12-16 ... | reverse complement strand
TGGAGAACGACGCCGGCGGCACCGACCACGGCTACGGCAACGTCGCCCTGGTGCTGGGCGGGCCGGTCAACGGCGGCCAGACCTACGGCAGCTTCCCGGGCCTTGCCACCCACCAGCTGTTCGAGCGCGCCGACGTCGGCGTCAGCACCGACTACCGGCAGATCCTGGCCGAGTTGCTGCTGCGCCGCCTGGGCAACCCCTACCTCGACCACGTGTTCCCCGGCCTGTCGACCTACACCCCGCTCGGCCTGTTCGCCGACGGCACCGGCCTGGCGCCGGTCTGGGGCGGCTTCGACCGGCTGTTCGACAACGGCTTCGAGGTGGCCTGAGGGGCGGTTCCAGCGTTGGTGGCGGTCCTAGGTCCCGATGTCGGCGAGGAACTCCGAGACCGGCTCGACCCCGCTGACGAACAGGTACTCGCGCGCACGCGTGGTGGCGACGTACAGCAGGTGCCGCTCCGTCGCGTAGACCTCGGCCAGATCGCTGTCGTCGGTGACCTGTTCGATGCGCGCCTGTGAAGGTACGACCTCGTCGTCGCAGGCCATGACCGCCACGGCACGGAACTCCAGGCCCTTGGCCAGGTGCATGGTGGCAAGTGAGGCCTTGCCAACCGCCGTCTGCATCCGCTCGTCGAGCGTGAGGAACGGAATTCCGGCCGCGGAGAGCGCCTTGCCGGCCCGCTGCAACTCCACCTCGGACCGCACGATGACCCCGATCTCATGCGGCTCGACGCCCTGCCCGGCCAGCCCGGTCAACCAGGCGGCAACCACCTGGATTTCGTCCGCCTCGGATCCGGCCCCTAGCACCTGGGGTTGGGGCCCATTGAACACGGACACCGTACCCTTCCTGACCTCCACCAATCCGTCCACGTCAGCGAGGCGATCATCCAACAGGCGATCCGCCCGGGAGCGGATCTGGTGCGAGGTCCGGTAGTTGACGAAAAGCGTTCTGGCTCGGCCGCGGACATCCACGCCCAGGCACTTCCACGAAAACGGTGTCTGGAAGATGCGCTGGCCAAGATCGCCGGCAAAGAACAGCGCGTTGGGGCGATCCCGGCCGACCGCTGCCAGGAAACGCAGCTGCGCCACGGAGATGTCCTGCGCTTCATCGACCACGATGTGCTCGAACGGAGGATGCGGTCGGTCCGCGAAGATGCCGGCCAGGCCCGCGAAGACACCTGCCATGGTCTTGAGGCCATCCGCCATCAAGCCAGCCCGCACGGCATCGAACACGGCCCACAGGCTTTGCCGCTGCGCGTCGGACAGCCGGGTCTTGCGGCCGAGCCGCTTCACGTCGCGGTAGTCCTCCCAGGTCGCGATCTGCCAGGCATCGACCACCTGGTCCCATTCGTTCAGAAGAAAGGGGATGCCGAAGCGTAGGTCACTCAACAGGGCGGCCGCCGCGGTCATGCGCGCCTTCAGGTCGTCCCGCGACACCAGACGCACGGGACCAGCCTGGGCCTCATGAAGGCGGATGCCCATCGCATCCAGGGCCATGACATCGATACGCTCGGCGAGTCGCGGCTCCGAACTGACCAGGCGCCGCAGCTTCGTGCGCAGGGCGTTGGCCAGACTGCCCGAAAACGTCGTCAGCAGGACCCGAGCCTCCGGATTGCTGCGCGCCAGATAAGCGGCGCGATGCAAGGCAACGATGGTCTTGCCCGTCCCTGCCGAACCGGAGACCCGGGCAGGACCTGAGTAGTCGCGCTCGACGAGATGCCGCTGCTCGGGGTGAAGGAAGATCGTCCACTTGTCCCAGGGCGACGATAGGGCGCGCTCCAGCTCCTCGACACTGGAGACCACGCGGAAGCGCCGCTGCGCGTCGGGATGCTCGAATGGGCTGGTCTCGGGTTTTGAAGGCGCCGCAGCCTTGGGTTCTCCGCCTGTGGCGAGTTCCAGCAGTGCCTCGGCCGCCTCGGCAGGCAGGTGGTCCACCAAGTCCAGCAGCGTATCTTCCGTCGCCTGCTGAACGTCCGCGATCCACTCCTGTGGCACCCCGTAGACCAGCAGTAGTTGCTCCGGCGTCGAGGAGAACAGCGCCGGCTTGGCAGCCGACACGGGCGCCTCGACGTACACGGGTACGCGAACCTCCTCCACCCGCTCACGGATCTCGACGAACTGCGCTGCCCCGGTCTTCGGGTGCACATCAAGCTTGCGACGTTCTGCCCAGCGATAGGCGCGGTCATGGTGGTCGACGTAGCAGAGCAGCAGGCTACCGCTCGATCGATGCACGATCAGTCGGATGTCCGCGTTCACCCGCACCGACCAGAAGTTGCTATCACGCGCGTTCTCGAGCTTGTGGAAGCTCATGCCCGGGCTGACCGGATTGAGCTGCAGGTCAAACGCGGTGGTCTTGACGGCCTTCTGCTCGTCGCCGGTCAGGCGGGCGAGGCTGTCGCTGAAGGTGTCGGCGATTCGGAACTCCATGGTCTAGGCTGCCAGAATCTCTTCGATCCTGTGCTTGAGATCCATCGCGACTGTGCCATTGAGTTTCGTCGCCAATATCTTTTCCTTCGAAAACTTCTGCGAACCAATCTCGTTCTTGAGCTGGCCGAGTACGAACTTCCCTTTGGCACCTTTCAATGCCTTCTGCTGCATTGAACTCCAAACAACGTCATTCGTCGGACTTCCGCCCTGTTTGTGCAGCTCCTCATTGTGGGCCGCCCTATGTTTGTTGAACTGTTCGCGTATTGGGACCGCCTGCTTCTCCAGAACCCTCTCTACGTAGCCCGAGGCTTCTGCTGCGGGGCACTGAAGGAACAATTCGATGAACTCCGCCGAGCAAAAGTACGCCTCGACATCTGAGCCGGCAGGAAGCCATAGATGTACCCCGGCGGCCTTGTACTGGTCGGTCAGGCGGGCAGCTTCATCCTCCGTCAGGGAATCACGATCCCTGTGTACGACGATCGTGTATTTTCCGCCCAAGGCGTCACTCAGCTCGGCCGCTTGCGCAGGGGTTGGAAGATTCTTGAAACCGCTGCCGGGATAGAACGCAACATTTCGGTCGATCTCGGGCCACTGAGAGATCAGCTTCCTGACAAACGCTAGGTCGGAGTCTTCCGACACTAAGACAATCTTCTTCCCGAATGCCCCCCAGCCGATGGCCAGCTCCACAGCGGTCCGGTCCTCCGAGTTCTTCGCTCCGGCCAGTAGCCAATACACCTTCGCGTCGGAAGGGGCGCCGCGCACGATGAAGGGGGAATGACTGGTCATGACGACCTTCATGTCCCGCTCGCGCGCGATCTCAGCCAAAACGGTAGGCAACTTCTCCTGGACATCGGGATGAAGGTGGACATCCGGCTCGTCTATGAGCAACACGCCAGGACGGAAGAGCAGCACGTAGCAAAAAATCTGAATCAGCTGAAGGAATCCAGTGCCCGCGAGCTCGATCGGGCGGTCGAGCCCTTGGAAGATTATCGAACACCGAATATGTAGGTCATGCGCATCATCGTGATTTACTTTAATCGCCACAGAACCTATAAGGCGAGACAACCAGTCCTCAATCTTTTTGATGTTCTGTTCGTCCTCCTCCTTGAGCAAAAGGAGAGCGTTGCGAAGAATTACGTTCGAGTCTCCGAATGAACAGGATTTGAGTATCACCTTCCGAGACCTACGCTCCTCCTTGTTTGGTATTCCGGATATCCCAGGAATGTACGCCGAGAAGAACCTCTTCTTCTGTCTCAGGAGAGGTGAAGCATCCGCCGGGATGCTCCCCGAAACAGAAATGCCAGCGTTTCGAGCCGAGCGGATCACGCAGTAGGCGTTGGTCTCCGTGTCGTCGACGCGCGTGAAGGTCAGAGAGACCTTGGAAGACGGGCTGCCGGCCGCATTGCCCCAGTTGTATTTGTGGCCCAGTGTTTTGTAGTCGTCCGTTGGCAGATAATCAAGCTCCTCGATGCCAACCGTGTTGGTCCGCGTCGGATCGACGCGCTCGGCCTGACGAATCAGGCAGCAGCCGAGGTGAACAGCCTGAAGGACTGACGACTTGCCGGATCCGTTCGCTCCAACAAGTATGTTGACATCTGCGAGATCAAGTTCGATCTCGTCGATCATTTTGAATCCCTCAACTTTCAACTTGGCGAGTTTCATCTAGTCCACCTTAAATACCTTCATCACCTCATCCCCCAAGTGATTGATCACCTTAACCGCGATGCGGCCGGAGGTGGGCTTGTCGAAGGGGCGGGAGGTGTCGCTTTTGAGGGTGGCCCAGGCGTCGGGGTCGATCTCGGCCTTGAGGGTGGTCTTGAGCGCCTTGTATGGGTCGCCCGTGCCGAGGAAGTAGGCGTGGCGGACGAAGAAGGATTCTTCGTTGTAGTCGGTGTCGACGAACCAGCAGGCGATGCCGTCGGGGCCGTCGCTTCGCACTTCGCCGGTGTTGGGGTGGAAGACGTCGACGCCGTTGACCTTGACGCGTAGCTGGCCGGATTCGCCGTCGGGGCCGGTGTCGAGGATTTCGATGTCGGGCTCGCCGAAAATGACGAAGAGGTTGCCCTTGCCGGTGTTCTTCAGGTCTTCGGCCATGTGCAGGTCGGCGTTCATGCGCGCCTTGAGCACGGGGATGCGGCCGAGCTTGGCGAACTCGCTGGCGTGGGCGTCGTAGTTGAAGGCGCAGCTAATGAGGACGTCGAAGCCGGCCTCGGCGGCCTCCTTGGCGGCGTCGACCAGGTCGGGCCGAGCGACGGTGCCGAACTCCGGGCCGATGAAGATCGCGGCACGCCTTTCGGTGTGGCCTTCAACGTAGCGGCCCTCCGCACAGACCAGCTCGCCGGGCCAAGGCGTGAGCGCGGTGAAGTCGATCTTGTCGTCCTTGTGCGCCTGCTGCACGCCGGCGGTCTTGAGCGTATCGAGGATGATGGCGATGAAGTTGCGTTCGGCGCCGTACGCACCTTTGTCATCGCCGATGCCGTCGATAAGCTCGTCGTTCTCGTCGACGCCCAGCACGCGATGCGGGGACAGGCTTTCGACGGTGAAAGGACCAGCGACGCGGACCTTTTTCTTGTCTTCGTAAGGCTTGTCGTAGAGGTACTCTGAGTCAGCCTTGGCGGCGATCGAGGCGTCGATTTCCAGCTGACGAGCGTTGCGCTGCTGCCACCAATCGGCATGCGCCTGCCTCGCGGCTTCCGGCCACTTGGCGTCGGGCTCGCGCGGAATCTCCCACTCCTGCCAGGTCTTGTTCAACGCCTTGTTCAGCGATTTGCGTAGGTGCTCCAGCTTCTGCCGGAACTGGTCATAGATAACGTCGATCTCAGCGTTGTTGGCGATCGCTCCCGAGGTTATGTAGCTCGAACGACGGTAGACGAAACCTCTTCGAATATTCCCATACGTCGGAGTGCTTCGTGCAACTGCGTGAGTCACCTGCGCTTCCTTCTCCAGCCCTTCCGGCGAATCGGCGAGAATATAGAAGGGATAGCGGGCCCCCATGATGCGCGCTCTGGTCAGTGCGAGAGCCACGCGAGAAGTATCGATTACGACCCATCGTCTACCCCACTGCTCGGCCACGTAAGCTGTTGTCCCAGAGCCACACGTGGGATCAAGCACCAAGTCACCCGGTTCAGACGCCATGAGCAGACAGCGCTCGACCACACGCTCGTTGGTCTGCACTACGTAGATGGGGTTCGAGGCCCCGCCAAAGCCGTCCCACCAATTGGAGATGCCTTTGTAGGGGAAGTCATCGAGGTATCTCTTGAAATCCAAAGCGGTGCGGGAGCGAACGAGTCGTCCTGAAACCAGGTTCCGTTGCATTCCTGTAAGGCCTGTCTCCACAGGGCGGGATGTATGGCTCCAGCACCGCCCACGCGGCGGCGAGATCGATTCGCCATCGAACTCAATTGGCGCCATCTGATTTGCGCGCTCTCCCCCGTTGGTGATCGGCCACGCGCGAAATAGCCGTGCTCCTGGAAACTCTTGCTCAATGCGTCTCGGGTACGCGCGAAAGTCCAGAAGTTCCCCGCTTGGGGAAACGTAATCCTTCAGATTGACGATCTCGCCCGAAGGCAGTTCCGCGCGCGAGAACTCGTCCACGGTCTCAGAGTCAAGCAAACGCTCCTCGAACAGACTTCGGAACTTCGGCAGTCCAGATGCACGAGGGGATCGCGAGTACCAAAGGATAAAGTCGTTTACTGAATCAAGGAGAGATGATTTCTGGCTCCCCTTCTTCTTCACGACAATCTCGGTGATTGCGCATTCATCGCCGAACACCTCGTCGAGCAGGGCTCGTACCCGATGCACGTTTTCATCACCAATCTGCACAAAGATCGACCCCGACTCCGTTAGCAAATCCCGCGCCACCGTTAGCCGGTCACGCAGATAGGTCAGGTAGGAGTGGATACCATCGCGCCATGTGTCCCGAAACGCCTTCACCTGCTCCGGCTCGCGCGTGATGTGATCGGCGTTGCCGTCCTTCACGTCGCGACTGGTGGTCGACCACTGGAAGTTGCTGTTGAATTTGATGCCGTAGGGCGGATCGAAGTAGATGCACTGTACCTTGCCGCGCAGTCCCTCACGTTCGGCAAGGCTGGCCATCACCTGCAACGAATCACCGAGGATCATGCGATTGGCCCAGTGCGCGTCGTGCTGGTAGAACTCGGTACGCGCAGCCTCGGACGGCAGCCCGTTGAAGTCGGCGAACAGGTCGACCATCGCGCCCTGCTGCTCTCGGGCTTCCTGCGCGCGGCGCTGCTCGCTCTGCCGCCGCAGGTCGTCGATCAGTACCTTGGGGTGCACCTTCTCCTGGATGTAGAGCGGCGGCGCGTGCACGACGAGTTCGGACCAGTCCTGCTCGTCCTTGCCGCGCCAGACCAGCTGCGGGTCCAGATCACGGTTGCGGCGCTCGTAGGCCACCCGCACCGGCGACTTCTCGTCCTGCGCCAGCACCGACTGGTACTCGGCCGTGGGGATGTTCTTGCGCGTGGCGCCGTCGTGCTTGATGGCCTCGACGCTGAGCGGGGTTTTAGGTTTCGACTTACGGGCCATTGGGCTGTTCGGTCTCTTCTGTGGCTGCAGTCGCAGTTTCGGTGGTGCGGTTGGCGGCGCCGGGTCTTGCCAGGCCGGACTGAAGTCCATCGATGTGTTCGAACAGGTCCGCGTTGATCTTCTGCCATAGCGGGTCGAGGATGAAATCGACGCCCTCCCGCCGGGCAAGCTTCGCGGCGGGCACGAAGTCGCTGTCGCCCGCGACGAGCACGATGGTGTTGACGTGCTTCTTGAGCGCCAGCGAGGCGATATCTACACCGATGCGCATGTCTACGCCCTTCTGCTTGAGTCCGAGTGCCACAGACCCGGCATCCAGACTTAGCCAGAGGTCGCGTAGCGCGACCAACTCCTGTACCTGCGCAGGCGTCAACACCAGGTCGGGGGTGATCGATTCCTTCGCGGCGGTTGGAGACGGGAGCGCGGCAAGAGCCTGCAGGGCCTGGCGGTTGCGGAGGAGCCTCTTGGTCAAGGATGGCGCGATGGCCCAGTCGTGCTCCCTATTGACCTTGCCCAGTCTGAGGGCGGGCTTGCGTTGCCTGCGCAGGCAGTCGAACAACGCCAGGCGATCTTTGGCTACATCGGACTTGGCGAAGTCGATCTGTCGATTAAGTACCGGATGGTGCGCAACGCCGTCATACGGCATCGAATCGTAGTAGAAGGTGCGGTAGACCGGCTCGACCCAATCGCGGCCAGTAACGCCGGTCAACATCTTGACGTGATTGCGACAGAGGTGGCGCAGCGTTATCGCGATGCGTTCTGGGCTGTCGCGATGCTCCGGCTTCACTAGGCTCGGCAGCCGCTTCAGGAAGAACCCGCCATCGATCAGGAGGGCGATGCGGCGACCGGTCATGGCCGGGCCCCGTAGGATCCTGCGGCGCCAGAAACGAAAAAGCCCCAGGGCCTCGGCACACGCTCAGGATGATCGAGCGGGCCTACTACCAAGGGGCGGATGTGATCGCTACGATATCCCGCAGCCGGCCAGGGGTCAACTGGGGCGTTCAGGGCGCATTGCGCACCGACCATATTGCTGCGGTCGGGAAAATGGTCCGCCGCGGCGCGACTTGATCGCCCGCAGGCCAGTCTGGAACCAGCAATATCTCGCCTCATGGGGCGCCCTCCGTGACTGCCTGGATCATGCGGTCGAAGTTCGCGGCGACCTTGGCCGCAAAGTCTTCCTGCATCTCGTAGACATCAGTGAACTCGACAAATGCCCAGCGCCCGTGAGTCCTGAGGTTGTTGACGCCCGGGACCCAGTAGGTCTCCATTGTTGCCTTCTTTTCCTTGGCATCCTCCCGCCGGTAGCCTTTGATCTCCACGATCAGATGCAACGGATCGTACGGGCCGCGGCCGTCATCGATCCTGACGATGAAATCGGGAAAGTAGCGGCGGGTGACGGCGCCGAACCGGTACGGCACTTCCAGGCCGAGGTTGTGATTCTTGACGTAGGCCAGCACCTTCGGGTGAGACTCGGCGACGCGGCAGAATTCGGCCTCCCAGTCGCTATCCAGAATGATCCAGTTGACGTGGCAGCGCGGCGGCGGGCCCAGCGTTTCCCACCGGTGCTCGCGTGAGGTATTGAAGCTGACGTGCGTCGTGGAGCCGGTCGGATTGTAGGGGTCGAGGATGGCCTTTACCGGCCGGCCCTTCTTCAACTCGTCCTGGGTGATGGCGCGGGTGATGCGCTCGCAGGCGATGTCCGCCAGCTCCTGGTACATGAGCTGGCCCGGGAAGGTGCCGCCCTTGCAGATGAGGCAGGTGTCCAGCCATTCCTTGGTGATGCGCTTGAGCTGGCCGAACAGGTGGAGCTTCGGCTGTTCGCCCTGATCGCGCCACTTGGTGTAGATCAGGCGCTGGGTGAGGTGGAACAGCAAGGTGGAATGGCGCAGGTCGCCGAGGTGCTCGAGATTCAGGTCTATGGCTTCGCCGATGATGCCGGCGTTGCGGGTGATGGAGGGTCCGACGATTTCGGGCGTCAGCTCCAGCTGGGCGTCCTCGTTGAACGTGGCGATCAGCCGCTCCTCGGGCAGTTCGACGCGATAGCCCTGGACGCGTGGGAAGCGGATCTCGAGGTGGTCCCGGTCGGGGCGGACGGCCTTGACGTGAACGGTCTCGCGCGGTGGCTGCGGCGGCGCCACTACGGGCTTGGCGGTGAAGTCGAAAGGAATGCCCAGCACGTCGGCGTATTCGACGTTGAACAGTCCTTCCTCATTGGTCTCGTAGGACTGCCGGCGCAGGGCGCGGCCGATTACCTGCTCGCACAGGAGCTGGGTGCCGAAGGCGCGCACACCGAGCACATGGGTGACGGTGTTGGCGTCCCAGCCTTCGGTGAGCATGGACACCGAGACGACGCAGCGGATGGACTCCCCGAGCCGCCCTTCCTTGCCGACGGTGTTCATCACTTCGCGCAGGAGGTCCTGATCGCTGATGGCATCCGCGGCACGCACGTCGCCAGTGCGCTCGATGATCTCCCGGCGGAAGCGGTCGATTTCGTCGGCGGCCATGCTGCGGAAGTTGGCGTCCAGCGCTTCGCCTGATTCGATCTGCTCGGAGTCGATCAACAAGGTGCGCGGGCGCGAGATCGGATTGCCGTGCTCGTCGAAGTTCTGGAACAGCGGCAGGCGACCGTTCTGCAGCGTGGTCGAGCCGTCGTCATTCTCCTGGTGGAAGCCGGAGATGTAGTCGTAGACCAGCTTCGAGGTGGACGTGTTGTTGCAGACCACGATGAAGCAGGGCGGCACGCGGATCTTGGCCTTCTCCCACAGATCGAAGGTCTTGGCGTAGTGGCCGTAGAGCGCTTCCAGCGCCGTCTGCAATTCGACCGGGATGCTGAGCGGGTCGAGCTGCTTGGCCTTACCTCGGCCCTTCTTGGGCATCTTGGGGCCGATGTGCTTCCACAGCTCGCGGAACTTCGGCATCTCATCGGTCGAAATGAGACTGTTGTCGGCCACCGGAACGCGCGGCAACTTGACGATGCCGCACTCGATCGCATCCATCAGCGAGAAGTCGCTCATCGTCCACGGGAACAGGGTGCCTTCCGCGTAGCCGGAACCTCTGAGGAAGAAGGGCGTGGCGGAGAGATCGAGAACGCGCGACAGGCCGAGCTTGCGGTTGACGGCCTCCAGGCCGGAGATCCACAGCCGTGCGGCCTCGTTGTTCTCCTCGGCCTCGCGCTTCTCGTCGCCCTTGAGGTCGTCCTCGTCGGGGGCGGTCGGCTTCTCGCGGTAGCAGTGATGCGCCTCGTCATTGATCGCCAGAATGTGCTTCATGCCCATCAGCTCGGGCATGACCCGCTGGAGCATTTGGCCCTCGGTCTCCTGGGTGTTCAGGGCTTCGCCCCCGCGGCCCTGCAGTAGCAACCGGCCACCCTTGGACAGATCCATGCGCTCGCGCAGCTTGAAGGCGTGGTAGTTGGTTATTACGATCTTGGCGCGCTCGACCTCGCCGAGCATGTCGGTGGGGACCAGTTCGCGGCTGGCGTAGTAGCTGTCGGGGTCGCTGGGCTGCAGGACGCGCAGACGATCCTTGATGGTCAGCCCGGGGGCGACGATCAGAAAGCCCCGGCTGAACTTCTTGCTGCCCGGGTGGCGCACGGCGTTGACTGTCTGCCAGGCGATGAGCATGGCCATCACGGTGGTCTTGCCGGCACCAGTGGCCAGCTTCAGCGCCAGGCGCATCAGCTCGGGGTTGGCGTCGGCATTGGCCTGCTTCAGGTGTTCAATGAAGCGTTGCCCGGACTTCCCCATCTCTGGCGCAACCTCGGTCAGCCAGATCGCAGTTTCGACAGCCTCCACCTGGCAGAAGAACGGGCGGATGCTGGAGAAAGGATGACTGCGCCAGTGGTTGAGCAGCCGGGCCGTCTCGGCCGTGACCCGCCATTGCGACTGGGGCAGGCGTCGCCAGGCATCGACCTCCTGACGCACACCGTTGATAACCGCCGTGTGACTGTATTGCTGGTCGGTCGTGGAGAGACCCTTGCCCTCGTCGAACACCAGGGACGCTTGGTCACCCGCACCGCCCTTGCGATTGCGCGGCTTGGGGATGGGGGTGATGAAGTCGGCCGGGCGGCGGCTGTCGATGATCCGCTGGGTCGGTTGCCCCGCGTCATCCAGCTCCCAGTGCCGCGCCGGATAGGCATAGGGCGAATTGAGGATGGGCTTGTGAAAAAAAAGGTCGCTCATGTCCCTTCCAGTCTCCGGGACGGCGCGTTTGGCAGTCCAGCGCGCCGAGCCCCGAGTGCTTCCATTCCGTCTCGCCCGCAAGGCCCCCACCTGCCGGCTTCCGTGAACTGTACCCTAATCTAAATGCGAATCCAGTCCGGGATCTGGCCTGCCGGGCGTTTTTGCCAACGCGCTGCCGGAACGACGCCCCGTAGCGGAGCGCCGCTGGCCAAACCGATCAAATGCCGGGGCTTGCTCAAGCGCCCACGATCATGTTCGTGCGGCTCGATGCGCCCCGTCTGCTCAGGGCTCGAAGCCGTCCGCGAACAGCGCGTCCGGGCCCAGCACGCGCAGGGCGACCGGCGGCGACAGGCTGTGGAAGCG
>ERZ761609.3029-NODE-3029-length-11512-cov-41.369643_pt1 | contig 11512 bp, 10 predicted proteins | sample MGYA00511163_ERZ761609 | MGnify/ENA primary metagenome ERZ761609 (study PRJEB28899, sample SAMN02445070) | bioreactor sludge metagenome | biome: EBPR sludge | place: Australia: Brisbane, Thorneside Wastewater Treatment Plant | collected 2011-12-16 ... | reverse complement strand
CCCCAGCCGCTTAATTTTGCAGCAACCGCGCATGCTTTAAATTCAGCTTTCCAGTTATCAACGGAGCCCCAATTGGCTTCGATGGCAGCTTTAACATCGGGACCTTTTGAAATATCCCCGTCACCGCCCATATTATCCCAATACACATCATGCAGATACGCACCGGAATGGTTCCATGTGAAGCGGCGTTTAAGTTCACCAAGATCTGACCAGTTGCCGTTGGCTTTAGAGAGATCAGCAGATTCCAGTTCCTTTTCGATATTATTCAGAAAAGTAACATAACCTTTGTGGTGAGTATTGTAATGCCAGTCGGTAGTTTCCGCGTCGATAACATCTTTTAACAATGATTTTGCTTCTTCATCGCTGTATGGACGCGGGTTGAATTTCCATTCATAAGCCATTTTTAAATATCCTCCTTTGGATTCCAAAGCCCTGCCGCTTTGGTTATAGTATTTATTTGAAATTTCAAAATTGTTAAAAAGTCCGAGCGAAACCGCACCCAGCGCAGAAGTTCTGATGAATTCTCTCCTGCTTTTATTTTTCATAGGTAAAATTTAATTTTTTTGTGAAGCGGTGAATTAAATAATGTCACCCCTGCTTATCTATATATTTCTTGGTCAGCAGGTCTAAGACCTTCGGGGTTGTTACAAAAAGAATTAGACGCCGAAAGAACTTCCGCAGCCGCAAGTTTTTTTGGCTGAAGGATTGTTGAAAACGAATCCTTTGCCGGTAAGACCATCTGTATAGTCAACAGTTGTGCCGGTTAGATAAAGAATACTCTTCCAGTCAACCGCAACCCTGATATTATCGTATGTTAATATCTTATCATTGGCTTTAAGTTCGGCATCGAATCCCAGGGTATATGTAAGCCCGGAGCATCCGCCGCCTTTGACCCCTATTCTAAGAACATAATCTTCGGGGATAGAGTTTTCGCTCATGATCTTTTTTACTTCACCGATAGCTTTTTCGGTTAGCACTATACCATCAGTAACCTGAGGCGCGCTGATCTGCGGTGTTACTACGTTTGTATCTGACATAATTATATATATTTAGTTTGTTTAACGCTGCTCTGTTTATGTTTTGAATCTCTAAATGCGGGCTAAAGCCCGGAAAGAAACGGAATTCTTATTCCACGACCTAAAGGTCGTGGCAACACAAGTATTATTTTTTGCTCTCACCCGGCTGCGGATGAAATTCTCCCCGAAGTAGAGGGGGAATGCATAAAACTTTTTCGGCTTTCTAAAAATTTTTTATTGCTTCGAAAATAGTTTATTTAAAGAAAAAATTCATACCCAAATATAAGCCCCAGTAAGCGACCCTTCGGTTTGAGGTAAGTCCGTTGACAGCGCTTTTTTCATCTCTGAACGGAATTGTCCTTCCTGAGGTGGTGATGTTATCTTCTGTTTGCTTCCCCCAGGTGTTATCGTAGCTGTAGCTGTAGCCTGTAAACAGATCGATCGTATTTTTTACTCTGAAGTAAACTTTGAATCCGGCTGTGTAACCATAACGCGGTTTCACTTCAAAAAAATCGAGTCCCGCTTTATGATACGTTTCTCCTCCCATAAAATTCATTCTCATTAAACCGAAGACAGCAGGATATACAACGGAATTGTGTCCCAAGGGATTAACCTCAGCGCCCAGACCAAGCGAAAAAGTCTGTATCCTTACACCAATATCATAATCAGATGGTCCGGGATAATTGCCAGTGAGAGCATTGTATCCCAAATTAAAAAGAGCCTTTACATATCCCTTTTTTAATAAGCTATATTTTAAATAGGTCTGTACACCATAACCTCTATTTGTACCCAAATTATCGGAGTCAATAAGTTTTTTGCCATCGATAGTAAGAACATCTTCAGCTGAATTTATTGTGACATTATTACCGTATGCTTCAAGAAGCGGCCTTGAGTAACCGATGCTGAAACTAAGTTCAATTCGGCTGAAAGTTTCCCTGGAATTTTTGCTAATTTTGCTCTGCGCAAAAATTGAAGATGTAAGTATAACACAAAGTATTAAAAGAACGCTTTTAATTTTCAGCATACTCCCCTTTCTTCGTTTTGCTTCCGTTTCCTGAAAGAGTATTAATGCTCAGCAGGTATTTTACTTTTTCGTTTACTTTATTTATAACATATTCAATTTCTTCTTCTGTGCTGAATCTGCCGATACCGAAACGAATTGTTGACCGCATCAGTTTTTTGTCCAATCCGATAGCGCTCAGCACATGTGACGGTTCCACTGATTCCGATGAACAGGCGCTGCCAGTTGATACGGCGATATCTTTCATAGACATCATCAGTGAATCCGCGTCTATTCCGGGAATACTGATGTTCAGATTACCCGGTAACCTGTTATTTATATCACCATTAACTTTAACGTCATTTACACCTGAAATAATTCCATTTAAGAGCCTATCGCGGAGCAGAGTAATTCTCTCTGCCTCTTTATTGATCACTTTTGCTGAAATTTCGCAGGCTTTTCCGAATCCAACAATACCCGGCACGTTGAGCGTGCCGGCGCGGAGACCTTTTTCCTGGGCGCCGCCATCGGTTTGGGGCTCAATTCTGACCCTGGGTAATTTTCCGGTTTTGTATAAGGCGCCAACGCCTTTGGGTCCGTGCATTTTATGTGAAGAAAAGCTCAGCATGTCGATGTTGTGATCTGAAAGATCAACAGGAATTTTGCCAATTGCCTGAGTTGCATCAGTGTGAAAGAGAACTTTATGTTCTTTGCAAAGCTTTGCTATTTCATTTACGGGCTGTATTGTACCTATCTCGTTATTGGCATACATTACGGAAACAAGGATAGTTTTATCGTTTACAGCACGTTCAATTTCCCCGGGATCGACGATGCCGCTTTCATTAACTTTTACATAAGTAACATCAAAACCTTTGCGCTCAAGATTTTTGCATGTATCAAGAACGGCTTCATGTTCAATTTCGGTAGTAATAATGTGATTGCCTTTTGCGCGGTACATTTCCGCTGCGCCTTTTATGGCGAGGTTAACTGATTCAGTTGCGCCGCTTGTAAAAATTATATCACGCGGTTCGCAGTTTATGAGTCTAGCGGCAAGATTCCGCGCGTGCTGCACGGCAGCTTCGGCTGCCCACCCAAATTCATGTGATTTGCTTGAGGCGTTGCCGTATGATTCAGTGAAATACGGAAGCATAGCTTCCAGCACTTCAGGATCAACCCTGGTAGTTGAGTTATTATCGAGATATATAGGAAGTTTGAGCATGTATTTTTATCAAACTATTTCAGCCAGTGTAGTTGAATTAAAGTAACTGTTAATCTGCCGCTGTATTTTTTTAAGCGGACTGCTTAATATACAAGTTTCATAAATTGAACAGGCTTCGGAATCTTCATGTTTACCGCAATCAAGGATATAGCTCTCGCCTTCGATTGCGTTGAATATTTCAGCAAGCGTAAGCTCATTTGGATTTTTAAGAAGTTTGTAACCGCCATGAGTACCCTGGACAGAATCGAGGATCTCGTGCTTTTTCAATTTTTGCAGAATCTTCGAAAGCAGATCGTATGGTATTTTATATTTATCGGCAATTTCTTTTGCAGATGATGTACAATCTTCACCCGGCGTAGCCATGTGTTTGACTGCGATGAGACCGTACTCGACTTTTTTTGAGAGTTTAAACATAATTTAGACCTCCCCTAAATCCCCTCCTTGTAAAGGAGGGGACTTTGGAAAGAAAATTTTATTTTTTAATTAACCGTGCGGCAAATGAGCCATCTATGTTGTGCCTGTGAGGGAAGGTTTCGATGCAGCCTTCTGTGTTCACAAGCTCACTTTTTACATATTGCGAAGCGTTATCAATTTTGAATTCCGGATTCTTTTCGAGGAAATCCTTAACCACATCCATGTTCTCTTCCTGTTCTGTTGAGCACGTGCTGTAAACAATCACTCCCCCTGGTTTAAGATATTTTACCGCGCTGTTGAGCAGATTTTTCTGGATCTCTGTGAGTGCCAGTACATCTTCAAATTCGCGTTTCCATCTTATTTCAGGTTTTTTGGATAGAACTCCAAGTCCCGAACACGGGGCATCAAGCAGGATCTTATCGAACTTGAGATCTTTCACTCTTTCATCCTGCAGGTCGGCGGCATCATCCTGTATGAATTCAATATTTGTAATGCCAAGCCGTTCAGCGTTCTGCTTCATCATTTTGATCTTAGCATCGAACTTATCCACTGAATAGACTTTACCTTTACCGCCCAGGAGCTGGGCGATGTGAGTTGACTTCCCACCCGGTGCTGCGCACATATCGAGTATCATATCATTTTCGGTTGGTTTAAGCAGCACAGCCGGCAAGCCGGCGGATTCATCCTGGACAGTATATTTGCCATCTTTGAAATCTTCATCAAGATATATTTTTGACATCAGGCGCAGCGTTACAAAATAATCGATGTAACGGCATGTGCGGTACACAATACTTCTTTCATCAAAGCGCTTAAAGATCTCTTCTTTGGAGGCTTTGAGCGTATTAATGCGGAGCGTAAGTATGGGCCGTTTATTGTTTGATTCCGCAAGCAGCGCGGCATCATCAAATCCGAAGCGCGCAATCCACCTTCTTACCATCCAGTTGGGGTGTGACTGCATTATGCCGAGGTATTTTACCTCATCTATTTCCCGAGTTGGATAGACAAGATCGTTCTTGGTGCGGATTATTGTACGGAGAAGACCGTTAACAACATCAGCGTGTTTTTGTGTGCTGATACGTTTAACGAATTCAACCGCTTCGTTGACTGCTGCAAAATCAGGGATCTTATTCAGGAATAATATTTGATATAAAGCTACGCGGAGAGTATTTTTAACTTCGGGTGTGCATTTTTCCCAGTTGCCGCGGTAGAATCCGTTAAGAAACCAATCAAGTCTGCGCATCCACCTGATAACGCCGTGGCAAATTTCGTTAAGCAGAGATTTATCGTAATCGTTGAGCTGTTCTGTACGGATCTCGAAATCGATAAGTTTATCAAGATACGCGTCGGTACGTTCTACACGTGTTAGAATTTTTACAGCAAGGCTTCGCGCATCGGAATAAATTGTATCGCCTTTGGGGCGCTCGCGTTTATTCTGATAGCCGCGGTTTTCTCCGGATCTGTTGGAGGGTTTATCGGAATACGCCTTATCGCTGTTTTTATTAAACGGCGTTTTGGAAACGGGCTTGTTCCCGCTTTGTGTTGAATCAGTTTGTTTCGATTCAGTTTGTTCAACTGCTGTTTGTTTTACTTCAGGTTCTTGTGGATCTGTAACTTTGATCTCTTTTGGCTCAGTTACAGTTTCATTCAATACAGGTGCGTTATTTTCTTCCGGTACTAAATTATTCACATTTTCGCCTGAATTTTCGTTGATTTCGCTCATAATTTATACACATTAATTCAGATATTATGCAAATATAGCGGTATATTATAGTAGATACAATGAATAGGACTGCGGTAGTCCGAGTAGGCATATATTAAAGTTATCGATAAAGGGAACCCCCAACTAAGATTTTGGCATGGTTAAAGTATTCGGTTGATTTGCAATTAATGAATACGGCAGCTAGTACTCCCCCCTTTGAAAAAGGGGGGATGATAAGAGGCAGATTGATTTATCCTGTTGAGATAATGTCACCTCTTCCTATCTGTATAGTTTACCGGTCAGCAGGTCATATACCTTCGGGGCTCAGATTCAAAACCTAATCCCGAAGAGGTGGCATTTTTGTATTTTAGAAGCGAACCCCCAACGGATGTTTTGTTTGCTTTCATGACCTCTCCCCCAGCCCCTCTCCAAAGGAGAGGGGGAGGGAAAAAATGTGTGATCAAAAATCGAATCGGAAACGTAGGTACTATTGTGATTTAGAAGCGAACACCCAACGCAGATTATTGCAAGATTAAAGTTATCGATAAAGGGAACCCCCAACTAAGATTTTGGCATGGTTAAAGTATTCGGTTGATTTGCAATTAATGAATACGGCAGCTAGTACTCCCCCCTTTGAAAAAGGGGGGATGATAAGAGGCAGATTGATTTATCCTGTTGAGATAATGTCACCTCTTCCGGGTTCTTATTCAAAACCTAGTCCCAAAAGGATGGCAGTATTGTATTGATAGAAGCGAACCCCCAACGCAGATTATTACAAGATTAAAGTTATCGATGAAGGGAACCCCCAACTAAGATTTTGGCATGGTTTAAGTATTCGGTTGATCTGCAACTAATGAATACGGCAGCTTGTACTCCCCCTTTGAAAAAGGGGGGGGGTGTTTTGGGGGCAGTCTGAATTACAATAGAGGCTTAAGAAATATGTTTAATATAGAGTTTTGATTATTTATTTTGCGGTTATTAATTAACCGCTAAAGCGATTTAAAATACGATTTATTTTTTCGATTAAAGAGATTGCCGAGGAGCTAAAGTTCCCCGCAAAAAATAAATTTTAAATACTGTATGATATCAATAAAAGACTTAAATCCGCAGTTACTTAGCGCTGAGTATGCCGTAAGGGGACCCATTGTAATCCGCGCGCAAGAGCTTGAAAAAGAAGGCAGAAAAATTATTTACTGTAACATAGGTAATCCGCAGGCATTGAAGCAGAAACCGCTCACTTATATAAGGCAGATACTTTGCTTAATGGAATACCCTGCATTGCTTGAACACGAACAGGTGAACGAATTATTTCCGCAGGATATTATTAAACATGCTAAACATTTGCATCACTTAATGCCGCACGGAACGGGGGCATATACGCAAAGCGCGGGGACACCGTTTATTAAACAGGCGGTAGCGGAATTTATTGAAAAGCGAGACGGGATACCCACAAACGAAAATCAGATCATACTGACTGACGGCGCAAGTAAGGGTGTTTCTGCAGTGCTGACTGCACTGCTGAAAAAGCCGAGTGACGGTTTCATGATTCCCATTCCACAGTACCCGCTTTACAGCGCAACAATTGAGCTTTATGGCGGGAGTCAAATAGGGTATTATTTAGATGAAGCAAACTCTTGGCAATTGAATGAAGAGATATTGACGAAGAGTCTGAATGATGCGAAAGCTAAGGGAATAGATCCGGTTGCAATTGTTGTAATCAATCCGGGGAATCCGACAGGAGCGGTGTTATCATTCGACAATATTCAAATGGTGATAAAATTCGCAAAGAAGCATAAGCTTGCAATAATGGCTGATGAAGTTTACCAGGATAATGTGTACGCAATAGACGGCATGTTCCATTCATTTGCGAAGGTAATGCACCAGATGGGCGAGAGTGATATATCGCTTTTCAGTTTCCACAGCGTAAGCAAAGGATTTATGGGCGAGTGCGGTCACAGAGGCGGATACCTGGAAATTCGCAATGTACCCGCAGATGTGATGGGCGAGTTCATTAAGCTGCAATCGATAAGTCTATGCAGCAACACGGTTGGACAGTTGGTGACGTATTTGGTTGTGAATCCCCCAAAACAGGGCGAAGAAAGTTATGACCTGTACATAAAAGAGCGTGACGGAATATTGAATGAGCTGAAAGCGAAAGCTGAGATTTTGGGTAAGGGTCTGAATGCAATTGAGGGAATGGAAACAGATGTACCGCAGGGAGCAATGTACGCATTTGTTAAGCTTACACTTCCGCATACAGCTGATGTTACGAAGATGTCCGCCGCCGAGCAGTTGGCATACGAGAGCAAGCGTGATAATGATTACTGCATGGCTCTGCTTGAAGAAACTGGAATTTGCGTGGTGCCGGGCTCGGGATTCGGGCAGTTACCGGGCACGCTGCACTTCAGGACTACCTTCCTGCCTCCACGCGATGAAATGGAAGAGCTTGTTGAGAAGATGCGGGTGTTTCATGGGGGGTATGTTAAACAATTAGGAATTACGAATTAGGAATCAAAAATTTAAGAATTATTTTACACGGGAAAATTTGATAATTAATTTTATCGGATTTTCCTGTTGTATTTTATGAATGTTTGAGTTAATTTTCCGTAGATATGAAAAAAGTTGTTTACATATTACTTTTATATTCAATTTCTATAATTTTAGCTGTAGATTTATTTTCTCAATTTAATACTGATTATGTTGGTGGAATCTACACACCACAAATTGACACTCCATACATTGCTTACAATAATCCTAATCTTCTCAATAGAAATGCAGTAAATACAAAAAAGTACAAGATTAGATCAATAACTGAAGCTACTCAATATTATAGAAAATGGAAATTTGAAGATACTCTGTATTACGAGAATAAATACGAATACGACACAAACGGGTGCTTAATAAAATGGAAATATTTAAATACATTCATAACAATTCTTCAAAGGCATGGTGATTTTACAAGAGATCCGATTGATTCTGCATTATATATATACAATTCAGAGAACTTAGTTAGCGAAAAGATAAATTACCATAAAGCATATAACAGTTTTATAAAATATAACTACGATGCAAGAGGAAACTTGATACAGCTAAGAAATATTTATGATACTCTGGATAGTTATACTGATACAAACTTTTTTGAGTTTGATACCGTGAATAATCTTATAAATGAAAAAGAATATTGGGACTATGCAAATGACACGATCTTTGTTGTATATGACAGAATAAATAAGTTAAAGTTAATTTGTAATTCAGTTTATCCTGACAGAAAAAAAGAAAAATTATGGGAAATCACCTATTCTATTAATAAAGATACTGTTTATACAACCGATTACAGATATTATGCAGTTTTTACTGATAAATACATTTTTAAAAAAAATAATTTAGAATTGGAATATTCATTTTTGAATGATATCAAACACACAGTTGAACATTTTAGTTATAATCTCCAAAACCAAATAATTAAAAAGAAAACGGAATGGTGGCAACTGAATGAAATGAATTATTACAATTATCCATTGAAGACCAGTTTTACAGAATACATTTACAATTCAAAAGGATTTCTTTATGAGATTATTACTTACTATAGCAACTGGAAACCATCTTATAAAAAGGTTTTTATCTACGAATATTACGAATAACCAATGAATGCCTTTACTAAAATATTATTAAGTTTCATTATATCAACATTTTTGTCATATGAAATATATTCGCAGGTATGGATCTATAAAGGCGAGCCATTTCCGCTGGAAGGTATTCCATACTATTATACTGATTTGCCCTATGAATTCAGGATTGCCCCAATTGTAAAACAAAAGAAAATCAAAAGCTACGAAGTTAAACTGGTTTACCCGAATGAGAAGCATTATTCTGGTTATGTAGAATTCAAAAACGAATACGATACCAATGGCATACCACTGCATTTAAAAGGAATGAACTACGATAAATACAGCACAGGCGGCTATCATACTGACCCGGTTTTTGATGTAGATTCCACTTATTATCACATAGATAATAATGGTAAGCTAGATACTATTATCAGATTTTACCATACAGGCAGGTTGGATACTTCTACATATGCGTATAATTCGGAAAGATTATATGTTGGACCAAATAAAGTTATATTAGACAGTATGAATTTTAACTGGCCAATAAAATATGATGAAAAAGGCAGAATGATTAAAAAAGGTAATATAGAATTCATTTTTGAAAATAACAGATTATCTGAAGTAATTCAGGATAACGATAATGGTGACAAGTTTTTAAAATACAAATACATTTTTGATGATAAAAAAAAAGTTTGTAAGAGTTATGAAATAAGGAGAGATACAGTACTGAAAGAAATAATTTACTGCGATGAAGATTGGAAATCAGTCATCAGATATGATTACTACAGAGGATCCAGACGAAAAGGTCATTATAAAGGGGCAAATTATAAGTACTATGAATATTATTCTGATGGGAAATTAAAAACTATTTACCAAAAAGATATTAAAGGAAATATTTTGACAAGTGAAATTATCCGTGAATTTAAATATAATTCCAGTGGTGATAAAATTGGAGAAACTGCTATTGATAAATTCGGGAATTTAATTGACAAATATAAATACATCTACGAATATTACGAATAACAAATGAATCCAATGATAGTATTCGTTGGGGATTTAGAAGCAAATCCCCGACAATACTTTTTGCAGTAAAGTGTTAAACGATCGATTGTGTTTTAACAGGTTAATCAAGCTGGTGCTCCCCACTGTCAAAGCCAGTTCTGCGACTTTTCAAGGGGGACTGGAAGCAAACGGATTCAAAATCCCCCTTGTAAAGGGGGACGAGATTTTTAGGATTAGGGTTAATGATAATCGTGCATTGGTTGTATCAATCGTAAATCTAAGATGGGGATTAGAAGCAAATCCCCGACTGTATTTAATGTTAATTGAGAATTTTAGCTCTATTGTGGCTTTAAAAAGTCTAATAGTTTATGCTCCCCCTTTTCAAGGGGGACTTTTAAAATTAAAATTTTTGGATTTTCCTGTTGTATTTTATGGATGATTGAGTTAATTTTCCATTAAGATGAGAAGAGATTATCAAATATTGGTCATATTGATTACGATAATTTATTATCAATTTAGCTCTTACTCTCAAATAAATTCATCAAACGAAGACCCCTTTTTATACTACAAATTTCTTCCTTACTATGAAAAGTTTAAGAACGACTCAAATAATGCGGCTATATTAAAGCGGAATAAAGTTAAATCTGTTTCTGAATATAGAAAAAGTAGGGCATACGGAAAATATGAGAAAGAAATCTGCTGGGAGAAAAAGGAATATAACAGGGATGGTTTTTTAGTTAAAATTACTAATCCACATATAATAGTGTACAGAGGTCCGGCTTCATTGGACGATGAAGACAAACGGATTGATTCTACCACTTACAGCTATAATAAAGAAAACAATTCAATAACTTATAGTTGTTGGGTTAGAAAATACCCGGAAAAAACAAATTATTATTTTAATGATAGTGGAAAATTGTTATATGTTGAAGAATATGAAGATAGTATTTTAGAATCAAACAAAGTAATTAATTATGATCTTGAGAATAACAGGATAATTACAATCGAAACTAATGAATACTATAAAATTAATGGAAGTATTTTTATAATTGCTGATAACCGGATATCAAAAATCCTGGATTACGATCATAAAGATACCAGTATTTCAGAAATTTATGAATATGCAGACAGCAAATTAACTATAAAGGAATACGATAACGACCTAGAAGATAGAATTACTACTAGGTATTACAACACTTATGGCAAACTAATAAAAGAGATTAGAGAATTTAACGATGAAAATGTATCAGTTGAAGAATATGTTTATGGTTCAGATTGTTTGAAAATAATATCATTCGATAGAGAACTAGATTCATTTTATTCAATATTAAAACCACAATCTAAAATCATAACATATTTTGATGAAAATGGAATAGCAAAGACTCAAATTGAAAAATGGCACAATAACCGTCCTGATATTATTAAATACATCTACGAATATTACGAATAACAAATGAATCCATCGATAATATTCGTTTGGGATTTAGAAGCAAATCCCTGACATTACTTTTTGCAGTAAAGTGTTAAACGATCGATTGTGTTTTAACAGGTCAA
>ERZ761609.3027-NODE-3027-length-11516-cov-6.427537_pt1 | contig 11516 bp, 7 predicted proteins | sample MGYA00511163_ERZ761609 | MGnify/ENA primary metagenome ERZ761609 (study PRJEB28899, sample SAMN02445070) | bioreactor sludge metagenome | biome: EBPR sludge | place: Australia: Brisbane, Thorneside Wastewater Treatment Plant | collected 2011-12-16 ... | reverse complement strand
CGGTCGCGGCAATGCGTGCCTGCATGACGTCGCCCGAGCGCACCGGGGTGATTCCGGCTGGCTGCCAGGCGACGCCCGGGCCGAGCGCCTCGGCCTGCTCGACGGTGTACTCGGTCGCCGAGACGGGCCATTCCAGAACCGGCGACTGGCCGGGCGGGTGGCGGATGGTGACACGGGGGGAGGTGGCTGTCTCCTGGCCGACGCCCGGGAGCGGGAAGCCAAGCAAACAGAGGGAACAAGTGCCGAGGAGCCAATGCTTGTTCATGCGGGCGCGTGATGTGACTTGGTGGTCCGGAGCCGCGGGGCGACCCGGAAGGCCGGCGAATGTGCGGCGGAACGGAACGCGCGCAAGTGATGGAGAAGGGTGTGCTGTCAGGGGCGCTCAGGGCCTGCGAGACCCGGAACGAGCCTTCGCCTCTGCTCTGCGAAGCGTGAGGTGGGGGTCCGTCACGGGCTGCGTGAGTTGTTCGCCGCCTTTCCCCACGTGTACGCGACGGTGTTCGGCGGGTTTTACCTCGTGTTCATGCTGCTGCTGGCGGCGCTCATCTTCCGGGCGTTGGCGATCGAGTTCCGCAGCAAGCAGCCGATGCGCTGGTGGCGGCAGATGTGGGACGTGGGATTCTTCGGCGGGAGCGTGTTGTCGAGTTTCCTGATCGGGGTCGCGATGGGGAACATCGCCTGGGGCATACCGATCGACGAGCGGGGGGAGTTTGCCGGCACCTTTCGTGGATTGCTCCATCCCTGCGCCCTGCTGCTGGGGATCACGACCATTGCCCCGATCCCCGGTGTGCCTACCGCGGCCAGCCGCGGTACTCGAAGGCCGGCCTCGGCGCAGGGGCGGGCGGCTTCTCGCGGAGGAGCCGCAACGCTTCCTCGATCGCCCGCTCGAGCTGGACGTCGGTGCCTCGGGCGAGGGAAGTCGGGTTCTCGGGGATGTCGATGTCCGGTTCGACGCCATGCCCCTCGGCGAACCACCGGCCGTCGGGGCCGTAGAGGCGGCCGGGGGGAACGACGACCACCCCGCCGTCGATGAGCCTGTGGCCCATGGCCGGGCCTATCAACCCACCCCAGGTGCGCCGGCCGATGATGGGCCCGCGCCCGGCGGTGCGGAAGAACCACGGGAAGGCATCGCCGCCGGAGCCGCTCCATTCATTGATGAGCATGACCTGGGGTCCGGAATGACCGACGGGTGGCCATTGTTCATCACGGCCATGGCGGTACGCGAGATGGGTGAAGGTCCTGCGGTCGAGAAGTTCGAGGAAACGGTCGCCGAGCTGGCCGCCGCTGTTGAAGCGTTCATCGATCACCAGGCCGGCGCGGTCGAACTGGGCCCGGAACTGCCGGAACAGCTCGGTCTGACCGTGGGTGGTGGTGTCGGGCACGTAGATGTAGCCGACCTTGCCGTCGGTGGCCTCGGCGACCCGGCGGCGGTTGGACTCGACCCAGGCGAGGTGGCGGAGGCGCTGCTCGTCAAAGCCGGTGAGGGTCTGGACGACGACGGTGCGGCTGCCCTCCAGGGAGGGCTTGTCGTTGAGGGTGAGTCGGACCGTCTTTCCTGCGAGGCCCGCGAAGGGTTCCCAGGGGGTGCGGGCGGGGTCGAGGGGGGTGCCGTTGACCGCGAGGACGAACGTCCCCTCGGCGACCTGAAGGCCGGGCTCGTCCAGGGGCGAGCGAACTTCAGTGTCCCACGGGGCTCCCCGGAGAATCCTGGCGACCCGGAAGGCGCCTTGCTCCAGCGTCCAATTGACCCCGAGGAGTCCGACCGGGCGCTGGGGTGCGGGCTCCAGGTCGCCGCCGCCCCGGTAGGTATGGGAGGCGTTGAGTTCGCCGATCATCTCGCCGATCAGGAAGTTCACGTCCCAGCGGGTGACCGCGTGGGGAAGCAGGGCGGCGTACTGGTCGCGGACGCGTTTCCAGTCGAGCCCGTGCATTCCGGGGTCGTAGAAGTAATCGCGGTTGAACCGCCAGGCGTCGGTGAAGATCTGGCGCCATTCCTGGACCGGGTCGACGGTCATTTCGAGGTCGGCGGTGGGGATGGGGTTCTCGAACTTCTGGTCCGCCGCCACGTTCACGAACGCCCACTCGCGCTTGCGCTGGACGAGGATCTTCTTGCCGTCGGCGGTGAGGGTGAAGGCGGCGACATCGGTGAGCACCGTCTTCTCCTCGCGTTCCTTGAGGTCGTAGAACACGAGAGAACTCTGGTCCTCGGGGGAGCCCTTGTTGGGGCGGCGGAGGTAGAGGACGCGGCCCTTGGCGGCGGTCAGCGCGTGGTATTGTCCTGCGCGTGGCGGCAGGAGGACGGAACGTCGCTCGAAGTCGGTCAGGTGGATCTCGACGGGGGCGGGCTTGTTCTTCTCCGCCGCCTTGGTGTCGGTCGCGGCGGGTTTGCCCTCCGGTGATTTGGCGGGTTCCGGCCTGGTCTCGGACTCCGCCGCGGGCTGGCTGGCGGGCTCGGCCTTGCCGCCCTGCTCCTTCGAGGCAGGTTTTTCCTCCGCGTCGTCACCTTCCTCGTCGTTGCGGGTCTTCAGCGGCGAGGGCACGTCGCGGCGCAGCGGGACGGCGGCGATCCGGAGGGTGTTGGCGTAGATCCAGGTGTTCTGCAGGTCGTCGTAAGTGGGATTCAGATGGCGCGAGGTCAGATGGAACAGATACTTGCCTTCGGGATCAAAGGAGGGGGCGGAATCCTCGTAGACTCCGGAAGTCACCTGGTGGCGTTCCTGGGTCTGCGAGTCGTGAAGGAAGATGGCGGTCTGGTGGTGGTCCAGGGCGCGGGTGTAGGCGAGCCATCGGCCGTCCGGAGACCAGGCGGGGCGGAAGCCGAGCAGGTTGGCATGGTACATCCAGCGCAACTGGTCCACCACGAGGGTCTGCTTCCGGTCCAGGTCGTGCACCTGGAGCTGCAGCGCGTGGTCGACGAACGCGAGCTTGCGGCTGTCAGGCGACCAGAACGGCTGGTAGCGGTATCCGTCGGGGAAGGTCGTGAGGATCGTCTCCTCCCCGCCGTCGGCGGGGCGGAGGGCGAGCTGGTATTCGCCTTGGTGATCCGTGACGTAGGCGAGCTGCCTGCCATCGGGCGACCACGCCGGGAAGCGCTCGGCCACGCCGGGCGAGCGGGTGAGGTTGACGATGGCCCCGTGCCGCGCCGGCGCGGAGAACAGCTCGCCGCGGGCCTCGATCACCACCCGGCGGCCGGAGGGGGAGGGTGTCACCTTCTCGATCAACCCGGCGACGTTCTCCTTCCTCGGACGCAGGGTCGCGAGGTCGGTGACCACCTCGATGGGCACCGGCTGATGCGTCTCGTCCTCCAGGCTCAGGAGATGGAGGCGATCGCCGGCTTGGAACACGATGTGCCCGGGGCCGATGGCGGGTGTGTGGACGTCGAAGTCACTGAACTGGGTGACCTGACGGAACGAGCCGTCATCGAGGTCATGCGCCCATAGGTTCTGCCGCTGGCTGGGGCCGCGGTCGGAGAGGAAATAGAGTTTCCGCCCGTGCCACATGGGGAACTCATCGGCGGCGGGGTTGCCGGTGAGATTCCGCGATTCCCACGTCTGGAGGTTGAAGAGCCAGATGTCGGGGGCCGTGCCGCCTCGGTGCCGCTTCCAGGTGTCGTCGTGCATGGTTCGCGGGGTGTACGCGAGCCAGGTGCCGTCGGGTGAGACCGCACCGATTTCCCCAAACGGGACCGGGAGCCGCGCGGGCATGCCCCCGGTGAGCGGCACGCGGAAGAACTGGCTGTACTTGCCGGTCTCGCTCTCCAGACGCGAGGCCACGAGGACCCCGGATCCGTCGGGGAGCCAGTCGGAGACCGCATCCGCCGCGGGATGGAAGGTGAGCCGCTCCACGGGGCCGCCGGCGGTGGGCACGACATAGACGTCGGGGTTGCCATCGTAACTGGCGGTGAAGGCGATCCGGCTGCCGTCGGGCGAGAAGCGGGGGACGGATTCCTCGCCGCGCGGGGAACTCACTCGGCTGGCGGTGCCGCCCGTCCTGGGGACCACCCAGATATCGCCGGCGTACACGAAGGTGATATGGGCTGCGGAGACGTCGGGGTAACGGAGGAGCCGGGCGTCCACCGCGGCCGTCGCGGGCCATGCGGCGGTGGCGAGGACCGTGGCGGTCAGCCGGCAGAGGAGGGGAAGGTTCGATGCCATGGGTTTGAAGGGGTGAGGACGAGCGGCACGGTGGCAGGCTGGCGGAGTTGGTTTCGAGGCCAAACCCTCAGAAGCCGATCAGTCTCTGAGGAATCCCGGGGATTCGGCGTCCGCCGGATCGACGGCGTGGTGGGGCGGTGGAGGGTGCCCGACGGGCGCTTTCCGAGGTCCGACATCGAGCAACCGCCGCCCCGGGGAGGGGGCGGCGGTTGGAACTGAGCTCGGAAGTCCCGCGGCTGCGGGCTACTCGTACTTGATGGTGAGCACGCCGGCGGCGAGGGACGAGCTGGTGATCCTGGCGCTGCCCTTGACCCGGAAGTAGCGCGTGGCGCCGAGAGCCGTCACGCGGAAGGATTTCGCTGCCGGATCGGCCTGTGCGTCGGAGGCGCTGGCGTAGGGACCCGTGACGGCGGCGGACGCGAGGAGCTCGACCCCGGAGGTGCCCTGCGGCACGCCGCGGATGATCATGCCACTGATGCCGCCGGAGTTATCCTCCATCTCCGCGAACCAGAGGTACTGGCCGGTCTGGATGTCGACGGTGACCGTACGCGGCTGGCCGAGAGGGACTGCGGTTCCATTGTCGGTCCCGGCGTAGTTGCCGGTGTTCTCGCCCGCGGGTTCCTTCGCGCCGGTGATGTCATCCACCCAGACCTTGCCGAAGCGGCCATTGGAGTCGGTGGTGCGTCCTTCGAAGACGGTGACGTTGTACCGACCGGGAGTCAGACCGGCGAAGCGCATACGGCTTTCGGTGCCGGCGGTGTCGGGGTTGCGATAGAGGTAGTCATCCTTCACGGCGGCGGGAACCAACACGCCGTCGTACAGGATCGCGATCCCCTCGCGGGTCGGGTTGTTGGCCGTCATCCCATTCATGTACGGCGGCGAGTCCGGGGATGCCTGCTCGGCAAGCGCCTTGTTGTCCATGATGGTCATGGTGACGTTCTTGTTCCCGGCCTTGGAGAAGTCCGTGAGTTTCCAGGTCACTTCGCTGCCGTCGGCATTCGCGGTGCCTGAGATACTGGCCGAGTTGGGGGTCACATTCTCGTCCGGATTGGCGTAGGTCCAGGTCGGGATCACGTTCCAGTCCTTCAGCGGCTCCGGAGGCCCCACCGGGTTTCCATCCGGGTCGGTTTGCGGGGAGTTGTCGGCGCCCACCGGTTCCCGTTCGTTCTCACTCTGGCCGAAGTCGATCTTGAAGAGCCCCGGTGAATCGGCCGGGTCGACGGACCGGACGATCATTCCGCTGATGCCGCCGGAGTTGTCCTCCATTTCCGCGAACCAGAGGTATTGCCCGGCGCCGACGGTGACGGTGACCGACCTCGGCTGTCCCTTGTAGAGCTTGGTGCCGTCGTCGGCCACGCCGGCGTAGTTGTCGGTATTCTGGGTGGCGGGCTCCTTTGCGCCGGTGATGTCATCCACCCAGACCTTGCCAAAACGGCCGTTGGAGTCGGTGGTCCGGCCCTCGAAGACCGTGACGGTGTAGGTGCCGGGTTCGAGATTCGCGATGCGCATCAGGCTCTCGGTCCCGGCGGTATCCGGCAGCCGGTACAGGTAGTCATCCTTGACGACAAAGGGAACCCTGACCCCGTCGTAGACCACGTCGATGCCCTCCTTGGTGGGGTTGTTGGCGGTCTGGCCCTGCATGTAGGGGGGACTGTCCGGGGCGACGGATTCGGCCAGGGCCTTGTTGTCCCGGATGGTGAGGGTGACGTTCGTCCTCGGGTTCGAAGAGCAGTCGAACAGCGGCCAGGTCACCTCCGTGCCGTCGGCGTTGGCGGTGCCCCTCACGCTGGCGCTTCCGTCGGTCACGCTGCCATTTGGATCGGCAAAGGTCCACGTGGGGATGACGTTCCAGTCGATCAGACGCGGAGGAAACTGCCCGCTGGGATTTCCCTCGGGGTCGAGGATCTCCCGCTCGTTCTCCATGTGGCCGAAGTCGATCTTGAACAGGCTTGCGTGCGATCGGTCGGCGAGCTGGGAGCTGGCGAGGGCGATCGCGCTAGCCCACAACTTCCATCGGATCGATCTCAGGGTCTTGCAGTCGGTTCCACTCATGCGGTTTGCTGGTTTGGCTTGTTGGGTTCTGTTCGAATGCCGACAAGGGAAGGACCGGGGAGGGCGGTTCGGCCTCTCCGGAACCTCCGGAATCGGACACGCGGGGGGCTACTGCTGACGATTAACCCGGCTGCTAGCAGTTCGCCAAGTGGAAAGCGGGGCCCCAACTCCACGCCAGCGCACGCCACGAAGATCACGAAGTCCGCGAAGGACCAGAGGTGGAAACCCTGCGAGGTTCCATCGTGGCGGTCCAGGACCCGGAGAAGCGTCGTTGTGCCGAATCCCTCGTATCCTCCATGTGTTCGCGGTGGACTCCACCTCCCCTGGTTCTCTCCCCTTTCGAAGGCGATCGCATGGGGCAGTCTCCAAGGCTCCCGGAAGGAATCGTGATGGCTTTCCCGCCAGGACGACGCATGTGTGGGCGTGAAACCGGGTCCCCGTCTCGCAGCCGCGGCCAAACCTTGCCGACCGAACCTCACCTCGCGCCGATCCGAGCCCGGCGGCCGGGCGAAGGCGGTGCTTCGAGCGGGGAACCGGGTCCCGGGATTTGCTTTCCTCCTCCCCCTCGGGATCGGGATCGTGAGTCTCGCGGCCGGCGGGCGGATCGCCTTCGAATACGCGAGATGCTGGGCCCGGGAAGGCGAAGCCTCGGTGCTGATCGCCGTGGTCAGGAATGGCCCGGCACCCGGTCAGGTCAGCGTCGCCTATGGGACCACGAACGGCACCGCGAAGGCCGCGACAGACTCCAGCCATGTGTCGGGCGCGCTCGACTTCGCCGCGGGTGAAAGACTCAAGCTGTTCACCATTCCGATCCTCAACGACGGGGACCGGAACGGGAATCGTGCGTTCACGGTCGGCCTCGGGGAACTCACCGGCGACGCATCGCTGGGGTCACCGCGGTCGGCCTCCATCGCCCTCATGGACAACGATCCCTGGGTCCAGTTTGGACAGAACCGCCTCTGGGTCCAGCAGACCGAAGCGTCCGTGACGCTCACGGTGACCCGCGGCAACGACATCCACCTTGATGCCTTCGACGTGGAATACACGACGACCAACGGCACGGCCGAGGCCGGGAGGGATTTCGTTCCCGTAGCGGGAACCTGGACGCAGGGAATGCCGCGTCCATGGGCTGGTCGCTGGGGGGCGGAACGGCGGTCGAGTGCTGCCGGGTGGACCCACGGGCGGGTGTCTCCATCATCGGACCAACCGCGCGGATTCCTACTGGGGCCTGAATCCCGTGGGGCTCACGCCTGATGGGGCTCAAGTGGCGTTCGGCAGCACGGCCTTGCGTACCATCCCCGCGGGCGGCGGCTGGCCGTCGGTTCGGGTGAGGGCGGGGTCCAATGGATTGATCTGGCCACCGCGCAGGAGGTTGCCCATTTCCCGACCGGCCTGTCGCCGAGGCAGCTCGCGTTCTCCCCCGGCGGGAACACCCTCGCGGTTCGCTTCAGCGAGGGTGTGCGGTTCTGGCGTGCGCCGAGTCTGCAGGGCATCCAGACGGGAACTCCGGCCGCCGCCCGCCAGGTACCCAGAATGACCTCGCCTCGGGGATCGGGTTTACGTAGATCGATGCGCGAAATCCCGCCCTTGGCAGGCTGCCATCCATGACCCGCACTCCGAAACCTCTCGTCATCCGGTTGTTGAGGAACCGTCTGGCCGCCTCAGGAGTCTGCCTGATTCTGTGCCTGATCATCGGGGCTCTCAGTGCCCCGGCCTGGGTGCGACTGGGAACTCTTCCCGCGCCTTCTGTGCAGGCCGGCGAGGGGCTCGACGAAGACGGGATGCCGCTTCCGCCCTCCAGCCGCTACTGGCTGGGCACGGACCAGCTTGGCCGTGACGTCCTGTCCCGGGTCCTGCACGGAGCCCGCGTCTCGCTCGCGGTCGGAGCGGCAGCCGTTCTCACGGCCACCGTGCTGGGGCTTGCGGTCGGTTTGACGGCTGGTTTCTACGGCGGGCGGCTGGATCTCGTCCTGATGCGGTTCACGGAGATGAACATGACGATTCCCGCCATCCTGCTGGCGGTGGCTTTCGCGGGACTGATGGATGGCCGGGTGGTGCATCTTCATCCGGCATCCTGGGATTGGCACTGGCTGGACCTGCGACTGCAGCGTGGGATGACCAGCTTGTTCGTTGTCATCGGGTTTGTGTGCTGGCCCGGCATGGTGCGGGTGATCCGGGGCGAGGTCCTGGCGCTGCGCGAACGCGAGTTTGTGGCGGCGGCTCGCGCGTTGGGCGCCTCCGACCGCCGGGTGATTCTCCGCCACATCCTGCCCAATCTCCTGCCGACCGTCATCGTGCTGGCGGCGATGAACGTGGGCTACACCATCCTGCTGGAGGCGGGTCTCGGTTACCTTGGAATCGGGGTGCCGCCACCCGCTCCCACCTGGGGGTCGATGATCAACGACGGTCAACCCTACTTCGTCTCGGCGCCGCATATCGTGATCGTCCCCGGCCTGGCCATCGTCCTGACCGTCCTCGGATTCAACCTTTTCGGGCAGGGATTGCAGGAGGTGCTCGATCACCGCGGCCGGCCATGAGGAACCAAACGGTCGCCGCCGGGAGTCCTTATGCATTCCCACCCCGCTCGCGAGGGCCAGCAGCGGCGTCCTGCGGGGGCCACCTGCATGCCCTGCCTCAACATCGCCCTCTACTCCAACGCGGAGGTGAACGACCTGTTCCGGCGTGCCGCGGTCGAGGCCGATGCAGGCCGCAGACCGGCCCTCTATCGGGAGGCGGAGGAAAGGATCGTGTCGGACGCGCCGTGGATCCTACTCGGGCGCGCCAATCTCTCCGCCCTTCGGCACCCATCCATCCGCGGACCCATGCTGGAGCCCCTCAGCCATTGCCGCCTCGACCGGCTGTGGAGGAGTGAATGAGCAGGCCTGCAAGACCGCGGCGATGTGCCCTTGGCCTGGCCATTCTGGTTGGCCTTGCGATCGGAGAGTTGCGTGGCGCCGAGACACTGTCCGGATCCCCCTCCGCCCCCGCCGGGCTGGGCGGCACCCTGAGACTCGCCGTGGAGGCGGATCCCCGCTCGCTGGACCCCGCGCAGGTGTACTCCCGGGAGGAGGCCATGCTGGGCTTCCTCCTGTTCGACACCCTGATCGAGGCGGGTCCCGACGGGGGGTTCGTTCCGGGCCTGGCCGAGTCGCTGCCCGTCATCTCGGCGGATGGGCTGACGCACACCTTCAGGCTGAGGAGGGACGTTCGCTTCTCGAACGGGAACGAGTTGGAGGCGGAGGATGTCGTGTATTCGTTCACACGGTTCTTCGATCCCGAGGCTGAGACGGCCAGTTCGAGCTACTTCTACGGCATCGCCGGCGGGCTGGAGTTTCTGGAGGCGCGGAAGCGGGAGGCCGCTTCCGCCCCGGAACGCGGGGAGGGCCGTCGACAGTGGTGGATCGAGCCACTGTCCGTTTCGGGATTGAGGGCGTTGGATCGGCACACCGTGCAGATCCGCCTGAACCAGCCCGACGTGTCCTTTCTGCAGGTGTTGGTCTCCCCTCCCGGCGGCATCGTTCCGCGTTCCGAGGTCGCTCGACGGGATCGGCATTTCGGGACGCGGCCGGTCGGGACCGGGCGGTTTGTGCTGAGGGACTGGGTGCGGGGGGCACGCCTGCGCCTGGTTCGCAACCAGGGACACTTCCGCGCGGGGCATCCCAGCCCCGACGCCGTGGACGTGCTGGTCAACGTGGATCGTCCCACCCAGGCAATGCTCTTCGAACGCGGCGAGATCGACTTCATGAATTACCTGCACGACGCGGACTATCCGCGTTTCAGGCGCGACCCGGGGCTGCGGGGTTTGTTCCGGATCGTCCCGGGGACTTCGCCGACCTTCGTGTTTCTGAACTGCGAGCTGCCACCGTTCACCAACCGGATCGTGCGCGTGGCGCTGAACCACGCGGTGGACAAGGAGGCCCTGATTCGGGTGCTGGGCCACCGCGGGTCGGTCCAGCGCGGCCCCCTGCCGTTGACCGTCCGCGGATTCAACCGGGAGCTTCCCGAGTATCGCCACGATCCGGCAAGAGCCCGGGAGATGCTCGCGGAGGCGGGATACCCGGACGGCTTCGAGACGACGCTGTGGACGGTGCGCAGCAACGCGGACTGGATGAAGATCGCCCACTTCGTGCAGGACAGCCTCCGCAGGATCGGTGTCGTCGCGCACCTCAAGGATGTGAGTTTCCCGGCCATGCTCGACGCCAGCGGGCGTCGCGGCACGGTTCCGATGGGGGTCTGGAACTGGGCCTCCGCCTTCGACGATCCCAAGGAGACCCTGGACACCCTGCTCAACGGCGATCACCTCGCCGACACGGGTTGCATGAACCCGTCATTTTACGCCAACGCACCCGTTCAGCGGATGTTCCGGAAGGCGGCCGCCGAAGCCAACCCAGCCCGCCGCGCGGCGATCTACCGGGACATTGAGCGCCAGGTGGTGGAGGACGCGCCGTGGATCTTCCTGGTGCAGTTCAACACGGAGATGCTTTGTCAGCCCTGGCTTCGTGGCTTTCGGGCGAGCGGCTTCTGGCCGTCTGCCCGGCTGGAGAACTGCTGGATCGAACGATGAAGGCGCCGTTTCAAGGCATCCTGGCCCTGTGCGGAATATGGATCCTCATCGCACCGGCGAATCCGGCCCGGGGGGGCGACGGATTGCGTGCCCTGGATGCGAGGACATTCGAGCTGCGCCTTGAATCTCCCGATCTGACGGCTCCCGGCCGCGTGGCGGCGACCGTTTCGTCACGTTCAAAGGGTCCTGCCCCTACTACGTCGCGTTGAACTGCGAACTGCCGCCATTCACCAACCGACTGGTGCGCCAGGCCTTGAACCATGCCGTGAACCGGGACGCGATCGTCCGGCGGCTTTTGAACCGCGCCGTGGCTGCGCAGGGCCCCCTGCCCGCGAGCATGCGGGGCTATGATCCCGGTCTGAAGGGCTATGCCTATGACCCTGCCCGCGCCCGCCTGTTACTGGCCGAAGCGGGCTTCCCGGACGGATTCGAGACAAAGCTCTGGTGCATGCCGGGGAGCGGATCCGGCTTTACCAGCAGGTGGAGCGGATCGTCGTGCAGGATGCTCCCTGGATCTTCGTCTGCCATGGGGATTTTGAAATGGTCTGCCAACCGTGGCTCCAGGGGGCGCGTATTGCTCCCGTCTGGCCGCCCATTCGTCTGGAGAACTGCTGGCTGCTGCGATGAGTGGCGCCGTGGTCAGGGAAGCGCATCGGGAGTTGCGCTGGTGCATGCTGTTGGCCCTTAATCACCCGCGTCATCCCCTATGTGGCCCCGCCTCGCGACCCGCCTTGTCTGGTCCCTGG
>ERZ761609.3023-NODE-3023-length-11528-cov-8.870130_pt1 | contig 11528 bp, 5 predicted proteins | sample MGYA00511163_ERZ761609 | MGnify/ENA primary metagenome ERZ761609 (study PRJEB28899, sample SAMN02445070) | bioreactor sludge metagenome | biome: EBPR sludge | place: Australia: Brisbane, Thorneside Wastewater Treatment Plant | collected 2011-12-16 ... | reverse complement strand
CCACCGCCATTTACACTTAAATCAATCTCAAAGCCCTCCCGGACAGCACTGACACGCGGAGGGAGGTGGAACGGTAAGGGGGCCGAGGGGCTTGCGGAGGATGTCCGCTATTACGGGAAATGGGTCAGTGAGCAGGCGGAAAAGCGCCTTGGGCACCTTTATCCGAAGGCGCGACTTAAAGATGGCTCACAAGCCACAGTCATAGCTTGGCTTTGGGCGCGTACTGTCCGCTCACCCGATCCGGCCGCTAATGGCGCGATGGTTCCGCTCGTTTCGTCTTTCATGCTGTCCACCAAGGGACAATCGAAATCCTGGGTTGAAACAATTATCGATCCCGACGCTCCGGATGGATGGCGGTTCAAGGTCAAGACCGGGAAAATTTCGGAGGCTGACGAAGAGCGCGCAAAGCTTGGCACCAAGACCGGAAGAGGCGAGTTTGGTTGCTTGTTGTCAGGCAGCGCCCTGACAGACGACTATATTCGGGACCAGACAGCTGCCGGAAATGGGTCTTGGCGCCCAATGGCAGTTGTCGCCGACGCAATCAAAGGAAAGCAATACCTCTCGATCGAAAGCGCTCCAGTGCCAACGGTCGAACAGGGCCTTCTGAATTTCGTACCCGATCAATCCATGTTTCGTGGGGCGCTTGGCTTTCGCCTCCAAGCCTATGGTGTCCTTTCATGGGGTGATTTCTTTCGGGATCGGCAAGTCGCCTCTCTCGCGACCTTCGCTGACCTAATTGAAGAAGCTCAGGAATTGGCAAAGGCCGATGCCTCGCACCTTGGAGACGGTGCAGATGCGTATGCGAAGGCCGTAGCGACGTTTCTAATTTGTGCGCTTGGACGGGCAGTCGACTACTGGACCATCAACACGATGTGGGAACCCGGCGGCGAGTTCATTATCCATACGTTTTCGGAGATGACGATTCCGATAGTTTGGGATGCAGCTGAAGGGAACCCGTTCGCACCCGGAGGCGGTGGCTGGAACAAGACCTGCTTGGACTGGGTCGTTCGGGTAGTAGATGCGCTGCCTTTCAATGTGAAGGAAGGATCGATTCGAAATCTGCGAGCCCAAGATGTTGATCCTCCGGCAAATGCAGTGTTCAGTTCAGATCCCCCATACTTCGACAACATAGGTTATGCAGACCTCTCAGACGCGTTCTACGTCTGGGAACGAAAGCCAATGGCAGCAGTCTTTCCCGAATTGGGCAGACGTCTTGCTACGCCAAAAGATGACGAACTCGTTGCAACATCAGCGCGACATGGCGGTTCGAATCAGGCGCGTGACTTTTTTCTCGACGGAATGCGGACGGTATTCGAGCGAATGCACCGGTCCACCTCAACCGACCCAATCTCAATATACTACTCCTACAAAGAAAAAGGTAAAGTTGGACAGGGCAGCGGCTGGGAATCTTTCTTGGAGGCTATAGTTGGCCCTGGCTGGCAAATTGATGCCTCTTGGCCACTGAAGACCGAGCGGCCCACGCGTAACAGAAGCATTGGAAAAGCGGCGCTCGCTTCTTCAATTGTGCTCGTATGTAGAAAGCGCCGTCTTGATGCGCCCATAGTCACTCGCGCTGAATTTATAAGAACTCTGAAACGGGAGATGCCGGACGCGGTCGATGCGATACGAAAGGCCGGCGTAGGTCCCGTCGACGTGCAGCAATGCATTATTGGTCCAGGCATGGGCGTTTTCTCGCGATACGCTAAAGTGCTGGAGGATGACGACAGCGCCATGCCCGTAAAGACAGCGCTCGCGCTGATCAACCGGGTGTGGGAAGAGCTTGAGAACGAACTTGATACGAATTTCGATGCGGAGACTCAGGTCGCTCTTGCCTGGTTCGCGACCTATGGCTTCGACGCACGGCAATCAGGCGAACTGATAACCCTCGCCAATGCCAAGAACATCGGCACGAACGCACTGTTCGATTCCGGCGTCTTCAAGGATTTGAAGGGCAAGACCGCGCTGACGCCACGCGAGGAACTGCCCAAGGGCTGGACGCCAGCCAGCGACAAATCCCTCACCGTCTGGGAATGCGTTCAGCACACCGCGCGTGTCCTCAACGCCGAGGATGGCGGCGGCGCGGCCGCCGGGCGGCTTGTCGCCGAAATGGGGCCGAAGGCTGCGGAAGCGCGCGCACTCGCCTATCGCCTGTTCGAAATCGCCACGCAGAAGGGTTGGGCCTCCGAGGCTCTGATCTATAACGAACTCGCCCAGGAATGGCCGAGGCTTGAAGATCTGGCGCAGAGCGCGGAGGTTCAGGCGAAAGCCGCGCCGGCGCAAGCCAGCCTTGACCTTTAACGGAGGCCATCATGTCCGGCGATATCGAAGGCACTAAGCGAGTTCGCGACAGCCTCGACTTCACGCTGAAACCGCTGCTCGACAGTTTCGTCGAAGCGAATATGAAAAAGAAGCATGGCCTGCGCTGGCAGCACTACGCGAGCCGCACGGCGGGACAACAGCCCAACGACCCGCTGGATGTCTACGGGTTGCTCAAGACCATACTCGATTGCTGGAATGAGGTCTTCTACCAGTGCTTTGACCGAAAGGTGATGCACAAGGCGCGTCGGCTGGTCTCGACGCTTTTTGACGCGCGCAACGCAACAGCGCATCTCGCCTTGCCGCTGAGCGACGCCGAGTGCCTGAACTACCTCTACGCGACGGTGGAATTCGCGTCGCTTCTGAAGGCGCCGGACAAGATCACCGTCGCCTTGCAAGCCGCCTATGACGCACAACGCGCCGGGTCAAAGCCGGCTGCTGCTCCGCCGGCAAGTGTTAGCAAGCCGGAGAGCGGCCCGCGTCTCGATCTCGGCGAAGCCAGTGATCGGCCTACGACGTCCGGTCTGAAATCCTGGATCGACGTGGCGCTGCCGCATCCTGATGTGATCGCGAACCGGTTCAAGGAATCGGAGTTTGCCGCCGATCTCTTCGCCGTCGACGCGGGCACCGCCGGAGAAGGCTATGCGACGCCGGGCGCATTCTACGGAATCACCTTCCTCACCGAAGGCCTGAAGCGCGTCCTGACCGCGGCGGCGCAACGCCTCGGCGGCGTCGGCGGCGATCCGGTGATCGGCCTGCAGACAGCCTTCGGCGGCGGCAAGACGCACACCATGCTCGCGATCTATCATCTCGCGAAGCACCTTCGCGACGGTGGCGATCCGCATCGTCTTCTAGGTCTTACGGAAGTGCTGGGTCGGGCTGGCGTCAAATCGCTGCCAAAGCCGAATATCGCGGTGTTCGTCGGATCAGCCGATGGCCCCGATGTCAGCCTGAAACTTGGCAAGGGGCCCCGCGTTCACACCCCCTGGGGCCACATCGCCTGGCGTTTGGCTGGCGATAAAGGGCTCGCGCTTGTCGCGGAGGCGGAAGCCGCGCGCACAAGTCCGGGCTCCCGCGCCATGGTCGAGGTCTTCAAGCTTGCCGGCCCAAGCGTAATCCTGCTCGACGAATTGACGATGTTCGCCCGACAGCTCGACGACGACCGCTTCGAGGCGTTCCTGTCGTTCATCCAGTCGCTCACCGAAGCGGCGAAAATGGTGCCGGGCATTCTGATCGTTGGCTCGCTGCCCGAAAGCAATGCGGAAGCCGGCGGCCCGCGCGGCGAGGCGGCGCTGCTGCGACTTGAGAAGATTTTTGGCCGCGTGCAATCGGCCTGGCTGCCCGCTTCCGGCGACGAAACCTATGAGATCATCCGGCGACGCCTTTTCCAGCCACTCGATGCCGAAGGCGAAAAAGCGCGTGACGAAACCGTCAAGGCCTTCCACGATCTCTACAAGAAGAACCCCGCCGAGTTTCCGCCTGAGGCGAAGGAAGCGCGTTATCTCGACCTCCTGCGCCTGTCCTACCCGATCCACCCCGAATTGTTCGATCGCCTCTCGAAGGATTGGGCGAGCCTCGAAAAATTCCAGCGAACGCGCGGCGTCCTGCGCTTCATGGCAAACGTCATCGGCGTGCTCTGGCATTCGCAATCCCGCGATCCACTGATCATGCCGGCGCGCATACCGGTCTCGCACGAAAAGGTGCGAACGAGCGTGCTTTATCCGCTTGACCCGGCCTTTGGCTCAGTCGTCGACAAGGAGGTCGATGGCGAAGGGTCGCTGCCAAACCGGATGGAGGCGAACCCTTCGCGCCGGATTTCGCAGTTGCGCGCCGCGACCCGTTCCGCACGGGCGGTGTTCATTTGTTCCGCGCCGCTCGTGCGGCAGCCGAACAAGGGATTGACCGGCCAGGGATTGAGGCTTGCCTGCGCCGAGCCTGGCGATCAACTGGCAATTTTTGGCGAGGCTTTGCGGGAGCTTACCGAAAGAGCCACATATCTCTATGAGGAGGCCGGCAAGTACTGGTTCTCGACAGAACCGACGTTGAACCGTCTTGCCGACGATCGCGCCAGGGCGCTGCCGGATCATGAGGTTGATGCTTGCATTGTCGACGTGTTGCGCGACGAAGCGGGCAGCAAGAGCGGCTTCTATCGCATCTTTGCCGCGCCCGACGATCCGACGACTATAGATGAGGCGCAATCGCTTTCCCTCGTGATCCTGAGCCCCACATTGGCGCATGCCGGCAAGGGCACAGCAAAGTCGCCCGCGACCGATGCCGTAGCCGACGCGCTGATGCGCTGCCGGTCCTCGCAACGCCGACTGCGGAACACCCTCGTGTTCGTCGCGCCGGATGAAGCGAATCTCGCCACCGCCCGCGAGGTGATGCGCAAGGCAATGGCCTGGGCGTCGATCGACAAGGACGGTCGGCTTCAGCAGCAGATGACGCAGGCCCAAGCGGCGGACGCGAAGGACAAGGCGAAGACGAACCGTGAGTCGGCCTTGAAGGCGATCCGGACGGCTTGGAGTCACATCCTTTATCCCGTGAAGAGCGAAACCGCCGGCAAGCCGTTTGATCTCGAACACAGCCTGATCTCGTCCCGGGATCGAGCTGCAATCCCTGTCGTCGTTTATGACAAGGCGAAGGCGGATGGCATAGCCCTTGAGAAGCTGGGTACCGAGCGGCTGTGGCATGCGCTCAAACCGATTTGGCCGGATGATCGACCGCATCTGATGATCGCCGAGATCGCCGACTGGTTCGCGGCCTACGTTTATCTGCCGAAGGTCCTCAACAAGGTGGTCCTCGAAGGCTCGATCCGAGATGCTGTCGCAAAGTTCGATCCACAGTTCGGCTATGCCGACGGCTTCGACGAGACCACCGGCAAATATCAAAAGCTGATCTGGGCGAAGAACCCACCCGAGATCGCGACGCCGACCGCGATGATCGTCCGAGAGGCAGAAGCGCGGCAGCAGCTGAAAGTAGAAGGAGCCGATGCACCCCGTCCCGAACCGGGGTCGCCACCCAAGCTGGCGCCGAGGCCGGGTGATCCCACCCCGGATGTTACCGGTCCGGCTGCACCCCGCAAGCCACGGCGGTTTTATGGTTCCGTCGAGCTCGACATGGTTCGGCCCGTGAAGTCGTTCGATGCAATCCTCAACGCCGTTGTGATGGAGCTTCAGCGTACCCACGGTGCGAAGTTGAAACTCACGCTTGAGATCGAGGCAGAAACGAGCGACGGGTTTGACGAGGGCGAAGTAAGCGTCGTTCGCGACAATGCTCGGCAGTTAAAATTTAAGTCTGAATCTACCGGATTTGAATGATGTCACGGTCCTAATGGGCGAAATGCACCCATGGCCTTTTATCGAAAATGCCATGAATCGAGGCGGTCGACGTGGCAGATCGGAATTCACCAGCGCGGAATGACAGGATTGGGGCCGGAATCGGAAGGGCGGGTTCCAGTAGCCCATCTTGAACAACCAGTCGCAACTCTTGCATTGTACCCGTTTGAGCCGCTGGCTGTCTTTTGATGCCGACGTGGCCCTGATTGCCGCGCTTACGCCGCGCAGAAATGGTGCTTGCCCGCGAGCACAACGCCTGCCGCCGAAAGACGCCGGGCGCCGGTCAGGCGTTCTCCAACCGAGTCGACATACTCGAATGCGCCGGAGTCGAGCGACAGGATCGATGCGTCGCCCGCCGCGCCGGGCCTGAACGTGCCGAGATCCGGGCGGTTGAGCGCTGCCGCCGGAGCGACGGTCGCCGCGCGCACAACTTCCGCCAGCGGCATATCGAGGCACAGGAACTTCGACATTGTGGTCAGCAGATCGAAGGCTGGCCCCTCGATGCAGAGCGCGTGGACATCCGAGGAAATGCAGTCGGGCGGAAACGCGTTGGCCAGCATCGTGCGCGCCACGCCGAAAGAGAACGAGCCCATGCCGTGGCCGATATCGAAGATGACGCCACGCTTGCGCGCATCCAGCACGAAATCATGAACCTTGCCGTCGGGCGTCGCCGCACAGTTCGGGAAAGGCCTGAAGCAATGGGTCAGCACGTCGCCCTTGCGCAAGAGGGCAAGAACCTCGTGCAGCATCGGCGGCGGTTCATCGATGTGGACCATCAGCGGCATGCCGAGTTCGTCGGCGACCTGCCGCGCGATCTGCAGCGGCGCCAGCCCCGAAAACCCGCTGGCGTTTCGCCCGACGCGCACCTTGATACCGACGATCATGTCCCTGTTGGCATTGGCGACCTCGACCGTATCGATCGGCGCCATCAGCCGCATGTCGCCGGATTCGCCGACCATGACCCGCTTCGAGAAGCCGTAGATCCCGGCGAATGAAACGTTGAGATAGACCAGCACGCGCACGGGCACGCGCTCGATCACGTGGGAGCGGAAGCCCGGAAAATTGCCCGGCCCCGCGCTGCCGGTGTCGACCAGGGTCGTGACCGCGCCGCGATGGAACAACCGCATGGCGTCCACGCCGAGCGAGGTTCCCTTGTCATAGACGTGGGTGTGCAGATCGATGAGGCCGGGCGTGACGATCTTGCCCGCAACATCGATGACTTTTGCCCCGTCATCGGCCGCGTTCCCGCCGCCGACCGACGCGACCCGGCCGTCGCGAAACACAACGTCCGCGATGCGATCCATCCCCTGGGAAGGATCGATGACGCGGCCGCCGCGCAGGATGAGGGTTTGGGTCATGGGCATGCCTCTGGAACAACCGATATCGGACCGGGCAAGGATACAAGAGGAAACTGGCAGATCAATCAAAAAAGTAATAACATTCCATATTTAGAGATGGGCGGCGCAGCCGCATTGTCTGGTTGCGGCGCAAGAGCGGCGTTTTGCGGTGCGGCACGTATCATTTTCCCGCTCAATTGATATGGAGAGCGGGCCTTGGCTTCGCTTTAGCGCTTGACACCCATTGGATGTGCAATAAAGTTTCAATTCTAGAATTGGAACCGCGCCTCCGATGTCCGGTCGGCGCTCATGGGAGGGTTGCCGATGTCAGATCACACCAAGGGCACGTCGCAGCAGGGCTGGAGCCGCCGCGAGCTTGCGAAATTCATCGCGGGCGCCGGACTTCTCGCGAGCCTGCCTGCTGGCAGCGCGGCGTTGGCCCAAGGCGCAAAGAGCGTCAATCTGGCGATGATCGGCGAGCCCCAGACCCTCGATCCGATGGCGTCAACCGCTGACCTCGTTTCCGGCATCATGATGCATGTCTACGAATCCCTGTACACCTGGGATGCCGATCTCAACCCGAAGCCGATGCTGGCCGCCGACATGCCGAAGGTGAGCACCAATGGCCTGAGCTACGAGATCGAGATCAGGAAGGGGGTCAAGCTTCATTCGGGTCGTGATCTCGATGTCGAGGACGTGATCGCTTCTCTGAAGCGCTGGATGGAGATGACGCCACGCGGCAAGGCTGTCGCGGCAAGTGTCGACAAGATGGAGGCCAAGGGTAGCCATGGCCTCACGATTTCGCTCAAGGCGCCTGTGCCGGCGCTACTCACCCATATGGCGCTGCCATCGGGATACGCCGCGATCATGGCGAAGGAATCGATCGCGACCCCGCTCGTGAATTTCGTCGGAACGGGCCCCTACAAGTTCCAGGAGCGTCGCCCCGATCAGTTCGTGATCCTCACGAAGTTCGATGGATACTCTGCCCGGAGCGAGCCTGCGAACGGCTATGCTGGCAAGCGCGAAGCCAAGATCGCCGAACTGCGCTTCATTCCCGTTCCGAACCCGAATACGCGTGTCGAGGGCGTGGTCGCCGGCCAGTATCATTTTGCCGAGCAATTGCCCGTGGACAGCTACAAGCGGATCGCATCGACTGCCTCGATCAAGCCGCTGCTCGTGATGCCCTATGGCTTCCCCTATTTCGTCCTCAACACGAAGCAGGGTCCATTCGCTGACAAGAAGATCCGTCAGGCATACCAGCTCGCATTGAATTCCACGGAAATGATGCTCGCCGCCTTTGGTGACGAAAGATTCTTCAAGGCGACAGCAGCACATTTCCCCAAGGCGTCCCCATTCCATTCCGAAGCGGGCGGCGCTGCCTACAACAAGGGCGACGCAGCCGCGGCAAAGAAGCTGCTTGCGGAAGCGAAGTATGACGGCTCCACCATCCGCATCCTCAACTCGAAGCAGTTCGAGTTCCATCATCGCATGGCGCTGGTGATGGCCGAAAACCTCAAGGAAGCGGGCTTCAAGGTCCAGCTCGACGTGGTGGATTGGGCGACGCTGGTGCAACGGCGCGCTGACACCAATCTCTATGACGTCTACGTCACACACTCGAGCTTCCTGCCCGAGCCGATGCTCTCGCCTCCACAGCTCGGCGTTGGGGCGCCCGGTGGATGGGACAGCCCGGCCAAGAACGTGGCGCTCGCCGCCTTCAACGCCGAGTCGGATCCGGTCAAGCGCGGTGCGCTCTGGGCCAAGGTCCAGGAGGTCGTCTATGACGAGGTTCCCTATATCCGCGTCGGTGATTTCGCCGCGCTCAGCGCCACCTCGGCTAAGATGACCGGGCTGGTGCCGATGCCGTCCCCGGCCTTCTGGAACGTCGATCTGGCCTAGCGCCGGCCGCATTCCGGCTTTCTGAAAACGATCCGTCGCAGCGCCCGTCGCTGCGGCGGATCGTGACGCACTGAACAATCGGGAGGATGCATGCTTGGCGCCATCGCCCGCCGGCTGGCCGGAATGCTGGCCGTCATGTTCATCGTCGCCACGATGGTGTTCTTCCTGACACGGCTTGCGCCGGGTGATCCCGCATCCCTGATGCTTGGCGACCAGGCAACCGCCGCCGACATTGCCGCCCTGCGCAAGACCTATGGGCTCGATCAGCCGATACTCGTGCAATATGTGCTGTGGCTGAAGGAGGTGGCGAGCGGCAATCTTGGCCAGTCGATCTTCCTGCAGCGCCCGGTGCTTCAGGCCATCGGCGAGCGCGCCGAGCCTACGTTTTTCCTCGCCCTGTTCTCGATCCTGATCGCCGCTCTCATCGGCATTCCCGCCGGCATCGCCTCCGCTGTCTGGCGCGGCCGGCACGCGGACCAGACCGTGAGCGGCATGGCGATGCTCGCAGCCAGCATTCCTAGTTTCTGGCTCGGCCTCCTGTTTATCCAGTTCTTCTCTGTGCGGCTCGGCTGGTTTCCGGTGGCCGGTTACGGCGATCCCGGCGCGGGCCTGGCCCAGCGGCTCTACCATCTCGTGTTGCCTGCGACGGTGCTCGGCATCGTCAATTCCGCGCTGATCACCCGCTTCACCCGCGCCAGCATGCTGGATGTGCTTTCCGAGGACTATGTCCGCACGGCGCGCGCCAAAGGCCTGCCGGAGAACCGCATCGTGTTGCGCCACGCCCTCGGCAATGCGCTGGTGCCGATCATCACGGTCGTCGGGCTCACTGCCGCACTGTTGGTGGGCGGCGCGATCATCACCGAGACGGTGTTTGGCTTGCCCGGTATCGGCAATCTCGTCGTTTCTGCGGTGCTGCGGCGTGACTACCCGGTGATTCAGGGCGCGCTGATCGTCATTGCCGGCATCTACGTCATGATCAATTTCGCCATCGACGTGATCTACACGCTCGTCGATCCGCGCGTGAAGACCTGAGGGAGCGGCGATGGACACAACCGCTCTCCGCCTGTTCCTCAAGCGCCTGTTCCGGCGCAAGCTGGTGCTGTTCGGCGCGATCGTGCTCGCCGCCGTGGTCATCCTGGCGCTGGCCGCGCCCTGGATCGCGCCTTTTTCGCCCACCGGCATGAAGGTGACGCAGCGCCTCAAACCCCCGAGCATGGTCAACTGGTTCGGCACCGATGAGTTCGGACGCGATGTCCTCTCGCGCATCATCTATGGCGGGCGCGCCTCGCTGGGCATCGGCATGGCCGTGGTCATCGCCTCGATGCTGGCGGGCACGACCCTCGGCCTCCTTGCCGGCTATTTCCGGGCGCTGGACGGCATCATCATGCGCGTCGTCGACGCCATGATGTCGCTGCCCGATATCCTGCTGGCGATCTTCCTTGTCGCCGTGCTCGGCGCGTCCGCCGGCAATGTCGTGCTGGCGCTGGCCATCGTCTACACCCCGCGCGTCACCCGCGTTGTGCGCGGCTCGACGCTGGTGGTGCGCGAATTGCCCTTCGTCGAGGCGGCGCGCGTGCTGGGCGTCTCGACCTGGCGCATTCTCACCGTGCATATCCTGCTCAACGTCGCCTCGCCGATCCTCGTCCAGGCGACCTTCATCTTCGCCTATGCCGTGCTGGCGGAAGCCGGGTTGTCGTTCCTCGGCGCGGGCGTGCCTCCGGAAATCCCGACCTGGGGAACGATGATCGCCACGGGCCAGCAATATGCAGATCAGGCCGTGTGGGTCGTGCTCTTCCCCGGCCTTGCGATTGTCCTGTCGGCTCTGAGCCTGCAACTTGTCGGCGACGGCTTGCGCGATATGCTCGATCCCAAACTGCGGAAGGCGCTGTGATGACGCCGGCCGCCCCGCTTCTCGACATCGACAACCTCGAAGTCAGGTTCCGCACCGAAACCGGCGCCGTGACGCCGGTGCGCGGCGTCAGCCTGAAGGTGCAGGCCGGGCGCACCACCGCGCTGGTCGGCGAATCCGGCTCCGGCAAATCCGTCACCTCCCTTGCAGTGATGGGCCTGCTGCCGCGCCCCTCCGGCGCCATCAGCGGCGGCGCGATCCGTTTCCGGCTGAAATCGGGCGACACAAGCGATCTGGCGAAGCTCTCGCCCGATGCCATGCGGCGCTTGCGCGGCAACGAGATCGCCATGATCTTCCAGGAGCCGATGACCTCGCTCAACCCGGTGCTGACAGTGGGCGAACAGATCGCCGAACAGGTCCGCTACCACACCGGCATGAACGCCTCCGCGGCCATGCGCCGTGCCGAGGAAATGCTTGGCCTTGTCGAGATTCCCGACGCCATCCGCCGCGCCACGGATTACCCGCACCAGATGTCCGGCGGTATGCGCCAGCGCGTGATGATCGCGCTCGCCATGTCCTGCAATCCGCGACTGCTAATTGCGGATGAGCCGACCACGGCGCTGGATGTCACGATTCAGGCGCAAATCCTCGCCCTCATTGATCGCCTGCGCAAAGAGCACGACATGGGCGTGCTGTTCATCACCCACAATCTCGGCGTCGTCGCCGAGGTCGCCGACGATGTCACGGTGATGTATGCCGGCGAGGTGGTGGAATCGGCCGATGTCCGCACCCTGT
>ERZ761609.3022-NODE-3022-length-11531-cov-4.884542_pt1 | contig 11531 bp, 12 predicted proteins | sample MGYA00511163_ERZ761609 | MGnify/ENA primary metagenome ERZ761609 (study PRJEB28899, sample SAMN02445070) | bioreactor sludge metagenome | biome: EBPR sludge | place: Australia: Brisbane, Thorneside Wastewater Treatment Plant | collected 2011-12-16 ... | reverse complement strand
GCCTTGACGCGGCTGGCATGGCCCGGCGCGTCAAGGCGGGCTTCGCGGACAGTTTCGCCGACATAGTCCGGGAACGCCCCGCCGAACCGTGCGCCTTCGGGGGCGTAACCGCGCCGGTGCAGATCGACAATCAGGTCGCCGTCGCCGGGGCGCCAGTCGCTCCGCAGGCGAACGGTGTCATGTACAGTGCCGCCCGGCGGGGGAATCCTGCGTGACATTTTTGCCCGTCTCTCCCGGAATCTGTAGTAAAATAGGGGTTTACCACGCGGTTTCCCTTTGTCGGCAGTGCCGCCGGGTTTAGTTTCCGCGCCAAGGGTGCGCTCCGTCAATCCGGAAGACCGGATGGCCGCATCCCCGGAGGAGAAAACCAGGAGAAGTCCCATAACCGCCGGCGCGTCAGCGCTGGTCCTCGCGATGTTCATGATCGCACCGGTCGCCATCGCCCAGACCAGCGGCGAGGAAGACGCCGAAGCCCGGCAGAAGACCATCATCGTCACCGCCACCAAGCGGGATCAGACCATCCAGGACGTGCCGTTCTCGATCAATGCTCAGACGGCTGAGGATATTGCGCGCTCCGGCGCCGGGAACCTGGAAGATGTCGCGCGCTCGGTCGCGGGCCTGTCGATCCAGAACCTTGGCCCCGGCCAAAGCCAGGTCGCCGTGCGCGGCGTTTCGGCCGGCCAGATCGTGCGCGACCAGCCGGGCGTGAAGGAACAGGTGGGCGTGTATCTCGACGAATCGGTGATCTCACTGTCGCTGTTCACACCGGATATCGATCTCTACGACCTCAACCGGATCGAAACGCTGCGCGGCCCGCAAGGCACGCTGTTCGGTTCGGGATCGGTGGGCGGCACAGTGCGCTACATCACCAACCAGCCGCAGATGGGCATGCGCGAAGGCAGCTTCGAAGCCAACGTCAACGCGATCGAAGATGGCAGCGTCGGCGGCCATATCAAAGGCATGTTCAACGCGCCGGTCGGTGACAATGCGGCGTTGCGGATTGTCGGCTATCACACCGAGTATGGCGGCTGGATCGATGCCATCGGCCCGGCGGCGAAAGAAGACGTCAACCGGGGCAACCGAACGGGCGGGCGCCTGGCGATGACTTGGCAGCCGACCGAGTCGCTGACGATCACGCCGCGCCTGATCGTGCAGAATATCGGCTCAGACGGCTTCAACCGTTCCGAAGCCTTCAACTGGCTCTCGGGCTCGGCATCCATGCCGGACAACACCCAGTACCTGCTGATGGGCGAGGAGTTTTCCGACGATACGCGGATTGCCGACCTGACGGCGTCGCTGGACCTCGGCAGCGTGACGCTGACCTCGGTCACCAGCTTCATCAACCGGGAAATCCTTGTCAGCCGCGATGCCAGCGCCCTGACGCACAGCGTGTCTCAGGACCTCGGCTACAACCCGGCGGTCTATGCCATTCCCTCCAACCTGCGTGACACGACGGAATATGAAAGCGTGACGCAGGAGGTTCGCCTCGGCTCGAACGGTGCGGGTCCGCTGCAATGGGTGGCGGGTGTGTTCTACTCGGACAACTCACGTGACTATGCCCAGCGCCTGCCGACGCCCGGCTATGATGCCTTCACCGATGCAGCGCTGGGCGCAGGCACATCGGCAGCCGTGGCCAATGGCTTCCCCGCCGATTCGCCGTTCAACTCCGATCTCTCCTACTCGCTGACGCAGTGGGCAGTGTTCGGCGAAGCGAGCTATGACGTCACCGAGCGGATGACCGTTACGGCCGGCGGGCGGTTCTACGACTTCGAGGAAGACCGCACGATCTCGTCGGGCGGCCTGTTCGCCAACGGCGACTCGAACGTCAAGGACACGACGGCCTCGGACGGGTTCTCACCGCGCGTTCTGGTGAGCTATGACGCGACCGATGCGATCACGCTGAATGCACAGGCAAGCCAGGGCTTCCGTCTCGGCGGCGTCAATGACCCGCTGAACGTGCCGCTGTGCACGCCGCAGGACCAGCAGATCTTCGGCGGCTTCCAGAGCTATGGCGACGAGAAGCTGTGGAACTATGAGGCGGGCATGAAGGCCCTGACCGGCACGGTCAGCTTCAACGCCGCCGCGTTCTATACCGACATCCAGGACCTTCAGGTGACGCTGGACGCAGGCTCCTGCTCCTCGCGCATCGTGTTCAACGTTGACAAGGCCCACACGGCCGGCATCGAAGCGGAACTCGGCTGGAGCCCGGTGGCCGGGCTGGACCTGACCTTCGCTGCCAGCGTGCTGGAAGCGAAGTTCGACTCCACCGTGCGGGACGGCGCCAACAACGTGATCGGCGGCATCGAGGACGGCAATCGCCTGCCCTCCGTGCCGGAGCTGCAACTCTCCGCAGCCGGCACCTATCGCTGGACGCCGGCCTGGGTGAATGCCGATGCCTTCGTTTCCGGCTCGGTGCAGCATATCGGCGACCGCTATACGCAGCCGAGCGATCAGCTGCCGACGCAAGGCCTGCCGGGCGCAACCGGACTTTCCCTGGGCGCGCTGACGGGGCTTGAGAACCCTCGCAACCTCGTGGACCTCAACCTCGGCTCGTACACGACGCTGAACCTCAGCGCCGGTCTCGAGTTCGACGACTGGTCGGTGACCGCCTATGTCAACAACGTCACGGACGAGGACGCCGAACTGTCCTTCGACCGCGAGCGGGGCGGACGGGCCCGGCTGGGCTTCCATGTGAACCAGCCGCGCACCATCGGCGTGACACTGCGCAAGACGTTCTAATCCGTAGACGGACGATATGGCAGGAGAGCCCCGCGGTTTGCGCCGCGGGGCTTTTCACATATCTAGAGCGCCGCGATGATAGCGTCGGCCATCTGTTTGGTGGTGAGCGTGCCGCCGAGGTCGCGGGTACGGGCGCCGCGGTCGAGCGCCTTTCCGACGGCGGCAAATAGGGTGTCGGCAGCCTTCTCCTTGCCGAGCGACCAGCGCAGCGCCATTTCGAGCGAGAGAATGGCGGCGCAGGGATTGGCAACGCCCTGCCCTGCAATATCCGGCGCCGAGCCGTGCACCGGCTCATAAAGACCGGGCACGCCGGGCGCGCCGAGCGAGGCGGACGGCAGCATGCCGATGGAGCCGGTGAGCATTGCAGCTTCGTCCGACAGGATGTCGCCGAAGAGATTGTCGGCGAGGATGACGTCGAACTGTTTGGGTTGGCGCACGAGTTCCATGGCGCAGGCATCGGCATACATGTGGGAAAGCTCCACGCCGCCGCCGAGTTCGGCATGGGCGAGGGTGACTTCCTGGCGCCAGAAGAGGCCGGATTCCATGACGTTGGATTTCTCAACCGAGCAGACGCGGGCCTTGCGGCCGCGCGCAATATCGAAGGCAACGCGGGCGACGCGCTCGATCTCCGGATGGGTGTAGATGGCGGTGTCATAGCCGCGGCGCAGGCCGCCGGCTTCGTCGATGCCGCGCGGCTGGCCGAAATAGACGCCGCCCGTCAGTTCACGGACGATCATGATGTCGAGACCTTCGACCCGGTCGCGCTTCAGGCTGGAAGCATCAACGAGCGCGGGGAAGCAGAAGGCCGGGCGCAGGTTTGCGAAGACATCGAGCCCTTTGCGCAGGGCAAGCAGGCCGGCTTCGGGGCGCTTGTCTCTTGCGGCGTTCGCCCATTTCGGGCCGCCGACGGCGCCGAGCAGGACCGCGTTTGACTGGCGGGCTCTCTCCAGCGTTTCATCCGTAAGCGGTGTACCGTGGGCATCAAAGCTGGCACCGCCGACAAGGCCGGTTTCAATGCCGATATCGGGCACGAGAAGCTCCGCCACACGGCGGGCCTCGGCGATGACTTCCGGGCCGATCCCGTCGCCGGGCAGCAGCAGCAGGGTTTTCTTCATCAGTCAGGCCTCCGCACGGAACTCGTCTGCGGGGTCAGTAGCGAGGCCGGACGGGGCGCGCAACGGTTTCAGATGGGTTCCGGGTCCGCCTCATAGAGACGCAGGGACCTGTCAGTGATGCCGAGTTGCGGGAAGAAGGCGCGCCAGGTGGCCATGTGGGCGGCGGCGAAATGGGCTTTCAGCGCTTCGCGGCTTTGCCAGCGTTCGGTGACGCGGACGAGGCCGGGATCGAGCACGTCGAGGCTGTAGGCATAGTCGATACACCCCGGCTCGGCGCGGCTGGCGCGGATCATCTGCTCCATCGCCGAACGTGCCGCTTCGAGATTGGCGGGCGGGATGCGGACGGTACCCTCAATAACGATCATTCGGATTTGTCCGCTTCGGTGCCGGTTTCCTCAGCCGGCGCTTCGGCAGGCCCTGCCTGCCTTTCGGGGATCTCGACGCCGCGAACTTCCGGTTTCAGGCCGAAGGGATCGGTGTGGCAAGCGGCGAGCGTCGCCAGCAGGGCGAGAGGCAGGAGGAGACGGGCGGGATGGCGCATGGGAAACTCTCCTTTGCCCCGCCGCAGGTCAGCGAGCGGGTTCGAGCCAGGGGGTGGCGAGGCGGCGCTGGTCTTCGAAACTGTCGATTTCTTTCGCAGCGGTGAGCGAGGCGCCGATCTCGTCGAGGCCGGCCATGAGGTTCGACTTTCGGCCCGGATCAATGTCGAAGGTGAAGACTTCGCCGTCCGGTGTGGTGACGGTCTGCGTCGCGAGGTCGACCGTGAAGACATGGTTGGCGCCCCCGGCTTCCTTCGCGAGTTTTTCGCAGACGGCTGCGGGCAGGCGCACGGGCAGGATGCCGTTCTTGTAGCAGTTATTGTGGAAGATATCGGCAAAGCTCGGCGCGATGACGCAGGTGATGCCCTGATCCAGCAGCGCCCAGGGCGCATGTTCGCGCGAGGAGCCGCAGCCGAAATTCTCGCCCGCGATCAGGATAGAGGCTTTGGAATAGGCAGGCCTGTTGAGCACGAAATCCGGGTTCGGCGAGCCGTCCGCATTGGTCTTCAGTTCATAGAAGAGACCCTTGGCGAGGCCGGAGCGCTCGGTGGTTTTCAGGAACTGTTTCGGGATGATCATGTCCGTGTCGACATTGGACATGGGCTTACCCTTCTCGAGGAGGGGCGCGGCGGTACCGGTGAGGGAAGTGAACGGGGTCATGCGCGCCTTTTAATCCGCGACGCCGGAAATGAACAGGGTGGGCACGCCCATTGTGCCGTCGCGGACCGTGAAGACGCGGGTTCCGGGGCGGCGGCCGGTGCGGACTTCGGAGACGTTTAAGCCAGATTTGGCGAGGCGGTCATGGGCCGCCTCGATATCGCCGACGCGCCAGGTGAGGCCCCAGAAACTGTCCGGGCCAGCGGCATCTTCCCACTGCCCCAGACGGTGGGCGATTTCGACCGTGAGGCCGCCGGTGCGGAAGAAGATGAGGCGCACGCCCCATTCCGGCGCGGAACGGTCGAGCGCAAGGCGCAGGCCGAGCTTGGCGCCATAGAGCGCCATCGCGCGGTCCGGGTTCGGCGTGTTGATGACGAGATGGTCGAGCGCGTGGACGTGGCCGAGCGGGACCTCATTTGCTTCGAGCGCGCCTTCGACGGGCTCGAGGAAGAACCAGCGCACGCCGGCGCCGGCCTCGGGCGGGGTGCGGAAGCGGCGCCAGCTGCGGCGCATTTCGCGGGCCATGTCTTCGCTTTCGCCGTCTTCGATCGGCGTGGGCGAGAGGGCGAGGCGGGTGAAGGCGCGGTGGTCGCCGGCGAGATCTGTGGAGCGGAAGGCGAGCGATTTCAGGCCGGGGCCTTCCTCGGTGATGCGGGCGCGCAGATGATCTGCCGATGCTCCGTCTCCGGAGGGGGCGACGAGTTCGAGCGCCGTGTTGCCGAGCTGGAAGATGGCAGTGGCGACGCCATCATCGGTCGTCGCACGCCAGTCGGGCTTGCGGCCGAGAAGCGCGGAATAGACTGCGGCGCCGGCGTCGATATCCGGCGCGAGGAGGACGATATGATCGACGCCGCTGATCACGCCTGCACGCTTGCCTGCGGCAGGCAGGTGTTCACATCCTTGAAGCCCGGCAGTGCTTCGACGCGGGCCATCCACTTGCGGACATTGCCGAAGGGCTGAAGGTCGATGCCGGCCTGCGGGGCGTACGCGGCGATGCCGTAGATGTCGATGTCGGCGATGGTGGCGCCCTTGCCGACCAGCCAGTCGCGGCCTTCGAGCAGCGTGTTCAGTTCCTTGAGGGCGGAAAGCGCGGTCTGCAGGTTCGCTTCGGCGACCTGTTCGGGGAACTTGAAGAAGCCGAGCTTCAGCGCGCGGGTGCGGTAGATGCCGGTGGTGAGAGAGCCTGCGCCCCAGAGCTGCCATTCGCGCGCACGCAGGCGCTCGCCCCGGTCCTTGCCGCCGAACTGGCCGGTCTCGTCGGCGAGATAGTCGAGGATGACGGAGGACTGGCAGAGGCAATAGTCCGTCTGGCTGTCTTCCAGCACCGGCACTTGCCCGTAGCGGTTCTTGGCGAGGAAAGCGTCCGCCTTGTGGGCGCCGGCGCGCAGGTCGACATGCTCATAGTTGAAAGGTGTTCCGGTGAGGCGCAGCATCAGGCCCGCCTTGTAGGTGGGGCCGGAAGCGAAAATGCCGTGAAGCGTGAAGCGGGCCATGGATTTCCTCGGATGGTTTCTCACCTGCAATTATCACCATGGCTCGGAACTTGGCGAGGCCTGCCGTGGCGGACCGATAAGCTGAGCGATTGGGGAGGGCCGAGAATCCCCGAAATCAGACGTTGACGGTCTGAATGAAAACCCCGGCGACTGTCCAGCTTCCCCGAGGCGCAAATCGACTCTAACATTCAGCTTCTTTTGGGTGAAAGGCCGGCCCATGCTCGAAGGTTCATGCGATTGCGGCGCGGTACGCTACAGCGTGGATGGGGCGCTGGACGAAGTGACAGAGTGCAATTGTGGCATCTGCCGCCGCTCAGGCGGACTGTGGGCCTACTACTCGCCGACGAAAGTGACGATGACGGGGCCGACCGATATCTACATGCGCGGCGATCGAATGTTGGAAATGCACCACTGCAAGACCTGCCGATGCCTGATGTGGTGGGTACCGGTGGACCAAAGCTACGACCGAATGGGTGTAAACGCCCGTATGCTGCCGCTCGGCGCGTGGGATGAGACACCGGTCAGGAAGAGCGACGGGGCAAGCTGGTGACGGGCAGGACCATTGCCCTGTTTCGGACGGCCCCTACAGCCCCTCAAACAACGCCGTAGACACATACCGCTCTGCAAAGCTCGCGAGGATCACGACGATCGTCTTGCCGGCCATGTCCGGACGCTTGCCGATCTGGACGGCGGCGTGCGCGGCGGCGCCGGAGGAGATGCCGCCGGGGATGCCTTCGATCCTTGCGAGTTTCCGGGCGGCGGCGATGGCATCGGTGTTCGAGACTTTCAGCACTTCGTCGATGAGGCTCGTATCCGCATTTGCAGGAATGAAGCCGGCGCCGATGCCCTGGATCATGTGCGGGCCGGGCGCACCGCCGGAGAGAACGGGCGAGGCTTCAGGCTCGACGGCGAACATCTTCAGACCCGGCTTGCGCGGCTTGAGCAAACGGCCCGATCCGGTGAACGTGCCGCCGGTGCCGATGCCGGAGACGACGGCGTCGACCTTGCCGGCAGTGTCCGCCCAGATCTCCTCGGCGGTGGTCTTCTCGTGGATGGCGGGGTTCGACGGATTGTCGAACTGGCTTGGCATCACTGCGCCGGGAATGGACTCCAGGAGCTCCTTCGCCTTTGCAATCGCCCCGCCCATCCCCTTCTCTTTCGGGGTCAGTTCCAGTTCGGCGCCGAGATAGGCGAGCATCTTGCGCCGCTCGATCGACATCGATTCCGGCATGGTGAGGATCAGGCGGTAGCCGCGCTGGGCGGCGACGAAGGCGAGGCCGATGCCGGTATTGCCGGAGGTCGGCTCGATAAGCGTGCCGCCGGGCTTCAGCTTGCCCTCCGCTTCAAGGCCGAGGATCATGGCAAGGCCGATCCGGTCCTTGACGCTGGCGAGGGGATTGAAGAATTCGAGCTTGAAGAGGAGGTCAGCCTTCACGCCTTCGGCCTTGGCGAACTTCTCCGCCCGCACCAGAGGCGTCGAGCCGATGGTTTCGAGGATCGAGCCATAGACCCGGCCGCGCGGGCCATCGAGCGTGACACCGCTCTCGAGTTTCACGGTACCGGACATGGATGTCTCCCTTCAGAGATGAACTTGAAGGGAGAATATCGGCCTGCGCGCGGGGATAGGCAACCGATGGGGTTGTTTAGGAGCGCTGAAGGGTCAGCATTTTGCGCAACCACCCCCGACAGATTCGAGGAGGCGTTCGTCGCGGTCCATGCCCGGCAGCGGCGTCGTCAGCAGACGGTCGCCGACGAAGATGGAGTTGGCGCCGGCGAGGAGGCAGAGCGCCTGCCCTTCCTGGCTCATCTTCTCCCGGCCTGCAGAAAGTCGCACCCAGCTTTGCGGGAAGACGATGCGGCAAGTGGCGATGGCGCGGGCAAGCTCGACCGAGTCGATTTCCTCGCTGCCGGCGAGCGGAGTGCCCTTGATCGGGACGAGCTTGTTGACCGGCACGCTTTCCGGATGGGGCGTCAGCTTCGACAGCTCGTGGATGAGGCCGATACGGTCTTCGCGCGTTTCGCCCATACCGAGGATGCCTCCGCAGCAGAGCTTGATGCCGGCGCCGCGCGCCTTGGCGAGCGTGTCGAGGCGGTCTTCATATGTCCGTGTCGTGATCACTTCGCCGTAATATTCGCGCGAGGTGTCGAGGTTGTGGTTGTAATAGTCGAGGCCGGCATCCTTGAGGGCTTCGGCCTGGCCGTCTTCGAGCATGCCGAGCGTGACACAGGTTTCGAGACCTTCGGCTTTCACCGCCGTGATCATCTCGGCGACTTTCGGCAGATCGCGGTCCTTCAGGCTGCGCCAGGCGGCGCCCATGCAGAACCGGTCGGCGCCATTGGCTTTCGCGCGGCGGGCTGTTTCGACGACTTCGTCCAGCGGCATCAGCTTCTCGGCCTTGAGGCCGGTGTCGAATTTGGCAGACTGGCTGCAATAGCCGCAATCTTCCGGGCAGCCGCCGGTCTTGATCGACAGGAGCTGGGATTTCTGCACGGCGCCGTCCGGCCAGTTGGCAGCTTTCACGGCGAGCGCGCGGGCGAAGAGCTGGTCGAGCGGAAGTTCATAGACGGCGCGGATCTCCTCGCGGGTCCAGGTCTGGCGGGGGGAGAGATCGGCAGTCATGGGATTGTCCTTGTGCGGAATGGTCAGCCGATGACGCCGGTGATGGCGGCGCGGGCGGCGAGGGCGGGGCTCATCAGGTGGGTGCGTCCGCCCCGACCCTGACGGCCTTCGAAATTGCGGTTGGAAGTGGAGGCGCAGCGCTCGCCGGGGGCGAGGATGTCGGGGTTCATGCCGAGGCACATGGAGCAGCCGGGCTCGCGCCATTCAAATCCGGCCTCGAGGAAGATCAGGTCGAGGCCTTCTTCTTCAGCTGCAGCGCGCACGAGGCCGGAGCCGGGCACGACCATGGCGCGCACGCCAGATGCGACCTTGTTGCCCTTCGCGATGGCGGCGGCGGCGCGCAGGTCTTCTATACGGCTGTTCGTGCACGAGCCGATGAAGACGCGTTGCACAGGTGTGCCGGCAATCGGTTTGCCGCCTTCGAGGCCCATATAGGCGAGCGCGCGTTCGCAGGCGGCGGCCTTGACCGGATCAGCGAAATCCTCCGGGCGCGGAATAATTCCGGAGAGCGCAACGCCCTGTTCCGGGCTGGTGCCCCAGGTGACGGTCGGCTCGACCTCTTCGCCCTTGATGTCCAGCACCGTATCGAACACGGCATCGTCATCGGAATAAAGTGTCTGCCAGTAGCGCTGGGCCATTTCCCAGGCGCCGCCCTTGGGCGCGGAAGGGCGGCCTTTCATATAGGCGAAGGTAGTTTCGTCCGGCGCGACGAGACCGGCGCGGGCGCCGCCTTCGATGGAGAGGTTGCACAATGTCATGCGCCCTTCCATTGTCAGCGCACGGACGGATTCGCCGCGGTATTCGATGACATGGCCGGTGCCGCCGGCAGTGCCGGTGAGGGAGATGATGTGGAGGGCGAGGTCTTTCGCCGTGACGCCGTCGCGCAGGCGGCCGGAGACGTTGACCGCCATGTTCTGCATCTTGCGGGCACGCAGGGTCTGCGTGGCAAGCACATGCTCGACCTCGGACGTGCCGATGCCATGGGCGAGCGCGCCGAAGGCGCCGTGGGTGGAGGTGTGGCTGTCGCCGCAGACGATGGTCATGCCGGGCTGGGTGCGCCCCTGCTCCGGGCCGACGACGTGGACGATGCCATTGTTGATATCACCCATCTGGTAGAAGCGGATGCCATGCTCGGCGACGTTGCGGGTCAGTGTTTCGAGCTGGTTCCTTGCTTCGGGGTCTTTCACCCCGGCAAGCCCGGCCGCCTGGTTTTCGGTGGGCGTGTTGTGATCTGCCACCGCGAGGGTGAGTTCCGGGCGGCGGACCTTGCGGCCGGCAGCCTTCAGGCCAGCAAAGGCCTGCGGAGTGGTGACCTCATGGATGAGGTGCAGGTCGATATAGAGAAGGCTCTCGCCGGAATCCGGGTCGGTGTGGACGACGTGCGCGTCCCAGATCTTGTCGTAGAGCGTCTTGCCGGACATCGAGCCTCGCTTTCGCGGCGCACCATAGCGGCGCGCCCGGCAGAAGGAAGACGCCCGCGCTGCACTTTTTCAGGCGCGGCGCAAAATTATTCCCCGACGGGCGCCTTTTGGCATAACACGCGGCAATTCATGCCCCGGCTGGCGCCGATAGCAAAACGCCCCGGCGGTGAGGCCGGGGCGCTTGATGGGATGGCAAGGCAGGCGAGGACTATTCCTCGGCGGCCGGGGCCTCTGCAGCCGCGGCTTCAGCGGCGGCGGCGTCAGCAGCAGCTTTCGCGGCGCGGGCCTTGGCAGCGGTTTCCTTGCGGGTGACCTTTTCGGCGTCCTTCTGGCGGCGGCGCTCGGTTTTCGAGACGGCGACTTCCTGCGTCTCGATGCCGTGGCCCGTGGTGCGCTCGGCGATACGGGCGCCTTTGCCGCGCAGGTCGCGCAGATAGTAGAGTTTCGCACGGCGCACGCGGCCCTTGCGGACCACTTCGATCGAGTCGATCAGCGGCGAAACCAGCGGGAAGACGCGCTCCACGCCTTCGCCGTAGGAAATCTTGCGGACCGTGAAGCTCTCGTTGAGGCCCTGACCGGCGCGGGCGATGCACACGCCCTCATAGCGCTGGACGCGCTCACGGTCGCCTTCCTTGATCTTCACGTTCACGGCGAGGGTGTCGCCGGGCGAGAATTGTGGGATTTTCTTGTCGCCGAGGACGCGCGCAGTTTCGGCTGCCTCAAGCTCTTTAATGATGTTCATCGCCAGTCTCCGGCGCAGTAGGGGTCGGGGTTTCGGAGTAAGCGGCGTATAAATCGGGGCGGCGGTCAAAAGTCAACGCCTTTGAGCGGCTGAGCCGCCACTCTTCTATACGCTTATGGTCGCCGGAGAGCAGAACCTCCGGAATTGCGTGCCCTTCCCAGTCCCGGGGTTGGGTATATTGGGGGTGTTCGAGCAGGCCGGTTTC
>ERZ761609.3021-NODE-3021-length-11532-cov-6.288054_pt1 | contig 11532 bp, 12 predicted proteins | sample MGYA00511163_ERZ761609 | MGnify/ENA primary metagenome ERZ761609 (study PRJEB28899, sample SAMN02445070) | bioreactor sludge metagenome | biome: EBPR sludge | place: Australia: Brisbane, Thorneside Wastewater Treatment Plant | collected 2011-12-16 ... | reverse complement strand
CGCCGCCGCCATGCGGGGCAGCGCCGCCATAGGTGTCGACGATGATCTTGCGGCCCGTCAGGCCACAGTCGCCATCCGGTCCGCCGATGACGAAATTGCCGGTGGGGTTGACGAACCACTCGGTTTCCTTTGTCACAAGACCGGGCGGAAACACGGCTTCAACATAAGGCCGCGTCAGCGCCATCACATCGGCGGGCGTCAGACCCTCGCGATGCTGTGTCGAGAGAACGATTTTCAGTACGCGCACCGGCTTGCCGTTTTCATAGGCCAGTGTCACCTGGCTTTTGGCATCCGGTTCAAGTTCGGGGCGCGCACCCGAATGGCGCGCCTTGGCCAGCGACTGCAGGATGTTGTGCGAATATTGCAGGGTGGCCGGCATCATCTCGGGCGTTTCATTGGTGGCATAGCCGAACATGATGCCCTGATCGCCCGCGCCCACCTCTTTGTCGCCTTCAAGATCAACGCCCTGCGCAATGTGCTCGGACTGGCCGTGCAGCAGCACTTCGATATTGGCGTTGGCGAAGTGGAAACCCTCCTGCGCATAGCCGATATCCTTGATCGCCTTGCGCGCAACGTCGATGACGTCAGAGCGCGTGATGCTGGCGGGTCCGCGCGTTTCACCCGCGATGACGACGCGGTTGGTGGTGGCCAGCGTTTCGCACGCCACGCGCACGCGGCGCGCATCCATGCCTTCCTGCGCAGCGCGGCGGAAGAAGAGATCGACGACCTCATCCGAAATGCGGTCACACACCTTGTCGGGGTGGCCTTCGGAAACGGACTCGCTGGTGAAGATAAAGGAAGACCGCGCCACGCTCTGCACTCCCGCGCTGGTTAATCGCAATGGCGGCGGGTTTTAGGGCATTTTGCCCGGCGGTCAAGAAAAAGCGGCAACCGGCGGTTGCGCGCCGGTATCCCGCTTCCATTGGCGTGACCTGGCTAGTCGTCCTGCCCGGCGATCTCGACAACGAGATCAAGGATGCGGCGGCGCAGTTTCGCATCGCTGATGCGCGTGAAGGCGCGATTGAGCTGCATGCCCTCGGGCGTTGAAAGAAACGCGATCAAATTCTCTGTCTCTTCGCCCGCATCCTCGGCAAAGCCGCGGAGGCCCTTTTTCGGAAGATCGGCTTGCGACAGATCTTCAAAGAAAAAGGAAACCGGCACACTGAGGATCTGTGCAATGTGGAAGAGGCGGCTTGCACCGATGCGGTTCGCGCCCTTCTCGTATTTCTGCACCTGCTGGAATGTGAGGCCCAGCGTCTCGCCAAGCTTCTCCTGGCTCATGCCAATCAGCATTCGGCGCAGACGCATCCGCGCACCGACATGCACGTCTATATTGTTCGTCGATTTTTTCGCCACGAAACCAGTCTTGCAGTTGCGGTGATGTGCCCGAACGTCTCACGCGCGATCCGCACGAAGCAGATACAAATCCCACATAGGGCTGTGCAAAGCGCGGGTCAATGGCTGCGTTGCAAATGAACTCAATCTGACTTGCGCATTATTTTGTTGCGCGTGCGCACAAACACCGGATGCGCGGAAGCCCTGATAAACACTGCCAAAATGAACAAAAGGATGAATACGGAGCGTCCTGCAACCATAAAGAGAGTGCCGGAAAGTGATGCAGGCAACGATACGTCAATCGCGCCTTCGCTGCCGTAAGGCAAACGTGACAATATACGGCCATAAGGATCAATCAGTGCAGACACGCCCGTGTTTGCCGCACGCACAATCGGCAAACCCTCTTCGACAGCGCGAAGACGCGCTTGCGCAAGATGCTGTTGCGGTCCGATCGTATCACCGAACCAGCTGTCATCGGTGACATTAACCAGAAATGCGGGACGCAGCGCATCATCCGCCACCTCCGCAGGGAAGATGACTTCATAGCAGATGAGCGGTCCCATCGGCGGCGCGCCGGGAACCGTCAATGTCGCAACACCCGGACCTTCGGAAAAATTTCCGGCGCCGCCTATGATCTTTGTCAAACCAAGCGCCTCGAGCAGGCCTGACAGGGGCAAATACTCGCCAAACGGCACCAGATGCGCCTTGTCATAGGTCGCAAGGATGCGCCCATCGCGGATCACATGGAATGAATTGAAGAACCGTTCGCCTGATGCGTCTTCCTCAACGCGCGCCGCGCCCGTCATCAGCACGATATCGCCCAGAAGATCCTTGATGACGGCGAGCGCATCATCCGAGCGGTCAAGCAGAAAGGGCGGCGCAGCCTCCGGCCACACCACATGGGTGATGCCCGCTTCGCGCACATCGAGGAGCGGCGCAATCAGGCGGCGCCAGTTGCGCTGGCGGAGTTCCGGCACATATTTTTCGGCCTGCGGCACATTGGGCTGGATGATGCGGATGCGCACGCCATCAATCCAGTCCTCCCCGGCGGGCAGGCGGAGCGCACCGAAAATCATCAGCGCGCCAAGTGCAGCGAGCGAGAGCGAAGGCAGCATCACCCGCGCGCGCATCGCCGCATTATCGGCAAGTGTTGCGACGCTTGCGCCCATCACCAGCACGATGGGATTAAGTCCATAGGCGCCGAACAGCGACGCCGACTGAATGAGGAAAATGTTCTCGGAGAAAATCTGCCCCGGCATGTTCCACGGGAAGCCGGTCAGGACATGGCCGCGCATGAACTCGATCAGCGAGAACGCTGCCGCAAACCAGATGATGCGCCGCCAGCCATCAACCCGGAACCGCCGCGCCAGAAGAAACGCAAGCCCGGTAAAAAGCCCAAGCCCCGCCGGCAGGATCGTCATGGCAAAGGGCATGATCCAGCCATGGGTCTCGGCATCGACCAGGAACGAATTGCCGATCCAGTAGAGACCCGAAATGAAACTGCCAAAGCCGAACGCCCAGCCAATCGCAAAGGCGGCGCGCAACGGCCGGGGCGCGCGCAATGTTGAATCGAGAAGAAGAATGCAGACGGGCCACACCAGAAACATCAGCGGCCAGAGCCCGAAGGGCGCCTGCATCAGCGTGGCCAGAACGCCTGCGATCAGCGCCACCAGCATGGCTGGCTTGAGGCGAAGCTGACTGACGCGCTGCGCAAGCCCCTGCGCGCCTGATCGCGTGCGGGAAAAAAAGTCTTTCATGTGCCCGATAGAGGCGCCGCTGCGCGCCTGATGCGCAGCCGCTTGATGCGGCGCGGATCGGCGTCGATCACTTCAAACTCGACGCCACTCTCATGTGCGATGACTTCGCCGCGCTGGGGCAGGCGGCCCGCAAGTTTGGCCACAAGTCCGCCCAGCGTGTCGTGCTCTTCGCGCTCCTCCTGCGTCGCCAGTTCAACGCCCGCAGCCTTTTCAAGGTCTTCCACCGGCACGCGCGCATCGGCTTCAAAGCCGCCGGGGATGGGCTTTAACTCTGCCTCTTCATCCGTATCGTGCTCATCGTCGATCTCGCCGACGATCTGCTCCACCAGATCTTCGATGGAAAGAAGTCCGTCCGTGCCGCCATACTCGTCGATCACCAGCGCCAGATGGATGCGGGTCGCCTGCATTTTCAGAAGCAGATCCTGGGCCGGCATCGAAGGCGGCACAAACAGCACGTCACGCTTGATGCGCTGGAGCGAGAAGGGTTGTGGCTCGCGCCCCGGCATCAGATAGCCGATGACATCCTTGATGTGGACCATGCCGATGGGTTCATCCAGCGTGTCCTTATAGACGGGCAGGCGCGAATGCTGTGCTTCAAAAAAGACTGCCGCCGTTTCGGCAAGGCTGGCGCTGTCTTCCAGACCGATGATATCGGCGCGCGGCACCATCAGGTCGGCAACTGTCAGCTCGCCAAACTTGAGAAGGTTCTGGAGCATCGCGCGCTCCTTCACCGACATTTCTTCGGTCACGCCGCCTTCGCCAAGAATGTCTTCAATCGAGGCGCGGATGGTCGGCTCGGCCGCCCGCCGCCGCACAAAGGCATTGATGCGCGAGACGATGGAGGAAAGCCGCGCCTTGCGCGGATTTTCGCCAGCCGGTTTCGGGCCGGTTGCATCCGGGGCCTTGGCGCTTCTTTGGCCTCTGTCGTCGCTCATTTCCTTGGTTTCCGCGGCGATCCGGTCTTGCCGCGCCTTTCAGGCTTCAAGAGGTAAGGGTTGGAAAGGCCCAGACGCAAGAGGATCGCAATCTCCAGCGCCTCCATGCGCGCAGCTTCGGCCTTTTTCATGTGGTCATGGCCAGATAGGTGCAAGAGGCCATGGACGGCAAGATGGCTGACATGGGCAAGAATGCTCTTGCCCTGGGCCTCCGCCTCGGCCCTGACGGTCTCAAAAGCCAGCGCCACATCGCCGCTGCCTGGCGCGCTTTCAAATGCGAGCACATTGGTCGGCTTGTTCTTGCCGCGGAACTGGTGATTGAGCGCACGCAAAGCCGCATCATCGGCAAGCAGGAACGTCACATCGCCCGGCGTCACATGCGGCTGTGCTGCCTTCACCGCCCCGGCGATGGCCGCCCGCACGCCTTTGACGCGGCGCCACTTTGCCGACGCAAGGATGATCTCAAGCGCCACTATCGCGCCTCTGCTTGCGGGCTTCGTCATGGGCGGCATAGGCGCGCACAATGCGCGTCACCAGATGATGGCGCACCACATCAGCCTCGCCGAACGTGATGATGCCGACATCATCCATGCCCGAAAGAATGGCCGCCGCCTCGTTAAGGCCGGAGGGCACATGGCCGGGCAGGTCAGACTGTGTGGGATCACCCGTGATCACCATGCGCGAATTCTCGCCCAGCCGCGTCAGGAACATGCGCATCTGGACCGACGTTGCATTCTGCGCCTCGTCCAGAATGACAAAGGCGTTGGAAAGCGTGCGCCCGCGCATGAAGGCAAGCGGCGCAATCTCCACATCGCCCTGATCCAGCATCCGCTGAACGTCGGCGCCCGGCATCATGTCATGCAGCGCGTCATAGAGCGGCTGAAGATAGGGATCGACCTTCTCGCGCAGATCACCCGGCAGGAACCCCAGCTTCTCGCCCGCCTCAACAGCCGGGCGCGACAGCACGATGCGCTCCACGATGCCGCGCGAGAAGAACGAGGCAGCCATGGCAACCGCAAGGTAAGTCTTGCCCGTGCCCGCCGGCCCAAGGCCGAGCGTCAACTCGTGCTTTTCAAGGGTAGCCAGATAGGTGGCCTGCGCGCGCGTGCGGGCGCGCACGATGCGGCGTGGCGTACGCACGGTGCCCGGCTGCATTTTGCCGCCGCCATCTTCGCCAAACCTGATTTCGGAATCGACATCGGCCTGTGTCAGATCACCGTCGGCGCGCGCATAAAGCGTCTCCAGCACCAGACGCGCCTGGCCAACGCCATCCGCATCACCCGTCACCGACAATTCATTGCCGCGCCGCGCGATGTGAACGCTGAGTTTCTGTTCGATGCGCGCCAGATGGCGGTCATGCTCACCCACCAGATTGCGCAGACGCGCATTGTCGGCGAAGGAAAGCACAGCGCCCGCCTGCGCCTTGCGGGACGCGCGTTTGGGCGTGCCCTGCGGCTCAGGCCGCGCTTTGCGTGATGTCATGGGATGTGGCTTCGGAAATGACGCCGGAGAGACTGTGCGGCAGGGCATGCGTGATGGAAACACCGGTCATGCGGCCCAGCAAACGCTCATCCGCCTTGACCCGCACCGGCACAAGATAGGGCGAAAGCCCTGCAATCTCGCCCTTCTGGCGGCCGGGCCGGTCAAAAAGAACGTCCAGCGTCTTGCCCACAAGGCTCTCATTGAACGCAGTCTGCTGTGCGGTCAGCAAATCCTGCAACGCAGCAAGGCGCGCCGTCTTGACGGCTTCTGCGATCTGCCTGGGTGCTGCTGCTGCCGGTGTGCCGGGACGCTTTGAGTATTTGAATGAAAACGCCTGGGCAAAGCCGATCTCGCGCACCAGCGACATGGTTGCTTCGAAATCGGCATCCGTTTCGCCCGGAAAGCCGGTGATGAAGTCGGATGAGAGCGCAAGGTCCGGCCGCGCCTCACGCAGACGATCGACCAGACGCCGGTACTCATCGGCGGTATGGCCGCGGTTCATCGCCTCAAGGATGCGGTCAGAGCCCGATTGCACCGGCAGATGCAGGAACGGCGCAAGCTTGCCATTCTCGCCATGCGCACGGATCAGCGCCTCATCCATGTCGCGCGGATGGCTTGTCGTATAACGGATGCGCCAGAGATTTTCGATTCTGGAGAGTGCATCAATCAGCCCGGCAAGGCCGATGGCGTTGCCGTTTTCATCGGCGCCATGCCACGCATTCACGTTCTGGCCCAGAAGCGTGATTTCGCGCGCGCCTGCATCGCACAGTCGCTTGGCCTCATCCACGATCTTGGCCAGTGGCCGCGAATATTCCGCCCCGCGCGTATAGGGCACGACGCAGAACGTGCAGAACTTGTCACAACCCTCCTGCACCGTCAGGAAGGCAGTCAGCCCCTGCGGCCCGGTTTCCTTGGGCAGCGCGTCAAACTTGTCTTCGACCGGAAACGAGGTTTCCAGCTGCGCGCCCTTTTCGCGTGAGAGTTTGGCGATCAGCTCCGGCAGCCGGTGATAGGCCTGCGGCCCCACCACGATATCGACCACTGGCGCGCGCCGCACAATTTCCTCGCCCTCGGCCTGCGCCACGCATCCGGCAACAGCAACCGTCATTGCGCTGCCGTTCTTTGCCTTCGCCTCTTTGAGAAGACGGATGCGGCCAAGTTCGGAATAGACCTTCTCTGCGGCCTTCTCGCGGATGTGGCAGGTGTTGAGGATCACCATGTCCGCATCATCGGGCGCATCGGCCGGCTGATATCCGATGGGCGCCAGAAGATCCGCCATGCGGGCGGAATCATAGACATTCATCTGGCAGCCATAGGTCTTGATAAAAAGCCGCTTGGGCAAGGAAGGCGCTCCGCTCAATTCGGGAAGCGTCTTATGGTGGAAAATGCCCCGCCTTGCCAAGCGCCAAGGCGTCGGGCTGGTTTATTCTGGCGCCGGAAAAGGGCAAAAACCCTTACGCTGCCTGGGGTTGCGTCCTGCCCGCCAGTGAAAGCGCCATGCCACGCGCAATGGTTTGCTGACACACTTTGGCCAGTTCCTTGCGGTTGCCGACATCGGCAATGGTCAAGGGCTTGTGCAGCACGATCTCGATATCAAGTGGCCCCAGACAGAACGCCGTCCACAGATGGCTCATCAGCTCCATGTCGCCATACCACGCAAAATGCGGCTTGAGCGCGCGGCCGATCGGCATGCCGTTCAGATGCGTATAGGCAACGGACGCAGGTTGCACGATCACATGGCGCTCGCGGCCTTGCGCATCCTTGTAGGCGCCTTCGGCCACGCTCAGGAGCGAGCTTTTGAAATTATAGACATTGTTGCCGTCATGGCTTGTGCCTTCCGGGAAGACGACCAGATTGTCGCCAGCCTCAAGCCGCGCGCGCATTTCTTTTGCCTGCTCGCCCGCCTTGTGGCGGTCTTCGCGCTTGACGAAAATCGTGCGCTGCAGCCGCGCCAGCGGACCGAACACGGGCCAGGTGCCGACTTCCGCCTTGGCGACAAACGAAGTCGGTGTAATCGCGCCGACAATCGGGATGTCGAGCCACGAAATATGATTGGCAACGACAAGCACGCCGCCGCCCTTGGGCATCTCGCCGATGATCTTGAGCCGAAAGCCCATCATCCGGCACAGCCGCCGCTGATAGCGCCACGGCGCGCGCTGGCGCGATTTCAGCTTCAGCTTGTTCTGTATCCACTGAACCGGAATGGTGAACCCGGTGACGACCAGAAACCCCATCAACATGATGGCGCCGCGCACTTTCTGCATGAAGCCAAGCTCAATCATGGCGCGTCACTTTGGCGGTTTGGGCGGCAGCGGCCGGCCATAAAGCTCCAGCCTGTGGTCAACCAGCGCATAGCCCAGCCGTTCGGCAATCAGCATCTGCAGCCGCTCGATTTCGGGATCGGAAAACTCGATCACCTTGCCGGTTGAAAGGTCGATCAGATGATCATGATGCGCATCCGGCACTTCTTCATAGCGCGCGCGGCCATCGCGGAAATCGTGCCGCTCCAGAATGCCCGCCTCTTCAAACAGGCGCACCGTGCGATAGACGGTGGCAATCGAAATGCGCGGATCAATGGCGGCGGCGCGGCGGTGCAGTTCCTCGGCATCCGGGTGATCCTTGGCCTCTGACAGCACGCGCGCGATGACGCGGCGCTGCTCGGTCATGCGCATGCCTTTTTCAATGCAGAGTTTTTCAATGCGCTGGGGGGACATCGAATTACCGGTCTCTGGCTTCGTCATCGGGTTGAATGTCGGCCAGCCTCGTGCTGTTGGCAAGGGGGCTGGTCAGCTTATGTCTCGCGCCATCAGGATGGCGTCCGCGCCATTGCGGTAATAGCGCGGCCGCCGTCCGGTTTCGGCAAAACCGGCTTTGGCATAAAGCGCACGCGCTGCATCATTCGTGTGCGCGACATCAAGGAAAAGGCGGGAAATCTTCCGCACGGTCAAAAGGGATATTGCCGCACGGATCAGCTTCATGCCTTCGCCCTGATTGCGGCGCGCCGGGTCAACGCACAGCGTCAGGATTTCAGCTTCAGGCGCCACAAGTCCGAACAGCGCAAAGCTGACAAGTGCGCCATCTTCTTCGCACCCGACCGCCAGCATCGCCTCCTGCCGCAAAAGAGCGGCGAAATCACCTTGCGGCCACGGCTCATCAAATGCGCGCGCATGAAGCGCCGCCATGGCGCCGGCATCCTCTGGTGAAAGCAACTGGAAATCCGCGCTCATGACCTGCGCCGTGCCGGTGAAGGCTTGGCGGGCAGCGGCTTGGGCGGGCCAGGCAGCTTGGCATCGGCCTCGCGCAGATAAAGCGGCAGCGGCGGCGAAGTGGCGGGATCCAAAGCAGCGCCGATCAGCGCGACATGGCGCGCATGCGGTTGGGTTATGCCGCTGACGGCAAGACCTGGCACATCACCCAGCGCCGCCGCAATGAAAGCGCTGGCTGTGCCGCTCACGACCACACGATGCGCCGTCAGAAGTTCGCGCACCCGTGCGATCAACGCGTCGTGAGAAAAAAGCACCGGCGCTGACATCGCCGAAATATCTTCACCATGGGCGGCAAACATCTGCGCATAGGCTTCGCTGCGCCGCGCATCGCTGGCCGCGACATGAATGGCGGCTTCGCCATGGCGCGCATGGGCTTCATGGGCCATGGCGTGAAGCGTGGTCACGCCCACGCAAGGCACACCGCGCGACAGTGCAAGACCTCGCGCGAAGGCAAGCCCCACGCGCTGGCCGGTAAACGTCCCCGGCCCCGTCGTGACAGCAATGCGGTCAAGCGCAGCGCAATCAATGCCTGCGTCTTGCAGGACGCGCGCCACCATCGGCGCCAGAAGCTCCGCCTGCCCGCGCACCATTTCTTCAAAGGCCGCAACGAGCACGCGCCCGTCTTCCACGACGGCAACCGAAAGCGCGCCCAGCGCCGTATCAAGGCCAAGGACGCGCATGCGGTTTCAAAGCACCTGACAGGCTTCGTCGAAGGATAGCCGCGGATTGCGCGGAAACACCTTGGCCGGATCACCCGTGCCCAGCGCGCAGATGAAGTTCGACTTGATGTCGGTGCCTGCAAAGAACGTGCGGTCAACGCCCGCATTGTCAAAGCCCGACATCGGGCCGCAGTCAACGCCCAGCGAGCGTGCTGCCAGCATGAAATAGGCGGCCTGCAGCGACCCGTTACGGAACGCGGTTGTTTCGGCAAGCTGCGCATTGCCGGAAAACCATTCGCGCGCGCCCGGATTATGCGGGAAGAGCTGCGGGATCTTGTCAAAGAATTTGAGGTCGTAGGCAAAGATCACCGTCACCGGCGCGCTCATCACCTTTTGCACATTGGTGGGCATGAGAAACGGCTTCAGCCGCTCCTTCGCTTCCGGCGTCGTCAGGAAAACAAAACGCGCGGGCGAGCAATTGGCGCTGGTCGGCCCCATGCGCGCCAGATCATAGATCGCCTGCAACAGCGTCTGCGCCAATGGCTTGTCCTGCCAGCCATTCTGGCTGCGCGCATTGCGGAAAATCGCATCAAGAGCGGCGTCGTTGACAATCTGGCTCATGAAATCCTTTTGCTCCTCAAACGGCTTCGACCGCGTTCACTTCGGGAATGTAGTGCTTGAGCATGTTCTCAATGCCGTTCTTCAGCGTCATGCGTGAAGACGGGCATCCCGCACACGCACCCTGCAGATGCAGGAACACGGTCCCCGAGCCCTCGTCAAAACTGTCAAACACGATGTCGCCACCATCCTGCGCAACGGCGGGCCGCACGCGCGTGTCGATGAGTTCGATGATCTCGCGCACAATGGCGCTGTCACTGTCGGTGCTGGCGGTCTTGACGGGCGTGTTGCCCATCACCGGCAGATTGCGGGTGAAGTGCTCCATGATGACGCCAAGCACCGGCGCCTTCAGATGCGCCCATTCGCCCTGCGCCTTGGTGACAGTGATGAAGTCATGGCCGAAGAAGACGCGCGCCACATCCTCCAGCGCAAAAAGGGCAGCCGCCAGCGGCGAGGCCGCCGCCGCCGCCGCATCGGCAAAGTCGGCCGTACCTTCAGCCATCACGATGCGCCCCGGCAGGAACTTCAGGGTCGAAGGGTTGGGTGTGGATTCAGTCTGGATGAACATGATCGTGCGACGAGGGCTGGAGGGGCATGCCGGTTTGGAAGCCAGCTTGAGCATGCTTATATGGGGTGGCGGCCATGCGCCTCAAGCCGCCGGAGCGCATGAAGACGCGAAAGGCCCTGATGCCAATTGGGGCATTATCCGCTGGAACCAGTGCGATGGACATGGAGACAGAGCCCGTCATCGATGCGCGCCGTCAGGAGAAGCTGTGGAACAGCTTTGCTGCCTGGCTGGGCGAATATCAGGGCCAGCGTCTCAGCTTTGTTGATTTTGCCGGAGCCCTCGCAGCGCGGCTGGTCGAGGCGGGTGTGCCGCTGGCCCGCCTGTCGCTGTCGCTCAATGACTGGCACCCCGAAGTGATCGGCCGCTCCTATTTCTGGGAAAAGGACAAGGGTCTGCGCCAGCTCGATCAGGCCTATACGGCGCGCGTCACCGACACCTATCAGCTGAGCCCGATCAAGACGATCCATGATGGCGCGGGCGGTTTGCGCCGGCGTCTGGAGGACGCAGGCGGAAATCTGGACTATCCGATTCTGGCCGAATTGAAGGCGCAGGGGCTGACCGATTATGCGGCGTTTCCGTTGATCTTCAGCGATGGCTCGCGCCAGTTCGTTTCATTTTCGACGGATCGTGCGGGCGGCTTTGCAGCCCCTGAACTTGCCTTGATGGAAAGCGTGCTGCCGCTTTTGTCGGCGCGCGTTGAAATCGAACACACCCATGCCATCACCCAACAGCTTCTGCGCACCTATCTGGGCGAAGATGCTGCTTCCCGCGTGATGAGCGGCGGCATCAGGCGCGAGATGGGCGAAGAAATCGACGCCATCGTCTTTGCCTGCGACATGCGCGGCTTTACGGGCCTTACCGATGCGCTGCCGGCGTCATCCATCATCGCGCTCCTGTCGGCCTATTATGATG
>ERZ761609.3020-NODE-3020-length-11535-cov-8.988589_pt1 | contig 11535 bp, 8 predicted proteins | sample MGYA00511163_ERZ761609 | MGnify/ENA primary metagenome ERZ761609 (study PRJEB28899, sample SAMN02445070) | bioreactor sludge metagenome | biome: EBPR sludge | place: Australia: Brisbane, Thorneside Wastewater Treatment Plant | collected 2011-12-16 ... | reverse complement strand
AAATAGCTCATCTATATCGAGTAAATACCAGCCAAAACCCGAATAATCCGTGTTGTGGGCGATGCGCTGGCCATTCTGGAAAACGATTGTGTTCGTGGCACCCACCGCCGCAGCCGAGGGCGCAACCGCATGGCAGAGCGCCAGCGCGGCCCGCTTATGCGGGAAGGTTACGTTGATCCCAACAAAACCCCGGGATTCCAGTTGCTTGAGCACTGTGTCCAGTGCAAGCCCCTGCCAATAGCCCGTATCGGTGTCGATCAGGTCATAGCTCAGCGACAGACCGGCAGCGCGTGCGGCTGCCAGATGCATCACGGGACTGCGAGAGTGCGCGATACCCGCCCCGACCAGCCCCACGAGCAAGGGTCCCGGGTTGCGAAGAAGGGCGGCAGCGGTCATGGAGGGACTCGGCTATCTGAGTTTTGAGGCACAATGTAACTTAAAGTTCATTGTGTCAAAGATAATGTTCCAATAGGTTCAAAGCAGGGGGTGGTGGCATGGGCGACTTTGTCGGACGGCAGAACTGGAAGCAGGACCCCGAAGGCGTGCAACGCGCCATCGTCGAGGCGGCGACCCGGGTGTTCGCGCGCTCGGGCTATGCCTCGACCCGCATCGAGGACATTGTTGCCGAAACCGAAACCTCGAAGCGGATGATCTATTACTACTTTACCGACAAGGAGGGCCTTTACGTGAAGGTCCTCGAGGCGGCCTATGCGCGGGTGCGCGCTGGCGAGGGGCGGTTGCGCCTGGATCACCTCCCGCCGCTATCGGCACTGCGGCGGCTTGTCGAGTTCACCTTTGACCACCATCGAGCCAACCCGGATTTCATCCGCCTGGTGATGATCGAGAATGTGCACAATGCCGCCCACATGCGCGCCTCTGGCCTGATCGAGCGGGTGAACGCTGGTGCCATCGCGCATCTGGCTGACATTATCGCGCGCGGTCAGACCGAAGGCGTGATCCGACCCGACATCACGCCGCTGGAGTTGCACTGGCACATCAGCGCGCTGTCGTTCTTCAACGTGTCGAACCGGCCCAGCTTTGGCCTCAGCTTTGGCACTGACCTGTTTGAAGATCCGGGGCAGGCGCGCTTGCGGGACCAGGTCGTGCAATCGGTCATGCGCCTCGCCATGTCCGATCCTTCCACCCCCCTTCCGCCTGAGGTTCCCATGCTGAATCCGCACCTGACCCCCTTCCTCGACCAATGGCAAAGCCGCTGGGCCGCGTTGCCCGCAACGGCGACGGCGACCCAGCGGCGCGCCATGTTCGAGCGCATCGCCGCTGCCATGCGCCTGCCGACGCCCGAAGGGGTTGCGTGCGATGCCGAGCATTGGGTCGACAGCAGCGCGGGACCGGTCCGTGTGCGAGTGTTTCGCAAGGGAAGCGGAGTGCAACCCGCGTTGATCTACATGCACGGCGGCGCCTGGTTGCAGGGCTCGCCAGAAACGCACTGGGACATCACCGCGCAGCTGGCAGACTGGGCCGGTATGACCGTGATCAGCGTGGATTACGCGCTGGCCCCTGAGCGGCCCTTTCCGGCGGCACTGGATCAATGCGGTGCCGTGGCGCACTGGGTGCGTGCGAATGCTGGGGCACTGGGGGTTGACCCAGCGCGCATCGCGGTGGGAGGCGACAGCGCGGGCGGCAATCTTGCGGCGGCACTGGCACTCGATCTGCGAGAGTCCGAGGTGCGGCTAATCGGACAACTTCTGATTTATCCGGCCTGTGATTTCGACCTGACGCGCCCCTCGATGATCGAAAACGCCGAAGCCCCGCTTTTGCAGACCCGCGGGATGGACCGGGTGAATGCCATGTATGCAGGCGATCAATTGCACAACCCGCGCGCGGCGCCGCTGCTCGCGACCAGTCACGCGGATTTGCCCCCTGCCTATATCGCTGTGGCGCAATACGATCCGCTGCGCGACAGCGGCCTCGCCTATGGCCAAGCATTGCGCGCCGCCGGGGTCTCCGTCAGCGTTGACGTGGGCGAGGGGCTGATCCACGGCTATTTGCGCGCGATGGAATATTGCGACGCCAGCCGCGAGTCGCTGGCCCGCATGGCCCGCTGGTTGGCCGATCTGTGAACGGACAGGGGTAGGGTGGGGTTCAACCCCACCCTACGGGTGCTACGTTCTGGCACTGCGTGGGCCTGATCCTATCTTGATCACAGAGGCCTGGGCCGTCCTTGAACACCGCTCGAATGCTCGAATCCGCCGCAAGATGTCGGCCTGCGGATCCCGCTAGGTTTCAGACCCGGAACGGCAGGGGGGTCGGCTTGGCCCTGGGCGCGTCGGGCAGGTCCAGGGTCAGCCCCTCGGCGTCCGAGGCCAGATCGGCGCGGATCAACCCCAACCCGATGCAGCGCTGCAGGCGCGGCGAGAACACCAGTTCGCTGAGCATCCCCACCGCAGCACCGTTGTGCAGGATTGCCACCGGATGCCCGGGACTGTCGGGGTTTCCTTCGATCCAAAAGCCCGAGCGCAGCCGGGCAGGGGGTTGCGCAGCACGTTCAAGCAACGCCTCACGCCCGACAAACTCATGCCCGCTTGCCAGGTCGACCAAACCGCCCAGTCCCATCTCGAAAGGATCGGCGGGCAGAACCTGCAGGCGCATGTCGGACCCATAGCTGACCAGACCGCTTTCAACCCGCTCGATATCATTGGGCGCACCGGGACGGATGCCAAAGGGCTCTCCCGCCCTTGCGACCTTGTCCCACAACGCATCGCCCTGCCGACCATCGGTCAGGTACAGCTCATACCCGCCCTGTTTCGACCAGCCCGAGCGTGCCAGCACCAACGGTATGCCGTCCAGATCGGTCTCGCGAAAGGCGAAATAGCGCAACTCGCGCACCCATTCGCCAAACAGCGCCGCGATCACCTCGACCGCCAGCGGACCCTGCACCGCCAACGGCGAGACGTCGGGCTCGCTTACCCGTACATTCCAGCCACGCTCGCGTCCGATGGCGGCGGCCCAGAGGTGAATGTCGCTGTCGGCCACCGACAGCCAGAGCCTGTCCTCGGTCAGTTTCAGCAACACCGGATCGTTGATCAGCAGTCCGTCATGGTCACAGATCGGAACATACCGGCCCTGACCCACGCGTGTCCCGGACAGATTGCGCGGCGTCAGGTATTGCGCCAGGCGCGTAGCGTCCGGCCCCTCGATCTGCACTTGCCGCTGTGCCGCAACATCCCACATCACCACGCCGTCGATCAGGCTGCGATATTCGCCATTCGGGTCGCCGAAATGGGCCGGGATGAACATATGGTTGTAGACGGAAAAGCTGCGCACCCCGGCACGCAGCGTGGCGGCGAAATAGGGCGACTTTCGGATGTTGGCGCCGATTCCGATGGCGAGTTCGGGTGTCATGTCAGGTCCTGATGGCGGAATGATCGCTCTGTGCCACAGTCGCGGTCAGGCCGAAAGCCTGTGCCGCGGTGTATCCAGTGCCTGAGTCAGATCGGCCAACAGGTCCTCGACCTCCTCCAGACCCACCGAGAGCCGGATCAAGCCTTCGGAGATGCCATGCGCGGCGCGCTCATCGGGCGTGTAGGTCGAATGCGTCATGCTGGCTGGGTGCTGGATCAGGCTTTCGGCGTCGCCCAGGCTGACCGCGCGGCGGATCAGGCCAAGGCTGTTCATCATCGCCACGCCGGCAGCAAAACCGGCGCGCATCTCAAACGCGATCATCCCGCCAAAACCGGGCATCTGGCGCAGCGCCAGCGCGTGCTGGGGAAAGTCTTCGAGCCCTGGATAGAACACCCGCGCCACCGCGGGATGTGCCTGAAGCGCGCGTGCGACGCTCAGCGCGCTGGTGCAATGGCGCTCCATCCGCAGCTTAAGCGTTTTCAGGCCGCGCAAGACCAGCATGGCGTTGAAAGGCGCCATCACCGCGCCCGTCATGTCCTTCATGCCGACCAGCCGCACCTGTGCGATGTCCTCGGCCCGGCCCACCGCGATACCGCCGACCAGATCGCCATGCCCGCCCATGTATTTCGTCGCCGAATGTACCACCAGATCAGCGCCCAGTTCGATCGGGCGAGTCAGCACCGGGGTGGCATAGGTATTGTCCACCACCACCATCGCCCCGGCGCGATGCGCGACGGCCGAGACCGCTGCGATATCCACCAGCCGCATGTTGGGATTGGCCGGGGTTTCGAAATAGACGATCCGCGTGCGCGGCCCGATGGCGGCCTGAACCGCGGCCGGGTCGGTCAGATCGGCGTGAGTGATCGTGACCCCCCATTTCGCAAGCCCATGGCGCATGAAGGCAAACGTGCAGCCGTAAAGCGTGGTGTCGGTCACCAATTCATCTCCGGGGCTAAGGAAGGTCCAGAGCACCGAGGTGATCGCCCCCATCCCAGAGGCAAGGGCCAGACCCGCCTCGGCCCCTTCGAGATCGGCCACCCTGCGTTCGAGCAGGTCCAGCGTCGGATTCGAGATGCGCGAATAGATATGCCCCGGTGCTTCACCCGCAAACCGGGCTGCACCGGCCTCGACACTGTCAAAGGCAAAGGTCGAGGTCAGATGCAGGGGTGGGGTCAACGCACCCTCGTGTTCGGCCGGATCATGGCCAAGGTGGATGGCGCGGGTGGCGAAACCGGCATTGCGGGGCGTGGTCATGGTGTGCTCCTGTGGCTGGGCTGGGCACAGGATTGCACGCGGGCGCTGGCAGGTGTTGCCAAAGTATGCCATGCTGGAGGAAATAACTGGCATGAAAGCGTTGAATATGGCTGATGATCTGCGCATTGATGCCAAGGATCGGCAGATCCTCCGCGCGCTGCAACGGGACGGTCGGCTGACCAACCTCGATCTGGCTGCGCAGGTGAACCTGTCGCCGTCCCCCTGCCTGCGCCGGGTTCGTCTGCTGGAGGAGGCGGGGATCATCGCGGGTTATGCCGCCATAGTCGCGCCGCGCGCGGTGGGCCTGCGGATCACGGCGTTTATCCGTGTTACCCTGACACGGCATGACCGCGAGGCCGTGTCGCGTTTCGAGGCGCGAGTGCAGGATATCGACGCGATCCTCGATTGCCATCTGATGACCGGCGAGGCGGATTATCTGCTGCGCGTGGTGGTACCCGATCTCGATGCCTACGAAACCTTCGTGCGCAACAGTCTGCACGCCATTCCCGGCATCGCTTCGATCACCACGAGTCTTGTCTACGGCACGGTCAAATCCGCGCGCGCTTTGCCGGTCTGAAGCCGAGCGTTACCCCAGCAGATGTTCGGTCGCGGGATCCGCGACAAAGCGCCATTTGCGCAGGGGGCCTGCCATGACGTTGAGGTAATACATCTCGATCCCGTGGGGGGCGGCACAGGGGTGATGCCCGCGCGGGACCAGCACCACATCGCCGTCCTTCACCGTCATTGTTTCATCCAGAGTGCCGTCTTCGGTGAACACCCGCTGCACGCCCCAGCCATTGGCGGGGTGAAGGCGGTGGTAATAGGTTTCCTCCAGGTAGGTGACGCGCGGGAAATCGTCCTCGTCGTGGCGGTGGCTGGGGTAGCTGGACCAGTGTCCTGCGGGGGTGAACACCTCGGTCACCAGCAGGCTGTCGGCGTAATCCTCGTTTTCCATCGCGATGTTGTTGATCCAGCGGGTGTTGGTGCCGGTTCCGCGCTGGGTCAGGGTGATGCCCCCGGGACCAATGCGCCGCGCCGGGTGGCCGCCCATGCCGGGGGCGCTGCACAGGGCGATGGTACAATCGGTTTCAGCCACCGCAACCCAATCGCTGCCATTCGGCAGGTAAAGGCAATGCGGCGGGGTCTTTTCGAACACGCTCAGCCGGTCGCCCAAGGTGCCCCAGTCCTGCCCGGCGCCGGTGATCGCTGCCTTCCCTTCGACCATGACCAGAATGACCTCGCGGTCCGCGGTGACGCCACTGACGCTTTCCCCGGCGCGCAGCCGATGCAGCGCAAAGCCGACATATCGCCGTCCTGCGCTGGCGGGCGAGATGTCATGCACCGCGCCATGGCGGCCAAAGGGCTTCCTGAGCAGGCTCATGTCAGCCCCACCTTCCGCGCGAGGCGCTTCAGCGTATGCAGGCCAAGGGTCTGGTACATAAGGGGATTGCGCACCGCCGGGTCCTGTTCGGCCTCGATCACGATCCAGCCGTCATAGCCAGCATCTTTCAGAATCCGCAGCAGGGGTTCGAAATCGACCGCGCCCTCCTGGTCGCCGGGCACGGTGAACACGCCCGCCCGAATGCCGTCCATGAACGACAGTCCCTCGGCCTGCACCCGAGCCCGAATGGCGGGACGGACGTTCTTGGCGTGGAAGTGGCGCACCCGCGTGACATGGCGGGCCAGCACCGCGACCGGATCGCCGCCGCCAAACCAGCAATGCCCAGCGTCGAACAACAGCTTCGTGGCAGGCCCTGTCGCCGCCATGAAGGCGTCGATATCCTCAGGGCTTTCGACCACCGTGCCCATGTGGTGATGGTATACCAGATCAATCCCTTGTGTCGCGCAATGCGCTGCGACCGCTTCCACTTTCGCGCCAAAATCGCGCATCTGGTCAGCCAAAAGCCGGGGCCGGGTGGAGAGAGGTTGCGCCAGGCCCTGTACGGAGTTCGACGTTTCGCAGACGATCGCCACCTTGCAGCCGTTGTGCTTCAGTTTGTCCAGATGGGGCTGGATGGCGGCAATCTCCTCTGCGACCGAATGGGCCAGCAGGTTCATCGAGTGCCAGCCCGATACGAATGCCAGCCCATGGTCGGCCAACAGCCGCCGCAGCGCCTCGGGGTCATTGGGCCAGCGGTGGCCGTTCTCGATGCCGTCAAAGCCGATTACCTCGCCGGCTTCATGCAGGATGCGTTCAGTGGGGATGTCGGCGCCCAGGGTCTGGTCGTCGTCGTTGGCCCAGGCGATGGGGTTGGTGCCAAAGCGGATCATGTCACGTCCGGTGCTGAAGGTTTGAAAGGTACTGGGCATGGGCGGTAGTCACCTCGGGCCGGTCCGAGACTTGCGGCACGGCGACATCCCACCAATGCCCGCCGTGCGGGGTGCTCGGATAGGGGTCGGTGTCGACGACGATCACCAGTGGGCGCGTCTTCCCGTGTCGATGGGCGAGCGCGGTTTCCAACTCGGCAATCGTGGCGACCTTGACCGCCTCGGCGCCCAGGCTGGCGGCATGCTGGGCAAAGTCGATGACGGAAGGGTTCACATGATGGCTGTGGACCAGCAGATTGTTGAACTCCGCCCCACCGGTCGCCATCTGCAACCGGTTGATGCAACCATAGCCCCGGTTGTCGGTCAGCACGACGGTAAAGGGAATGCCCATCATCGCGGCCGTTGCCAACTCGCTGTTGGCCATCAGGTAACTCCCATCGCCGACCATGCAGATCACGTCGCGTGCGGGCTCGGCCATCTTGATGCCCATGGCGCCCGCCACCTCGTAACCCATGCACGAAAAACCATATTCCATGTGATAGGAGCCGGGACGCCGCGCTTTCCAAAGCTTGTGCAACTCGCCGGGCATGGTTCCTGCGGCGCACATGACCACCGTGTCCGGGCCACTCGCACGCTGGACGGCGCCGATCACTTGCTGGTCCGTCGGCAGGGAATTGCCCTCGGGCGCTGCGGTCAGCGGGTCAACGGAGGCGAACCAGTCGGCCTTCAGCCCCTCGGGAGGGGGAGGGGCACGATGGCCGCGCAGTTCGAAAGACAAGGCCGTCAGTGCCATCGCGGCATCGGCACAAAGGGGCTCGGCCCCGTGCTTCATCGCGTCATAGGCCGCAACATTGATCGAAACCAGCCGCCGCGCTGGGTTGCGGAACAGGGCCCAGGACCCCGTGGTGAAATCCTGAAATCGCGTTCCGACACCGATCACCAGATCGGCCGTGGCGCACAGGGTGTTGGCACTGGTGGCTCCGGTGACTCCCACAGGACCAAAGTTCCAGCCGTGGTCCCACGGCAAGGCCGATTTGCCGGCCTGTGTCTCGACGACTGGTATGCCGTGATCCTCGGCGAAGCGGGCGAGGTCCGCGCTGGCGTCGGAAAAATGGACGCCCCCTCCCGCCACGATCACCGGCTTGCTGGCCGACCGGATCAGATCGCGGACGCGAAAGACCTCCGCCTGATCGGGATAGGGGCGGCGTAATGGCCAGCGCTTTGGTACAAAGAAACCTTCGGGCCAATCGTAAGCCTCGGCCTGCACGTCCTGACAAAACGCCAGGCAAACCGGACCGCAATCGGCCGGGTCGGTCATCACCCGCATTGCGCGGGGTAGCGCGGTCAAGAGTTGCTCGGGACGGGTAATGCGGTCGAAATAGCGCACCACCGGGCGGAAGCAGTCGTTCGCGCTGACCGTTCCATCCCCGAAATCCTCGATCTGTTGCAGAACCGGATCGGGGCCTCGGCCGGCAAAAACGTCACCGGGAATGAACAGCACCGGCAGCCGGTTGACATGCGCCAGCGCCGCCGCCGTCACCATGTTTGTGGCGCCAGGGCCAATGCTTGAGGTGACCGCCATTGCGCGCCGCCGCCCGCTCTGCTTGGCGTAGGCAATCGCTGCATGCGCTATCGTCTGTTCGTTGTGCCCGCGCCAGGTGGGGATACTATTGCGATGAGCATGCAAAGCCTCTCCGATCCCTGCCACATTGCCATGGCCAAAAATTGCCCACATTCCAGCGATATATGGGATACCCTCTGGGGTGAGTTGCGCCGTCAGCCAGCGCACCATCGCCTGCGCGGCGGTCAGGCGGATCGTGTTCACCATGGTTTAACCCTTTGCTGCCAGTCTGGGGCCATGTTGCGCGTCTTCATCACTCTGCTCCTGGATTGGCTGACCGGGCTTCGTCCCACAGGGCGCAGAGGCGCGCGTAATTGGCAGCCATCGTCGCCACAGCCGTTTCATCGTCGATCCGCCCTGCCATCCAGTCGCGCGCTGCCTCGCCAAAGATCGTGCGCCCTACGGCAAATCCCTTTACCAAGGGATACTTCGCCGCCTGCCGGAAACTGGCCGCAAGCACCGCCTCGGGCGCGTCAAGCCCCAGCACCACAATGCCGCGCACATACGGGTCATGCGCTGTGATTGCCTCCGTGACGTGATGCCAGGCCCCCTCGGTTTGCAGGGGCTCCAGCTTCCACCAATCAGGGAAAACGCCGATTTCATAGAACCGCCGGATCACTCGCGCGGTCGTGCCGTCGTCGGTTGCGCCGACCTTGGACGGGATCACCTCCAGCAGGAATTCCAGCCGGTTGCGCCTGGCTGCGTGGACCAGGCGGCTGATGGTTTCCTCTTGCGCCGCCCACATCTCGGGCGGATCGTCGGGGTGGCAATAGCACAGCGCCTTGACCACCTGACCCAGAGGCCATTCGGAAAGCCCGCCGAAATCCGGCCCCAGTTCGGGCTCCAGTGTCAGCGGGCGCGAGCCTGGCCATTCCACGGGTCGACCCAGCCACAGCCCTGTTCCCGCCGCCGCGTGCAGCGTGTCACGACCCAGACGATTGTCACAGAGGATGCCATAGCCGTGCCGTCCGGCCTGCACCTGCAACGCAGCTTTCAGGCACAAGGCCTTGAACGTCCCGATCCGCACCGGGTCGGCGCCTGGAATTGCCTCCATCTGCACGCGATGGTCAAAGGCAAAAACGCGCATTTGGGGCCATTCCCCGCGCCGGGTGGTCGCCCAATGGATTTGCTCCAGTTCGGGATCGTTGCGCAGATCAGGCCGCCGGATGCCGCGCCGAAGAAAATGCTCCAGCTCAATCAGTGACGGATACGCGGGCGTACACCCATGCCGACTGACCGCGAAGGCCCCACAGGCATTGGCATATTTCAAGGCGGTTGGCCAATCGGCTCCGTCAAGCCAGCCCTTCAGCAGCCCCGCCATGAACCCGTCCCCGGCCCCCAGAACGTTGAAGACCTCGATGGGAAAACCCCGTCCGCTCTGCCCTTCGTCCAGCGTTTCCGGGATGGCGCCTTCAAAAGCCACTGCGCCCCGGGCACCCCTTTTGCATACAAGCACTGCGTCGCTGAGGTCCCGCACCGCCCTGAGCGCCGCCAGCGTGTCTGTGCTGCCTCCGGCAATGTGGAACTCCTCCTCGGTGCCCACGATCAGGTCAAACAGAGGAAGGTGCGCCTGCAACCGGGCCGTTACGGCAGAGGATTCGACGAAGCGGCTTTCACCCTCGCCATGCCCGGCCACCCCCCACAGGTTCGGCCGGTAATCGATGTCGAGCGCGGCCTGCATTCCGGCTTCGCGCGCGATCCGCAGCGCCTTCAGCGTCGCGGCTTCGACACGCGGATGCGACAGATGCGTGCCGGTCGCAACCAGTGCGCGGGCCCTGCGGATGAACGCCGGATCGATATCCGCCTCGGTCAGCCCCATATCGGCGCAGTTCTCGCGATAAAAGATCAGCGGAAACCGCTCCTGATCGCGGATGCCCAGGATCACCAGCGCGGTCAGCCTGTCCGGATCAACCTTGACCCCATCGGTGCAGACCCCTTCGCGGGTCAGTTCTTCCAGGATAAAGCGCCCCATGTGCTCATCACCGACGCCTGTGATCACGCCTGAGCGCAATCCCAGTCGTGCCGCGCCGCAGGCGATGTTTGTAGGGCTGCCGCCGATGTATTTCTGAAACGACCCCATATCTTCGAGCCGCCCGCCCACCTGCGTTCCGTAAAGGTCCACTGACGACCGGCCGAGCGTGATGAGGTCGAGGGCACTCACCCCGCAACCTCGGAGACAGACACCAGGCGCCCCTCGGCGACCGATAGCCGCGCTGCCTCGGCCAGAACCAGGGCCATCAGCCCGTCATGCCCCGTGGTCGGGGTCGGTGCGCCATCCGCCACGGCCGCAACAAAGGCTGCGATTTCGTTGGCATAGGCGGCGGTATAGCGGGTCATGAAGAAATTCAGCAAAGCCGGTTCATGAAAACCGGCGCCATCGGCCAGGGTGATATTCGCCAGCGCCGTGTTCTTGGCCGCGACCATGCCCTTGGATCCCAGCACCTCGATGCGCTGGTCATATCCATACGAAGCGCGGCGGGAATTTGTGATCACGGCCTGCCGCCCCGAAGCAGTGCGCAGGATCACATTGGCGCTGTCGAAGTCGCCCAGCTCGCCGATCGTCGAATCCGTCAGCACCGAGGCCGAGGCGAAGACGCTGACCACTTCCTCGCCCAACAGCCAGCGCGCCATGTCGAAATCGTGAATCGTCATGTCACGAAAGATGCCGCCCGAGCGGGTGATGTATTCGTAGGGCGGGGCGCCCGGATCGCGTGAGGTGATCGTCACCATTTCGACCGAGCCAACCTTTCCAGCCTCGATGGCGGCCTTGACCGCCATGAAATCGGGGTCGAACCGGCGGTTGAAGCCTACCATCAGTGTCGCCCCGGTCGCAGCGATTGTCGCCAGCGCTTGCTTGACGCGTGCGACGCTCAGGTCGACCGGTTTTTCGCAGAACACCGCCTTGCCAGCGCGGGCGAATTGCTCGATCAGGTCGGCGTGGGTATCGGTCGGCGTGCAGATCACCACCGCGTCGATGTCGTCCGCTGCGGCGCAAGCGTCGATGCTGCGCAACTCGCAGCCGAATGCCC
>ERZ761609.3019-NODE-3019-length-11537-cov-6.101637_pt1 | contig 11537 bp, 11 predicted proteins | sample MGYA00511163_ERZ761609 | MGnify/ENA primary metagenome ERZ761609 (study PRJEB28899, sample SAMN02445070) | bioreactor sludge metagenome | biome: EBPR sludge | place: Australia: Brisbane, Thorneside Wastewater Treatment Plant | collected 2011-12-16 ... | reverse complement strand
GCGGATCGGGTGGGGGGCAGCATCAACAATCTCAGTGCAGTTTCCCGCAACCCCACCGGACTTGAGTTTCGCAATTGCTCACTCAAGTCCTGCCTCCCCTTTCAGGAAAGGGGAGGCAAAAGTGTGGTTTCGCACTTGTTCAGAACGCGAACCATTCTTCACGGAGTAATCGGACGATGACCAAGCGTTCTTCACAGCAAGCAAGCGACAACCTCCTGAGCCGCCGCCGCATTCTGACGGGTGCTGCTGCTGGCGCCGCAGCAGCCGCAACATTGTCAGCACCCGCCATCGCCCAGGGCGGACGCGAATTGAAGATGGTCACGGCATGGCCGCCCAACTTCCCCGGCCTTGGGTCAGCGGCAACCCGCGTGGCCCAGCGCATCGCCGACATGACGGACGGCCAGCTGACCATCAAGGTCTATGCCGCCGGTGAATTGGTCGGCGCGCTGGAAACCTTTGATGCGGTCTCGACCGGCGCCGCCGACATGTACCACGCCGCCGATTATTATTTTCAGGGCAAGAACCCCGGCTTCAACTTCTTTACCTCGGTGCCCTTCGGACTCAACGCAGCCGAGTTCAACGCATGGATCTATCATGGCGGCGGACAGGCATTGTGGGACGAGTTGTCGGGCCAGTTCGGCATCAAGGCGATGCCCTGTGCCAATTCCGGCGTGCAGATGGGCGGCTGGTTCAACAAGGAAATAAACACGCTTGAGGACTTCAAGGGCCTCAAGATGCGCATGCCCGGCCTTGGCGGCGAAGTGCTGCGCAGGCTTGGCGCTAACGTCCTGACGCTGGCGGGCAGCGACATCTTCCCGGCGCTCCAGAACGGCACGATTGATGCGACCGAATGGGTGGGGCCGTGGAACGATCTCGCCTTCGGTTTCCACCGCGCGGCCAAATTCTACTACTGGCCGGGCTTTCATGAGCCCGGCGCCTGCCTGTCGCTCGGCATCAATCGCGCTGTGTGGGACAGCCTGTCGAACCGTGAGCGCGCCATCATCAGTTCGGCAGCGCAGGCGGAGGACAGTTTTACCCTTGCCGAATTCAACGCACAGAACGCCAATGCCCTCAAGGCGCTCTTGAACGAGCATGGCGTGCAGCTGCGCAAAATGCCCGATGACGTGATGCGCGAGATCGGCCGCATTTCAGGCGAAGTCGTGCGTGAGGCGGGCCAGACCGACGATCTGACTCGCCGCATCTATGACAGCTTTATGAGCTTCCGCTCAAACGTCATGGGCTACATGGAAATTTCCGAAGAGGGTTATGCTGCGGCGCGCCGCCTCGGCTTTGCCTATTGATCCACGCGCGCAGCAACCGGGGGGATCATGCCGCGCACGCTTGAATGGCACTATTGGCTGATGGCTTTCGCACCTGCCCTGCTGCCTGTGCTGGCCCTTGTGCTCGCGCGCATGGGGCACGCGCGCGCGTTTCACCTTCTGGGCGCCATGGACGCCACAGCACAGAACTTTGACCGCGTGTTGCGCTCGCTCGTGATGACAGCTGTGTGGTCGCTCGTGGCTGCCGCTGCCATTCTGGCGTTACTCTCCGCTGTTTCCATGGCAGTGACGTCCGAGACGCTGACATTTCTGTTGGGTGAGGGCCGCAAGTCATTCTTCTACGGCCTCGTGCTCAGCGTGTTCCTCGCGCTGGTGCTGACTGGCGGCAGCCAGAGCCCGTGGCGGCGCGGCGAAATCTACTGGCTCGCGCTTCTGATGGTGCTCGTTCAAAGCCTGATCGTGCTCCTGCGCTATGTCTTTGGCGAAGGCCTGATCGCGCTGCAGGAGGCAATGCTCTACATGCATGGCATGCTTTTCCTGCTGGCGGCCGGCTACACGCTGATCGCCGACGGCCATGTGCGCGTCGATCTCATCTATCGCGAGGCGAAGCCACGCACCAAAGCCTGGATCGATTTTCTCGGCGCGCTGTTCCTGCTCATCCCGGTGATGGCGGTGATCTTCTGGCTCGCCTGGCCCTATGTCATCGGCTCGTGGCAGGTGCTCGAGGGTTCGCGTGAGACGAGCGGCATCCCTGCCGTATTCCTCCTCAAAAGCTGCATCCTGCTCTTCGCCCTGATGATGTGGGTGCAGGGCATCGGCATGGCGTCGCGCAAAGCGGCAGAGCTTGTGCGGCCCGCCGCCGCCCCGGCGCCGGCATAGGTGCGGCCATGGATCTGCGGGAAATTCTCGATCTTCTGATGTTTGGCGCCATGTGCGTGATGCTGGTGGCGGGATTTCCTGTCGCGCTCACGCTGGCGGGGGTCGCACTTCTTTTTGCAGTCATCGGCGTTGCTGTCGGCGCATTCGACTTTTCGATCCTGCTGGCGTTGCCCAACCGCATCTTCCAGACAACGCAGAACGAGACGCTGATTGCCGTACCCCTGTTCGTTTTCATGGGCGTGATGCTGGAGCGTTCGCGCGTTGCCGAAGACCTTCTCGAGTCCATGGGGCACCTCTTCGGGCGCATCCGGGGCGGGCTGGGCATTTCCGTGTTTCTGGTGGGCGCGTTGCTGGCCGCATCGACCGGCATTGTCGGCGCAACTGTCGTCACCATGGGACTGATCGCCCTGCCGACGATGCTGAAACATGGCTATGACCGCTCGCTGGCGTCAGGGGCTATTGCGGCCTCTGGCACGCTGGGACAGATCATTCCGCCATCGATCGTGCTTGTCCTTCTGGGCGACGTGATCCGCGACAGCTATCAGCAGGCGCAATTGAAACAGGGCGTGTTTGCGCCGGACACCGTTACCGTTGGCGACTTCTTCGCGGGCGCGCTCATTCCCGGCCTCGTGCTGGTCGGCCTCTATATGGCCTATATGGTGCTGACGGCGATCTTCCGTCCGTCGCGCGCGCCAGCGATTGAACGCGGCACGCATGAGCCTTGGCGCGTGGCGCTGAAGCGTTCGCTGGCTGCATTGGTCGCCCCGGTCATTCTGATCGTTGCCGTGCTCGGCTCCATTCTGGGCGGGCTTGCCACGCCCACCGAAGCTGCCGCCATCGGCGCCTTGGGCGCGATCATGCTCGCCGGGTTCAAACTCGCCAGCGAAAAGGGCAAGACGCGGCTGGGCGGCTGGCCCATCATCTTTGGCGCGCTTGCCTTTGCGGCCCTTCTGGTGCTGACCCAGCTTTACGATCTGCGCCTTGGCCTTTCCGAAAATACAGACGGTGAGCGCGCCGCCATTCTGGCCGCCCTCATTCTGTTTGCGCTTGTCGTCATCGCCGTTGGCATCGCGCTGATGCGCACCCTGCGCTTTGGCGTGCTGCGCCCGGTGATGGAGCAGACGGCGCAGATCACCGCCATGGTCTTCCTGATCCTGATCGGCGCGGCTTTCTTCAGCCTCGTCTTCCGTGGCTTCGGCGGCGACGACACGATCCACGCATTTCTTTCTTCCATGCCCGGCGGCGTGACGGGCGCCGTGATCGTGGTGATGCTGGTGATGTTCCTTCTGGGCTTCTTCATCGACTTCATCGAGATCGTGTTCATCGTTGTGCCGGTGGTTGCTCCCATCCTGTTGCTGATGGGCGTTGATCCCGTGTGGCTGGGCGTGATGATGGCGATGAACCTGCAAACCTCATTTCTTACGCCGCCTTTCGGCTTTGCCCTCTTCTATCTGCGCGGCGTCGCGCCGCCCGAAGTGCGCACGGCCGAGATCTATCGTGGCGTATTGCCCTTTGTGGGCCTTCAGATTCTGATGCTGGTGCTGCTGGCGCTCTGGCCGGAAATGGCCACATGGCTGCCTGAAACGGTGAACAAATGACCGCCCCGCAAAAACCTGATCCTGCCCGGCGGCAATTGTTTGCCCGCTCTCTGCTGTTGTCGATGGCGATGGTCAGCGCGGTTGGCATCATCGGCTATTACGGGGCGCGCAGCGATCTGTCGTTCTTCAGCGATCCCACCGTGTCGGTTGCGATAGACGCGCCGGACTCCGTCACCATCCGCGCCGGTGCTGCAACATCGTTCAATGTCACGGCTACGATAACCAATGGCACCGATGCAGAAGTAAGCCTTGCTGTCGAAAATCCCTGCAACACCGTGCGCTGGATCATTCTGGCGGGCGGCGATGCCTTTGTGCAGGCCAAGGAAGATGCCGACTGCCTTGGCAGGGCAAACCGCAATGTGCTGGCGCCCGGCGAAAAGCTGCAGACCAGCTTTACCGTCACGCTTGATCTGCGCCGCTCCCTCTATCAGCCAGAGGGCAAATATCAGCTGCTTGTGGAATACTGGGGCATTCAGGCCGACGACGGCCGCCCGCACCAGTTTGAGCTTGTGCAATAGGCGTCAACGCGCGTTGAAGCGCCCCGACTTCGGGAATCCGCGCGGCGGCAGGCGGCCGGCCTGGCCACGTGCGCCCATCCAGTCCTTCAATTCCGGTTTTGGCCACACGCGGTCATTGGCATCAGGCAGACCTTCGGCCAGCGCGAACACGCGCGCATCCTCAAGCCCGCCATCCTTGAAGCGCTGCAGGATCACGCCGCGTCCGCGCCCCATCTCCGGCACATCGGAAAGCGGGAAGATCACCATCTTGCGGTTCTCGCCGATCACGGCGACATGATCGCCGATCGCGGGCACGCACAGCGCAGCCTCGCCCTCGGCGCCCGGCGCAACGTTGAGCACCTGCTTGCCGCCACGTTTCATCGCCAGCACGTCGTTTTCCGGCACAACAAACCCGTGCCCCGTGCGTGAAGCAACCAGCAGCTTGCGATCCGGCTTGTGCACGAAAAGCGCAACAAGGTCTTCTTCGTTGGAAAGATCAATCGAAAGCCGAATCGGTTCGCCCATGCCGCGCCCGCCCGGCAGCTTGTCGCAAGCCAGCGTATAGAATTTGCCGTTCGTCCCGAACGCAATCAGCTTGTCGGTCGTTTCCGCATGAATGAAGAAGCGGCCGCGATCACCTTCTTTGAAGGCAATCTCCTCGCTCCTGTCACGATGCCCCTTCATCGCGCGTATCCAGCCCTTCTGCGAACAGATGACCGTGATCGGCTCGCGCTCGATAAAGGCTTCCGGCGCCACATCGGCAACAGCAGGCGCCTCAGCAAAGCCGGTGCGGCGCTTGCCCAGGGGCGTCTTGGGGCCGAACTGCTCGCCAATCGCCTTGATCTCCTCGGCGATCTTTTTCCCCTGCCGCGCCTTTGATTTGATGAGGGCGGAAAGTTCCTCCGCCTCCTTCTTCAGGCCGGCGTGCTCGGCGCGGATTTCCATTTCCTCAAGCTTGCGCAAGTTTCGCAGCCGCATATTGAGAATGGCGTCGGCCTGCACGTCAGAAAGCCTGAACGCCTTCATCAGCTTCGGCTTGGGTTCATCCTCCTCGCGGATGATGCGGATCACCTTGTCGAGGTTGAGATAGACGGCCAGATAGCCATCAAGAATCTCGATGCGGCGCTGGGCCCGCTCCAGCCGGAAGGAGGAGCGCCGCACCAGAACGTCATAGCGGTGATCCAGGAACGCCTTCAGCGCCTGCTTCAGGCTCATCACCTGTGGCCGCTGCTGGGCGTCCAGCACATTCAGATTGAGGCTGATGCGCGATTCAAGCTCCGTCGTGCGGAAGAGCTGCTCCATCAGCAATTCAGGATCAACCGTGCGGCTCTTGGGCTCCAGCACGATGCGCACATCCTCTGCGGATTCATCGCGCACATCATCCAGCAGCTGCGTCTTCTTTGAGGTGATGAGTTCGGCAATGCTGGTAATCAGCTTGGCCTTCTGCACCTGAAAGGGAATCTCATAAACGATGATCGACCAGGTGCCGCGCGCGCCCTCCTCTTTGCGCCAGCGCGCGCGCAGGCGGAACGCACCGCGCCCCTCACGATAGGCCGCCGTGATCGTCTCGCGGTCGTCAACAATGATGCCGCCCGTCGGAAAATCGGGGCCCTTGATGTGCTTCAGCAGCGACCGGTCAGTAATGTCGGGATCGGCATTGAGGTCGAGCAGCGCATCGCACAGTTCCGCCAGATTATGCGGCGGAATGGAGGTCGCCATGCCGACCGCAATGCCGGTCGCGCCATTCGCCAAAAGGTTCGGAAAGGCCGACGGGAAAACAACCGGCTCCTTCTCCTCGCCGTCATAGGTTGGCCGGAAGTCAACCGCGTTTTCGTCAATGCCATCCAGCAACAGGCCCGCCGCTGGCGTCAGACGGCTTTCAGTGTAGCGCATGGCCGCCGGATTATCGCCATCGACATTGCCGAAATTGCCCTGCCCGTCGATCAGCGGATAACGGACCGAAAAATCCTGCGCCAGCCGCACCAGCGCGTCATAGACGGCCTGGTCGCCATGCGGATGAAACTTGCCGATCACGTCACCGACGACGCGCGCGCTTTTCTTGAAGCCAGAGCCGGGCTGCAGGCCCAATTCACTCATCGCGTAAAGCAGGCGGCGATGAACGGGCTTCAGACCGTCGCGCACATCCGGCAGGGCGCGGTGCATGATGGTCGAGAGCGCATAGGCGAGGTACCGCTCCGACAGGGCGCGGGTCAGCGACTCCGGCCTGATCTCATCGTCTTTCGGCGGTTTGACGCGGGTAGCCATCGGGCGCGCGCAACTCTCTCGAATCGGAAAAACCGTTAAGATGAAAGCCTATAGCGACCGTGCGAGTGACCCGCAATCAGCGATCATGACAATTGCCAGCGCGGGCATTTCGCTTGTAGGCTTTCGCCATATCAGCTCCCCCCTTTGCTGGCTTTTGACCATGGACCAGAACAATCCCGGCCGCCTGCTATTCTTCAAACGCTGGGTCGCAAACCCGTTCCGGCTCGGCTCCATTGTTCCCTCAGGCAAGGCGCTGGCGCGCGCCGTTGCCCAGAACATCCAGTGTGAGCCGGGCGAGTATGTCATCGAATATGGCGGCGGCACGGGCACCATCACATCCGAACTGGTGAAGAAGGTTCCGCCCGAAAAGCTGATCGTGTTCGAGCTTGATCCCGATCTCGCCAGGCATCTGAAAAAGGCCTATCCGCAGGTCACTGTCATTCAGGGCGACGTCTCAAAGGTAAAGGACCTGCTGCCCCCCGGCGTTGCCGGCAATGTCGGATGCATTGTGTGCGGCATTCCCATGCTGCTGCTGCCGGATGCCGTGCAGCTTGCGATCACCGAGGGCATGTTCAGCGTGTTGAAGCCGGGCCGCTTCTTCCTTCAATTCACTTACTCGTGGTTCTCGCCCCTGCCGCGCGAGCGTCTGGGCCTGACCGGCAAGCGCGTGGCGTTCGCAACCGCCAATGTGCCGCCCGCCTCGCTCTGGCGCTATGAACGCCTGAAAAGCTGAATTTAAGTCTGAAGCTGCCGCGCCATCTCGCTGCCAAATCGCGCACGCGCCTCTGGCAGGCGCTGGCCGTGCGGCATCAGGATTGAGGTTTCGATGAAATGCGCCGTGATGCGCAGGGCCTCGGCCACATCAGCAGGTTCAGGCGCGCCCTGCCCCTGACTGCCCAGAAAGAATGGCGGCATGCGGAAGAGCCGGGGCGCATAATCTTCTGCGGCATCACGACTGACCGCGCGACCCGTGCGCGGCGAAATATAGGCGAGATCATCCACGCTGCCCGTCACAGCGCAGCGCGCCAGATCAAGTCCGAAGCCAAGCTCCTGCAACAGGCCCAGTTCCCACCGCGCCAGCACCGCGCCCCACGCGGCCATGTCTTCTGAAGCAATGAGAGGCAGAAGGATTTTCAGCCCGTCGAATACCGCGCCATGCGGCTCCCGCTCGGGCAGGACTGCCGTGGAGAGGCTGGCAATCGCCATGAGTGCTGAAAGGCGCAACGGATCATCCATCAGTCGCGCGCCAAGGGCCTGCACGGGCTCGATCTCGAACGTGCCAAGGCTTTCCGAAAGGCGCGCCCGCCAGGTGACCAGCGCCAGCTGGCCCGGCTGCAATTGTCCGCTTTTCGATTTGCCCGCCCCACCATGGACCAGCCCGAAATGACGGCCATGGCCGCGCGTCAGGCACTCTGCAATGGCGGCACTCTCACCATGCCGCCGGGTCGAGAGGATCAGGGCCTCATCGCGCCATTCCATGTGGCGGTCACTCCCACTCCAACCCCAGCTCGCCAAAAATCTCTTTGGATTGAGGCCATTGCGGATCGACCTTTACATTCAGGAAGAGATGCACGCGCGTGCCCAACCCCTCTTCCATGTCGCGCCGCGCCGCCTGTCCGATGGCTTTCAGCGTCTGCCCGCCCTTGCCAATGGCAATGCCCTTCTGGCTGTCGCGGGCGACCAGAATGGTCTGCTCAATGCGGATCGAGCCATCCTTGCGCGGCTCCCATGCCGTCGTCACCACATGGGACTCATAGGGCAGTTCGTCGTGCAGCCGGTCAAAGACATGCTCACGGGTAATCTCGGCAGCAAGCAGCCGTGATGGCAGATCGCCCGCCTGATCCTCAGGATAGTGCCACGGACCGGGTTTCGCATGGCTCGCCAGCCAGTCGCGCACGGCGTCGACCCCGCCGCCCTTTTCCGCCGAGATCATGAAGGTCTTCTCGAAAGGCCGCACCGCATTCAACGCAGCAGCATGGGTGAGGAGCCGCTCCTTCGGCGCAAGATCGGTCTTGTTCAGCACAAGCGCGACATGGGGGCGATCAGCCGGAATGGCCTTGGCCAGCGCCTCCGCCTCCTCAATGGATGAGAGCGACGCATCCACCACCAGGAGCGTTGCATCCGCATCCTCAAGGCTGCCCCAGGCCGCGCGCACCATGGCCTTGTCGAGCCGTCGCTTGGGCGAGAAGATGCCCGGCGTATCGACGAGAACGACTTGCGCCGTGCCTGCCATCATTACGCCGCGCACGCGCATGCGCGTTGTCTGCACCTTGCGCGAGACAATGGTGATCTTTGCACCGGTGAGTGCGTTCACAAGCGTGGATTTGCCCGCGTTGGGCGCACCGATCACGGCGGCCACGCCAAAGCGTGTCTGGGAATTTTCCTGCGTCATGCAGGACTGTTTGACCCGGATTGCCCGAGTTTCTCAAGCAGCTTTTGCGCTGCCGCCTGTTCGGCCTGCCGTTTGGAGGAGCCTTGGCCCTCGGCGCTGCCCGCCCCCGGTACGCTCACCTCGACGGCGAAGACTGGCGCATGGTCAGAGCCCGAACGCGACAGCTCCCGATATTGCGGCAACCCCTTGCCCTTCAGCCGCGCCTGCGCCCATTCCTGCAGCCGGGTCTTTGCATCCTGCCCGGACGTCACCGGGCGCTCGAACTGCGCCTGCCAGTGCCGCAGCACAAATTCCCGCGCAGCCTTGTAACCGCCATCAAGAAAGATCGCGCCCAGCAGGGCTTCGGTGGCATCAGCAATGATCGAAGCCGCCATGGCGCCGCGCACCTCTCCGGCTGAAGCGCGCAGGGCCGCATCAAGCTGCAATGCCTTGCCCACCTCACCGCACGCCTCCTTGCGCACCAGTGCATTGAAGCGCAGTGACAGCTCGCCCTCCTCCGCAGCGGGGAAACGCTCGTGGAGGTGGCTTGCGATCACTAGGCCCAGAACCCGGTCACCCAGAAACTCAAGCCGCTCGTTGGAAAGGCCGGCATCCGCACTGGCGTGGGTCAGCGCTTGAGCCAGCAATTCGCGGTCCCGGAAAGAATATCCGGCGCGCGCCTCAAGCGCCTCATGCGCGCTGCTCATGCTCAGCGCACCGCCGTAAACATGCGGTTATACCGGATCGCCGCCGGCCACTGCCATATTTCCCAGAAGGCCGCACTGCCATCCGCCGAGAAGAAGATGTTCTCAACCCGGCCAACAATATTCTCGTAAGGGATGAAGCCGACCTCCGTGAACCGGCTGTCGCGCGAGCCATCACGATTGTCGCCCATCATGAAATAGGCGCCTTCGGGCACGGTGTATTCAGGTGTGTTGTCGGCGCTGGAGCGCACCGTATTCGACAGAACTTCATGCGCAACGCCGTTGGGAAGCGTTTCAATGAAGCGGTTGTAGGTGATGGCGCCGCCTGCACCATCTTCCAGTGTGAGGTCCGCGATCTGGGTCATGCCCACCGCCGCGCCATTGATGTAGAGCACGCCGTCCTTCATCTGGATGCGGTCGCCCGGCAGACCGACAATGCGTTTTACGTAGTCAGTCGAAGGCGTCGCTGGTGGCCGGAACACAACCACATCGCCACGCGCCGGTTCGCCACCCATAATGCGCCCGTCAAAGATGTGCGGGCTGAATGGCAATGAGAAGCGCGAATAGCCGTAAACGAATTTGTTGACGAGAATGTAGTCACCCTCAAGGAGCGTGCCGCGCATCGACCCCGACGGTATGACAAAGGGCTGATAGAGAAATGTGCGCACGAAAAAGACGATGGCGAGCGCATAGACGATCGTGCGCACAACTTCCGCGATGAACGATTCCTGGCGGGTCAAAACCGGGGCCTTGGCAACGGGCGCGGTCGCCATCGGCGCAGCGTCGCTTTGCGATGTATCCATCGGTTGGTCGCTCATGTCCGGTATCACGCTTCTGTCCCCTTGAGGGACGCTACAGCAAACCCCATGCCCGCATTAACCAGATTGCAGCGCGGCAGGCCGTGCCGAAATGATGACAATGGCCTGCGCCAGCGGAAAATCGTCGGTAATCGTGAGGTCAATCACGGCCTCATGGCCAGGCGGCGTAATCTCGGTGAGGCGGCGCAGCGCGCCATTGGTCAGCACCATCGAGGGCTTGCCGCCCGGCAGATTGACGACGCCCAGATCGCGCCAGAAAACGCTGCGCCGGAATCCGGTGCCCAACGCCTTTGCGCAGGCCTCCTTGGCGGCGAAGCGTTTGGCATAGCTGGCCGCGCGATTCTTGCGGCCTTCTGACTTGCGCTGTTCGATATCCGTATAGAGCCGCTGGATGAAGCGCTCGCCATAACGCTCAAGCGTCTTCTCAATCCGCCTGATGTCGATCAGATCGCTGCCAATGCCGATAATCATCAAACGGCCTTTGCCGCCAATGCGGACTGTTCGATAATCGCGCGCATCTTGCGTATGGCTGGCGCCAATCCGTCAAAAATCGCTTCGCCGATCAGGAAGTGGCCGATGTTGAGTTCGGCAATGCCCGGCATCGCAGCAATGGGCGGCACCGTGTCATAGGTCAGACCATGGCCGGCATGCACTTCAAGCCCGAGCTTCTGACCAAAGGCAGCGCCACGCCGCAACCGCTCCAGCAGACGCTCGCGCTCAGCTGCCGTGCCATCAAGCGCTGCATGACAATAGGCGCCTGTGTGGAGCTCGACCACTGGCGCGCCCAGCGCACGCGCGGCCTCAAGCTGCATCTCGTCGGCTTCGATGAAGAGCGAGACGCGGATGCCCGCCTCGCTCAACTGACGCACCATCGGGGCCAGATGATTGTGATGGCGCGCCGCATCAAGTCCGCCTTCGGTCGTCACTTCCTCGCGCCGTTCCGGCACGATGCACGCGGCATGGGGCCGCGCCTTCAGCGCAATCGCCAGCATTTCATCTGTTGCCGCCATTTCAAGATTGAGCGGCAGGCCGATTTCGGTCGAAAGCCGCGCAATGTCTTCGTCGCCAATATGGCGGCGGTCTTCGCGCAGATGCGCCGTGATGCCGTCTGCACCTGCTTCCGCC
>ERZ761609.3018-NODE-3018-length-11547-cov-9.592238_pt1 | contig 11547 bp, 12 predicted proteins | sample MGYA00511163_ERZ761609 | MGnify/ENA primary metagenome ERZ761609 (study PRJEB28899, sample SAMN02445070) | bioreactor sludge metagenome | biome: EBPR sludge | place: Australia: Brisbane, Thorneside Wastewater Treatment Plant | collected 2011-12-16 ... | reverse complement strand
CGATCTCGCCCAGCACGGCAGGGGCGAGCGTGAAGCTTTTCAGTGTGCGTTCCTCGGAGACGTAACGATAGACGGCATCGACCAGCGCGTTGGGCGGGCGCATGTCGCCGGCGACCGCCGCGCCGATGGTGCGGCGCAGCAGCGAGCGCTTCTGCTCGTTGAAGAACATCGCCTCGCTCAACCCGCTCTGGCGCAGGACATCATAGAACCGCGCACGGTCGAACTGGCCGGAGGGGCCCTTGAACGCCGGCTCGGCCATGGTGATGCGCACAACCTCCTCATCGGCGAGATTGAGGCCGAAATCCCGGGCCTTCTGGTCAAGCGCCGCCTCGCTGATCAGCCGGCCGATCACCTGCTTGTCGAGCCCCATCTGCCGGGCCTGCTCGGTGGTGATGCGGGTGCGGGCGCGCTGCGACAGGTCCTCGAGCGCGTTGGAATAGGTGCGGCGCACCTGCTCGGCATCGATGGAGGTCTTGCCGACAACCGCGACGGCGGTGCTGCCCTGCACCCTGAGCATGTCGCCGATCCCCCAGATTGCGAAGGACAGGATCAGGAAGCCCATGATCACGATCAGGACGATGCGGCCCAGCCAGTTGTTGGCAGCTTTGCGGATTCCGTCGAGCATGGCGGCAGCGATCCCTTGCGATGCAAACTTTCAGCCGCTCCGATGCCCTAAAATTGCGGCGACGGGAAGGGCGAAGCGTCCAAAGGGCGCTATTTTTTGCGATTGGACCGGTGCGACCGGTCAGCGCCGGCCGCGGCTGCCACTGTTGCCGACGCTGCCTTCCTCGCAGGTGTAGCCCGCAAAGCACTGAGTGTTGTCGCGGGTCGGCACCCAGATGGGTTGCGTGCTCTGGCGCGGCAGGCAGAAGGTCTGGTCGGCCACGACGCGGTTCTGCGCATCGCCGCCAAACAGCACCGATCCGGCGGCTGCGCCGCTTCCCGCATAGGTCAGAACGGCAAAGCCGCGCCGTGCCACCAGGGCCTGAACCTGGCCGCAGGTGTTCTTCCAGGTAGTCGCATGCGTCACGGGTCCGGAATAGCCCTTCGGCTGGGCAACGGCGGGCACCGACAGCATCAAGGCGACGACAGGAAAGAGAACGCGGGGTGAGGGCATCGGCTTCGGTCCTGTTTGGTGCTAGGCGGAAATCCTAGCGCAGCTTTTCACGGCTTGCACCACAAAAACGGCAACAGGTCCTACCAATCCATCCGGTCGGCTTCGCGGCAGGTGTATCCGGCAAAGCAGTGCGGCGTATCGCGGGCCGGAACATAGATCTGCTCCAGTCCCTCGCTCGGCAGGCACCAGCGCCGGTCATGCACCACGCGGTCATAGGTCGTGGGAGTAAAACTCATCACCACGGCGCCGGAGCGGGCGACCAGTCGCTGCACCTCGCTGCAGGCCATGCGGCTCGACATCGGCCGCGCCTCGGCAAGTCCGCCGAAAAGCGACAGCAGGCAGGCGCCAGCGGCAAGATAACGGACCATGGACCAATTCCTTCTCGTTAACGGGCGCCCATCATCAGCCAGGTGCTGGCCAGATCCGAGCTGCCGGCAAGGAACCCCGGCGCCAACACTGACGATATCCAGATGAATGCCGCCAGAACATTGGCAATCTCGAACGGAATGCGCTTGACCGCATGCACCCCGGCAACCACCGGGATGACCGCACGCACCGGGCCGATGAAATGGCCGATGAACACCGCCATGACCCCGAACCGGTCAAAGAACGATTGTGACTTGCGGATCAATTCGGGATGATTGCGAAACGGCCAGACGGCATAGGCGCGTTCGCCGAAATGGACGCCGATCTGGTAGGAGGCCGAATATCCCAATACGCCGCCGATCCCGCCGGCAAACCACAGTGACCAGAAATCGATGCCAGCCGCACCGATCAGGGCGCCGACGCCGATCAGAATCGCCGTTGCTGGCATCACCAGCGACAGAAAGGCCAGCGATTCGAAAAAGGCCAGCAGGAATACGATCGGAACCGCCCATTCCTGGTGGGTGCGGACGAATTCGATCGTTGCGGTGAGAAAATTCGCCGATTCCATGTTCACTCTGACAATGGTTGCACTCTGGCAAACCAGTCAACACAGGATCGTGAAGGATTGGTGGCCTTGCAAGGGGCCCGATCCAGCTTTTTCGATTTGTCGGCCATGAGCCGCACGGCTAGATGAGGACACTGCCGGTCAGGAGACCCTCATGCGCCCCATCGATCTCTATTATTGGCCGACACCGAACGGCTGGAAGATCTCCATTGCACTGGAAGAAATGGGGCTGGCCTACACCACCCATCTCGTCAACATCTCCGCCGGGGACCAGTTCCAGCCGGACTTTCTGGCGATCTCGCCCAACAACAAGATGCCGGCCATCGTCGATCATGACGGACCGGGGGGCAGGGCGATTTCGGTGTTCGAATCCGGGGCCATCCTGCAATATCTCGGACGTAAGACCGGGCTGTTCTATCCCGCCGACGAACGCGCGCGCGTCGAGGTCGAACAGTGGCTGATGTGGCAGATGGGCGGTTTCGGCCCGATGCTCGGCCAGAACCACCATTTCCGCCACTACGCGCCCGAAAAGCTGCCCTACGCCATTGATCGCTACACCAACGAGACGCAGCGCCTCTATGGGGTGCTCGACCGCCGGCTGAAGGATCGCGACTATGTGGCCGGCGACTATTCGATCGCGGATATGGCGATCGTCGGCTGGGCGAGGCTATGGGAGCGGCAGGGCCAGACTATTGCCGAATTTCCGCATGTGAAACGCTGGCTCGACGTTGTGCTCGCCCGCCCGGCGGTGCAGCGCGGCCTTGCGGTCAGCGCCGAAAAACGCGGCAGCACCGACCCGAGGGATCCCAAGGTGCAGGCTGTGCTGTTCGGCAACAAACCGAAGGGGTAGAGCACCCCGCTGCTGCTGTCCGCAACCACATGTCGGGATGACGATCCGCCGGCAGCAAGCGCAGACGTGGTGAATCGGCTGTTGAAAATACCTTCGGGTAAGCTTGATGCGTTGACCGCAAGCGCTTGATAGAAAAGCAAAAATCGACCTGCAACGGTTAATGCCGAGCAGATGAAAGCAATTGTCAGGATTTGGGCAAGCTCTTGCTAACGCTTTGGCTTAAGCCACGATTCAATTGTTGGGAGCAGGATCATACTCAATCAGGGTGCAGAAAAACCTGCACAGACAAGCGTTCGCAAAGTCAGGGCTACGTATAGAACGTGTGATTGGGAGTTAAGGGCTATGACGGTTGAGGCGATCAGGACAATGTTGCTTCCGGAAGGTAAGTCCTTCTACGATATGGGCATGTTGTATGCGACAGGCCGGGGCGGCGAGTATGATCTTGTTGCGGCCCATTGCTGGTTCAACATTGCCGCTGCCCGTGGCGATCGCGATGCGGCAGCCAAGCGTTCGGAACTGGCCGCCGAAATGTCGGCGATGGAAATCAGCACCGCCCAGCGGGCGGCGCGCGAATGGCTGAAGCTGCACTGACCGATCGCAGAATCGGGAGGCGTCAAACAGGCAGCGAGCCGGGCGGCCCTTCGGGGTCGCCCGTTGCCGTTTAAAAGCACTTTCAAGCGAAGTGGACTCCGGTTCGCGTGAAGAAAATGCGAAAAACGGGAAACTGGAGCATTTTCAAGCGAAGTGGACTCCGGTTCGCGTGAAAGTGTTCTAGGAATTGTAGCGGTGCCGGCGGTCTTGGCGATCGACGAATTCCCAGCCGCCTGCAAGTCGTCGGCCCGAGGCAACCGGCACCTTGCCGAACCCGCCCGGCAGGTCGATCACATAGCTGGGCTGGCAGAGGCCGGACAGCTCGCCGCGCAGCGCCGCAACCAGCGCCAGCCCCTCATCCAGCGGCACGCGGAAATGGGCCGTGCCGGGCGCGAGATCGCCGTGATGCAGGTAATAGGGCCGGACCCTGTTGCGCACGAAGGCGCGCATCAGGGCACTGAGGGCGGCAACATTGTCATTGACGCCGCGCAGCAGCACGCTCTGGCTGAGCAGCGCCACACCGCCGTCGGCGAGCCGTGCGAGCGCGGCCTCGGCAGCGGGCGTGAACTCGCGTGCATGATTGGCATGGACCGCGACATAGACGGCAAGACGTGTATGCCTGAGCGCGCGCACCAGCGCCTGGGTGATGGCGCCGGGTCTGACCACCGGCACCCGGCTGTGCCAGCGCAGAACCCGGACATGGCTGATGGCGGCGATACGCTTGGTGATTTCAGCGATGCGCCGCGACGACAGGATCAGCGGGTCGCCGCCGGTGACAATCACTTCGAAAATCGTCGGTTGCGCGGCGATATAGGCGAGGGCAGCGTCAATCTCGGCGGCGGTCATCGTGCTGTCGCCGGCCGGCCCGACCATTTCGCGCCGGAAGCAGAAGCGGCAATAGACCGGACAGATATGGGTCAGTTTGAGAAGCACCCGGTCCGGATAGCGATGCACCAGGCCGGGCAGGGGGGAATGGGCCGCATCGCCGATCGGGTCGGCGCTTTCCTCGGGCGCGGTTTCGAGTTCATCGGCGCGCGGGATGAACTGCCGGGCAATCGGATCATCGGCATCGCCGCGTTCGATGAGGTCTGCCATCTCGGGCGTCAGCGCCACGGCATAGCGCGCGGCGACGGTCTCAAGCGCGGCCCGCCGGGTTTCATCCACCAGTCCGGCTCCGATCAGGTCATCGATGCGGGTGAGGGGCCGCTTCATCGCGCCGGCACCCATTGCACCAGGTCGATATGCGGCGCGCCGCTGGTCAGCATCACCAGCCGGTCGAAGCCGAGAGCGCCGCCGCTGGCCGCCGGCATCTGCGCAAGGGCGGCCAGAAACTCCTCGTCGAGCGGATAGCGCTCGCCATAGATGCGCTGTTTGTCGTCCATGTCGGCGACAAAGCGGGCCCGCTGCTCATCCGCATCGGTCAGCTCGCCGAAGCAATTGGCGAGTTCCACCCCGGCGACATAGAGTTCGAACCGCTCGGCCAGACGCGGATCGGCGGGCTTTTTCCGCGCCAGTGCCGCCTCGCTGACGGGGTAATCGGTCAGGATCGTGGGCCGGCCCATGCCGAGATGCGGTTCGATTGAGGTGCTCATCAGCCGCGAGAACAGGTCCGACCAGGTGTCATCCTCTGCGACATGCAGCCCCAGGTCCCGGGCGCCTGTTGCCAGCGCGGCACGGTCAGAGGCCAGCAGATCAAGGCCGCAGTGGCGGGCGAATGCTGCGGCGACCGTCAAACGCTCCGGTTCCGTGGTCAGCGTGCAGGCGCGACCGCGCCAGAGTGCCCGATCGGTGCCGCAGACATTGGCGGCAAGCGCCAGCAGCGCCGTGCAATCAGCCATGATGGCCTGGTAGTCGGCGCCGGCGCGATACCATTCCAGCATGGTGAATTCGGGCGCGTGCAGCGGTCCGGATTCCCGGTTGCGAAACACATGCCCGAGGCTGAACAGCAGCGGCTCGCCGGCGGCCAGCAGCTTCTTGCAGGCAAATTCGGGCGAGGTATGCAGATAGCGCTGGGTTCGCTCGCCGCCGGTGGTGATCATGTCCGTGGCAAAGGCATGCAGATGCGTCTCATTGCCCGGCGAGATGGCCAGGGCGGCCGGGTCCACCTCGACAAATCCGCGCTGGCCGAACCAGTCGCGGATCGCTGCCGCCAGCCGGTTGCGGGCGAGAAGGAACGGGCGCCGGTCGGCATGGCGATCCCGGTGCCACCAGGGCGAGGAACCGCTCATTGCCCCGGCACCCCGGCGAAGCGGGCGAAGGCGGCGGCGACCTTCTCATAGGTCGGGCGCTTGTACGGCATGACCCCGGCCACGGCCTCGGCGAGACTGGCCCAGCGCCATTCGGAAAATTCGGGATAGAAGTCGGCGCCGCTGGCCGTCAGGTCGATAGCGCTGTCCTGTCCCCGAAAGCGGAAGGCAACCCAGCGCTGCTGCTGGCCGGCGAAGGCTTCCAGCCTGTGCCCGGTCGGCTCATGGGGCGGAAAGTCATAGGTCCAATACTCATCGGTCACTGCAAGCAGGCGCACGTCGGCAATACCGGTTTCCTCGGCAAGTTCGCGCCGGGCGGCAGCGATGATGTCCTCGTGTGGATCGATCCCGCCCTGCGGCATCTGCCATTCGAGGCCGGGCAGCACATATTCCGGCCCGTCGCTGATTGATTTGCCAAGAAAGACACGGCCTTGCCGGTCAAACAGCGCGATGCCGACATTGAAACGATAGGGTTTGGCCATGCCCGTTGATGCTATTGCAGGCGGATCAGTGTCAAGCCGATGACGATCAGCACGGCGGCGAGAATGCGATTGAGGCGCAGCGGCTCCTTGAGGAAGACCACGGCGATCACCGCTCCGAACAGCACCGAGGTCTCGCGCACAGCGGCCACCAGCGGGATCGGCGCCACGGTCATCGCCCAGATGGCGATGGTGTAGGAACCGCAGGACATGGCGCCGCCGGCCAGTCCCTGCGGCCAGAAGCCGAGGATCGGTTTCATTGCCTCGCCTCCTCGCAGCCACAGGACAAACAGGGTGAGGGCCATGCCATCCATGACAAACAGCGCGGCGCTGTAGGCGAGCGGATTGCCGGAAGCCCGCGCTCCTGACCCATCGGCGAGCGTGTAGCCGCAGATGGTGACGGCGGTCAGCCCGGCAAACAGCAGCGCCCGTCGGTCCATGTGGGTGGCATCCTTGGCGCTGCGCAGCGACATGACGAAGATGCCGAGGCCAAGCATGCCGATGCCGGCCGCACCAAGCTGCGTCAGCGGTTCGCCCAGCAGGATAACGGAGAACAATCCGGTCAGCAGCGGCGCCGAGCCGCGCGCCACCGGATAGACCTGCCCCATGTCGGCGAGCCGATAGGCGCCCGCCAGAGCAAAATAATAGCCCATATGCAGGATGGTCGAGGCAATCAGCCAGATAAGGGTCGAGGCCGGCGGCAGCCCGGTAAAGAACAATGCCGGCAAGGCAATCACGGAGCCGGCCGCATGGATCAGCACCATCGCCATGAGCGGATCGAGCCGCAGCTTGAGCATGGCGTTCCAACCGGCATGAAGCGCGGCAGCGGCAAGAACGGTCAGGAAAACGGCAAGCGAAATGGCGAGGGCCCTCAATCCAGGGCCAGCACGCCCTCCCGAGTCAGGTCTCAACTCTGCGGCAGGGCCGGTCCTTGATCAAGCGGCGAACGCTGTGCAGCGCGAGAATTACTCGACGCCGATCTGGACCTTCATGCGCACCAGAACCCGGTCGCCGGTATGGTTGCAGCCCTCCACCCGCATGCGGGAAAGATAGAGGTCGGCGCTTGCGCCGGTGGTTTCGAAATTGCGCGAGGCCGAGGCGCGGTCGATCAGCGTCGGGTAGGAATTGAGATAGTCCGCGCCGCAGGCATTGTCGTAGAGGGTCTTGGTCGCCATCACCAGCCGCGGTTCGCTCCATGTCCTGAGATCACGCGAGGCGGCAGCATAGATGCCGGCGACGGGAAAGCGCTGCCTGTCCTGCGAGGCCTGAAACACGGCGATCCACTGGCCGGACGGGGTATGGCGGGTTACCGACCCGACCGGGGCGGGGAAGGGCGCCAGCGTCATGCAGGGCGGTGTGTCCGTCTTGCCGCGATAGGGATCGCTGTGGCGTATCGTGAAGCCGGTGCCGTCGAACGCATGCCAGCGCGAGGGATCGGCAATGGTATCGGTGCGGAACAGGCAGACGCCGCTGTCCTGTCCCTTCCATCCGGTGGTCGAGGCGAGCATGTAATGCCATACGCCGTCGGAGACGATGTTGGACGGGTTGAAAAAGCCCCGGTGCCGCCCCTGCTCGACGGTTTGCGGAAACGGCGCGCTGGCCACGACCGGCCGGGCGGCCTTGACGAAGCTCTGGCCACCATCGCCGGATCGTGCCGCCAGCACGGTATTGAACCAGCAGGCCATATAATCCTTGAAGGCGCACCGGCCGGGATGGGCCTGCGCCTGATACTCGTGATGGACCAGCGCATGGATGATGCGACCGTCGCCGGTCCAGGTGGCGGTGATCCAGCTGCGGTCGTCGTAGGCGGCAGGATCGGCGCTGCCGCTGCCGCGAAACACGACGGTGCAGTCCGGTTTCAACGCATCGAGCGACGGGCCGACCAGCGCCCGGTTCTCGAAATGCAGCGCGAACATCCGGACATTGCCCGCCGCATCGCGATAGGCGCGCGGCGGCACGTCGGGAACATCATGGCGGTCGCAGGCATCGTGCTTGGGATCGAACACGATCTCCTCGGGCCCGTCGAGCACGATGCGCGGCGGGTTCGGGCGATCATTGGGCGCAGCCTGGCCGCGCGTGCCGAGCGTGATCACCAGCACGATCAGAGCCAGAACCATGCGAACGAGGCCGTTGCGGAACATCAGCGTGTTTCCCGTGGCAGGATCCTGGCCCCAGAATGCGGCCGCGACCTTCAAGAAACCGTTGATGCCGCGCCGGGCAACGCGAAAGGCTCGCCTTGTCGGCCCGCATGTGCTAGAGCATGCTGCGATTAAGTGGAAGCCGGTTAATCGCCAAAGCATGCTCTAAACTATTGATAGCGATCACGTTACTGTGTTTTGATGATTCTATCAAAACACAGCGTGATCTAGCCGGAGCGCCGGGCGCCAGCGGCCGTGAACCATGAGAGACAGGCGATGTCGGATATCTTTCGCGAAGTTGACGAGGAATTCAAACGCGATCAGGTCGCCCAGACGGTCAAGAAGCACAGCAATCTCATCATCGGCCTGTTGCTGGCTGTGGTGATCGGGGTCGGCGGCTATCGCACCTGGCAGTATTTCGAGACAAAGAAGGCGATCGAGGCGGGACAGAAGTTCGAGGTCGCGTTGGCGCTTGCGTCCGATGGCAAGGCGGATGAGGCCAAGGCGGCGTTCGAGGCGATGGCCCGCGAGGCGCCGAAGGGGTATCAGATGCTGGCGCGGTTCCGCCTCGCCTCCGATCTGGCCCGAACCGATGTTGCCGGCGCGATCAAGGCCTATGAGGCGCTGGCCGCCGATGCGTCGATCGACCAGACGCTGCGCGATCTGGCGAGCGTGCGTGCCGGTGTCCTGATGGTCGACACTGCCGGCTATGACGATCTGAAGGCCCGGCTGGAACCGCATGTGGCGCAGGGCAAGGCCTGGCGTCTGGCCGCTCGCGAAGCCCTGGGGCTGTCGGCCTACAAGGCGGGCCAGCTCGACAGGGCAGGCGGTTATTTTGAGCAGGTGCTGGCTGATCCGGCCGCCGGCCAGGCCGTTCGCCAGCGCGCCGAGATGATGCTCGCCCTGGTCCGCGGCGGCGCTGCCCCGGCAAAGTAATGCATCCCACAATCGTCATTGTCGGCCGGCCCAATGTCGGCAAGTCGACGCTGTTCAACCGTCTGGTCGGCAAGAAGCTGGCGCTCGTCGATGACCAGCCGGGCGTAACGCGCGACCGCCGTTCTGGCGAGGCGCGGCTGATCGATCTCACCTTCACCATTGTCGATACCGCCGGTTTCGAGGACGAGCCGGCAGCCTCGCTGGCCGGACGCATGCGCCGCCAGACCGAGGCGGCGATTGCCGAGGCCGATGTCATCCTGTTCGTCATCGACGCGCGCATCGGCGTCCACCCTGATGATGCGCATTTCGCCAATCTGGTGCGCAAGAGCGGCAAGCCGGTGATCCTGATCGCCAACAAGGCGGAGGGGCGGGGCGGCCTTGCCGGCGCCTATGATGCGTTTTCGCTGGGGCTGGGCGATCCGCTGCCGTTTTCCGCAGAGCATGGCGAGGGCATCGGCGAATTGCACGAGGCGCTGCGCCATTACATCGGTGTTCCGGCGGACGAAGCGGAGGACGATGATGGCTCCGGCGACAGCGAGGATGAGGAGACGAGCCGCGGCGACAAGCCGATGCGCATCGCCATCGTCGGTCGTCCGAATGCCGGCAAGTCGACGCTGATCAACACGCTGATCGGCGAGGATCGGCTGCTGACCGGCCCGGAAGCCGGGATCACCCGCGATTCCATCGGCATCGACTTTTCCTGGCGCGGCCGCGCCATCCGCGTGTTCGACACCGCCGGACTGCGCCGCCGCGCCCGTATCGAGGAAAAGCTGGAAAAGCTCGCCGCCACCGACGCGATCCGCGCCGTCAAATTTGCCGAAGTGGTGGTGATCCTGCTCGATGCGACGATCCCGTTCGAGAAGCAGGACCTGTCGATCGTCGATCTGGTCGAGCGCGAGGGCCGGGGCGTCGTCATCGGCCTCAACAAATGGGACCTGATCGAGGCGCGGCAGGGCAAGCTCGCCGAATTGCGTGAAACTGCCGACCGGCTGCTGCCGCAGGTCAAGGGCTGTCCGCTGGTGCCGGTCTCGGGCCTTGCCGGCGAGGGGCTCGACCGGCTGATGCAGGCAATCGTCAAGGTCGAGGAGATCTGGAGCCGCCGCGTTTCCACCTCCAGCCTCAACCGCTGGCTCGAAAGCGCGATCGCCGCGCATGCGCCGCCCGCCGTCTCCGGGCGCCGCATCAAGATCCGCTACATGACGCAGCCCAAGTCCCGGCCGCCGTATTTCGCGCTGTTCGGCAACCAGCTCGGCGCGCTGCCCGATGCCTACAAGCGCTACCTGGTCAATGGCCTGCGCGAACGCTTCGATCTGCCGGGCGTGCCGATCCGCCTGTCGCTGCGCACCTCCGACAATCCCTACGCGGGCCGCAAGAAAAAGCCGGAGTGAACGGACCGACTTGCCTCGCGCCGTCATTCCGGAAGGGCCGTCAGGCCCTGTCCGGAATCCATCTTTGCGCCTTCGTCAATTGCACTGTCCCCAAGATGGATTCCGGGCTCTCGCTTTCGCTCGCCCCGGAATGACAGTGGAGATGCACCGCCGCTGTCATTCCGGAAGGGCCGTCAGGCCCGGTCCGGACACCCTCTTTGCGCCCTCACCCCTTGCACCTTCGGCCGGCTCAGGCCGGCTGCTCGAACGAAATCACGGAGCGCGTTGGAAAATCAAACAGTTTCCCGGTCTCGTGCCACTCCGGCGAGGCCAGTTTGACAAGATCGGGAACCAGAGCTTCCGGCCGGGGCAGCGTCTCCGCATCCTCGCCGGGCATGGCGTTGGCGCGCATGGCGGTGCGCATCGGGCCGGGATTGACCAGCATGGCCCGCACTGGCGTGATGTTCATCGTTTCCGCCGCATAGGCGCGCACCAGAGCCTCCAGCGCCGCCTTCGAGGCGGCATAGCATCCCCAGAACGCCCGCACGCGCCGTGCCGCGCCCGACGACAGCATGATGACCCGGCCGGCATCCGACAGTCGCAGCAGCGGATCCAGCGATTTCAGCAGGCGGAAATTGGCCGTGACATTGACGCGGAACACCTCGTCGAACACCTTGGCATCGAGATGGGCGACCGGCGAGATCGTGCCGAGCACGCCGGCATTGCCGACAAGAATGTCGAGCCGGCCCCAGCGCCGGTCGATGACCGGGGCGAAGCGGTCGACCGCTTCCAGGTCCTTGAGGTCGATCGGCACCAGCGTCGCGCTGCCACCTGCGGTCTTGATGGCATCGTCGAGTTCCTCAAGTCCGCCGACCGTGCGGGCGGCGGCGAT
>ERZ761609.3016-NODE-3016-length-11552-cov-83.407411_pt1 | contig 11552 bp, 4 predicted proteins | sample MGYA00511163_ERZ761609 | MGnify/ENA primary metagenome ERZ761609 (study PRJEB28899, sample SAMN02445070) | bioreactor sludge metagenome | biome: EBPR sludge | place: Australia: Brisbane, Thorneside Wastewater Treatment Plant | collected 2011-12-16 ... | reverse complement strand
CGGGTTCGCAACCTGCCCAACCGCCTGTGGTAAACTGCTGGGATAACTTTGTATTTAACACCACTACTTGTGCATGGGTAAATACGGGTTCGCAACCTGCCCAACCGCCTGTGGTAAACTGCTGGGATAACTTTGTATTTAACACCACTACTTGTGCATGGGTAAATACGGGTTCGCAACCTGCCCAACCGCCTGTGGTAAACTGCTGGGATAACTTTGTATTCAACACCACTACTTGTGCATGGGTAAATACGGGTTCGCAACCTGCCCAACCGCCTGTGGTAAACTGCTGGGATAACTTTGTATTCAACACCACTACTTGTGCGTGGGAAAATACGGGTTCGCAACCTGCCCAACCCACCGGCTTGGCTTGCTGGGAAACGGCTACCTTTAACACGACCACCTGCGTGTGGGATGTAACAGGCACACAGCCCCCGGCTCCCACCGGTTTGGCATGTTGGCAAACTGCCACTTTTAATACCACCACCTGCGTGTGGGATGTAACAGGTACACCACCACCCACAGCAAGCATCAACCCTAACGCTACAGCTATATGTGTTGGAACCACTACCACGCTTACCGCTACCGGCGGTGGCACGTATGCATGGAGCAATGGCTTGGGCAATACGGCAACTGTTACCGTTAATGCGGCAGGCACTTACACCGTAACCGTTACTAACGGCAGTTGCACCGCTACCGCACAAGCTACTGTTGCCACTTTTAACTGTAACGTTACCATCTCTGACCCGTGTAGTTGTAACAACGATGCTACGCCGGCAGCCAATGATGGCACATTTAATGAGGTAGCAGCTCTTCCGTTTGTTTCGTCGGGTGGTTCGGTTCCGGCAGATTTTGTGGTAACCGTACTTAGCTCTACCGGAACAACCGGTCTGCCAAACGGCACAGTGCTGACCTTTAACAGCGGTTTACAACAGTGGGAAACTCCTGTGTTTACCCATGTAGATAATATAGGGTATAGCCTTACAGTTGAAGTTGCTGCTGCTGCCGGCAACGGCTTGGGTCTGCCTGCAGGCACTTTAATTGGAAGTCCAAGTATCAGTAATAAATGCGCCTACCCCAATCCTGTAGTAAGCGGCTTAGCCGGCAGTTACTGCACATCGGGTTCGGGCGGCACACCCGATACCGATATTACTGCCACACTTACAGGCTCGCCTGCGGGTCCTGCCGGCACCTTTACTCTCACGGGTACAGGCATTAGCGGTGGTCCGGTTACCTATACATTTACCCCGCCTGCTACTGCCGGACCTGTTACGATTTCGGGCAGTTATACCGGTGGCAATGACGGCAACGGCGGCGTTTCGCCCGATGGTGGAACTACCCCGGCTTTCCCTGGTTGTATTCAGCCTTTTGGGGCAACTACTAACGCTGTAGAGTGCCCGCCGGGTTGTAATGCTTCGCCCACTATGCAATGGAACGACAATTAACAGTAACCCAATCGGGCATGGATAGCCGGGTTGATTGGCGTGTACCGGATTTTTCGGAATCCGGTACACAAAAACAAACCGAAGCAGGAAAATGCCCCGTAAGCAAAAATAAGGAACTCCAAAAGTTGCCCCAAATGATTGCTTACAATTCCCAAATTTCATAACACCAAAAAAGTTCCAAATGAAAATTAACATAAAAATAAGACCTTTTGAAATTGGTGCAATGGGGTGGTTGTGGTTACTCTCGATTATCTTTTTTGTAAACCAAAGCACCTTTGCCCAGTTACCCGGTAGTACACTTACGGTTACCCCTACGGAAAACATCAACGTATCGGTATCGGGAGCCTATACTGTTCCGCCTTATGTTGTTACTTATGTGCTTGTTAATTCGGGCAATATGGTAGTAGCATCAAATACCACCGGCACTTTTGCACCACAGGCAGCCGGCGCTTACACGGTATATGCCGTTAATCATGATGGCACGTATGCAGCGCCTATTATGTGGTCAACGCCTATAGGCTGTGCTACTTTAATCAGCCGTTTGGTTCAGGTAATAGATTGTATCAATGCCTGCTCCGCCGGAGCCATATCTGCTACAATAAACAGCGCCAATACTGCTCCGCCCTATGCCGTAGATTATGTATTGGTATGCAACAACAGCATACAAGGCGGACCCAATACAACCGGCACGTTTACCGCGCCCAACCCTGCTCCCGCAGGCGGCTGTATAGTTTATGCCATCAACTACGATGGTTCGGCAGGTACGCCCGTTTACGCTGCCGGTGCAGGCAACAGCCTTTCGGTAAGTGGAAACACTTGTTACACGGTTATTGACCGATGTGTAAATGTAACTCAGGATAATCAACCTCCTGCTCTTACTTGCCCGGGTACGCAAACGCTGATACTGAATGCCTCCTGTGCAGCTACTTTGTCGAGTTACAGCGCGCAAAGCTCCTCTGATAATTGTAGTACGTCTGTTGTAACACAATCGCCTGTTTCCGGCACACCTGTATCGGGCGTAGGTTCTACCATTGTTACCCTTACCGCTACTGATGGCGCCGGCAACACCGCCACTTGCTCATTCACCGTAAACCGAGTGGACAATACTCTGCCCACCGTTACCTGCCCCAGCAATATTGTACAACCCGCATCGGTAGCCACCTGGACACCGCCCACCGGTAGCGATAACTGTGGTATAAATTCGGTAGTAGGTAGCGCCAATCCGGGCGCTTCATTCCCGTTTGGTGTAAACACCGTTACCTACACCGTAACTGATGCAGGCGGTAATACGGCTACTTGTTCGTTTACCGTACAGGTTACCGATGCCTCACCACCTACCATTACCTGCCCCACTGTAGCCCCTGTGGTAGCTTCTGCCGGCAATTGTGGCGCAATAGTAACATGGGCTCCGCCGGTAGCTAACGATGATACCGGTATTCCTACGGTAAGCGGCACTGCCACATCGGGCAGCTCATTCCCGGTTGGTACTACGGTAGTAACCTTTACGGCTACCGATGGCGCCGGCAATACAGCCACTTGTTCGTTTAACGTAGTGGTACTTGACCAACAAGCGCCTTCTATTGTATGTCCTGCCCCGATAGTTACTACAAACCTTGCCAATACTTGCTCGCAGTTTGTAACGTGGGCATCGCCTCTGGCTTCTGATAACTGCCCGGGTGTAATCAACCTTACGGTTTCTGCTCCGGCAAGTCAGGGAACCGGTTTTGGTTTTGGTTTGTTTGGCGTAGGCACAAACACAGTTGTTTATACTGCCACCGATGCCTCTAACAATACCGCCACTTGTTCGTTTACCATAACGGTTACCGATACACAGTTGCCGGTAATTACCAACTGCCCTATTGGAGCAATTGTTAACAATACGGCAGGTTTGTGTGGAGCAAATGTAAACTGGATTGCTCCTACTGCCAGCGACAACTGCCCGGGCGTAACGCTTACTGCTACCAATGCACCGGGTAGCTTCTTTGGCGCCGGCACCACTACGGTGGTTTATACCGCTACCGATGCTGCCAATAACACGGCTACCTGTTCGTTTAACATTACCGTAAACGATACGCAGGCTCCCAATGTGGTTTGCCCGAACAATATTGTTACCGGTAATACAGCAGGTTTATGCTCGGCTACTGTTACGTGGGCTGCTCCGCTTGCATCGGATAACTGCCCCGGTTTTATCACACTTTCACCGTCTGTTCCTTCAGGTTCTTCCTTCAATGTGGGTACTACTACAGTAACGATTACTGCTTCTGATGTAGCGGGTAATTCTGCTACCTGTTCGTTTACCGTAACGGTAAATGATACACAAGCGCCTTCCATTGTTTGCCCTACACCCATCAACACTACTACTACCGGCGCATGTACGGCAACGGTAACTTGGGCTGCTCCGTTAGTATCTGATAATTGCCCCGGTTTTACCGCAGTATCTGTTACCAATCCTTCGGGGAGCGCTTTTGCTGTGGGTACTACTACCGTAGTTTATACTGCTACTGATGTGTCTAACAACAGCGCTACTTGCTCCTTTACTGTAACAGTAACCGATAACCAAGCTCCTGCCATTACCTGCCCCACCGTAGCGCCGGTTAATGCCGGCGTTGGTTTGTGCAGCGCTTTTGTGAGCATACCCGTACCTAATGCTACCGATAACTGTGGCATAACCGGTTTAACCAACTCACAAACCGGCACCAACAACGCCGGCGGTACTTACGCTGTTGGTACTACATTGGTAACTTACACAGCTACCGATGCTTCTGGTAATACGGCTACTTGTTCGTTTAACGTTACGGTAACTGATAACCAACCGCCCGTTATTACCTGCCCCAATAGTGTAACCGTTCCGGCTGCTTTAGGTGTATGTACTGCCAACGTAACCATACTGGTTCCGTTTACCAACGATAACTGCGGCGTATTAGGCGTGGTGAATACCAAAACCGGCACCAACAATGCCAGTGGCTCCTATATCTTAGGAACCACTACGGTAACTTACACCGTAATAGACAACGCAGCCAACACTGCTACCTGCTCCTTTACCGTAACGGTGAATGATACCCAAGCGCCCACCATTACCTGCCCATCGGTAAGCGCCACACCGGCAGCAGCAGGTTTGTGTAGCGCAAACGTAACCATACCCATACCCACTACCAACGATAACTGCTCGGTAGCCTTAGTAGTGAACAACAAAACCGGCACCAACAATGCCAGTGGTGTTTACAATTTAGGTACTACTACGGTAGTTTACACGGTAACAGATGGCAGTGGCAATACGGCTTCTTGCTCATTTAACGTAACGGTAACCGATACACAAGCGCCGGTAATTACTTGCCCGGCTCCTGTAACCACTAATACGCTTTCGGGTTCTTGTGCAGCATTGGTAACCATTCCGCTTGCCACCGCTACCGATAACTGTAGTGTAGTTTCAATTACCAACAACCAAACCGGGTTGCCAAGCGCCAGTGGCATTTACAACTTAGGTGTAACTACGGTTATTTATACGGCTACCGATGGCAGTGGCAACACAGGTACTTGTTCGTTTACCGTAACGGTGAATGATACCCAAGCGCCCGCCATTACCTGCCCATCTTCTATATCCTTACCTGCCAACCCCGGTTCTTGCAACCGAGTAGTAACTTGGACTGTCCCCACTGCTACCGACAATTGTAGCATAACCAGTGTAAACAGTTCTTTACCTTCGGGCAGCACATTTAGCGTGGGTTCAACTACGGTAACATATACGGCTACCGATGGCAGTAGCAACACAGCTACTTGTTCGTTTGTGGTAAACATTACCGATACACAAGCGCCCACTGTTAGCTGCCCTGCCAATATAACGCAGGCTGCCGCAGCAGGTACTTGTAGCGCTGTGGTAAACTGGGCTGCTCCTACCGGCGCTGATAACTGCGGTTTATCTGGTATTACTACTTCTATCCCATCGGGCAGTTCGTTTAACGTAGGAACAACTACGGTGGTGGCTACCGCTACCGATGTGAATGGCAACACCGCTACCTGTTCGTTTACCGTAACCATAACCGACAGTACACCGCCCTCAATTACCTGCCCCGCCAATATTACGCAGCCTGCCACCGCAGGACAATGCAGCGCAGCGGTAACCTGGGCTAACCCCACCGCTACCGACAACTGCGGCACGCCTACCCTTTCTTCTTCGCTTGCATCGGGCAGCACGTTTGGCGTAGGTACTACCACCGTAGTTTACACCGCTACTGATGGCGGCGGTAATACAACTACTTGTTCGTTTACCGTATCCGTAGCCGATACACAAGCGCCAATTATTGCTAACTGCCCTGCTAACATTGTTACCTGCCAAGGTTCTGCTTCATGGACTCCGCCAACTGCTACCGACAACTGCGGCACAGTGTTCCTGACCAGCAACTTTGCGCCGGGCGCAGTATTTGGCGCCGGAACTACTACGGTGGTTTATACAGCTACCGACGGCGCCGGTAACACAGCAAACTGTAGCTTTACTGTAAGCGCAGGTCAGTTGGTGGTTACGGCAACTACCTCTAACTACAACGGATTTGGTGTAAGTTGCTTTGGTGGCAACAATGGCAGCATCACCGTAAACGTAGTTGGTGGCACAGCGCCTTTTATCTATAACTGGAGCAACGGCACATCAGGTACAGGCAACACCATTTCGGGCTTAACCGGTGGCACCTACTCTGTAATAGTAACCGATGCCAATGGTTGCACTGCCAGTCGAATTGTTCCGCTGCCGCAGCCTACGCCGCTCAATTGCAGCGCTACTGTTACCAACGTTACTTGCAACGGCGCCAACAATGGCGCAGTTACAACCAACGTAAGTGGCGGTGTAGCGCCCTACTCTTACGCATGGAGCGGACCCGGCGGACCGTATGGCAATACCGGCTCTATTACCGACTTAGGCGGCGGTACTTACACGGTAACCATTACTGATGCTAATGGTTGTGTTTGCATCAATACGGTAACTGTAGCTGAACCGCAGGCTGTAACATCGCTAATTGGTTCTAATAATGTAAATGAAGGTATTGGTGGTATTGTGCCTACTTTCTACAACATCAACACCATTACTTTTAGTGGCGGCGCTGCGCCGTATAATTACAACTGGAGTATATCGGGTTATGTACAGTACTCTGTTTTAGCGCCCGGTACCATACAAGTAATTTACGCCGATAACGCCTCTTGGTGTGTAACCATTACCGACAGTAACGGTTGTGGCGCTGAAACATTGGTATTCTGTAGCAATCCAACCGGAAGCAACCCGGGTATCTTAAATATCGTGAACAGCAATATCACCTCTGATACAGGTGGTAGCAACGGAACCATTACCCTTACTGTTAGCGGCGGCACAACTTGCCCGGGTGGTGGCTACAACTACCAGTGGGCTGGTCCATCAACTTGGGGTGGCGCTGCCACAGCTACTACGGGTAACCTTACCGGATTGCCCAGTGGCTGGTATATTGTTACTGTTACCGATTGCAGCAACCCTGCACAACAAACCATTGGCTACTTCTGGGTGCCAAAAGCTACCCGCGGACGTGGTAAATCAGTATTTACCGACAACCTGATGCAGGTGAACCCTAACCCGTTTGTGCATACTACTACCGTACAGTTCTCATGGCCCCAAGACGACCAACTGAAATTGGAAGTGTATGATATTGCAGGCAGAGTAGTAGCCAACTTATACAACGATAAGGTAACAGCTGACAAAGTTTATACCTTTGAGTTTGATGCCTTGAATTTACCTGCCGGCATGTATATTTGCCGATTGGTAAATCCCGAAGGTATTGCCATTCAGACTAAAGCAGTACATTTGCAAAGCAGATAGCAACTTTTTGCAGGTGAAATGCTAATAAACCCCCTGTTTGCGAATGTGCAGACAGGGGGTTTTGGTGTTTATGTATGATGAGTGTAGAGATGCACGGCCGTGCGTCTCTACTGTTTTGAATTATGACCACCAACTACCAAATAACTCTCATTCCGCACCCTGTTTTTCCACTTTTGGTAATTATATTCTTCCAATATGAACAGTATTTATACTGCCCAATAGACAGTACAAATGATAACCCCGATGGGGTGTGCCCCGAGTTTGACGTAAACCGGTACACAAAGGCAGGAGCGCAAAACCGACATCAATTAGCACACGGATAACACGGATGGAGCTGATGAACGCCAATTTTTTAAAAATAAAGGCTCAATTAGGTAAATGATTCTCTTTTACCCGAGTTTATCCGTTTAATCTGCGTTATCTGTGTGCCCTTTTTGCTGAAAACAAGGGTGAATAGCTCAATTTATACATCAAACCGAGGCTGCACCCTTTTTGGTACTTAACATAACGCTATGCAGGTATCAACTGCCGGTAGCCCGATATTGGGTTAATTATTCAAAACGACAATGGGGGTGCGGAAAGTGGGTTAAATGGTGCAGTGCACCGTAATTACTGCCGGTTTTGGGGCGTGCTACGCAAACCCTACCATCTCCCTATTGTACAATCGCTTTAACTACTGCATAGTGCAACTTACTCGTGTCGATTTACCGCAAAGAGGGGAGCAAGATGTTGCACTTGCGTTTGTTGTTAGGGTTTAGTACCCACTACCGATAATAACGGATTAAAAAACCCCCGATGTTGGTAGCACAACATTGGGGGTTTTAGGTATATAGAGGCGTTATTCAGTAGGTAAAATTACCGCAGAAAGAACATTTCGCGGTATTTGGGCAGGGGCCAAAGCTCATCGTCAATCATTTCTTCTAAGGCATCGGCATGTTGCCTGATTTGGTCAAAAAACGGTTTCACCTTTTCACAAAAAGCGATAGAACGGGCATCGGCTGCTTCAATGGCGGTGGCAGTTTTGCGTTCATCGTTCATTTTGTCGGTCAGTTTTTTCAGTGCGGTAACGTGGTCGGCAAGGGTTTTAACCATTTTTACCTGATGGGCAAAATCTTGTGCCGTGTAACCAAGTTCCATAGAAGTTTTAACGGCATTGGCTACGGTGTACTGGTACTTAATGGCAGCCGGAATAACCTGATTCATAATCATATCGGTTAAAATGCCGGCTTCAATATCTATTTTGCGTTGGTACTGTTCTAACCAAACATCGTATCGGGCGTGCAGTTCTCTATGGCTGTAAATACCGGTGTTTACCAATACTTTGTGTGCCTCATCGGTAACAAAAAAGCCCAGCGCATGGGGTGTAGTTTTTACGTTCGACAGTCCTCTTTTGGCAGCCTCTTCTTCCCATTCTTTACTGTAGTTGTCGCCTTCAAACAAAATGGTGCGGCTATCGGAAATATAGCGGCGCAACACGCGCAAAATAGCGCCATCGCGTTTTTCGCCTTCTTTCACCAATTCTTCTACATCATTTTTAAAGGCAATGAGTTGCGAGCCTACAATGGCGTTCAGAATGGTCATAGCCAAACCGCAGTTGGCAGATGAGCCTACGGCTCTAAACTCAAATTTATTTCCGGTAAAGGCAAAGGGCGAGGTACGGTTGCGGTCGGTATTATCCAGCATCAAATCGGGTATTTTATTGTGGATATCCAATTTAAGTTCCGATTTTTCGTACTCGTCCATTTTACCGCCTTTTTTAACTTTATCTTCCAAATCGTCTAAAACTTGGGTAAGCGTAGTGCCAATAAAAACGGAAATAATAGCCGGCGGGGCTTCGTTAGCGCCCAAACGGTGGTCGTTTCCGGCGCTGGCAATAGCAGCTCGCATCAGGTTGGCGTTGTCGTTTACGGCTTTAATGGTATTGATGAAAAAGGTAAGAAAACGGAGGTTATTTTTAGGCGTTTTACCCGGCGAAAGGAGGTTTTTGCCGGTATTAGTACCCAACGACCAATTGTTGTGCTTGCCCGAACCGTTTACACCGGCAAAGGGTTTTTCGTGAAACAGTACGCGGAATTTATGCCGACGGGCAACCCTATCCATCAAATCCATGAGCAATTGGTTGTGGTCAACGGCTATATTGGCTTCCGAAAAAACGGGGGCGCACTCATACTGTCCGGGTGCAACTTCGTTGTGCCGGGTACGAATGGTGATGCCCAATTTGAGGGCTTCGGTTTCAAAATCGAGCATATAGGCATACACCCGCTCCGGAATAGAGCCAAAATAGTGGTCTTCGAGTTGCTGCCCTTTTACCGATGGGCTGCCCAGCAGCGTGCGTCCGGTGGTAAGCAAATCGGGTCGGGCTAAAAACAGGGCTTCATCAACCAAAAAGTATTCTTGTTCCCAGCCTAAGGTGGGGAAAACTTTGGTAATGTTTCGGTCAAAATAGTTGCAAACTTCAACGGCGGCTGTTTCGAGGTAGTGCTGCGATTTGAGCAGGGGGGCTTTGTAATCGAGCGAATCGCCGGTAAACGAAACAAAAATAGTGGGGATACAAAGCGTTTTACCCGATGACCCCACCGACATAATAAACGCCGGCGAGGTGGGGTCCCAAGCAGTATAACCCCTTGCTTCAAAAGTGGCGCGCAAACCGCCCGATGGAAAACTGGAACCATCGGGTTCTTGCTGCACTAAGGCATCGCCACTAAAAGTTTCAATACCCCGCGCTCCGTCTATGGGGGTAAAAAAAGTGTCGTGTTTTTCGGCGGTAGCGCCGGTAAGCGGCTGAAACCAATGGCAGTAAGAGGTAGCTCCCTTGCTCATTGCCCATTCTTTCATGGCTACGGCTATTTGGTCGGCTACGGTTCGGTCTATTTTTTGACCGGAGTGTATAGAGCCCATCATGCTATCAAACGCCTCCTGCGATAAAAAGCGGCGCATGGTGTCAATGCTGAACACGTTGGCAGCAAAGTAATCGGAGATTTTATCCGATGGCAGCTTTACGTCAATAATTTCTCTTTTTTGGGCGGCTTCTATGGCTTTTAAGCGGCTGTTTCCCATTATTTTTGAGTTATTTGGTGAAAATTATGCCGCAAAGGTAAAAATTTGCTTCTAAAACACAGATATTTTTAGGGTGAATTTTTTCATTTTTTCCCTTTTACGCCTTTATTTTGTTGGCAGAGTAGGGTTATGGTAAAGATTGGCGCTTACAAATGTTTGTTTTATTGAGGTAGAATTTTGTAAGGGGCAAATGCTTTTTCACTTACCGTAGTGAGTGATATTCGCATAGAGAAATTTTGTCTTACCCCCATGCAAAAATCAATTTTGTGCTAAATATAGAACAGAATTGGCTAAGTATGCTTTACCAACACCAATTTTATCTTACTTTTGGACTTTGTTTTTGAAAATCCTTCCCGATGGAATTTTTGCGCAAACTTTTTGGACCAAGTAAAAAGGAAATTTGGCAAGAACTGAGCCGCCGTATGGGTGGGCAGTTTGTTGATGGCGGTTGGTTGGGTAAAGATGCAGTAGTGGTTTCGCACAAGGAGTGGACTATTGTGCTGGATAATTATGTGGTTTCTACCGGTAAAACAACGCATACTTATACCCGAATAAGAGCGCCCTACATTAACAAAGATGGTTTTAGGTTTACCATTTACCGGCGCAATTTTTTTGCCGATGTGGGTAAGTTCTTTGGCATGGAAGATGTGGAAATTGGTGAAGATGAGCAGTTTGATTTTGACTTCATCATTAAAGGCAACGACCACTATAAGCTCTGGAAGTTTTTTGCAAACCCCCGCATCAGATACCTGTTTAACGAACAGCCAAGGATAAAAGTAACGGTTAAAAGCGCCACCCCGCAATCGCCCTTTGGTTCTTTTGGTAAAAATGTGGACGAACTGCAATTTATTGTGCATGGCATTATAAAAGATATTGACCAACTCCACAAACTGTTTGACCTTTTTGCCGAAATGTTAGACCACCTTTGCCATATTAACTCGGCTTACGAAGACGACCCTACACTAAAAAACTATTACAGCTAATTTTTAGGCAACTGTTTCTTTTCGGGAAATCTTATCAATCAGTAAAAAAACATCGGGCAACCAACTTTCTTTGCGCCTTAGCGTCTTTGCGTGAGCCTCCAATTAACCATACATTTTTTTTGCAACCACCATCATTTTTATCGGGAAATCTTACCAATCAGTAAAAACAACATCGGGCAACCAACTTTCTTTGCGCCTTAGCGTCTTTGCGAGAGCCTCCAATTAACCATACATTTT
>ERZ761609.3014-NODE-3014-length-11557-cov-13.848200_pt1 | contig 11557 bp, 10 predicted proteins | sample MGYA00511163_ERZ761609 | MGnify/ENA primary metagenome ERZ761609 (study PRJEB28899, sample SAMN02445070) | bioreactor sludge metagenome | biome: EBPR sludge | place: Australia: Brisbane, Thorneside Wastewater Treatment Plant | collected 2011-12-16 ... | reverse complement strand
TCAGACGTGTGCTCTTCCGATCTGTTGCAGCGAAAGGCGAGGATTGTACAGGGGCAGACCAAGGGAAGCAAGCGCCCGTCGGTCGAGGTGTGGCTTTTTTGCCCGTCGCGATAATCCAGAATCCGGCGGGCGAGAAAAAACGGGCGCCAGGCGCCCGTTTTTTCTGCCATCAAGAGACGGCAAGTCAGAAGCTATGCACGAGGCCGGCACCGACCGCGTAGTTGCTTTCGCCCGGAGTGCCAATACCCTGCGTGCCCGTACCGACTGGTGCAATGATTGCCTGGCCAGCAATCGAGTTGCTGTCGTTGTTGAAGTAGCTGTAGGCTGCATACACGGCGGTACGCTTCGACAGCGGATAGGTGTACATGGTACCCGCGCCCCAGCTGTCGCCGTCGGCCGCGTTCTTCTTGTCAAGTGACAGTTTGCCGTAGCTCAGGGCCAGGGTTCCCGGACCGACGGGGGCCGATACGCCGAGTGTCCAAAGGTTGGTGTCGTTGACGTCCCCGGTGGTCATGGCGTTCTTGTTGTTCAGCGCCTGGTAGCTGGCGAAAGCCTTGACGACCTTGAAGTCGTAGTTTCCGCCGACGTACCACTCGTTGACATCCTTGCCGTTGCCGGTGATGCCATAGTAGGTCGATGGCTGTACCTTCTGGCGGGTCTGGTAGAGAAGGTCAAGGTTCAGCGGACCGTTGGCGTAGTTGCCACCAATGCCAAACTGACCGTTGTCGGAGGTGCTCGCCTGGTTGTAGCCGCCAGAGCTGCTCTCACCAAAGCCGTAGATCGCGCTGGCGGTGAAGCCCGAGTAACTGGCGCTGGTGTAGGTGATGGCATTGTTGAAGCGAGCCGGGCTGTTCGGGGTGATCGTGCTTCCCGAGAGAAAGCTGAGGCTCGACTGGATGGCCATGTCGGTGGCGTCAAGCGCGTCGTTGCGGGCCGAGGCGTTGAAGCCCGGGGAGTACTGGCGGCCGAGTGCGACGGTGCCGAGCTTGTCGCTGGACAGCCCGACGAACTGCTGACGGGCGTTCAGGCCACCACTGCCAGAAGCGCCGAGGCCGTAGTTGCCGTCGATGTTCAGCGCGTATTCGAGCGTGAACACAGCCTTGAGGCCGTTACCGAGTGCTTCTTCGCCCTTGAAGCCGAGGCGAGGACCGGCTGCGATACCCGAAGCGATACCGCTGAAGGTGTTCGTTCCCATCCCCGAGCCGGCGCTGCCTGAGCTGTAGACGTAGCCGGCATCGACGATGCCGTAGATGGTCACGTTGGTCTGGGCAACCGCGACGCCGGATGCGAGGCCGGCGATGGCGAGGGCGACGATTTTTTTCTGCATGACAGTGATCTCCAGTGATTTCTATAAGCAAGTTGTGCGTTAGCGGTTCGCCGAATCCGCCCGTTGTAATGCGAGGGCTGGGTGCGAAGTCGTTGAGTGGATTCTGGCAGCTGGAGGCGGCGCCGAGCAAGCCGGATGAGTGCCGATGGGCGCTTGTCGGCCGATTTGTCGCATTTGTACAACAGTCTCCCGCGCCGCAGGAAGGAGTAGTGGTCTATTCGGATCGGATGGGTCGCAGTGCCGTGCGCTATGCGGCTGGCGCCAGCGTCAGGCGCCGCAGGCTTGACAGGTCTTTTCGAGTCGCTCGAGGCGAGCAGCAGTGCGAGCGCAAGAAACCCGGCCGGAGTGCCTCGTTTCCGGGCTTCGGCAGAGACAAAAAAAACGGGCGCCGAAGCGCCCGTTTCAGGAATCAACTGACCGTGGCCAGTTTAGAATGCGTGACGCATACCAGCCATGACCGAGTAGTTGGACTCGCCGAGGGCGCCAACGCCACTAATCTGGCTGGCGGCGGTTGCGTTCTTGTCGTTATCCACATACGAATAACCGGCGTACACGGTCGTGCGCTTGGACATGTTGGTCTGCCAGAGGAGGCCCCAGGCGTTGGTGTTGCCGTTGGTGCCCTTGACACCCGGAACGGTGTAGCCCGGGGCGCCGGCGTTGATATAGCCCTGATCCCAATCCAGCTGAGCATAGGAGAGCGAAATCGAGCTTGCTGCCATCACGGGAACGCTCACGCCGAGGCCCCAGATGTCGCTGTCCATGTTGGTGACGTTCTTGTCGTTCGTCGCCTGATACGAGCCGAACACCTTGGCCATCTTGAAGTCGTAGCTCGCGCCGACGAAGTATTCGTTGATGTCCTTGCCGTAGCCGGTCGGGATCGGGTAGGTCGCCCCGGTGTAATTGTTCTGACGCGACTGATAAACCAAGTCGATGTTCAGCGGGCCATTGGCATAGTTGCCGCCGACGCCGATCAGACCGTTGTCGCTGGTGCTTGCATTGTTGTAACCGTCGAGCGACGACTCGCCGAAACCGTAGATCGCCTTGCCCGTGAAACCGGAGAAGTTCGGCGAGGTGTAGCTGATCGAGTTGTTCCAGCGCGCGTTGCTGCTGCCCTGGATGGTGTTTCCAGCTGCAGTATCCAGAATCAGGAGCGGGCTGTTGTTGGCCGCAACCAGCGCGTCGGCGTTGATCGTGGCGTTGTAGGCCGGGGCATACTGGCGACCGAACGATGCGGTACCGAGCTTGTCGCTGGAAAGACCGACGAACTGTTGACGGGCAAGGGAGGTGCCGACGCCGGCGTTGGTGTCGATGGACAGGCCATACTCGAGCGTGAAGATGGCTTTCAGGCCGTTGCCGAGGGCTTCCTCACCCTTGAAGCCAAGACGCGAACCGCTCAGCAGGCCGGAATTGACGCCGCTGAAGGTGTAGGTGCCGGGAGTGCCGCTAGGGGTGCCGCCGCTGCTATAGACGTAGCCGGCGTCAGCGATACCGTAAACGGTGACGTTGGTCTGGGCAAAAGCAGCGCCCGAGGCCAGGCCGGCAATTGCCAGCGCGATCAGTTTCTTTTGCATGGTGAATCTCCTCTATGTTTGCGATCAATGAATCCAACTGGTGCTTCATCAAACTGGGCCTCTCGGTAAAGACGAGAAGTTGAAGCGATTGTGGCAAACGCCGATAAGTGCGGCAAGTTTCCTGAGTGCTTTAGTGGCTTGTTGCGACGAGAGTGTTGGGTTTTTGCAACAAGCCTGCCTAATTCCTGCGCTGACGGATTCGCGACGGCTCGCCATAGGGGTTGTGGGTGTTGGGCGCAGGCCGGTTCGGGTCGACCAGCGGTCGATCGGGCGAGGTCAGGCAAACAGGGCCGCGAGCGCTTCGCCGGGTTCGCCGGCGCGCATGAAGGCTTCGCCGACAAGAAAGGCATTGACGCCGTGGTCGCGCATCAGCGCGACGTCGTGGGCGGCGAGGATGCCGCTTTCGGTAACGACAATGCGATCTTCCGGGATAAGGGGCAGCAGGTCGAGGGTCGTCTGCAGGCTGACCTCGAAGCTGCGCAGGTTGCGATTGTTGATGCCGATCAGCGGCGTGGCGAGTTGCAGGGCGAGCTCGAGTTCGTGGCCATCGTGCACTTCGACGAGGACGCCCAACCCGAGGCTGGCGGCGACGGCCTCGAAGTCAAGCATGCTCGGCAGATCGAGCGCCGCGGCGATGAGCAGGATCGCATCTGCACCCATGGCGCGTGTTTCGAAGACCTGATAGGCGTCGACCAGGAAGTCCTTGCGCAATACGGGCAGGGCGCAGGCTGAACGCGCCGCCTGCAGGTAGGCGGGCGAGCCCTGGAAGAACGGCCTGTCGGTGAGTACCGACAGACACGCCGCGCCGTGGCGCTGATAACTGGCAGCGATCTCGGCGGGGTGGAAATCGGCGCGCAGCACGCCGCGGGACGGGCTGGCCTTCTTGATTTCGGCGATCACCGCCGGCTGCGTGGCCGCGATTCTGGCGCGGATGCCGCCGACAAAGTCGCGTGCCGCCGGCTGCCTTTCGGCGGTGGCACGTAGCTCGATCAGGGGGGTGGCCGCTTGCGCCGTCGCGACTTCGTCGCGCTTGACGGCAAGAATGCGCTTGAGGATGTCGCTCATCGTGGCGCTGCCTCCGCGGCCGGTCGCGTGGCGTCTTCTTCCGTGTCTTCGAATATCTGGCCGACCGGCATACGCACTGTCAGGGAGGCGAGTTCGACGTCCTCGCCCAGGCCGTAGTCGTGGAGAACCCAGTGATTCTCGAGGTCGCGCCGAAAGACTTCTACTCGTTGTGTGCTCAGGTCGATCAGGACGTAGTCCTGCAGGCTGTCGAGCTTGCGATAGGCGGCGAACTTGCCGCCGCGGTCGAAGGCCGCGGTCGATTCCGAGAGGACTTCGGCGATCAGCACGGGATGGCTGACGTAGTCAGGGGTCAGGCGGTCGCGCGGGTCGCAGGTGACGAGTACGTCGGGATAAAAGAAGCAATTCGCAGCTTCGACGCGGGCCTTGACCGATTCGACGAAGACGCGACATGGCGTGCCTTTGAGGGCTTGGCGCAGGGTGCTGGCAAGGTTCAGTGTGGCGACATTGTGCGACTGGCGCACGCCGACCATGGCAAAGATCTCGCCCGCGACGTACTCGTGCCGTTCTGCCTGCACTTCTTCCCAGGCCAGGTAGGCGGCAGCATCGAAGGGCTTTTCAGTTTGCGGGATGGCCATGCCTTGTCTCCTTCGCCAAGCGGCTGATCACGCCGAGAAGTCGCGCGTGAACGCGACGAACTCGTCGAGCCTGGCGAGGGCCGCGCCCGAGGCGATGGCCTCGAAAGCCCGCTCGACGCCGTCGGCCAGCGTATCGCCAAGACCGCTGACGTAGATGCTCGCGCCGGCGTTGAGGGCGACGATGTCACGTGCCGCACCGCTCTTGTTCTGCAGGGTGGCCAGCAACATCGCTTTCGATTCCTCGACGTTGGCCACGCGCAAGGCAGCGGGATCGTGCAGCGGCAGATTGAACTGCCCGGGGTGGACGGTGTACTCGTCGATGCGGCCGTCCTTCAGTTCGCCGACCAGCGTTTCGCCGGCGATCGAGATTTCGTCGAGACCTTCGCGGCCGAAAACGGTCAGCGCGCGCGAACTGCCGAGGCGCTGCAGGACACGCACCTGGATTCCCACCAGGTCGGGATGAAAGACGCCGAGAACCTGGCTTTCCGCGCCGGCCGGGTTGGTCAGCGGGCCGAGGATATTGAACAGCGTACGCACGCCCAGCTCGCGGCGAACCGGCGCCGCGTGCTTCATCGCACTGTGGTGATTGGGGGCGAACATGAAGCCGATGCCGACCTCGTCGATGCACTGTCCGACCTGTTCCGGGGTGAGGTTGATATTCACGCCAAGCGCCTCGAGAACGTCGGCGCTGCCCGACTGCGATGACACCGAGCGGCCACCGTGCTTGGCTACCCGGGCTCCGGCTGCCGCGGCGACGAACATCGCGGCCGTCGAAATGTTGAAGGTCTGCGCGCCGTCGCCGCCGGTGCCGCAGGTATCGACCAGGTGCGCACGGTCGCTGACCGTTACCTTGGTCGACAATTCCCGCATCACCTGTGCCGCTGCCGAGATCTCGCCGATGGTTTCCTTCTTCACGCGCAGGCCGGTGATGATCGCCGCAATCATCACCGGCGTCACTTCGCCACCCATGATCTGGCGCATCAGGGAGACCATTTCGTCGTGAAAGATCTCGCGGTGTTCGACGACTCGCGCCAGGGCCTCCTGTGCTTTCATTGGTGGTGCTCCTCGAGGAAGTTCTTCAACAGGTCGTGGCCGCGTTCGGTGAGGATCGATTCGGGATGGAATTGAACGCCTTCGACAGCCAGGGTACGGTGGCGCAAGCCCATGATCTCGCCGTCGTCGGTCCAGGCGGTAATCTCCAGGCAGTCGGGCAGGGAGTGGCGCTCGACCGCCAGCGAGTGGTAGCGCGTGCAGGTCAGCGGATTCGGCAGGCCGCGAAAAACGCCCTGGTCGCTGTGCTCGACCGGCGACACCTTGCCATGCATCAACCTGTGCGCGTGCACCACGCGGCCGCCGAAGGCCTCGCCGATGGCCTGATGACCGAGGCAGACGCCGAGCAGTGGAATCCTGCCGGCAAACTCACGAATCGCGGCCAGCGAGATTCCCGCCTGTGCCGGCGTGCACGGGCCGGGAGAAATGACCAGCAGGGCCGGGTCTAGGCGCGCGATCTCGGCGAGCGAAATGGCATCGTTGCGGAATACCCTGACTTCCTGCCCCAACTCGCCAAAATACTGCACGAGGTTGTAGGTAAAGGAGTCGTAGTTGTCGATCATCAAGAGCATGCAGAGCCTATCCTCGTGACTGAACAGGCTGGCGCCTGCCATGCCGCCTGTTGATGGCCGCTACCAGCCGTTGATCGCCGCTTGTCTCGCGTTCTCGGAAGGGCGGTCGGCGCCGACGGCACCGGTAAAGCCAGGATTATCGCGCGTGCGCTCGGTCACCTCAAGTTCAGGCTGGCGCGAATGATCGCCAACCGCCGCCGCCATGACGCGTGAAGCGCTCAGCTGGCCACGCTATACTCTTGGGGTCGATGCAAGTTAAGCACCAGTCTTCCTTGAAGGGGATGCACGCTATGAGATCCGGTAGTCGGAGCTTCTGGGTGTGGGCCGAGGCGCTCGATCTTCTGCAGGGCGCCGAGCGCCTGCAACGCCAGAGTTTTGCGCTGAAAATTCTGGGCTCGGCGCCGTGCTGGGAACCGTCCGTCGATCTCTATCAAAACGGCGATGAGCTTACGCTGCTGGTCGCGTTGCCGGGAGTCGATTCCCGGCAGGTGGAAGTGGCCCTCGATGAGGCGGGCCTGCTCGTGCGCGGCGAGAGACCCATGCCGCCGGCTTGCCAGAGAGGTGCCATCCACCGCCTTGAAATTCCCTATGGCCGTTTCGAGCGGCGGATCGCGCTGCCCCCGGGAAGTTTCAGCATGCATGAGCAGCTTCTGGAAAACGGTTTTCTCGTGCTGGTCCTCCGTAAATTCATGCAAGGATAAGACCATGTCAAGCGAAAAGGCGCAGCTGGAGCGCGATCGACTCGCGCCAGGCGGGGGCGTGCTGGTCATCCCCGTCGATGCCCTGGTCATCGTGCCGATACGCAATGCGGTGCTTTTCCCGGGCATGATCCTGCCGCTGACGATCAACCGCGAGCAGGCGATACTGGCGGCGCAGCAGGCGGCCAAGAGCGAGAGCCAGGTCGGCATTCTGCTGCAGCGCAACGCCGAGGTCGAGGTGCCCGGTCCGGACGATCTGTGCACGGTTGGGACGGTCGCCAGCGTTCTGCGCTACGTCACTCTCCCTGACAACTCGCACGTCATCGTCTGTCAAGGCGAGCAGCGATTTCGCGTCAGCGAGTACCTGCCCGGATATCCCTTCCCGGTGGCGCGAGTCGTGCGCATCGACGAGTCCGAAGCGAACGAGCGCGAGATCGAGGCGCGCTTGATTCGCTTGCGCGAACGGGCACTGGAAGTTCTGCACTTCATGCCGCAGGTCTCGCAGGAGTTGCTGCATGCGGTGCAGAACATAAGTCAGCCAGGGGCGCTGGCGGACCTGGTCGCCAGCGTCACCGAGATCAAGACTGCCGACCGGCAGAAGATACTGGAGACCGTGGACCTTGGGCAACGTCTCGATGCGGTCCTCGATTGCCTGCTCCGGCGCCTGGAAGTGCTTCGCCTGTCACGCGAGATCGACGAGCGCACCAGGGCCAGCATGGATCACCACCAGCGCGAGTACCTGTTGCGCGAGCAGCTGAAATCGATCCAGAAAGAACTTGGCGAGGGCGACGCCGGCAATGCCATGGAGATCGAGGCGCTACGCAAGGCGATCGACGAGGCGCAGATGCCCGAGGAGGTGGCGGACCAGGCGAACAAGGAGCTGAAACGCCTGCAGCACATGTCCGACGGCGCGGCCGAATACTCGATGATCCGCGCCTATCTGGACTGGCTCGTCGAGCTGCCCTGGAGGGAGCCCGAGCCGGATCGCATCGAAATAGCCGAAGCGCGGCGGGTTCTCGAGGCCGACCACTTTGGACTGGAGCAGGTCAAGAAGCGCATCGTCGAATTTCTTGCCGTGCGCAAGCTCAATCCGAGTGGTCATGGGCCGATTCTTTGCTTCGTCGGTCCACCGGGTGTCGGCAAGACGTCTCTCGGGCAATCGATTGCCCGCGCGCTCGGGCGCAAGTTCGTGCGTGCCTCGCTCGGCGGCGTCCATGACGAGGCCGAAATTCGCGGCCATCGCCGTACCTACATCGGCGCCTTGCCGGGCAACATCATTCAGGCCATCCGCAAGGCCGGATCGCGAGGCTGCGTGATGATGCTCGACGAAATAGACAAGCTCGGAAGCGGCATTCAGGGCGACCCGTCGGCGGCGCTTCTCGAGGTGCTTGATCCGGAACAGAACAACACTTTCCGCGACAATTACCTGGCGTTGCCGTATGACCTTTCGCGAATGCTGTTCATCACCACCGCCAACGTCCTCGACAATGTCCCGGGGCCCTTGCGTGACCGCATGGAAGTGATCGAACTTCCTGGCTATACGCAGGAGGAAAAGCTGGAGATCGCGCGCCGCTACCTGGTCGGGCGCCAGATCGAGCAGAATGGCCTCAAGGACGGACAGATCGATTTCTCCGACGCAGCGTTGCTGGCGATCATCCGCGACTACACCCGCGAAGCCGGCGTGCGCTCGCTCGAACGGCAGATTGGCGCGGTTTGTCGGCGTGCGGCGGTGAGTATTGCCGAGGGAACGATGCACACGATGCAGGTCGACGGCAGCGAGCTGGCCGGCATTCTCGGGCCGGTTCGCTACGACAACGAGATCGCCCTGCGTGCCGGGCTGCCAGGCGTGGCTACCGGCCTGGCGTGGACGCCTGCCGGTGGCGACATCCTGTTCATCGAAGCCAGCCGTACCGCCGGCGACGGCAAGTTGATCCTTACCGGGCAGCTGGGCGAGGTGATGAAGGAATCGGCGCAGGCGGCGCTGACGCTCGTCAAGACGCGCGCTGCGGGCCTCGGAATCCAGGCCGCCCGCTTCGCGAGATCAGACGTGCATGTGCATGTGCCGGCCGGTGCGATCCCGAAGGACGGTCCGAGCGCGGGGGTGGCGATGTTCATCGCGCTGGCCTCGTTGTTCTCCGATCTGCCGGTGCGCGGCGATACGGCGATGACCGGCGAGATCAGCCTGCGCGGACTGGTGTTGCCGGTCGGTGGCATCAAGGACAAGGTGTTGGCAGCGATGCGTGCGGGAATCGAGCGCGTCCTGCTACCGGCACGCAACCGCCGCGATCTCGATGAGGTGCCAGCGGCGGCGAAAGAAAAACTGCAGTTCGTCTTTCTCGACAGCGTCGACGATGCGGTGCGTAATGCGATGCCGGAACCGGTGCTCAAGCCTGATATGGAGGCTTCGGCTGCCGGTCGCTTGCACAGCGGTTTTCCCTGACGGTGGCCACCTGGGTGGGCGTGCCGGCCGCATGTCGGCGGCAAGCGAGGCGGCGGTGCAGGTAGGCTGCATGGTCGACCAGGCACATTTGGAGGGAGATCAGAGATGCAACGATTTTACCGTTTTTCGGCGAGCTTTCTCGGCGCAGGCCTGCTGACTCTGGGGGTCATCCACGCGGCCGTTGCCGAGGTGCCGTATGCCAGCGGCGGCATTGGTGACGATGACCCGATCGAGGTCGAGGCGATGCGCAACGAGTACAACCTGCAACTCGTTTTTGCGGAGCAGGGCAGCGGTGCCTACCTTGCCGATGTCAAGGTGCGCATTCAGGATGCGGCGGGGCAGACCGTGCTGGTGGCGCATTCACCGGGACCGCTGTTCTACGTCAGCCTGCGCCCAGGGCGATACCGCGTCGACGCCGACTACAATGGCGGGGTGCTCAGCAAGGCGGCCAGTGTTGGCGAAGGCCGTCGGCGGGAGCTTTATTTCTACTGGCCGCACGAGTAGGTCGTATGGCCTCTGGTGCCGTGCTGCGTTCTCGATGAAACCTGCAGCGACCCTGACAGCCGCCTGAAGCCCCTGCGCCGGCGGGCTTTCGCCCGCTCCATGGCGCGGCCATCGTCGCCAAGTCCGGGCAAGCACTCCCCAGCCCCCGTCGTCATTGCGGATGGCGGTCGGTGGCTCACAGGCGCGTGTCGAGGCCGTGCTCGGCGAGTTCTGCGGCGCGCAGCACTGCCAGAGCCTTGTTCTGGGTCTCCTGCCATTCCGAGGCCGGGTCCGAATCGGCGACGATGCCGGCACCGGCCTGGACGTGCAGCTGGCCATCCTTGACGACGGCCGTGCGGATGGCGATGGCCAGGTCCATGTCGCCGTTGAAGCCCATGTGGCCGACCGCGCCGGCGTAGATGCCGCGCTTGACCGGCTCCAGCTCGTCGATGATTTCCATGGCTCGCACCTTGGCCGCGCCGGAGACCGTTCCCGCCGGGAAGGTGGCCTTGAGAACGTCGAAGGCGTTCAGCTCGGGGCGCAGCCGGGCTTCCACATTCGAGACAATGTGCATGACATGGGAGTAGCGCTCGACGATCATGTTCTCGGTGAGCTTGATGCTGCCGACGCGCGCGACGCGGCCGGCGTCGTTGCGGCCGAGGTCGAGGAGCTGGACGTGTTCGGCGCGTTCCTTCTCGTCGGCCAGCAACTCGTCGGCGAGCGCCTGGTCCTCGTCGAAGGACACGCCGCGCCGGCGGGTGCCGGCGATTGGCCGCACGGTCACCGTGTCGCCCTCGAGGCGAACGAGAATCTCCGGTGAGGCACCGACGACGTGGAAGTCCTCGAAGTCGAAATAGAACATGTACGGCGACGGATTGAGCGAGCGCAGCGAACGATACAGGGCCATCGGGCTGGCGCTGAAGGGCTTGCTCATGCGCTGCGAAAGGACGACCTGCATGATGTCGCCTTCGGTGATGTAGCGCTTGGCCTTGACCACCGCCTTCTTGAACTGGGCTTCACCGAACATCGACGTCGCCGGCTGCGAGGGCTGCGGCTTTTCAGCAGGAATGCGCACCGGTTCGCGCAGTCTGGCGAGCAGCTCCCGCAGTCTCGCCTGCGCCTTCTGGTAGGCGCCGGGAACGCCTGGCTCGGCGTAGACCACCAGAGTCAGCTTGCCCGAGACGTTGTCGACCACGGCAATCTCCTCGGAGAGCAGGAGCACGATATCCGGAATGCCGAGGTCGTCGGGCTTCTGCGAGCGCGTCAGGCGGGTCTCGATGTAGCGCACGGTATCGTAGCCGAAGCAGCCGACCAGGCCACCGCAGAAGCGTGGCAGGCCCGTCGTCGGCGCCGCGCGGAAGCGCTGCATGTACTTGGCAATGAAGTCGAGCGGGTTGGTGTCGTCCTCGCGTTCGGCGATGCGATTGCCATTGAGTACCAATACCTGATGGGCGTTGACGACGATGCGCGTCGGACTGGCCAGGCCGATGATCGAGTAACGGCCGAAGCGCTCGCCCCCCTGAACCGATTCAAGCAGGTAGGTGTAGGGCTGATTGGCCAGTTTCAGGTAGATCGACAACGGGGTGTCGAGATCGGCGAAGGTCTCCAGGGTCACCGGGATACGGTTGTAGCCTTCGGCGGCCAGCCGATTGAAATACGCTGCAGTCATCGGAACTCCACAAGAAAACTCGGCTGGAACAGAGGTGCGCCGGGCGCCTGCACGGCGCGGCCGGGCGGCGCGACGAGGCGGCTGGT
>ERZ761609.3013-NODE-3013-length-11558-cov-6.598366_pt1 | contig 11558 bp, 9 predicted proteins | sample MGYA00511163_ERZ761609 | MGnify/ENA primary metagenome ERZ761609 (study PRJEB28899, sample SAMN02445070) | bioreactor sludge metagenome | biome: EBPR sludge | place: Australia: Brisbane, Thorneside Wastewater Treatment Plant | collected 2011-12-16 ... | reverse complement strand
CGGGTTGCCGCTGCCGGCGCCAAGGGCGGCTCGAGCGAGACCGCCGAACTGCGCGCCCGCCTCACCGAACTCGAATCACGCAATGCCGCCCTCGTCGACCGGTTGACCTGGGCGATCGACCGGCTTGGATCGATCATAGAAGACCTCAAGGGCCGGGAGGCCGCTCGCTGACGCGGCTGCGCGCATTGCGCGCATTGCCCATTGGCGAAAGAGCCGACGGAGCCTATATCTTTGGGCGCAGGGCTGTGAGGTGCGTCGCCAAAAATCGACCCGGGGGCCTATAAATTCCGCTTGGGAGCTGTCCCTGACCGGAGCCGTGGTTCCGGACATATGGCGCCCACCTACACTTGTAGGTGCCACGCGGGATCGAAACGGTACGGCCATCGCGGCTCTGCACTCGTCCAGCCACAATGGTGGCACCTCATGCCGACAGACCTCGTCGCTGAAAAGGCCGCCCTGCGGACCCGCATGCGTGCGCTCCGCGCCGGCCTTTCCCCGCGCGAGCGCGCTTCCGCCGCCGAAGCCATATCGCGGCACATCCTCGAACATGCCCTGGTGCGGCCCGGATCCGTCGTCGGCGCCTTCATGCCGATCGGCGAGGAAATCAACCCGCTCCCCCTCTGCACCCGCCTCAGAGCGGCCGGCCACGCCATCGCGCTCCCCCGCATGGTCGGCAAGGGCAGGCCGGTCGAATTCCGCCTCCACGAACCCGGTGACCGCCTGGACACGGCTGTCTGGGGCATCCGCGAGCCTCTGCCGACCGCCCCGCTGGTCGTCCCGGACACGTTCCTCGTCCCCCTCCTCGCCTTTGACGACCACGGCCACCGCCTCGGCTACGGCGGCGGCTTCTACGACCGGACGCTGCGCGCCGCCCGCACGGTGAAGACCATCCTCACCATCGGCATCGCTTATGATGCACAAAGGGTCGACGCCGTCCCCGTTGCCGATTATGACGAAATCCTGGATTGGATCGTCACGCCCTCCGGCCCCCATGGACCGTTTCGTCGTCCGATCGCATGAACCGTTCGAACGTCCGGGTGCCAGCCATATGCGCTTTCTGTTCCTCGGCGACGTCGTGGGTCGCACCGGCCGCAAGGCCGTACTCGAAGCCCTCCCGCGCCTGCGCAAGACATACGATCTCGACTTCGTCGTCGTGAACGGCGAGAACGCCGCGGCCGGCTTCGGCATTACCGAGGCAATCACCGAGGAACTGCTCGACGCTGGCGCCGACTGCATCACGCTCGGCAACCACGCCTTCGATCAGAAAGACACCCTCGTCTTCATCGAGCGCCAACCAAAGCTTATCCGCCCGCTCAACTACCCGAAAGCGACACCCGGACGCGGCGCCGGCCTCTATCGCGCGCGCAACGGCGCTGATGTCCTCGTGATAAATGCCCTCGGCCGCATCTTCATGACCGAACTCGATTGCCCCTTCCGCGCCATCGACAACGAGATCACCGCCTGCAAACTGAAATCCGGCTGCGACGCCATCTTCGTCGACTTTCACGCCGAGGCGACGAGCGAAAAGCAGGCCCTCGGCCATTTCCTCGACGGCCGCATCTCCGGCATCTCCGGCACGCATACGCACGTCCCCACATCCGACCTGCGCGTCCTGAAGAACGGCACCGCCTACATGTCCGATGTCGGCATGTGCGGCTGCTACGAGAGCGTTATCGGCATGGACAGCGACGAGCCGATCCACCGCTTCCTCACGCGCATCCCGCGCGGCCGCTTCGAGCCTGCAGAAGGCCCTGCCACCGTTTGCGGGATGGCCATCGAGATCGACGACAAGACCGGGCTCGCCACACGCACCGAAGCGCTGCGCCTGGGCGGCGTCCTGCCGAAAGCCGAACTGACGATGTGGAGCGCGTAAGCGCAGAGCTACGCCGGAAACAGTGACGGCTCGGTGGCATGGCGGGCCGACCGAGCCGTTGTTCTGGGCAACGAAAATTCGAGAGAGAAAATCTTATCCGCGACGAAGAAAGCCGGGAGCAGCGCTCCGCCTTTCCGCAAGCCGGCCGACTGCGTTCTCCCGTGGAGTGATTTCGATACCTGGGCTTGGAATCAAAATCCGCATCGACCTTTGTGGGTTTTACAGTATCGCCTTATTGTTTAATGAAAACTTAATTTCGAGCGCAGGCACGGCCTCTGACACACGTTGCAGCCGCGCCCGTGATTTCCGGCCACACCCTGATCGTAGCCAGATCATCCGTCATCGGCACGAATGTTGCTTCGGTTGCAGCGAGAGCGAGACCTCAACCGGAGACGTGCCGAAATGACCACCTGGACCCTGACCGATGACGTTGTGACAGCGATCAACGGACGTTTCGGACAATCGTATGCCGGCTTCTACGGAGATCTCGCTCCGGCTGGACTCGCCTCCGGCGACACGATCATCTGCGGTAATGACACCATCATCGCTCCGGATACGACCTCCCCGACCGAGATCAATTTCCTGCAGGGCGACATGGGCCAAGGGCAAATGCTCGGCTTCAATACTGGTGTCACCGTCATCGGTGGCGACGATCTCATCATCGGCGGTTCAGGGATCGATTCCATTAACGGCGGTGGTGGCGACGACACCATCGACGGTGGCGCCGGTTGGGACGTCATTGAGTATCTTGAGCCCTTCATTTCAAACTCCGCTGGCGCGCGCGTCGTCGTCGATCTTGCAATGGGGCAATCATGGTCCGACCACTACGGCAACGACACGATTATGAACGTCGAAAATGTCGTTGGCTCCTTTGGCAGTGATTGGATCGCCGGAGATGCTGACCGGAACTGGCTTGCCGGGAGCGACGGTGACGATGTCATCCATGGGCGGGGCGGCCACGATACGATCGAAGGCGGACGGGGCAACGACGCCCTCTATGGTGGCGACGGCGACGACATCATCGCCGATTTTCTGAATGGCCTGGCGAGTACGGCAACCTATGGCAACAACTGGATGTCGGGCGGAAACGGCAACGACACGATCCTCGCCCACGGTGCACGCACAGGCGAATGGTCGGCCCTGCACGGTGACGCCGGCAACGACACGCTTTCTGGCTCGGGCGATGGTTCGCTCGGCCTCTACGGTGGCGAGGGAGACGACAGCATCCGGTTCGGACGCGGCATCTGCTATATCGAAGGCGGCACGGGCGCCGATACGTTCGCCCCGTCGTCTTGGGCCTTCACCAGCCGTGAGAGCTTCGCCCAGGTCTTCGACTTCGAGGACGGCATCGACAAGGTCAACCTCGCCGCCATTCCCGGCGCCACCGCAGCCAACGTCGACATCCGCGACTGGGGCGCCAACACCGGCATCCTCATGACGAACGACAAGGGCGTCACCACGACACTCATGCTCATGGGCGTCACGGCTGACAAGATAAGTTTCGCCGACGACTTCGTGCTCGTCTGATCCCGGCGCCCTACGACCTGCTCCCGAGTGCGTGACGGCTTGGCCCGAGACGGCCGTCCGCGTCACCTGACGCGGACACCCTCAGGCACGGTGCCGGCCCAACCCGACCCGCTCATGCCGAGCGCGAAACCGGTCTTGAAGAGCGCCTGCATGTACGCCTTGTCGAACGGCTCTTTGGAGGGCACATTGAAGTCAGGCGGAATGGAGATGAGCTGGAATTCGGGCCGCGGGCCGCCCGCGCTCGCCGAGCCCAGCACCTTCTCGCGGATTCGCGCGAGATCGCCGACGCTCTGGCTTTTCGTCGTCGTATAAAGGGCGCGTGTACTGATCGCGATCGTCTGCGCTTTGACGATCTCGTATTCCGGCGTCAACTTGCCATTCTTGATGACGAACACACGCCGCTTCGGCGGCCGCTCGTAGAAGCGGTCGAAGGCATTGAGCGTAAGATGACCCGGCCCGAGAAAGACCTGCCGCGTCGGCCCACCGTCGACGTGCATCTCGTCGTGCTCTTTCCCGCCTGCCATCACGTTGATCCTGACCGGCGGAAACGCCCCCGGCACGGACGCCGACGCGAGCAGCACCTTGCGGAAGAGATCGCGCGCATGTTTGTCGCGCCGGAGCGCGATTTCACCCATGTTCCAGATCACCGGCCGTTGCGCGTCGAGATTGGTCGTCCCGATGAGCAGCATCCGCCCGCGGCGGTATTCAGCCGCAACCGCGTCGATCACCTTGTCCGAGACGTACTCCTCGATCAGCGCTTCGAGCGGTCCGGTGTCCGCGAGTGCTTCACCCGACAGAAGACCCGAGATCACGTTGGTGATGACGAGATCCTTCGTTTCGTACTGCGTCCAGATCTTCCTGAGTTGCGGGTCATACCGTGGACCGAGGAACGCGAAAGGCGCGATCAGCGCCCCCGCACTGACACCGGTGACGACGGCGAACTGTGGCCGCGTCCCGCGCCGTGACCATCCGGACAGCACGCCCGCCCCGAACGCCCCGTCGCCTGCGCCGCCGGACAGGACGAGATAGTCCGCCTGGTGCGAGCCGTCTGGTCGACGCGTCGTTTCCGTCAGCCGGCCGATATTGGGAAGGTACGTCTGCGCGAACCGTCCGATGTCGCCGGGCGTCTCGTCACCCCAGACGCGCACATGAGCGAGCCCCGGCACCTCCGCCTTCTGGGAGAGTTCCGCCGGCACCGCCATGCGATCGAGCGGTCGTGCGCAACCACCGAGCGCGAGGCACGCCGCGGTGACGAAACTCAGGACGACTTGGCCCGACCGGTACAGTGGCGTTTCCCCCGAACAACGCCCCGTTTTGCCCGAGGTCCGTCACTCCGACAAGCGATAGCATCCCCTGTGCCCCAAGATGTGATGCACCGGAACAACAGCCACCCACTTCGGCGCCGCCCCATTGAACGGCATGATACATCTGGATTTTCGCCCTGCCCCCGGTATATGACACGGCGAACCCATAAGCGACGGACAGACGCGGACAGACCCATGGCCGGCCATTCCCAGTTCAAGAACATCATGCACCGCAAGGGCAAGCAGGACGCCGCCCGCGCCAAGCTGTTCGCCAAGCTCGGACGCGAAATCACGGTCGCCGCCAAGACGGGCCTGCCCGACATCAACATGAATTCCCGCCTCCGCCTCGCCGTCCAGAACGCCCGCGCCGAGAACATGCCCAAGGACAACATCGAGCGCGCCATCAAGAAGGCGGCGGGCGCCGACGGCGACAACTTCGAGCAGGTCCGTTACGAGGGCTATGGTCCCGGCGGGGTCGCCATCATCGTCGAGGCCCTGACCGACAACCGCAACCGCACGGGCGGCGCCGTCCGCGCCGCCTTCACGAAGTATTCGGGCAACCTCGGCGCGACCGGCGCGGTCTCCCACATGTTCAACCACGTCGGCGAAATCGCCTTCAAGCCCGACGCAGGCGACGCCGACGCCATCATGGAAGCCGCGATCGAGGCTGGCGCCGACGATGTCGTCTCCGACGAGGACGGCCACGTCATCATCTGCGCCTTCGAGAACCTCGGCGCCGCCGCCGCAGAACTCGAGGGCAGGTTCGGCGCACCAGCGTCGGTCAAGGCGATCTGGAAGCCGAACATCACGACTGCGGCTGACCAGGAAAAGGCCGAGACGATCATGAAGCTGATCGCCGCCCTCGAAGACGACGACGACGTCCAGACCGTGTTCACGAACATCGAAATCGACGACGCCACCATGGCGAAACTCAGCGCTGCCTGATGTCGTCCGTCTCCCCGTTAACGGGGTGACGGAACAGCCTCACGCCGCCTCTTCGACGAGCTTGCGGGCGATTTCTAGATCGACCGAGACGAGCTGCGACACACCACGCTCCGCCATCGTCACACCGAAGAGGCGGTGCATCCGCGCCATCGTCATAGGATGGTGCGTGATGACGAGAAAGCGCGTCTCCGTCTCCTCCGCCATCCGCTCCATCATCAGGCAGAAGCGATCGACGTTGCTGTCATCCAGCGGCGCATCGACTTCGTCGAGCACGCAGATCGGCGACGGGTTCGTGAGAAACACCGCGAAGATGAGCGACAGCGCGGTCAGTGTCTGTTCCCCGCCCGACAGGAGAGACAGCGTCGCCGGCTTCTTACCCGGCGGCTTGGCGATGATCTCGAGCCCGCCTTCGAGCGGATCTTCAGGGCTCTCGACCATTTCAAGCCGCGCTTCCCCACCACCGAACAGCACTCCGAACAGGCGCTGGAAATGCCCATTGACCGCCTCGAACGCCGCGTCGAGCTTGCTCTTGGCGTCCTTGTTCAGCTCGTTGATGCCGCCGCGCAGTTTTGCGATCGCCTCTTCGACATCCGAGCGCTCCTTGTCCATGGCGTCATACTGCGCCTGCATCTCGACGAGGTCGTCGTCGGCTGCGAGATTAACGCCACCAAGCCGCTCGCGATCCCCCTTGAGACGCGCGAGTTGCCGATCGATGTCGTCATAGAGCGGCAATCCCTGTGACGTGTCGAACTCGGAGAGCGCGAGACACGCCTCCGGCGCCACGTCGAGCGTTTCGCGGATCTTGCGCGTTTCGTCCGCGCGCCGTGTGCGGGCGCCTTCGAGCCGAGCCTCGGTCCGTGCCTTCTCTTCCCGCGCCGTGCTGACGGCCCCTTGCGCAGCGCGCAGCTGCTGCTGGATTTCCCTGAGGCGGTTGTCGGCAGTCTGCAACGCATCCGCCGCTTGCTGACGCTCGCGATCGGCATCGGTCAGTGCATCGAGCAGTTTCTGCCTCTGCTCTTCGATCAGCTCCGGCAGGTTCGCCATCGCCTCGAACTCGTCTTCGGCCACCTGCAGCCGATCCTTGAACGTCGCGCGCTGCGCGTCGGACGCTTCCTTCCGCTTCACCCACCGCTCGATTTCGCCATCGAGAGCGGACAACCGCTCCTCGCGCTGCTTGTGCTCGCGTTCGAGCGTGGCGAGATCGGCGCGCGCATGCGACACCGCCGCGCGCTTCTCAATCGCATCCTCCTGGCACGCCGAGAGCTGCTCCTCGAACGGCTCCGCCTCGGTGAGACCGTCGAGAGCCATCTCGACCTCTTCGGCTCGCTCGCGCGTCTCGACGAGCGCGTCCTCCGCCGCCGCGAGCGCATCGCGAACGGTCTGGATACGTGTATTGGTCTCCTGCGCCTGCCGCTCCATCGACGAGAGCGTCTCACGCGCCGAGGCGAGCCGGGTCTGAGCCTCACGCGCTTCGAGCCTCAGCCGGCGAACATTGTCTTCCGCCTTTGCGTAAGCCTCCGCTGCAGCCGCCTCTTTCTCGGCAAGCTCTGTCGCTGTCTGATGCGCGGCATCAAGTTCGTCGGCAAGGTCGCCGAGCCGGTTGCGCTGTGCAAGACGCGCCGCAGCGGCCGTCTCCCCGTGTGCGGCCGCCACGAACCCGTCCCAGCGCCACAGGTCACCGGCGCGCGACACCAGCCTCTGCCCGGGCTTGAGATGCGCCTGCAATCGTGCACCCACACCCGGCTCCACGACGCCGATCTGCTGCAGGCGACGTTTGAGCTCGGTCGGTCCAATGACGAAATCCGAAAGGGCCGCAGCGCCTTCGGGAAGTTCAGGATCGGCGGTTTCTGATACGTTGAGCCGCCAGCGAACCGGGCTCTCGTCGGCGACCGGCGCCTCGAGATCCTCGCCGAGCGCCGCCCCGAGCGCCGCCTCGTATCCGGGCGTAACCCGCATCTGGTCGACCACGGGTGGCAGCGCGCCATCCCCTTGTGGCTTCAGGAGCTTCATCAGCGTCTCGACTTCGGTCCGGAGCCGGTCGGACTTCATCAGTGCAGCCTGCGCAGCCTCCCGCACCGGCTTCAGCGCCGCACTGGTCGACAGCACGCGTGCTTCTGCGTCCATCAACAGTTGCTCGCGCTCTTCGAGACCCGCTGCGAAACTATGTGCTTCCTCGCTCAGTGCCGTGAGCTTCGACGCATCCGGCGCACGCCCCATGATCTCGGCGAGCTGTGCGGCGAGCCCTGTCCGCTGCCGCTCGACCCGTTCCAGTGCGATGCGCCGCTCCTGACGCTGCTGTTCGAGGCTCTTGCGCCGGGCCCGCGCCTCGGCTGCCGCCGTCTGCAGGCCGGACAGCCGTTGCTCGATGGTGCGAACGGCGACCTCCGCCGCTTCGAAGGCAGCGAGAGCCTTGGCTTCGAACTCGCGTGCAAGACGGCAGGTGGCCTCGATTTCGGCCTTCTCCTTGCCGAGGCGCTCGATCGAGTCTTCCGCCTCCGCCGCCAGAGCCTCCTCGCGCTGCCGGTCGCGCAGCAGGTGCTCGATACGGATCTCAAGCTCACGCTGGCGTTCGAGATTGCGCTTGGCCTCGCGTTCGAACGTCTCCTGCTCGACCTTGATCCGGTGCAGTGCGGCCGACCGCTGTGCTTCCCGTTCCCTGAGACCGGGCAGGACCTCGGCCGCTTCCAGTTCGAGACGCGTCACCTCGCTCTCGCTCGCGGTCGCCGCCGCAAGCCGTTCGAGCGCGCCGTGCAGGTCACCTTCCGCCGCCACGACCGCCGCTTCCGCTCCGACCCAGCCGAGGTGCGCGAGCAAGGCTTCGGCACGACGGATCTCCGCCGACAGTTCCTTGTAGCGACGTGCATGCCGCGCCTGCCGCTTCAGGCTCTCGATCTGCGAATTGAGCTGCCCGAGCACGTCGGCGACGCGCGCCAGGTTCTGCTCGGCCGCCTTGAGCCTCAGTTCCGCGTCGTGACGGCGCGAATGGAGCCCCGCCACCCCCGCCGCGTCTTCGAGGATGCGCCGGCGCTGCTCCGGCTTGGCATTGACGATTTCCGCGATCTGCCCCTGGCGGACGAGGGCCGGCGAGCGCGCACCCGTCGCCGCGTCCTCGAACAGGATCTTGATGTCCTTGGCGCGCGTCTCGCGCGAGTTGACACGATAGGCGGAGCCCATCTCGCGCTCGATCCGCCGCGTCACTTCGAGCACGTCACTGTCGTTGAACTCGGCCGGTGCGAGACGCGCCGAATTGTCGACGAAAATCGTCACCTCCGCCATGTTACGCGGCGGGCGCTGGTTGGTGCCGTTGAAGATCACGTCGTCCATCGACGACGCCCGCATGGACTTGTAGGACGTTTCGCCCATCACCCAGCGCAAGGCTTCGAGCAGGTTCGACTTGCCACACCCGTTCGGTCCGACGACGCCGGTCAGCCCCTTCTCGATGACGAGCTCGGTCGGTTCCACGAAAGACTTGAAGCCAAGCAGCCTGAGCTTGGTTATTTTCATATGACGAAGTCCATGCGCGATTATGGCCGCTCTCCCGCACGACGCGAGAGCGCGGCAACGACTGCCTGCATGCCGCCAGACCGCCGCCCCGTCCGCTAGTTGGACTGGGCCGTGGCCGGACGTGGCCCTTTCTGGGCTTCGGCGACGTAGGCGCGGATCTCCGGCATGCCGATGATCGACTTGACGAGCCGGCCGTTCACGAAAAAGTTCGGCGTGCCGATCACGCCCAGCTTCCGCCCGCGCTCCTTGACCCAGTTGAGCTTCCCGATCATGTCCCGATTCTCGAGACAGGCCTGAAATTGTCCACCGGTTATCCCCACCTGGGCGGCGACCTTGCCGATTTCGGCCACCTTGACGTCCTGCGCAACCCAAATCGACTGCTGCGACAGGAATTTGCCGTAGAGGTCCATGTACTTGTCGGCCGGCGCGCAGCGTAACGCGACCGTCGCCGTACCGCTCGACTTGCCGATCGGGAACTCGCGGATGATGAACCGCACCTGCCCCGTGTCGACGAATTCCTTTTTCAGCTGCGGCCACGTTTCGAGATGGAATTTCCGGCAATACGGGCACGTCAGCGACGCGTACTTGATGATCGTGACCGGCGCGTCTGCGCGCCCCCAGCTCATCTCACCGAGAGGTCCAGCCAGCATCACGTCGGCAAGCGTCGGATTGGCGATCACTTCGCGCCCGCCCTGCGACGTCTCGGACACTTCCGAAAACGGGTTGAAGCCCGGCTTGTCCTCGGTCGCACCGGCAGGCGGTGAGGTCAGCGCGGCCGTCGACACCCCGTCGCCGCCACAGCCACCTGCTGCGAGGCCCGCCAGCGCCACGACCGCCAACGCGAAGAACGTGCGGGCCATCTTCGTCTCTAGTTCTTTGCCTGCGCCGCGATGGCGGCTTCGATGCTCTCGACCGTGGCCGGCTTCCGCAGGCGGACACCGTTGACGAAGAAGCTCGGCGTCGAGTTCACACCGAAATCCTTGGACGCGCGCTCCCGGATCGCCATGATGTTGTCGAGCAGCTTCTGATCGGTCAGGCACTTGTCGAACGTCTCTTGCGTGAAACCGGCCTGCTTCGCGATTTTGAACAATTCAGGAACCGGGTTCGTGCGCACGAACGCCCACTCGTCCTGCTTCTGGAACAGCACCTCGGTCAGCGGATAGGTCTTGTCGCCACCCGCACACCGCGCCAGCATCGCGGCCGCGGCCGCGAGGTTGTCGAGCGGAAACTCGCGCAGGATGAATTTTATCTTGCCCGTATCGATGAGCTTTTCCTTGATCGCCGGAAACGACTTGTTGTGGAACGTGGCGCAGTGACCACACGTCAGCGACGCGTACTCGACGACCGTCACCGGTGCGTCGGCCTTGCCGAGCACCAGATCGGGCAGCGGACCCGGCTTCATCAGGTCCTCGACGGAAACCTTGTCGGGTCCGTCCGAGCGCTGCGCAATGGCCAGACCGGGCATGAGCAAGCCCATGGCTCCGGCCAGAAGGAGAGAGCGGCGATCCGGGCGAATATGCGTAGTCAAGGCGATATCTCCTGTGATCCGGACACTGTACGGCGTCTCGACCGCATCGGCCGGCTGCCGCTTGTTACGACAGGCCCTAACACACCTCCGAAACCGGATTAAGGCCCTATCCGTTCTTCCGCGACGCGGCGGGTCAAATGCCGTTCAGTTTCAGTTGATCGCCCGTGGCGGCTGATCCGACTGCCGGCCGCGCAGCAGGCCTCGTCACTTCTCGTCCCGATCGCCGGTCCGCGACAGCTCCCAGCCATCGTCCGTCAACTTGATCATCGCGGCACGCGCGGCGCGACCGGCCTCTTCGATAGAGATCTTGAGCTGCAGTTCGGCGGCCGCAGCAAGCACGGCCTGCGTAACCGCGAATAGACCCTCGTTGAACTGTTCTTCCCTCGTAAGTTTATGCCAGGGGATCATCTTGAAATTTGCCCTCGACTTGCTGGATTTTCTTGAGACTTCACAACCGTTACTAAGTCAACTCCGACGGATGCGAAAGAGGCCGATACGCTCCACGCCCGGAGCACCGCATCCGCCTGCACCTGTGCCGTAAAAAATGGCGCGGCCACCTCTCAGTTGATCGCCGCAGACGGGCTCTCGGCCTCTATCAGATTTTGTGCACGAACAAGTTTCGCATAGATGCCGTCGCGCGCCAGCAGCGACGCATGATTGCCCATCTCGACGATCGTTCCGCCGTCGAGGACACAGATCACGTCCGCCCTTTGAACGGTCGACAGCCGGTGTGCCACCACGATCGCCGTCCGGTTCATCGTAAAGTTCGCCAGCGCCTCCTGCACGAGACGCTCGCTCTCCGTATCGAGTGCGCTGGTTGCTTCGTCGAGCAACAGGATCGGCGCGTCCTTCAAGATTGCGCGCGCAAGCGCGAGCC
>ERZ761609.3012-NODE-3012-length-11559-cov-6.926373_pt1 | contig 11559 bp, 10 predicted proteins | sample MGYA00511163_ERZ761609 | MGnify/ENA primary metagenome ERZ761609 (study PRJEB28899, sample SAMN02445070) | bioreactor sludge metagenome | biome: EBPR sludge | place: Australia: Brisbane, Thorneside Wastewater Treatment Plant | collected 2011-12-16 ... | reverse complement strand
GGCATACGAGCTTACAAGGTGACTGGAGTTCAGGCGTGTGCTCTTCCGATCTAGCGGAAAACACCGAAACAGCCGCGCCGTGCAGAGTGAGCGGCACCGGCGGCTCGCCATGGCGGCGGGCGACGAGATCGGCGGCGGATTCGGGGTTCACCTCACATGCGAGCCCGGACGACACGTGTGGGATGCCAACCCAGCGCGCGACCGCTTCCGCATAGGTTTCCGGCGTCACAAGGCCGATGGCAATGGCCGCACGGTAAACGGGCACGTGCCAGGTCTCGGCTGCACGCCGGGCGACGAGATAGGATTCAGGCGAGAGCAGGTTGGTCAGCAGGCGACCCGACGAATCGACTGCCGCGCCCGGGTCCGCTGGAAGCGGGATGCGATCCTCCGGCGCGCGCGACTTTCCGGCGTGCAAACGCCGTTCCCCCGCCCTCGTGCCGGCACGATTTTGAACATTTGGCACTGCAGTATATGTTCCCGCCACCCGGTTCGAGTGTAGTGGACGCAACACAATCGCTCAAGATCAAACGTGCACAACCGACGCAAATCAACCTTGACGAGCAGACGCGCCCTCCATTTGACCCTCTGGGCCATTGCGGTCTTGGCGATGATCGCGGGGTCGTTTGCATCGAGGCCCACGATTGCGCAGGAGAGCAGTGCCGATAGTGGGCGTCGCGCGGTCATTCGATTTCTGACTGATACGGACTATCCACCATTCCACTACGTCGATCAGGACGGGACACTGACCGGGTTCAACGTCGAAATTGCGCGCGCCATCTGCAGGGAGCTCGAGGCGACGTGCGACGTCCAGGCCAAGGAGTGGGGTGAGTTGCTCGGTGCGCTCAAACGGGGCGAGGCAAATGCCGTGATCGCTTCGATGGCGGCCTCTCCGAAGCTGCTGCGGGATTTCGACGTCACGGACCCCTACTATTACACGCCGGCGCGGTTCGCAGCGAAGTCGTCATTGGCGCTGCAGGAGGTGACGCCCGAGACGATCGAAGGCAAGCGCGTCGCGGTCGTGCGAGGATCGGCGCACGAAGCCTTCCTTCGTGCCTTCTTCACGCGCACCGGAATTGTGGCTTTCGACAACCCGGAACGCGCGCGCGACGCACTCATCACCGGGGAAACGGACCTTCTGTTCGACGATGCGATTTCGCTGTCGTTCTGGCTGCTCGGTACGTCTTCCAAGGCGTGCTGCGATTTCAAGGGCGGGGCATTTCTCGAACCGATGTTCTTCGGTGAAGGGGTCGGCGTCGTCATCAACAAGAACCAGCCCGATCTCAAGCGTCAGATCAACGCTGCGCTGCAACGGCTCAAGGCGAGTGGCCGGTATGACGAAATCACCTCGAAAAGTTTCCCGCTGAAGACGAATTAGGCGATAGTTTCGGCCGCTCCCACAACCCTCACGAGGCCGGTTCATGTCTTCCCCCGTCCCCCCCTTGCCTGCCAAGGATCAGCTCACCATCGGCTTCGCCCATGCCGCCTACCAGATGGCGGACAGGTTCCAGGCACGAAACACGGGCATCCGGCATTTCCAGGTGCGTGCGCTCGACGACCTCAGGACGCGGGCAGCGGAGGCGGATGTGATCGTCGTCTCGATGATGTGGCGCAATGACCTCCTGGCGTCGTGCCCGAAGCTGCGTTTTGTGCAGTCGATCAGCGCCGGCGTAGATCAATACGACAAGGACGCCTTCCGGAGCGCGGGAGTACGGCTCGCGAGCGCGGCGGGTGTCAATGCCAACGCCGTCGCCGAGCACGCGATCGCGCTGATGCTGGCGCTCGACCGGCAATTGCCGATGGCGCGGGACAACCAGGCGAAGAAATTCTGGCGGCCGATGGCTGCGACGATCGCGGCACGGGAGGCGGAACTCGCAGGGCGTACGCTGGTCATCGTCGGTCTCGGGCGCATCGGTGAGCGTGTCGCGCGCCTCGCCCGCGCTTTCGACATGCATGTGATCGGCGTGAAGAGAAATCCGTCGACCGGCAGCGAAGGCTGCCACGAAGTGGTGGCGACGAGCGACCTCGAGCGTGTTCTCCCGAAGGCCGACGTCGTCGTCCTCGCCTGCCCACTCACGGCAGAGACCGAGAACCTCATCGGCGCGCGTGCGCTCGCACTGCTGAAGCCGACCGCACACCTCGTCAACGTCGCGCGCGGCAAGGTCGTCGACGAAGCGGCGCTGGCGGCAGCGCTTTCGAGCGGTGCTCTCAAGGCTGCAGCGCTCGACGTGACGCGCGAGGAACCACTCGCGGAGGCGTCCCCGCTCTGGGCCATGCCGAACGTGTTCATTACGCCGCACACGGGCGGGGAGACGCAGGCTTACGAGGACAATGTCATCGACATCCTGATGGAAAACCTCGACCGGCTTTGGCGCGGCGAGGCAAGGCTGCGCAACGAGATCGTCTGACGGGCTCAAGCGCGGCGAATAGAGCCGGCCATGGAGATTTCGCGGATCAGTTTCGTACGGATGGACCGGCCGAAGTCCTCGAAGTTCTGGGCCGGGATGGCGAACGCACCCTCCCCGGCGATGACGTTGGTTTCAAACCACGCCAGAAGTCCGCCGGGCGGATGAGTATGCGCGGGATTGAAGGGCAAGGGTATCTCGGAGAGGATGACGACCGCGTTGATGCCGACGTCCTTTGCCATGGCTTCATTCCGGGCATCGTCGAGACGGCGCCCGGAGTTGTGCGTGCCGTCTCCCGAGATGTCGATCAGGTGCCGCGGCGCCTTGTAGGGGCAGCGCGCGATCTCGGCGAGGCCGACGTCGATGGCACTGGAGATCGACGTGCGGCCGAGAAAGGCGCGGGGCGAACTCACGATCCTTTCGGCCATGTCGCGTGCGTCTTCGAGACGTGAGATCACGGTCCAGTCGACGAGCACCATCTGCTCGGTGCCGCCAGACCACTCCATATAGGCGATTGCGATCCGCGAGAGGCGGCCCCGACCAATCGCGCGATGCACGTCGGGATCGACGAGGGCGGCGGCGTAGCCGTCGCGCTGGAGCTGGAATTTGCGGCTGTCGACCGACCGCGAGATGTCGGCGGCGAGCATCAGGACGAGATCTACGTCTGTCACGTCTGCGCTTGCTGTCAGCGCGACATCCGGAGCGGCTGCCGACGCGATGGCTCCGCCGAGCACGGCGCGACGTGTGAGGCGACGGCCCAGCACAGTCTGCGTGCTGCCTTGGGCAACACCCGAAGGGCACTCGGAGATGTTTGCGCGGTGGCTCGCTTGCAGGCGCATCGACCGGGCCTCACGTCACAGAGAGGTGAGCCATCCTTGCACCGGGTTCGACGCGCTTCAAGTTGTCGCCGGGAGCGTAAGCCGTCACGAATTGTTGCAGGTCGTCCGCGTCAATGACCTTCGAACGCCATGAGAACATGAACATCGATGCCGCGGGCACGCAGCTTGTCGGCACCGCCGAGTTCCGGGAGATCGATGATGAAGGCGGCACCGACGATCTCGCCGCCGGCGTGCTCGATGAGCTTGGCCGCGGCCTCCGCGGTGCCGCCGGTTGCGATAAGGTCGTCCACGATCAGAACCCGGCGGCCGCGCGCGAGTGCGTCCTGGTGCATCTCGATCGTGTCGATACCGTATTCGAGTTCATAATCCTGCGCGTATGTTTTCCAGGGCAGCTTGCCGCGCTTGCGGATCGGGATGAAGCCGCAGCCGAGGTGGTCGGCCATGGCGCCGCCCATGATGAAACCCCGCGCCTCGATGCCGGCAATGGCATCGACCGGCACCGTCCGATAGGGTGCTGTGAGCTGCGCGATCGTGGCCTTGAAGCCCTGCGCGTCGCCGAAGAGCGTGGTGACGTCCCGGAACATGATGCCGGGCTTCGGATAATCGGGGATGGTCCGGACGAGCGATTTCAGGTGGGACGCAGGCATCGTTGTACCGTCTTTTCGTGATGTCTCATGATGCGCGAAATCGGTCGCGACGCAATCGGGTCGATGCGCAAAAATGCCGCCCGAGCGAGCCGGGCGGCCATTATCTGCATGATTCAGACTGATGCTCGGGACGTCAGCCGCCGCAAATCTTGCAGCCGCCAGCCTTGCGGATTTCCTCGACCTGAGAGGCAAGGATGTTGGCGAGACCCTCGGGCGCGCCGGGCACTACACGATCGCCAACCAGGAAGTGCGGCGTTCCCTGGATACCCATCTTCTGGGCGAGCGCGCGCGTGTCGGCAATTTCCTTTTTCACTTCGGCGCCAACCATGTCCTTCTTCAGCCGTGGCATGTCGAGACCAATTTTCTCGGCTACGCGCAGGGCCGCAGCCTCGTTGGCCTGTCCCGGCGCTTCCATCAAGGCGCGATGAAACTCCCAGTACTTGCCCTGCAGCTTGGCGGCGAGAGCGACGCGCGAGGCTTCCTCCGAACCCTTCGACAGGATCGGCAGTTCCTTGAGCACGACCCGGACGTTCTTGTCTTTCTGGATGACGCTCGCGAGGTCGGTGAGCGCCTTCTTGCAGTATCCGCAGTTGTAGTCGAAGAACTCGACGATGGTGACATCGCCCTTCGGATTGCCCGCCACGGGAGCGGACGGCGACCGGAATATCTCGGCGGCGTTCTCCGCCAAGGCCTTCTGCATCTTTTCAGCCTGGATCTTCTCCATCTTGGCTTCGAGAGCGGACTGGACCTCGATCATGACTTCGGGGTTGGCGAGGAGATAGTTCTTGATGATCGCCTCGATCTCCGCCTTCTGGGCCGGCGTTATCGAGCCGGACGGAGCGGTAGCCTGCGGAGCCGCTGTCTGAGCGACGGCAGCCGGTACGTGAGAGAAGACCGTTACCGTCATGCCGAGGAGGACCGGAAGTGCCAGTGCCAGCAAACGGCTGGTGGTCTTCGATCTGGCGATAAGTGGCATTGCGGTCTCCGTCGTTGGCGCGTGACCGTCTCTTTCGGCGGTCGATCGTGATGTGTCGCGGTGCGGTTCTGCCGGCGAACACCCGACATTATGGGGCGGTATGCGGAGGGAACGTGGCGACGTCAATGCACTTTCGTGCGCTCACGCGGACGTGACGAGCCCGGACTGCGTGGTGGCCTGTCAGCCCGGCGTGGTTTCCTTGAAGGTGATGATGTCCTCGGACCTCAACCATTCTGGGGAGCCCTGCTTGAAGCGGGTCTGGGCCCGGCGGGCAAAGATCTTGGCCTGCTTGACGTTACCTTCGATGAAGTGCGCCTGGGCGGCGGCAAGTTCCGCCTGGGGCTGCATGCCCTTGAGCCCGAAGGCCTTCGACATGAGGTGATAGGTTACCGAGTAGTCGCTGTCGGTGATCGAGGCCTTGCGCAGATGCGTCAGCGCTTCGTCGACGGCCGTAGGCTGGTCTCCGGCGAGCAAGGCCTGGGCAAGGTTGATCATCATCATCGGCGCCGTGCCACCGGTCATCTGCAGCGCCTTCCGGATCGGTTCGATGGCTTCCCTGGGGCGGCCGGCCTGATAGAGCAGGTTGCCTTTCAGTTCCATGAAATATGGGTTCTTCGGGTCCGAACGAATGAGGTCGTCGACAGCGGCCATCGCGTTCGCGCAACGTCCGGAGCAATTGGCGGCGATGGCGCGCGCATAGCGCGCAGGCATCGACGTGTCCGAAGCCGGGTAGCGGTTGGCAACGATCTGCGGCCGCTCCAGATAGCCGGCTATCTTGGCTCGCATCATGTTGTGGCGATGGAGGAGTTCCGGTGGGTCCGTGGCGTTCACGAACGGGCTGCGCGTCACCTTTTCGCGCAACTGCGCGAGGCGGTTCGCAGCGATCGGATGGCTGCGCACAAAGGGGTCCATGTCCTTTTCCGAGACGAACTCCTGCTGCTGGAAGCGTTCGAAGGTCTCGAGAAGGCCACGGCCGGACTGCCGCGTCGCATTGAGGAAGTTGAGGGCTGCCTGATCGGCGGCAGACTCCTGAGAGCGGCGCTCGGCCAGAAGGCCACGCATCAGCATGTCGTTGCCGCCAAGCAGCACACCCTGGCCGAGGCTGCCCATCTCGCGGCCGGACTCCGAACCGGATGCGGCGCCCGCGATCATCGCGCCGATGCCGAGGATGGAGACGAGCAGGGCCTTGGTCTGATCGCGCGCGATGCGGGCGCGAAGGGCAGCGAGATGGCCGCCCGTGATATGGCCGGTTTCATGGGCCAGAACGCCGATGACCTCGTTCGGGGTCTTCGCCGTGGTGAGTGCACCTGAATTGATGAAGACATTTCGGCCGTCCGCGACGAAAGCGTTGAAACTTTCGTGCTTGACGATGCGCATGGCAATGTTCTGCGATCCGAGGCCGGCTGCCTTGAAAATCGGTCGCGCGTAGTCCGCAAGCAGGGCTTCGATCTCGCTGTCCCGGATGAGCGGAATGGCCTGCGCGCGCGCTCCCGACGAGATGGTCGTCGTCGAGATCGCAGCCACTATCACGGCCGAAATCGCCTTACGTGCCCGGACGACGAGCCCGGTGACGGGGACGGTGCGGGTCTTGTTCATCGCGCGTATCATCGCGGAGCCTCTCGTTTGCCGCGCCTGTTCCGTGACAGTTACGGGCCTGCCGGTCCGATGGGTCAACCTTGGCGATCACCACCGGAACGTCCAACGCCGCCCACATTCAACGTATGGCCGCAGCCGACCTGTGGGGCCTTGGGCACGTTGCACAGGCGGTCATGTTCCCGACCATTATATCGAGCCACCGACGCCCCTTCCACCATCCATCCACGGTTTGTTCCGACCCCGACTGGCGGACCAGCCAACCGATTCGATTGAGTGTCCGAACATTATCGTCCATATCCGTTCTTGCGATTGTGATTGCGGCACGACCATGGCAACGCTGCGAGCGACACAGTGCCTCACGAGGACGATACGACCATGAAGACACTTGCCGGCGACCAGGATCCGGCGCGACTTCGGACGATCGCACAACGCGCCGATATCGCCTCTTTCATCGTTATGGACGTCATGCAGGCCGCTGCCGATCGCGAGGCAAAGGGCGAGCGCGTCATCCACATGGAGGTCGGCCAGCCGGCGACCGCGGCACCGAAAGCCGCTCTGCGGGCGGTCGTGGAACGGCTGGAGCACGAGCCACTCGGTTACACTCTCGCACTCGGCCTGCCGGAACTGAGGACGCGGATCGCGACACTGTACCAGCACTGGTACGGAATCGACCTGCCGATGGAGCGTGTCGTCGTGACGACCGGTTCGTCGGCGGGATTTATCCTGTCGTTTCTCGCACTGTTCGACGTCGGGGCGACCGTCGGCCTGCCGAATCCCGGATATCCCTGTTATCGCCATATCCTGTCGGCTCTCGGGATCGGCTCGCACCTGATCGACACCGGACCTGAAACGCGCTGGATGCCGACGGCAGAGGACGTGGACCGTGCCGCGACAGCGCACGGCCTCAAGGGGCTGTTGCTGGCGAGCCCGTCCAATCCGACCGGTACCATGCTCACGCCGGAGCGGCTCGAAGAGATCGTCCGGGTGTGTGACCGGCGCGGGATGTGGTTCATTTCAGACGAGATCTATCACGGACTGACCTACGGCCAGCCCGAAGCGACGGCGCTGCAGTATTCCGACGATGCCATCGTCATCAACAGTTTCTCGAAGTACTTTTCGATGACGGGCTGGCGGGTCGGCTGGATGGTGGTTCCGGAGCGGCTCGTCCGTCCGATCGAGCGGCTGGCCCAGAACCTCTACATCGCCGCCCCCACGGTTTCGCAGATCGCAGCTATCGGTGCTTTTGACGGTATCGAGGAACTGGAGGCCAACAAGACGGTCTACGCGACCAATCGCGATCTGCTCATGGCCGGGTTTGCGGAAGCCGGTTTCGACACGATCGTTCCGGCAGATGGCGCTTTCTACCTCTATGTCGACGTCGGTGCGTTTACCGACGACAGCCTCGCTTTCACCCGGACCATGTTGGCCGAAACCGGAATTGCCGCAACGCCGGGGCTCGACTTCGATCCGGAGCGGGGGCACCGGTTCGTGCGGTTTTCCTATGCGCGATCGACAGCCGATATGCGCGAAGCGGTCGCGCGGCTCAACTCCTGGTCGCGTCTCAAAGACAAACGGCGCCGTTAACCGATTTCCGCCCCTGTCGCAGGCGTTGGCACGTTTTCTGCTTTCTCGACTCCAGGAACTTTCCGTCCTGTCGAGGAACACGATCGTGGCAACCCGCAGTGTCCCAAAAATGTATACCAAGGCGCCGCTTTCGCGGCGTCCGGTCCGTCAGGTGAGCACCGACGCCAAAGCGCCGTCCATCGATTGGCGGCAGAAGGCCGAAAATCTCGGACGCACCCTCAAGTCGCATACACAGGGCGCGCCGGACCTCGAATCCGTTCGGAGGCGGTTTCCGACGGTCGACGCGCCGAAACTCGCCGACATACTCACGGCCGACCAGAACAGCTTTGGCGTGATCCGGTTCCTGCTCGCGGCCGCCGTGCTGGTGTCGCACGCCTTCTATCTCTACTTCGGCCGCGTGTCGTCAGAACCACTCTACGGCGTGACCGGCTACACGCTCGGACAGCATGCGGTTCAGGTGTTCTTCTTCCTGTCCGGCGTTCTCGTCGCACAGTCGCTCGCACAGAGCTCGAGCCTCAGGGATTATCTCACCGCGCGCCTTCTCCGGATCTTTCCAGCACTCATCGTTTGCGTCCTTGTCACGGCCTACGGTCTCGGACCGTGGCTTAGCACGCTCGACCGCGAGGCGTATCTCGGTGATCCCGGCGTGATCACCTACGTCCTGAAGACTGTATCTCTCAGCACGGGGTCGGCGACACTGCCGGGCCTTTACGAGGCCAATACCGTGCCGGGCGCTGTCAACACCTCGCTCTGGACGCTCAAATACGAAGTGCTCTGTTACGCTCTCCTCGCCGGTATCGGCGCCGTTGCGCTCATGAGCGGTCGCGTCGCTGCGGTCGTCGGTCTCGTGGCTGCACTCTGGTTCGCACTCATGGTGACATGGCGGCCGGAACTCGTACCCGGCGCGACGATCGTGACGGTGCTCGGGTATTTCTCACTGTTCTTCGGTGCTGGTGCCGTTGCCTATCTGCTGCGCGACCAGATCCGCCTGCACGGGGCGATCGTACTCGCGCTCGGTGCCTTTGCCGCATATGCGCTCAAGACGACCTTCGCGGAAATCGGGATGGCGCTGTTCCTGGGCTACGGCGCGCTCTGGCTCGGCACGGTCCGCTTCGGCAGATGGCGTGCGTTCGCCAATACGTCGGACTACAGCTACGGCGTCTACATCTATTCCATGCCGGTGACCCAGACGCTTCTCCTGCTGCAGCCGGATGTCAATCTCGGATCACTGATCCTGGCCACATTCGGTCTCACACTCATCGCCGCATTCCTGTCGTGGGAACTGATCGAACGTCCGGCGCTGGCGCTTCGGCACAAATTGAAGCGCAGGACGATCGTGGTGCGCGCCGAGAGCAAACCACAATCGGACACGTCTTCGTTCCACACCGAGGCGGGCCAGCCCGGACGCCTGCCGCGTGCCAGAAAAGACATCGAGGCACCCACCGAGACCGTCGCGACAGGGGAGGCCGACACGCCGACCGAGCCGGCGCAGCCTGCCGTATCAGGCGATCGACTGCGCCTTGCCGTGCGCAAGTCTGTCACACCAGCGCGGCTCACGGACGCGGAACGGGCCGAGCTTCTCGCCCGTCTCAAGACACGCGGTATCGCAGCCGCGGCGACGACCTGAAAACCGGACGTATCAGATCATTCCCAGCGGCGTCTTGCGCCGCGGCGGGGGAAATGCGCGATCAAGCGCGACGCGGTCTTCGCCATCGAGTTCGACGGAGGCTGCCGCGCGGTTGGCAATGATATGTTCCGGTCGAACCGCCTTCGGGATTGCAACGACGCCTGACCGAGACATGACGAAAGCGAGCGCGATCGCGGCCGGTGTCACGCCGTGCTTGCGTGCGATCGCACCTAGAGCGGGATTGTCGAGAATCTCCGACTGGCCGAGCGGGGAATACGCCATGGTCATCACGCCCGATGCGGCGTGGTCCTTCAGGAGCTGCCATTCGATGCCGCGCTCGCCGAGGTGATAAAGCACCTGATTGGAGACGCATTCGGTCCCCGCTGCGACATCACCCAGTTCTGCCATGTCGTCGCAATCGAAGTTCGAAACGCCCCACGCCGCGATCTTGCCGTCGCGCTTCAGCTGCTCGAAAGCCTCGACGGTTGCGGAAAGCGGATGCGAACCCCGCCAGTGCAGCAGATAGAGGTCGATGCGATCGGTTGCGAGGCGCTTCAGACTGCGGTCGCAGGCGGCGATCGCCCCGGTGCGTGAGGCGTTGTGCGGATAGACCTTCGAGACCAGGAAGACTCGGTCGCGCTTGCCGGCGATCGCCTTGCCGACGACGATCTCAGCTCCACCCTCGCCGTACATTTCGGCCGTGTCGACGAGTGTCATGCCGAGGTCGATGCCCTCCTCGAGGGCGCGCACCTCACGGGCGGCGTTGCGCGTGTCCTCGCCCATATGCCAAGTGCCGAGCCCGAGGGCTGGGACCTTTCGTCCGTTTTTCAGGGTCACGGTCGGGATCGGCTTTGTCATCGGCACACCTCGACGCTTGTGGTCGGCCCCAAAATAGCACGTCGCCGTCCAGCGGTCAGGGTCTAATGCGGTCCAGTTTTTCCCAGAGTTCGTCCCTGGCTTCACGGGCGGCGGTGACGCAATCGCCCTCGCAACCGATCCAGGTACCGTTCGGCATCTCGACTTCGGAGAACTGCCGGCCGCCGATGTCGACGACGCGCGTTCGGAGCTGCATCGTGGTCGTCCCCGGCTTGCGGGCCGTAACAGTGATCGAGCCCTCGGAGACGATGCGGCGCGGGTTCTGGCTCTGATACCAGAGCCCGAAGGCGAGAACGCCGAGAACGATGGCGATCATGGCGGCAGCATAGGGGTTCATCGTTTCCTCCGGGGTTTGTCAGGTCCGCCGGCCGAAAAGGCGCTCGATGTCCGACAGGCGCAGTTCGACATACGTCGGACGTCCATGGTTGCACTGGCCTGAGTGTGGCGTCGCTTCCATCTCGCGCAACAGGGCGTTCATTTCGTCGACATCGAGGCGGCGACCGGCACGCACGCTGCCGTGGCAGGCCATGGTGGCGCAGATCGACTCGAGCTTCTGCCTGAGGGCCGTTCGGCCGCGATCGGCCGCGATGTCTCGCGCGAGGTCACGGACGAGACCGGTGACGTCGGTCTGCCCGAGCAAGGCCGGCGTCTCACGCACCGCAATCGCCTCGGGGCCGAAGGCTTCGAGCACGAGCCCGAGTTCAGCAAGTTCGTCGCTGGCATCCTCGAGGCAGGCAACTTCGTGCGGATCGAGCGAGACGATTTCCGGGATGAGCAGGCCCTGGCGTGCGATACCGCCGGAGGCGAGTGCGGCTTTCATGCGCTCGTAGACAAGGCGTTCGTGGGCGGCGTGCTGGTCCACGATGACGACGCTGTCCCGCGTCTGGGCAACGATGTAGGTCTCGTGCAGCTGTGCGCGGGCAGCGCCGAGCGGGAAGACCTCGAGTTCGGGCGTCGGCGGGCGGCTCGAAGCGCGTGCGTCGGACCACCGACATGGCCTCGCGTTCGAATA
>ERZ761609.3011-NODE-3011-length-11564-cov-7.263272_pt1 | contig 11564 bp, 11 predicted proteins | sample MGYA00511163_ERZ761609 | MGnify/ENA primary metagenome ERZ761609 (study PRJEB28899, sample SAMN02445070) | bioreactor sludge metagenome | biome: EBPR sludge | place: Australia: Brisbane, Thorneside Wastewater Treatment Plant | collected 2011-12-16 ... | reverse complement strand
GCGTGACGGGCGCGGTCGCGTGGCGATCGAGGTGGGTGGTGTGATGCGTTGGCCGGACAACCTGCTTTTGCAAATCGAGCGTGCGGCGGTGCGCGGATGGCCGGCGTTCGAGCAGATCGACGTCGATGGCTGGACGTTCCGGCGGAGTGCTGGCGGATCGATCCGGGCAAATTCGGTTGCCGCACTCGACTGGCGTGGCGGCGATGCAGATCGCTCCATCGCGGCGATCGAACGGCTGGCCGCGGACCGCGGCGTGCCGGCGTGTTTCACCGTATCGGACGCGTCGTCGCCGGATGGGCTCGATCAGCGGCTCGCGATGCGCGGGTATGTCAAGGGTGAGCCGCACGTGACCATGGCGAAGGCCGTCGCGGGCCGGCCGCAGCCACCACCCGACATGGAGATCGGTGACCGGCCGTCCGCCGGCTGGATGGCGGTGTATCTTTCGGGGCTGGCGGAGGATCGCCGGGTGACGGCGCCGCTGTTGATCAAGGGACTGCCGAAGACGGCGCGCTTCTTTTCAGCGCTCGACGAACTCCGGGCAATCTCGAGCGGGGTTTCGATCGTCGATGGCGAGCTGGCGTCAGTGCAGTGCATGGCGACGCGCGAAGACGTGCGGCGAAGGCGAGGGGCGTGGCGCGTGCTCGAAGCGATCGAGACCGTGGCGGGTGTGAGCGGGGCGAAAAATCTCTATCTGCAGACGGGTGCGGCGAACACGGCGGCGCGCGGTCTCTACGAACGTTTCGGATTCGAGGTCGTCGGGCAGTATCACACGCGGACGCGCTCGCGGTGACGATCGGCAGGAGACGTGCTCACCGGTCGAGGTGGGCGCGGACGGCGGCGAAGACGGCTTCGAACATTTCGGTCGTGAGCACGCCGGTATTCGTATTGTAGCGCGAGCAATGGTAGCTATCGAACAGGCGGAGGCGCGGGCCGACGTCATGGACGGCGCCGTGTCCGAAAGGATGGGCGCTGCGCTTCCGGTCGAGGGCGGGAAGAACGCTCTCGTGGGCGATGCGGCCAAGAGCGACGATGGCTTCGAGGCGCGGCAGCGCTGCGATGCGGGCGATCAGGTAACGCCGGCAGGTGTTGATTTCGGCTGGTGTCGGCTTGTTCTGGGGCGGCACGCAGCGCACGGCATTTGTCACCATGCAATCGCGCAGCGTGAGACCGTCGGCGGGATCGGCGCGAAACGTGCCTTTCGAGAAACCGAACTTCGCGAGTGTCCCGTAGAGAAGGTCGCCGGCATAATCGCCAGTGAACGGGCGTCCGGTGCGATTGGCGCCCTTGAGGCCCGGCGCGAGGCCGACAATGAGAAGACGCGCGCGCGGGTCGCCGAACGAGACGACGGGGCCGTTATGGAAATCGGGAAATGCGGCGCGATTGGAAGTGTGGAATGCCGCAAGCCGCGGGCACAACGTGCACTCGTAAGGGGCGTCGGCGGGAGTTTCACCGAGTGCGCGCACGGTCATGTCTGAGGTCGTCGCGGTCATGAGCTGTCGCGGGTCGTCGTGCCGGCGGGGTCGCGCGACAGGAACGGTCCGCGACAGGGCGATTACTTGTCGTCGTCGTCAGGGAAATCGAGCGTGCTTGCGGATGCGGGCGCGCTCGGTGGAACGACGGCGGTGCGGCGTGTCGTCGTGCGAGCGGGCGAGGCGCTCTCGCGGCGCTCGACGACGGCAGGTATCTCACGCGCCTGGCGGGCGGTGTTCTCACGACCAATGAACTGCTCGAGATCGGCGAGGTCGATGAACTGGTCGGCCTGGCGGCGCAGTTCGTCGGCGACCATTGCGGGTTGGGTCTGGAGCGTGGAGATCACGCTCACGCGCTTGCCCTTGAGCTGGAGGGCGGCGACGAGCGCGCGGAAGTCACCGTCGCCGGTGAAGAGGACGATGTGATCGAGTTGCTCGGACAGGCGCATGGCATCGACGGTGAGTTCGATGTCCATGTTGCCTTTGATCTTGCGCCGGCCGAGGCTGTCGACGAATTCCTTCGTCGGCTTCGTCACCATCGTGTAGCCGTTGTAGTCGAGCCAGTCGACAAGCGGACGGATCGACGAATACTCCTGATCCTCGGCGAGGGCGGTGTAGTAAAGCGCGCGAACGAGCTGGCTGCGGGCGCGGAACAGGGCGAGCAGCTTTTTGTAATCGATGTCGAAACCAATCGCCTTGGCAGTGGCGTAGAGGTTGGCGCCATCGATGAAGAGGGCGACGCGTTCAGTCTGATAAAAGTGCATTTCTCAAATATCCAAGATCGAATCGCCAGCAGGCGAAAGCGGGAGCGGGAGCGGGAGCGGGAACGGTCTTCACCTTGGTCTGCTGCAGCGGCGCTCGCAAAGATTAGGGACGACAGAACTTCGAACCGGAGGCCGATGTGCATCTATCGCACATTTTTTGGTCTGAGGCACGCATCAAGGTCGAAATACACAATATCGCCGACGCAAGAGTGGGGGCTATTCCCACCACTCTTGCAGAAATCATCGTTCGGGATAGAGAATTCAAGTGGTCTGGCGAAAAAACTGCTAATTTCCGTACTGTTACGTTCGGTTTCGGGAGCACGCGGCAGTTGCTGGCGGCCGAAAGCGTGGTTTGTGGGCGACAGGTGTGTGGTATCAAGGCAGCAAAGAGCAGACAGTCACGACAGCGCGCCCGCGCGCATGGACACATGTGCTCGCCTTTGGAGCGAACATCTCCGGAGCCGTCGGATCACCTGAGCAGACATTGTCATGGACGATCGTGCAACTCTCGCGCGCGGGTATGGACGTAATCGATATTTCGGAACCGGTGACGACACGTGCGGTAGGTGGCAAGACGCGACTGCCGTATCTCAACGCAGCGGTGCTGGTGGCGTGCGATCGCAGTCCGGCGGATCTATTGCGGACGCTGAAGCGGCTCGAACGGCAGGCGGGACGGCGGACGCTGGCGCGGAACGCGTCACGGCCGCTCGATCTCGACATCCTGCTCTGGCGCGGCGGACGGGTCGGTTTCAGCCGGCACGGGCGGAGGTTCGGATCGGTCCAGATCCCGCATCCGGAACTGTATCGGCGTGCTTTCATGATGGTTCCGCTTACGTCGTTGGTGCCCTTCTGGTGGCATGCGGGCTTCCGGGAGCCGGGGCGGCGGCTCGTCCGGCGGCTCGTCATTCGGCCGGGAGACATCGCGCCGGGCGGCGGGCGGTCACGGGGGGAGGCTTGCGTTCGTCCGTCTTCCGTGGCAAAAGGTGATTGAATTATCACTGTTTGTTCCGGACCGGCCGGCTTTGCGCTCTTGCGCAGATCCGGGTCGGTCGTTGTCGTTCGGGCGATGTCGTCTTCGGTATCGGACGTTGCGGCTTGGAGAGTGCAGACAGGACATTGATGGTTGACGGCACGCCGGAAGACCGGCGGCCGCTAGGAACGAGCGGAGAGATACATGGCGCGCGTTACGGTCGAGGATTGCGTCGACAAGGTTCCCAACAGGTTCGAATTGGTTCTGCTGTCGGCACACCGTGCCCGCAGTCTCGCTTCGGGGTCGGCGATGACGGTCGAGCCCGACAACGACAAGAACCCGGTCATCGCGTTGCGTGAAATCGCAGAGCGGACGGTACCGTCCGACGACATTCGCGAAAGCCTCATCCATTCGATCCAGAAAAACGTCGAAGTGGACGAGCCGGAAGCTGTGGCAGCACCGCAGGTAACCGTGGATCGCCGTCCGATGCTCGGCCGCGACGAGCAGTCGGCCGATTCGATGGTCGACACGATGACCGAAGAGCAGCTGCTCCGCGCCATGGAGAGCATGACGCCGACCGAGCCGTCGTCGAACGGCGGACCGACAGGTCCGGGCGGCCGTTGAGCCGTCAGCGTTCAGGAGGCGTTGGAATTCGGGGGCGGCCGGCGACGGTCGCCCCTGCTGCTTTCCGGTGAAGCGCGTGACGATGTGGGCGGCGTCTTGCCGTTCATGCAATATTCGGAGAGCATCGTGACAATCGACCAAGGCGCCGCCAGGCCGGTGGCAGGTCGTGGGCGATCGATGTCGGCCCGGTCAGGAGCAGGGTGAACAGCTTGAACAGAATGCAGCGGAGAGCGGTCCGATGATGCGGCAGTACGAGCTCGTCGAGCGCGTGCTGGATTACAACCCGAACGCGGACGAGGCCCTCCTCAACCGTGCCTACGTCTACGCGATGAAGGCGCACGGTACGCAGCGGCGCGCGTCGGGTGATCCGTATTTTTCGCACCCGCTCGAAGTGGCGGCGATCCTCACGTCCCTCAAGCTCGACGACGCGACGATCGCCACGGCGCTGCTGCACGACGTGGTCGAGGACACGAACGTCACGCAGAGCGAGATCGATCAGCTGTTCGGGGGCGAGATCGGGGAACTCGTCGACGGGCTGACGAAGATCAAGCGGCTCGATCTCGTCTCGAAGAAGGCAGAGCAGGCGGAGAATTTCCGAAAGCTCCTGATCGCAATTTCGTCGGACGTGCGGGTGCTGCTCGTCAAGCTCGCGGACCGGCTGCACAACATGCGGACGCTCGAGCACAATTCGCCGGAGAGCCGGCGGCGGAACTCGGAGGAGACGCTCGAAATCTATGCGCCGCTGGCCGGGCGCATGGGCATGCAGCAGATCCGCGAGGAACTCGAGGAACTTTCGTTCCGCTGGCTCTATCCGGAGGCGCACGAAGCGGTCACGGCAAAGCTAAGGGAGCTCAACCAGCGCAACGAGGGGCTCGTCGGGGAAATCGGTGAAGCGCTCAAGGCAGAGCTGCAGAACGCCGGGATCACGGCCGAAGTCTACGGCCGCTACAAGAAGCCGTATTCGATCTGGCGCAAGATGGAGAACCGCCAGATCAGTCTCGAACAGCTGTCCGACATCTACGGGTTCCGCATCGTCGTCGGGGACGTCGACCTCTGCTATCGCGCGCTCGGGGTGGCGCACGGGCGATGGCGGGCAGTGCCGGGCCGATTCAAGGACTACATTTCCACGCCCAAGCAGAACAACTACCAGTCGATCCACACGACGATCGTCGGCCCGCGCAACCAGCGTGTCGAAATGCAGATCCGGACGCGCGACATGCACAGCGTCGCGGAGCTCGGTATCGCGGCGCATGCGCTCTACAAGGACCGGCTGGTGCAGCCGGCGGCCGACGTGAGCAGCCCGCCGGCGATGGTCAACGGCATGCCCGAGAAGGGCAATCCGTACATGTGGCTCAGGCGGCTCGTGGCGGCGATCCTCGACGGGCAGAATTCGGAAGAAGTCCTCGAACACACCAAGCTCGAACTCTTCCACGACCAGGTGTTCTGCTTCACGCCGAAGGGGCGCATCATCGCGCTGCCGCGCGGGGCGACGGCCATCGACTTCGCGTACGGTGTTCATACGGATGTCGGCAACAACTGCATTGGCGCGATCATCAACGGGCGGCAGATGCCGCTCAGGACGCAGCTCAAGAACGGCGACGAGGTGGAGATCCTGACGGCGAAGGATCAGGTGCCGCCAGCGGCGTGGGAGCAGATCGTCGTGACCGGTCGCGCGCGTGGTGCGATCCGGCGCGCGGTCAGGGACGCGGAGCGCAAGCAGTACGTCGAACTCGGGCGGCGGCTGCTGGCCTCGTCGGCGCAGCGTGCGGGGATCGAGATCACAGGAGACAAGCTCAAGCGCGTCATGAGCCGGCTCGGCTACAAGACGCCGGACGATGTCTATCTCGCGATCGGCCGCGAGGATCAGAGCATCTTCAACGTGCTCGGCGCGCTCAATCCGGAAACGGCGGCGAAGGCGGCCGCAGGGCGGGCGCGGCTCGCGACCGATCCCGGATTGCAGAACGGAGTGCACGACGAGGGCTGGTTCAATCTCGCGCGCGTCGCCGGGCTCAAATTCAAGCTGCCGTCGTTCGGTCAGTCCCGATCGCCAGCACCTGCTTCCGAACCGGCGGCGGCCGATGTGGCCGACAGCGCCGAAAGCGCGATTCCGGCATCGATCTCGCTCAAGGGGCTGCGCAACGACATCCCCGTCACATTCGACAGTGCAGGCGCCGTGCCGGGGGACCGCATCGTCGGCGTCATGTCGGGGCGAGAGGGGATCAAGGTTTTCCAGATCCATTCGCCGCGTCTCGCCGAGTTCGAGCAGGAGCGCTGGATCGACGTGCGCTGGGACATCGATCCCGATTCGACGGCGCTCTTTCCCGCGCGCATCCTCGTGACACTCCAGAACGAGCCGGGGACGCTCGCCGAAGTGGCGCGCGTCATCGGCGAGGCGGGCGGCAACATCGACAATCTCCGCATGACGCGTCGAGCGCGGGATTTCACCGACATGCTGATCGAAGTCGAAGTGTCTGATGTCGTGCATCTCAATACCATCATCGCGGGCCTCAGGGCCAAGGATGTGGTGAGCGCGGTCGAGCGGGTGTTCGACTGATAAGGCTGGAAAGCGCGACGGTGGTGGACGTGGCGCTGACGTCTCCCGGCCCGGATTTTCTCAGGCGTGGTCGCCGATACGATTTGGCAGGCGGGGCCAAATCACAGTAATCGGTCCCGGTCTTATCCATTCGGACCGGAGTGGCCGATCATGCTTCTGGCGCGCCGTCGGCGTCCGGGTTTTTTCGAGCGATTGCGCGTGCTCTGCTGGCCCCGGCGCAGCTGGAGCCGCTCGTTGCGCTATTTCGGGCTGCGTCTGCTGCGCCAATCGGCGGCACCGGACGTGCTTGCGCGTGGCGTCGCGGTGGGGCTCTTTGCGGCGACGCTGCCGATTTTCGGGCTGCAGATGTTGTCGGCGGTCGTGTTCGCGGTCGTCGTGCGCGGGCATGTGCCGGCGGCGCTGCTGGCGACGTTCTGGGCCAATCCGGTGACGATCCCGCTGATGGCCGGGATCAGCTACTGGACGGGTGCCGTCATGCTCGGTCTCGATCCGCAGCAGATCGCGAGCGACCTCGACGCGATCCTGACCCTCCCGTTCGGAGATGCGGTCACGCTCAGGGACGGGTTCTCGGCGTTCTACGGTCGTATCGCGCCGATCTACAAGCCGCTCATCGTCGGCGCGGTGCCGCTGGCCATCGCGGTCGGAACGGCGGGCTACGTGGCGGTGTATGCGGCGGCGATGCATTTCAACCGGGATGGTGCCGATGGTCGTCGGCAGCGCTGGCAATTCGGCGAAGGCAAGGGACGGATCGCTCACCAGAGCGGGGACTGAGGCTTTCGGTCCAGGATCTCGGCGATGCGGCGGGCAGTGCCTTCGGTCGTGCCGTCAGGCAGGGAGTCGATAGAGAAGAAGCCTTGCTCGGCGACTTCGAATCCGGGTGCGGGGATTGAGGGCTGGCGGAACGTACGCAGCGTGAACAGCACGATCTGGTCGCCGGGAAAATTCGAGGCGTTGTTATAGATGCCGAAAAGCGCGAGCGGCTCGACAGGCACGACGCCGGTTTCCTCTTCGAGTTCGCGGGCGGCTGCATCGGCGACGTTTTCGCCGAACTCGACACCGCCGCCGGGGAAATGCCAGCCGGGGCGGTAGCCGTGCCGGATGAGGAGAAACCGGCCGGTCTCATCGCGGACGGCGACCTGGGCACCCAGGGTGTGGGCGCGCGTCAGCCGCCATTTGCGACGCACGAGCCAGGTGACGGCACGGCGGGTCGGCGGCGTTGGTGGTTTCGGGGCGTCGGTCATCGCTTGCTCGGGCTTCGGTGCGCCGGAAGACGCCGGGGAGGATTGACGTATTCGCAGGAGTGGAGCAAGGCCGGGGTGCGGCAACACATGGCGACGGCGGCTTACTGGAGCGGGAATGGCAGGCGGGTTCGTACTGGCGCATCTCTCAGACCTTCATCTCGGACCGCTCGAGAGGTCGCCGCTCGGGCTGCTCAATGCGAAGCGCGTGCTGGGTGCCGCCAACTGGCATCGTGCACGACGGCACGTGCACGATCCCCGCGTGGCGGAACTGGCCATTGCCGAGATCCACAAGCTCGGCGCCGATCACATCGCGATCTCGGGTGATCTGTGCAACCTGGGCCTCCCGGCAGAGCACGAGCGTGCGCTCGAGGCGCTCAGACGCTGGGGCGGAGAAGGGCGAATATCGGTCGTGCCGGGCAACCACGACATCTACTCGCGGATCGGACGCGACCCGGGGACGGAACGCTGGCGGCCGTACATGACGTCGTGTGCGCGGGGGCTCGAACTGGGTGGGGCGGCGGGGGCGTTTCCGTTCGTGCGCGTTCTCGGCAAAGGGGACGGCGCGATCGCGCTGATCGGGGTGAACTCGGCTCTGGAGACACCGCCGTTCCGGGCACACGGGCGGATCGGGACGGCGCAGCTCGACGCGGCCGCGGGCTGCCTCGAACGTGCCGGGCGGGCGGGTCTCGTGCGGGTCGTGATGCTGCACCATCCGCCGTTGGCGGCGCTCGGCCAACGGTGGAAGGAACTGCTCGATGCGCCGGCGCTCGAGGCGGTACTGATGCGTTCAGGGGCGGACCTCGTCATCTACGGTCACAATCATGTCGTCGACCTCAGGCGGCTCGGGGGTGCTGAGGGGGGCGCGCTCGTATCCGGGATCGGTTCGGGATCGGCGCGGCGAGACCACGACGGTGAGCCGACCGCGCGGCTGGCGCTCTATGGTTTCGGTGAGCCCGCGGGGCAGATCGAGGTCCGGGTCTACGGCTTCGATCCGTTGTCCAACGCCTTCCGGAGGATGCCGGAGGAGGAGAACGTCCGGAGCGCCCAACGGCACCACCCCGCCGCGCCTGCAAGCGCCGGATAGACCTGCACCGGGGCATCTGGAAGGGGCGGGCGAATTCTGCCATAGGACGGAAAAATTCTCCGGGATACAGGATCATGACCTCGACGACTGATACGGGCCCGAGCCGGGCAAGGATGGCATGGCTCATCGTGCTGGCCGCCGGCATCATCGTCGGCATGGCGATGGGCCTCAGGCAGGTGATGGGCCTTTACCTGAAACCCGTATCGCTCAGCCTCGGGATCGGTCGCGAGCCGTTCTCCAACGCGATGGCGGTCGCCAACCTGACGTGGGGTGTGCTGTCGATCGTGGCCGGGGCGATCTCAGACAAGTACGGCGCCGGGCGCGTGATCGCGACGTGCGCTTTGTCGACGATCCTCGGCCTGCTCGCCATGGCGTTCGCGACGAGCCCGGCGTGGCTCTACGCCAGCGGCGTCCTGACGGGCATTGGCGTGGCGGGGACGGGCGTGACAGCACTCGTCGGGGCTGTCGGTCGGGCGGTCCCGGAAAGCCAGCGGACGGCGGCGATCGCCTCGCTCGGCATGGCCGGCGGCATCGGACAGCTGATCGCGTTTCCCTATACCCACCTGCTCATCGAATACACCAACTGGAAGACGAGCCTTCTCGTGCTGGGGGCGACGGCGCTGGCCATGCTGCCGCTCGCCTATATCCTTTCCGGCAAGCCGAAGCCCGGTCCCGGCATCCTCAGGTCGCAGACGCTTTCGGAGGCCTTCAGGGAAGCCTTCGCGCATCCGAGCTTCTGGCTGCTGACGGCCGGGTTCTTCGTGTGCGGTTTCCACGTCGCCTTCTACGGCGTGCACCTGCCGGCGTTCGTGTCCGACCAGGGGCTTCCGGAATGGGTCGGTGTGTGGGCGCTGATGGCGGTCGGCATCGCCAACATCGTCGGCACCTACATGGCGGGCCAGTCGGGCAAGTACGTCGAGAAGCGGGTCGGGCTCAGCTTCATCTACTTCATGCGGACATTTGCGTTCCTCGGCCTGCTGTTCCTGCCGATCACGCCCGTCACGGTCATCGGCATCTCGGCGTTGCTCGGCCTTTTCTGGCTGTCGACGGTGCCGCTGACGTCGAGCCTCGTCGGGCTGTTCTTCGGGACGCAGTGGATGTCGATGCTGTTCGGCTTCGTGTTCCTGTCACACCAGCTCGGCTCGTTCATGGGGCTGTGGCTCGCGGGCATGCTCTATGACGCGACCAAGAGCTACGATACGATGTGGTGGATTTCGATCGCGCTCGCCCTGTTTGCGGCCGCGATCCACTGGCCGATCCGGGAGAAGCCGGTGGCGCGTATCCTGTCGCAGCAGCGGCCGGTGGCGGCGGAGTGATTTGATCGGCGTCAGGGACGCCCGGGTTCGGAGTGTTACGGTTCAGCCATGAGGCAGGACGTCAGACACGAGATCGGTGACGTTCCGGGCGATCCGGGCGATGGCGGGGGGCTGTTTCCGCCCGTCGTCCGGCGGATCATGCTCGGGACGGTTGCGGTCATCGCGCTCGCCGGCCTTTATCTGATCGCCGTTCGCGGACCGGTCATCCTGTTCGATCTGGCGGGCGGGATCGCGTCGCTCTGCTTCTGACGGGTGCGGTCGGCAAGGCGTGCCTCTGTCCTCGTTTCCACGGAAGCGGAGTTGCCGAATGCGCTCGGGATTGCAGACCTTCGTCACCGTCCTTGCGATCGTCGCCGGTGCTTCCAGCGCGCTTGCGGACGGACTTGCGACGCGGTCTGCAAAGGGCAGCTTCGACGATGTGAAATTCGACGTCTCCAACGTGCTGGTCGAGAGGGGCCTCAAGGTGAGCGCCGAAGGCAACGTCGCGGCCATGCTCGAACGCACGGGCAGTGACGTCGGCGCGACGGGTGCGGCGCTCTACAAGGGGGCGCACTACTTCACGTTCTGCTCTGCCGTGCATTCGCGGCGGATGATGGAGGCCGATCCGGCACTCGTGGGTGTGTGTCCGTTCGTCGTGTTCGTCTACGAGACGACAGCGAAACCCGGTGAGGTCGTCGTCGGACACCGCAGCCTCAAGGGCGTCGCGACGACGGCTGCAGGCAAGGCCGTCCTCGACGAGATCGATGTGTGGCTCGACGGCATCGTCGCGGATGCAACGAAGTAGCTCAAGCAAAAGACTTCACCGCAAATACAGACGCTTCACCGCTGACACACTGGTCCTGGTCCGAACGGGGGATTGACCGGGGCCGGGGCGTCTGACAATCGTTGAGACGCGCGACGGTTTCTTTTCGGCAACGCTGAAAAGATGAAAAGGGAACGCAGTGACGCGACGGGTTCCGGCCCGAAACGGATGCTGCGGCTGCCCCCGCAACTGTAAGCGGCGAGTATCAGGCCCATTGCCACTGTCTCAGGTCGTTCGGACATCGTGCCGAATGTCGTGACGGGAAGGCGGTCTGATGCGTTCGAGCCGTGAGCCAGGAGACCTGCCGTCACGCGTCGCCCATCAATCGTGCGGGGCGCGCGGCTGAACGGTTGTCCGTAGCGGCGACGACAGAGAAACCTCCGGGTTTTTCGTCGCTGTGCCGCGTTAAGGGATGAAACTGGTTCTGTCATCGTCGGTTGCCTCGGGCTCCGTGTCGCAGATTCCGGATCGTTCCAGACACACGAAACACGCGACGTCCCGGATCAGTCGAGGGCGCCGTCATGTCATTGCAAATTTCAGTCTCATCGCAGTTCGCAGTCAGAGGACCGCATTCGCGTTCCCTGCCGATCGTCGCCGTCGTGGCGGTCGCGCAGGTTTGTTGCGGTGTCGCATACGCGCAGCAGTCGCTGCCGGGCATCGTCGTCGAAGGGGCGACGCTGGAGCAGAAGCCGGTGCGTTCCCGTCCGGCTCAGCCGGCATCGGCACCGCAGGCGGCCGGG